>WNGK01000552.1_pt1 | contig 66430 bp, 58 predicted proteins | sample 5400601 | NCBI WGS metagenome assembly WNGK01 (sample SAMN13153376, study PRJNA577476) | soil metagenome | isolation source: 60 cm soil or saprolite under Garry oak tree replicate 1 | place: USA:California | collected 2016-06-15
AGCTCTGGTCCTGCCTCGTACCATCAACAAAGACGGGAGCTTCGGCTCGCTTTATAACGACCTGCTGACTTACGTTATTTCCGCCGCGTTGATCTTCTACATTCTTACGATTCTTGGCATCATTGTGCTTCGGAAGAAACGACCGGACGCGGACCGGCCCTATAAGGCTTTCGGTTATCCGATGATTCCGGTACTGTACATCGTCGGCGCCGCGGTCATTACAATTGTTCTGTTCGTCTATCAGCCGGCGCAGACATGGCCCGGTTTAGCTATCGTCGCCACGGGCATTCCAGTGTATTTCATCTGGCGCAAGGTAGGAGTGCCAATGCCGGAAGAGGGATCGATTTCCGAAGCGGCAGCCGAGGCAAAAGGTGAGTATTGATGTTCGACAAACTTCACTTTGTCGAGTGCGGGAATAAGATAACGGTTAAACACGAGCGACAAACTGAAGTTTGTCGAACTCCAGCGGAGGTTCACTAATGGCCAGCAACCTATTCGCAACGAAACCGCTCAGCTTGTTACTCCAGGAGATGGCCGGCGAAAACCGTCTGCGCCGCATTCTTGGACCGGTACAACTGACGGCGCTCGGCGTAGGCGCGATCATTGGCACGGGCATCTTCATTCTGACTGGTGTCGCCGCACACGATCGTACGGGACCGGCGCTAATGCTTTCGTTCGTGCTGGCCGGGTTCGCCTGCGTATTTGCCGCGCTCTGCTATGCGGAATTTGCTTCGATGGTGCCCGTCGCCGGCTCAGCCTATACCTATGCCTACGCCACGCTCGGTGAACTTTTCGCCTGGATCATCGGCTGGGACCTGGTGCTCGAATACGCGGTCGGCTCAGCCACGGTGGCGCACGGATGGTCGGCGCATTTTCAGGAGTTCATCCCAATATTTCACGAGGGACTTTCATGGATTCCCGCCAAGCTGCCTCATGCTTTCCACACTGCGCCCATTAACTATTGCGTCAACGTCGACGTCGCTGGTGGATGCCCGCATCCGGGAATTGTCTCTACGGGATCTTACTTCGATCTCCCAGCGATTCTGATTACATTCATCCTCACAGTGATTCTGGTCAAGGGCATCAGGGAGAGCGCGACTTTCAATGCCGTGATGGTCGCAATAAAGCTTGTAATCGTGCTGATGGTGATCGGCATTGGGGTGTTCTTCATTAGCACGGCTAACTGGCATCCGCTTGCGCCGTACGGATACACGGGAGTCAGTTTCTTTGGGAAGACTCTGCTGGGCGGAACTTCTGGGAGTGGGGTGCCGGTTGGAATGATGGCAGGCGCGGCGATTATCTTTTTCGCTTACATCGGTTTTGATTCCGTCTCAGTTCACTCTGAAGAAGCGCGCGCTCCCGCAAAAGACGTCCCTATCGGTATTATCGCCTCTTTGATTATTTGCACGGTCCTGTACATTGCCGTTTCGGCTGTTCTCACCGGAATGGTGCCTTACAAACGCATCAACATCGATGCGCCCGTCGTGGATGCCTTCAAGCAAGCCGGTGTGGTTTGGATGCAGTATCTCGTGGCCGCGGGAGCGATGACCGGCATTACTTCGGTGTTGCTTGTGATGATGCTTAGTCAACCACGCGTGATGCTGGCGCTCGCGCGTGATGGGTTGGTGCCAAAGAATTTCTTCGGTGACATTCATCCAAAGTTTCGCACGCCCTGGAAGTCAACAATTCTGACGGGACTCTTCGTCGCCTCGATGGCGGGATTCATACCGCTGAGCATCCTGGCGGAAATGACAAGCATCGGCACGTTGTTCGCTTTCGTAATCGTCTGCGGCGCTGTGATGGTGATGCGTCGGACGAATCCCAACGCTAATCGTCCGTTTCGCGCGCCGCTGGTCCCGCTGATTCCAATTCTGGGCATTCTGACCTGCTTGTTATTGATGTTTTCGCTGCCTGCAGAAAATTGGTATCGGTTAATCATCTGGCTGGTAATCGGATTCAATATTTATTTCGGTTACGGTAGATATCGGAGCGTGATGTCCGGAGGCGCAATTGGTTCTCGTGGTCCTGTGATGATCGGCCTCGGCCTGCTCGATGGAATAACTGCTGGTGTGGCTGACTATATGTTCGTGGGAACGAATTGGCCGCATGTAGCGGTCGTGGCTCTTGCGGGAGTCGCGTTGGGACTCCTCGTCGGTTTTGTAGGCTTTTCGAGCTCAAGATCAATCGGGCCTGGCTCGGGCGGCGCGTTGGCGCACGAACTTGCCGCTCACGGCGTTGGCGGACAAGCAGTCGGCGACCCCCACGCACCACCGAGCAGCCCGGCTGCTCCGGTGGACACGACGATCAAGGAAGACTAGTTGCCGCAATTCGTTCGCCAGCTTGTTCGAAGACACGCGCGAGCACTGAACACAAACTCGAGGGGCTGAGCTTCGCAGTTCAGCCCCTCATCAACTTGCTGAGACCGCTGAGACTGCTATGCTGACAATAGACCTCGATCTAAAATGCCCCAAAGAAGAATGAAAAGCACTTTTCTGCCAGTAACAATCCTCCTTCTGTTTTTGAACCTGTCAGCTTGTGGCCCGCAACCAGGACGCGTGGTTCACGATAACGGTAAAATCAAGATCGGCTACTACGGCGATCTCTCCGGACCCACTTTCAACTTTGGAAAGTCCGCGCTGAACGGGGTGTTGATGGCGGTGAATGAGATTAATCTGGCCGGCGGCATTAACGGTCGCAAGCTCGACGTGGTCATCGAAGACGATCAGGGTGGCGCTGAGCTGGCAGCTGCGCGCGCAAGTAAACTCATCGACGCAGATAAAGTGATTGCCGTGATCGCCGGCGGCACATCGGGCAACAGCCGCGCCGGCGCTCCGAAAGCGCAAGTAGCCCAGATTCCCCTGATCTCTCCATCAGCCACTGATCCGGCCGTCACGCAGATTGGCGAATACATTTTCCGCGCCTGCTTCATCGATGCTTTTCAGGGCGAGGTGATGGCCAAGTTTGCCGTCAACACTTTGAACGCGAAAAAAGCGGCGATCTTATTCGATTTCAATTCACCCTACAGTCGCGGCTTGACCGACTTCTTTGAGTTGAGCTTCACGCGACTGGGCGGGCAAGTGGTCACCAAACAGTTGTACACGCAGGGCGACCGCGATTACCGCGGCCAGTTAAACTCAATCCATCAGGCGGCTCCCGATGTGATCTACATCCCCGGCTATTACGGTGACGTCGCGGTGATTGCCAAACAGGCCAGACAACTCGGCATTACCCAGCCGCTGCTGGGCGGGGATGGCTGGGACGCGCCGGAGCTTTGGGAGCTGGGCGGCGACTCGCTAAACGGGTCATACATCTCAAACCACTACTCGATTGAGGATCCATCGCCGGCAATCCAAAAATTTGTGAAGGAATATAAAGCTCTTTACGGAAATCTCTCGCCGGATGCTCACGCGGCGCTCGGTTACGACGCGATGCGCGTGCTCGCCGATGCGATCCAGCGCGCTGGAACAACCGACGGCCCAAAGCTGCGCGACGCTCTGGCGCAAACAAAAAACTTTCCCGGCGTGACTGGCCTCATCAGCATCAATAACGAACGCAATGCAGTGAAACCTGCGGTAGTTTTGAAGCTGCAGGATGCGAAGTACATTTATCAGGAGACCATTCAACCCGAAGCCCTGGCGCCGGCTCCATCGGCCTCGCCTCCAGGAGCAAGCCGCAAGAAATGAAACAAGCTCTACGCGACCTACAAAGATGAGCGAGCCTGCGAAAGCGCCTCACCGACGCGCTCGGCGGATGTTCCCCCGATTTGTGATTTGCTCGCCAACGTACTTTCAAGCGACAGAGCGTCGTAAACATCATTCTCGATCAAGGGTGAAAACGATCGCATCTCATCAAGAGTCACCGCTTCGAGCTCGCCGCCTCGCTCGATAGCATGGATGATAACGCGGCCGACTGTTTCGTGCGCTTCGCGGAATGGCATTCCCTTTCGCACCAGGTAGTCGGCGAGTTCAGTAGCATTCATGTAACCCTTCGCAGAAGCCTCGCGTGTGCGATCTTCATTGACACGCAAATTGCGGAGCACTATCGCCGTTACTTCAAGACAAGCGCTCGTCGTGTCGAGGGCATCAAACACCGTCTCCTTATCCTCTTGCATATCTTTGTTGTAAGCCAGCGGCAGACCCTTCAACGTAGTCAGTAAGCTCATGGTGTGACCAAATACGCGCCCTGCTTTGCCGCGCACGAGTTCCATCGAATCGGGATTCTTCTTCTGCGGCATCAGACTTGAGCCCGTCGCCACCGCATCGCTCAATTCAAAGAAGCCGAACTCAGTGGTTGAATAGAGAATGATGTCCTCGGCCAGCCGCGACAGGTGAACCATGATGAGCGCGCAGGCACTTGCGAACTCGACGCAGAAATCGCGATCACTGACGGCGTCGAGACTGTTACGCGAGACGGAGTCAAAGCCCAACTCGCGCGCGACTTCCTCATGATCGATTGGGAAGGAGGTCCCCGCCAGCGCCGCGGCCCCGAGCGGCATCACGTTCACGCGTTTGCGCACTTCCGCCAAACGTTCGCGATCACGCACAAGCATTTCAAAATAAGCCAGGCACCAATGAGCTAACAGCACAGGCTGCGCACGCTGGAGATGCGTGTAACCTGGAATGACCACGGCACGATTGGCTTCGGCGGTGTCGAGCAGCGCCTCTTGAGCCGAGCGCGCACGCGCCACGACCTGATCGATTGCCGCGCGCAACCAGAGTCGCAGATCAGTAGCCACTTGATCGTTGCGGCTGCGGCCCGTGTGCAACTTGCGGCCAGGCTCGCCGATCAGCTCGACCAGACGCGCTTCGACAAACGAATGAATGTCCTCGGCTGGTAACTCGTCAAAATAGTTTGAGTCGCTGAGGCCGCGCGCCAGGATCGCCTCCAATCCATCTTTGATCTTCTTCGCCTCACCAGCGTTCAGCACTCCGGCGCCGGCCAGACCGCTGCAGTGCGCGATACTCGCGCGCACGTCCACCTCAAACAGTCTGCGGTCAAAGCCGAAAGAACGATTGAACTCGACAAAGCCAGCGTCGCCTTTGCCGGTGAATCGTCCACCCCACATTTTTTTTGGCTCGGTCATCCTCGCCTCCAATCCAGCTCCTGGGCGCACGCAGGTCCATCGCGCATTTCCTTTTCAGGATTGACTTCAATGCATCCTCACTGGTATTTTATGCATCTATGCACTAACTATGCAAGCATAGTGCATAGAGTGGGGCCAATGCAAAAGAGTGTTCGACAGCAGAAGATTCTAAGCCTGATTCAGGGAAAGCCCATCGGCACGCAGGCGGAGCTGAAGGCCCACTTGGAACGAGCGGGTGTCCCAGCCACCCAGTCCAGCGTGTCGCGCGACCTCGAAGAACTCGGCGTAGTCAAGCATCGTGGCCGCTACACGGTGCCCAGATCAAATGGGGCGGCGGTCCACGGCCTGTTGGGTCTCGACATCGCCGGGGACGTCCTGGTGGTAGCGCACACTGAGATAGGTTTGGCATCGGCGGTAGCAGTCCAGATCGATGCGGCGGCCATTGAGGAGATCGTCGGCACGCTTGCCGGCGAAGACACGATCTTCATCGCGGTGAGCGATCGAAAGGCACAACGCACTGCGATGAAAAAGATTTGGGAGCTGTTCGGATAAATTTGGAGTGCGCCGGCAAAGCGAAGCGGCGACGGCGCTTTGGATCTGCGCTGGTAATTGGAGCGTTGAAAATTGGTTGACTAATCCAAAGCGGTGTCGCGCGTTGCTTGCCACCGCGCGCCAAATTCGTTGAGCTGAAATGGGAGAAGAAAGAATCAACAGAATCGTCCTTGCTTATTCCGGTGGGCTTGACACTTCCGTCATGCTGCGCTGGCTGAAGGAGCGTTACAACTGCGAAGTCGTTTGCTACTGCGCCGACGTCGGCCAGGGCGAAGAGATGGATGGCCTGGAAGCGAAGGCGTTAGCGACGGGAGCCTCGAAACTCTACATCGAAGATCTGCGGGCAGAATTTGTGCGCGATTACGTTTGGACTGCCGTCAAAGCCAATGCCATCTACGAAGGTGTCTATCTAATGGGCACATCGCTGGCGCGGCCTGTGATTGCCAAACGCCAGATCGAGATCGCACGCCAGGAAGGCGCCGATGCCGTCGCGCATGGCGCCACCGGCAAAGGGAACGATCAGGTCCGCTTTGAGCTGACTTATTATGCGCTGCAGCCGGACATTAAGGTCATTGCCCCGTGGCGAGAATGGGAATTCAAGGGACGAACGGATTTGATCGGCTACGCTGAGGCCCATGGCATTCCCGTGACGGCTACGATCGATAAGCCCTATTCAACGGATCGCAATCTGATGCACGTGTCGTACGAAGGGGGCATTCTGGAAGATCCCTGGGCCGCGCCGCCCGAAAGTATTTTTCAACTGACTCGCTCACCGGAGAAGGCAAAGAACGAAGCGGAGCAGGTCGAGCTAAGGTTCGAACATGGTGAGCCCGTTTCGATCGACGGTGAGCGATTGGATCCCGTCGGTCTCTTGTCGAAGCTTAACGAGATTGGCGGCGAGCACGGAATTGGCCGGGTCGATCTGGTCGAAAACCGCTTTGTTGGTATGAAGTCGCGAGGGGTTTACGAGACTCCCGGTGCCACAATTCTTCATGCCGCGCATCGGGCTCTCGAATCAATTACCCTCGATCGTGAAGTCATGCACCTGCGCGACTCGCTCGGTGTGAAATTTGCCGAATGCGTTTACTACGGGTTCTGGTTCGCGCCCGAGTTTGCCCTGCTGCGGAAGATGATAGATGAGACGCAAAGACAAGTAACCGGCGACGTGCGTCTAAAGCTCTATCGCGGAAACGCGATCGTGGTCGGCCGCCGCTCCCCGCATTCGCTCTACGACGAAAGGGTGGCGACGTTTGAAGCCGACACGGTTTATAACCAACGCGATGCGGAAGGGTTTATCAAGCTGAATGCATTGCGGCTTAGATTGAGGAGTCAGAACCGCCTGCGGTAGCGGGCGGTTGACTGCAGATCGGATGCTTACTGCGATGAAACAAGAGATCAACATCATTGACGCTGATAAGATCGGGTCAGCCACTTCCCCGCTGGGAATCAGCAAGACAGCTGCTGTCACGCGCGCCAGCGCGTCGCCACGCGCCGGCGACGTGGTCGTGGTGCGCGCCCTGACCGATAGCGCCACCTACAACATGCTTGAATTGCCGACGGGTCGCCTGGCGAAGATCAATCCTGGCGATGTGCTTATCGGCGTGCTCGGACGAAGACGTGCGCTGAAAGGTTTCGTCGGTGACGTGCCTGAAAAGGTCAAGAGCGGCGACCATTTGCATCTGCTCAACATGGGTGGCGTGATCGGGCGCTGCACAGGCCACCACTCGAGCTTGAGTGACGCGATTAAGCTCGAAATGATTGGCTTAGTCTGTGACGAAAACGCGCGCGTACTAAACATTTCCGATGCCGCGCTGCCAACGCGCACGACGCTCGGCGAGACAGCGCCGATCGTGATGATCGCCGGCACAAGCATGAACAGCGGCAAGACCTACGCCGCGACGGAGCTGATCAAGCAGGCGACGCGAGCTGGTTTGAAAGTGGCCGCCGCAAAACTTTCGGGTATCGCATGTTTGCGCGACACACTCAACATGGCCGATCACGGAGCGGTAGCGACTGCTAGCTTTCTTGATTGCGGGCTACCATCAACCGTTGGCGCCGGCGATCTCGCCCCAATTGCTAAAGCGATCCTGGCGCGCTTGAATGAGTGCTCGCCGGATTTGATCGTGATCGAGCTCGGCGACGGAATCCTGGGCGGCTATTCAGTCGAATCGGCCTTCGACGATTCAGAACTGCGTGAAGCAACCGCCGCGATCATCTTCTGCGCCTCGGATTATGTTGGCGCCTGGGGCGGGATCGAGTTGTTTCGACGCCGCGGCATTGAAATCGATCTTATTGCGGGTTCAGTCACCGACTCGAAGATGGGCGAAGAATACATCGAGCGCGAATTCGGCGTGCCGGCAAGCAACGCGCGCCGGGACGGAACCCGCTTGTTTGAGATTGTTCGATCTAAGGTTTCGAGTTTCGAGTCTCGAGTCTCGAGTTGTTTGGCAGAAGAGCGTGACTCCCTTCAAACGGAAGGAGTTCTGTCGACGTGAATGACGCAAACGCGAAACTCGAAACTCGAAACTCGAAATCGCGCGAAGCGCGTAACTCGAAACTCCGGGTTGCGATCTTCGGCGGCTCAGGTTACAGCGGGGCGGAACTTCTTCGCATTCTGCTGCAACACCCCGATGCCGAGATCGCTCTGGTCACTGCGAATGAACATGCGGGCAAGGGCGTTGGCGAGGTCCACAAAAATCTTTACGGCTTGACTGACCTGACCTTCAGCAACGCGCCGGAAGAGCTGGATACATTGAAAGATCTCGACTGCGTTTTCCTCGCGTTGCCACACGGGCAAGCGATGGAGATTGCCCCTCAGCTGCCGTCGCACTTGAAAGTGATCGATTTGTCTGGCGACTTTCGCCTGCGCAACAAAGATGTCTTTGTCGAGCATTACGGCCGCGAGCACACCGCGATGGATGCGCAATCAGAGTTTGTTTATGGCCTGACGGAAACCAATCGCGAGGCGATCAAGCACGCGCGCTTCATCGCTAATCCAGGCTGCTTCGCAACTGCAACCTTGTTGGGTCTCGCGCCGCTGGCAGCAAACGATCTGATCACAGGTCGTGTGGTCGTCGATGCGAAAACTGGATCATCTGGTTCAGGGGCTAAGCCGGCGGCGAACACACATCATCCGCAACGCAGCAATTCGTTTTATGCGTACAAGCCTTTCACGCATCAGCATGTGCCGGAGATCGAGCAGGAGTTAAGAAACATCGGCGCTTGGGTCAGCGAGCTGGTTTTCATGACGCATTCGCTTCCCGTTTCGCGTGGCATCTTCGCTTCGATCTATGTAGAGACAAAGAAAGAGATCGCCGATGGTGACATAAGCCCGTTGTTCGCCGATTTCTATAGCGACTCATTTTTTGTGCGACTCGTCAAAGGCTCGCCCGATATCAACTGGGTCAAGACGACGAACTTCTGCGACGTTGGTTTCGCGGTGCGTGGTCGGCAACTTGTAGTCTTTTCCGCGCTCGACAACCTGGTCAAAGGCGCAGCGGGCCAGGCGGTGCAGAATATGAATCTGATGTTTGGGCTGTGTGAGAAAACGGGATTGATGTTGCTGGGAACCAATCCATGAATGTTGTAGGGGCGGACCTGTGTGTCCGCCCGTTGTCTTTCACGCCGTGACCAGGGCAGACACACAGGGCGGGGTCCCCGCGCGGGCGGCCCGCATGGGGTGCTAGATCCGCCCCTATATTAGATCAATGGATTTCAAAGTTTCTCCAGTTAAGCCTCCAATCGAGCTTGCCGATCTGGAAAGGATCGACGTTCGCGTCGGAACTATTCTGTCAGTCGAGGATGTGCCCGGCTCGGACAAGCTGGTGAAACTGACGGTAGCCTTTGGTGATCACGAGAGAACGATTCTTGCCGGCATGAAGCAGGAACGCGAGAACCCGAAAGAGATTGAAGGCAAGCAGGCATTGTTTGTAGTCAATCTGCCGCCAAAGAGGATGATGGGCCACATTTCCGAAGGCATGTTGTTCGACATCGGTTGTGCGGATGGATTGACAGCAGTGTTGGCAGTGCCAGAGAAGCAAATCCCCGACGGAACAAGGGCCGGATGAGCGTGGAAACGACGACATCGTTTGCTGAGATCGCGGCCAGCGAAGAAAAGTGTCAGCTCGCGACCTATAAAAAGATGCCAGTCGCCGCTGCGCGCGGCGAGGGCGTCTGGATTTACACCAGCGATGGGCAAAAGTATCTGGATTTCTACGGTGGTCACGCCGTCGCCGGAACCGGTCATTGCCACCCGCATGTTGTTGCGGCGATCCGCGAACAGTCAGAGAAACTGCTCTTCTATTCGAACCTCGTCTATTCCGAGGCACGTGCACGCGCGGCAAAGAAACTCGTTTCGATCGCGCCAGAGTCGTTAACGAAAGCGTTCTTCTGCAACTCAGGCACGGAAGCGAACGAGAATGCGATGCGCATGGCGCGCATGGCGACGGAACGCGAGAACATCATTACCTTCTCCGGCGGCTTTCACGGACGCACCGCCGACGCGATCAGCGCGACTTTCCTGGGCAAATACCGCGAGCTAGGCAAGCCGAATGTGCCCGGCCACGTACAAGCGGAATTCGGCGACATCGAATCCGTGCGCGCCCTCGCCGATGATGCAGTCGCGGCGATCATGATCGAACCGATTCAGTCGATGGCCGGTGTGCGCATGGCTGAGCCGCAGTTTTACCGTGCGCTGCGCGATTTGTGCGACCAGCGCAGCATCATTTTGATCTACGACGAGGTGCAAACCGGTGTTGGACGTACGGGAGATTGGTTCTTTGCCGGCAGCAAAGCGAGCGACCACGTCGTTCCCGGCATCGTCACGCTGGCAAAAGCACTGGGCAGTGGCATTCCCGTCGGCGCGTGTTTGGTCAACGATCAGATCGCTTCGCATATCAAGGAAAACGATCTTGGGACGACGTTTGGCGGCGGCATGATCGCCATGGCCGCCGTGAGCGCGACGCTTGAAGCGATTGAGAACGACGGGATGCTCGCTAACGTGAAGCACGTTGAATCCTATTTGCGTGAGCGGTTGAAAGAGATCGAGCAGGTCGTGCGCGTCCGCGGTCTCGGGTTTCTGCTGGGGATTGAATTTCCCGAAAAAGCGGCGCCGATTCACAAGGCGTTGCTTGAGGGCCACATCATCACCGGCACTTCCAGCGACGCCAATGTGCTCAGACTGCTTCCGCCGCTGTGCCTGCAACGGGAAGAGGCTGACCTGTTCGTTGACGTGCTCCGCCAGGTGCTAGCAGAGTGAGCTTTCGCGCCCGCTTTCAGCGAATGGGGATTTCTGCGAGTTTGAATATGCCAAAGAGTCTTCTAACGACTGGTGAGTGGGCGCGCGAGGAGCTTGAAGGATTAATCGAGAGGGCGTTGGATTTCAAGCGTGTCGCTGCACACGCCAACCTGCTCGGCGGACGATCCGTTGCTTTGGTCTTTTTCAATCCCAGTCTCCGCACGCGAGCGTCGATGCAGGTTGGTGTTTATGAACTGGGTGGCAATGCAGTTGTCCTTGAGCCGGGTGGAACCAGTTGGACGCTCGAGCATCGCGATAGGACGGTGATGGATGGAGACAGGACTGAGCACGTCGCGGAGTTTGTGCGGGTGCTTGGTCGCTATTGCGCCGCGATTGGTGTACGTACGTTTGCGGCTTTGAAGAACTGGGAGGAAGAGCGGACGGATCCGATCTTGAAGGCGTTCGAGAACTATTCCGACGTACCAATCATTAATCTCGAATCAGCGATGCATCATCCATGTCAGGCACTGGCCGACATGATGACGATTCGAGAGCAGCTCGGCGTCGGTCGCAAGAAAGTTCTACTGACCTGGGCCTGGCATCCGAAGCCTTTGCCGATGGCGGTGCCGAACAGTTTTGCGCTCGCGTCGGCGCAGATGGGACACGATCTGTTAATCGCTCATCCGCAAGGTTATGAGTTGGACGATGAGTTGATGGAAGAGATCAGGAGGCAGGCGGCAGGAGCAGGAGGCAGGATCACGATTGAGCACGATGTTGAAGAAGCCTTCGAGGGCGTCGAAGTTGTCTATGCGAAGAGTTGGGGCAGCAAAAGCTTCTACGGCGCGGCGGAAAGAGACGTTGCGGAGCGCGCGCAGTATCGGGCAAAGTGGATCGTTGACGAAGAAAAGATGGCGAGCACAAACAGCGCGATCTTCATGCATTGTCTGCCGGTGCGACGGAATGTGATCGTGACGGACGGTGTGATCGATTCGCAGTCTTCAGTGGTGATTGACCAAGCTGAGAACAGGTTGCACGTGCAGAAGGCAATCATGACGAAGTTGTTAGGAAGCATTAGCCGCGGATGAACGCGGATAGTCGCGGATTTGATGGCGTGCATCCGCGTTAATCCGCGGCTTATTCATTTTTGTCGGCTCGGGTGAAGCAGCAATGACCAGCACCAACGAAGTTGGCAATCAATTGCGACTCGATCTTCTACGCGAGGCGCTGCCCTACATTCAACGCTTTAAGGGCAAGACGTTCGTCGTCAAACTGTCCGGTAAAGCAACTGAAGATCATCAGAATCTGATCTCTCTCGCTGAAGAGCTGGCGCTGATGCATCAAGTCGGAATTCGCATCTGCGTCGTGCACGGCGGGGGCAAACAGTTAACCGAGCTGGCATTGAAGATGGGCGTCGAGCAGACGATCATCGACGGTCGCAGAGTGACTGACGACGCCACGCTTGAGATGGCGAAGATGATTTTTGCGGGAAAGATCAATACCGATATTCTTTCGGCGCTGCGTCATCGCCGGGTTGAAGCGGTCGGTTTGTCAGGAGTTGACGGCAACATCGTGCACGCCGAGCGCCGACCGCCAAAACAGATCCTCAATCGCGAGACGGGTGAGCATGAGCACGTGGATTTTGGCCATGTAGGCGACGTGGTCGAAATCAACACGCGTCTGCTCGCAGTCTTGCTCGATCACGGTTATCTGCCCGTTATCTCTTCGCTGGGCGCCGACGCCGAAGGCACGGTCTTCAACATCAATGCCGATACGATCGCTTCGGAGATCGCCGTGCGATTACAGGCCGAGAAGTTGATCCTGTTGTCGGATGTTGATGGAATCTTCTTGCGCGCCGGCGAGCCCGAAACAAAGCTTTCACGTCTCACCGCGGCTGAGGCTGAGGCGCTCATCACCGATGGCAGTGCGACCGGCGGCATGATTCCCAAACTGCAGAGCATCACCGAACTGCTGCGCCGCGGCGTGCACAGCGCTCACATCATCAACGGCACCGCCCGCAACGCTCTGCTTTCAGAAATCTTCACTGACAAAGGAACGGGAACGATGATCGTATCGTCCTAGCGACGGCAGTTTAAGCTCGGTGATTAACCGCGTGGCAGGGTCCTAAGTTGAAATTCTCTGCGCCACCTCTGCGTTCTCTGCGCCTCCGCGGTGAGCGTATTTTGAACCATTATTCACCACAGAGACGCTGAGGTCGCAGAGACCGCGCAGAGAAAAACTGCAGTTAGGAAACCACTAACCGACTGGAAAGACGCGCCGAAAAAGGCTGATCATTTCCCCGAAAGCCTGGTCCGTTGCTTGCGCGTCATAGCGAGCGCCTTCATCGCGCATGAAAGCGTGCTCGGCCTGGTAGAGACGCTCAGAGAAGCTGGCGCCGGCTTCTCGCAGTGAGGCGGCTATTCTCTCGCGGCCATCTTCAGGGATATGCGGATCGTCTCTCCCCCACACCAGCAATAGCTCACCGCGAATCTCTGGTGCTCGTTGCAATGAGCCGGCGTCCGCATCCTCGCCCAGTTTGCCACTATGAATGCCGGTGCCATAGAAACAGGCCGTGGCGCGCACTTCCGGTTGCAGCGCGGCGCGAAACGCCAAGTGTCCACCAAGACAGAAACCCGCCGCGCCTATTTGTCCTGGCGCTACGTTCTGGTGCTTGCCTAGATAGCCAAGCGCCGCGCGGCAATCTACATCGAAATGCGCCACCGAAGTGTGACCGGCATCTTCCAAGCCGCGTGTGCGGCCGTCATCGTCGAAGGGAATGACCGCGCCCGGCGGCTCAAGGCGATGGTAAATCTCCGGCGCAGCCGCTACAAAACCATAGCCCGCCAAACGCGCGCACGAGCGCAGCATCGGCCCGGTGAGCTGAAAAATGTCTGAGTAGAAGAGGATGCCCGGATATTTGCCTTCCAGTTTCGGAGCGGCCACGAAAGTCCGCATCGAACCGCCATCGGGAGTTGAGATATCGACGTAACCGCTGGTGATTAGCATATCCCTTGGCTCGCGCCTAACTACTCCTGGCGACTTTGGAAAACACTATCTTTTCAAGAAACTCGTCCCTCAGGGAAAACAGGTTCTCTGAGAACCCTCTCAAATTCGAGTGATTAGAGAATTCTATTTGGACAACCAAATCTTTAGTTTCTGGATGACGGCAAAGATAGCCCTTGAAGTTGAAATACTCAAACTTAGGTGCAGATGTCCCATCAAGTTTGAATATCCCATCATATTGCACGCACGGCGAACCGTTGAACCTGACGTAATTAAAGTGAACACTATCCCTCTTCAAATTACTCAATTCTTCTTTTTTCAGAGTTTCCAGACTAACCAGCAGATCTTTGTCATTATCAAAGATTTTTGTTCTGAAAGTTTTCACATTGGCAGCTAAAATTTCGTCCTTATCTCGTTTTTCAAAAACTGTTTCCGATTTACTTGATCGTAATAATACCCATCCCGGCTGATTAGGGGAGACCACGGTCACGCCGTCTTGATTAAAAATGCTCGCCGGATTAATTGGTGATTGCTCCTGAACTGACACGGCATTGGCACAAAAAACTGCGACCAAAACGATAACTATTAGGTACTTCATCACGTCCCTTTCTTGTTTACGACCTTTGAGCAACTTGATTTCTAACAGGAAAGCCCAACGTTTATGTTAACCGCGAGGCGCAAATACAGAAGCCCTTCACCTCATCCAAACGGTGATTTTGGCAAATCCTTGTCGCGATCAAACGGCGGATCCTCATGCGGCGGCATCTGGAAGTCAGGAAAGTCTTTGAGCCAATGCCGGCGCGTCTCTTCGTCAGCGTAATACTTCATCATGAGGAAAATGTCTTCGTCGCTCCCGCTGCCGACCAGATCGATTCCGTGAACAAAGCCCGGATTCTCGGGAAAGAGGATGGCCTCTTCACGCAGACTGTCGTTGTAGAGTGTTTCGTAAAGCTCACGGTCGCTCAGATGATTCGTGCTGTGCAGATAAGCGCCCAACGAAGCCATCTGCTTGATTATCTCCCACAGCTTGGCGTGCAATTGTTCGTCGTCAAGCTGATCCGGCGGCGGCACCTCAAGTCCGGCGTTTTCCAACCACTGTAGTACTGTCGAGGGCTCGGCGGTTTCAAATGCCAGCACCTGCTTCAGGAACTCTTCTTCAAGGTCGGCAGGCATATCAGAACTCTCGGAAAAGGTGCCGCCCAGTTCTCCAAGTTCCGCGCGCAGCTTCTCAATTCGCTTTTCCTGATCGGGCTCTTCGTCAAGGTCAACCATTTTGTGCGACTCCTTCCCAAGCTTCATGGGCGACTTTTTTCGGCATTTGCTTTGTCTTGCGGCTTCGCTTCCGGCAGCGCCGGTGGCGCGGGCGCAGTGAACTGTCCGAGATCGTCGAGCCCCAGAGTGGTTTCGATATCGCCGATCTGCTTCACGGCGTCCTCGTAACCGTCTTTGCCAAACTGTTGCTTCTCGATCTCTTCAAACTTGTCGCTGATCTCGTCCATCTGATCTCTGGTCATCGTCTGTTTCCAGGCGGGAAACACAATGGTGTCTTCGATCGCGGCGTGATGCTGATACATGCGCCCCAGCGCTTCCATCGCCCGCGCCAGCGGTTCGACATTGCCGGAAGCGAGCTTAGCGGCGGCCGTCACCGCAAGGATGTAGTCGGTAAGCTCACGTCCGCGCTGGTGCTGGGCAGTGAGTACGCCGACATAAGCGGCCGCCGGGCTGTTGGCATTCTTCAGCGCCGGAAAGATGTGCGTCTCTTCGAGTTTCTTCTCGTGATACTCCTCGCCGAATGCGCGAAAGAGCTTCGCCGTTTTCTGCAACGCCTCGGGCGCAATCGAGCCGGCGTTGGTGCGGAGTTTGACTGCCGTCTCCTGATAAACCAACAACGCGCGGCGCAGCACACCATGCTCGCGCATCAGGTCCTCAGTTGCCGTCACTTCCGCGCTGGCGATCTCTTCGCCTTTCTCAGCCTCTTCATTGGGATTCTTCCCTTCGCAGCCTAACAACACCACGCCCGCGCCCACGCTGCAGGCGACAGCCAACAATTGTCTTCTTGTGCTATCCATCGAATCTCCTCCACGAAAATCGCTATTGTAACGAGCATAGGCCGATGCCGACTCTGGTAACAACTGAGATTCTATCTTAAGCGGAGATTCTAACTTAACGGTAGGAGAGAATTGCTTCCATGAATCGCGATTAGCTCGGCGGCTGCGAACGTTGCCAGTGTAAAACTCATTGCTTCCACCGTGAAGCGCACCATGGTCAGTTCCATCGTCAATCGGAATTGGGAGTTCTGATCGGGACCTATAATGCCGGTTAACGTCTTGTCGCCAAGATCTGCCGGCGGCGCGCGACCTCAGTCCCGTAGGGAGTTCCGCTATAGATCGCAGGGTCGGGGTCCGGGTCACTGTCGCTCGCTTCGCCGAAGTAAACACAGGCGTCGGCTAAATCACCCAGAGTCACAGTTGGGGCAAACAGAGGAACCTCTTTGCCTTGCACGAACCTGCGGGCACCCCAGGAAAACTGGTTGGCGGAAAACGCCGCTTCCGGCGTCCCTCTTAACGAGACAAGCACCGGTCGTTCGCGTAACTGCAAGGCTTTCTCGAATCCTTCAATTCCTGGACCCGACCCTCCCATCAAATTCACAACGAATACATTCCCGGGATTGTCCTCTTGCAGGGCATTGGGAAACGCTGGTCGCGACAAGTGCGCAAAGCCGTAAATCACTAGCGCCTTCTCGCTCTTCTTCAGGACTTGATTGCGCACAATCGAAACCAGCGACTCGTCGCGGCGGTCGCCATCTCCGAAGCGATGGTAATCGGGTCTCGTTTGTACTTTGCTCCAGTCGATTGGTGGATCCCCTGCGAGAACACGCAACTGCTTGGTCGGGGGCAGCTTTCGGTTGACCTCCCGAACAGCGGCGTAAAACTCCGCGTGAATAGGCGAGTCCCAACTGCCGACTTGTGTGGTATTCCGCCAAACTTGCTGCAACTCCGTTAGCGGAACATGTTCTCCCAGGATGTAGCGATCCAGGATCGGCTGGTACAGCGAGTTGCCAAATTCCACGACAATGAAACGTGCCTTGTTTGGGAAATCGGGATGGCGGATCAGACGGAGTCGCAGATCGGAGCCATTTCTTCCACGAGTAGCTCCCAATGCGACCACATCAGCTTTGTCGAACGCGGAAAGTAACCCCCCTACAACCTTATCCCAGCCCGCGGATTCCGGCGGCAATTGGAGACCCGGCCGTACGTCCGGCGGCGAGGTTCGCGACTGAGAGGGCGTCGCGGACTGCCATGAGAGCGCGCATAACGTGAAGACGATAAGACTCGCACCACCTATTGCTCGTATCAATCCCTTGATCTCCTGAAGCCGCCCCCAGAAAGTTCAATCGCGCACGCCGCGGTCGCGCATGCGAACCAGCCCATCGATCGTCAGGTCGTTATAACCTCTCGCTTTCATCTGCTGAATGTAGGCCGCCGTGACGCCATGACTGCGCAGTCGAATCAACTGGTCCACGGAAACATTGTCGTAACCTGCCTGCTTCACTTCGCGAATGAACTGCGGGGTGACGCCATGGCTTCTCAGGTCTGTGAGATCTTCCACGGGCAGCCGCGCGTAACCAAGCTCTTTCAAGTCGCTGATGAACCTTGGGTTTACGCCGTGATCTCGTAAGGTGACGAAATCGCCGAGCGGCAGTTTAGTGTATCCGGCGTCCGTAAACGCTCGGATGAGATCCGGATTAACGCCGTGGTCCCTGGCCCGGACCAGATCATCCATCGGCAGATGATCGTATCCGAGCGCCGCGAGATCATGGACGAAGTTTGGATTGACGCCGTGGTCGCGCGCGCGGATCAGTTCGTCCGGCTCCAGCCGCACATAACCGCCCGCGGCCAGCTCGCTAATGAAGTTGATACTGACGCCGTGATCCCTCATCCGGCGCAGCAAATCGGTTGACTTCACCATGTACCCAAGTGACTTTAAGCCCTGGATATATTCGAGCCGCACGCCGTGATTGCCCAGTTGCACGAGTTCATCGACTGTTGGCTTTTCGTAGCCCTGGTCCTGCAGTTCCTTAATAAAGGCCAAACTCGTATCGCTCATCGCCATCGAGAATTGTTGTTCGTAAGTCGGCTCACCATAACCTTGTCGTTTCAACTCAGCAGCGAAAGACTGGTTAGGCGCGAAAGTGAAATGGCCCGATCCATTGCCGTCTTTGAACCAACCTTCGCAATTGAAAGTCCCGGCATCGCGCCTTAGTTGAAACTGAACATGCGCGCCGTTGGACATTGCCTGTTCGCGCGTTAAGCCGATCAATTGGTCAGGCGCAATTTGGATTGACGTGCTGTGGGATCCCCAGTGCGATTCGTTGTGCTGGTCGTAGCGCAGGGTTAATTGGACCTTGTCTTCGCCGGGGCGGAATTCGATCAGCCACTGGCTGACCGAGTCCTGCGGAATCGAGTACGTTGTCCTGGTCACTGGGTAGCAGGCCCAAACCAACACCAGGAGTCCAAGGACTCCAATCAATCTAATGCGGTTCTCAGAAAGTATTCGCCAAATTCTCTGATAAAAAGCGTGCGCGGCGTTGCGGTTCATCGGCAGCCTCCAATTGATTAGTAACTAGATCCGAGCGAAGGAAATCTGGTTCTGAAGAGTAAACACCGCCCCAGCAAGCTTCGTGGCAAGAAGATCGGGGCACGGCTCCTTAGCACCGATTCTCGCTCTAGTGTGCTAATCGAAAGTTCTTAGAACCGCAGACTTTGCTTTTGAAAAGAGTTCCCAGCTTCCAATCGGCGCTTTCCAGCTGGTTGACGCGTTGCGCCCGCAGCCGTGACAATCTGAGGAATGCACACGCTTCTGAAAAACCGGCGTCGAGTGAAGCGCACCAGACCGGTTCGAAGTTCGCGCGTCAAACTAACGGCTTTTGCGCGGCGGTTGTTGGAGGCCTGGCAGCGTTTGCGGCTTCCGATGGTAAACGCCAGGGTCGTTGTTGCGGTATCCGGCGGCGCGGACTCAACCGCGCTGTTGCTGGGGCTGGACGAGTTGATAAGAACCGGGCGTCTGGCGCTGACCATTTCAATCGCCCATCTGGATCATGGCTTGCGGACGACGAGCAGAGAAGATGCAGAGTGGGTCGCACGACTAGCTCGCGAACTCGGGTTTGAAATCGAATTGGGCCGCGTCAATGTTGCGAGACGCGCAAAAAGAAGCGCAGACAATCTCGAACAGGCCGCGCGCCGCGCGCGCTACGAATTTCTCGCAAAAACCGCAAAGAGGAAACAAGCTCAATTGGTCCTGACGGCGCACACGATGGACGATCAGGCGGAGACCGTGTTGCTGCGCCTGCTGCGCGGCAGTGGCGCGGATGGTCTAACTGGAATTGAGCCCGTGCGACCGCTTGATTCGAAGTCGAACGTTTCACTCGTGCGCCCACTCGTCATCTGGGCCAAACGCGCAGACACCGAAGGTTACTGTCAACACCGCGAGGTCCAATTCCAAATTGATGAGATGAACGACGATGAAACGTTCGCGCGCGTGCGAGTGCGCAAGCAGCTCGTGCCTTTATTGCAATCTTTCAACCCCAAAGTTGCGGAGGGCCTGGCTCGCACTGCTGAACTTCTGCGCGAGGACGTCAGCGTGTTGAATAAAGCGGCTGATGAATTGCTCCGTGAAGCCAGGGAACCATTCCGGAAGAACAAAAGTGAAACCAAATCGCTGTTGCTGAGCGTAGATGTCCTGGTGCGCGCGCCCGCGGCAATTCGCCGGCGCGCTTTGCGGAAATGGATTTCGGACGGTCGCGGCGACCTGCGGCGCTTTGAGATGGTGCATCTGTTGGGCGTAGAGAAACTGCTGGAGGGCAACCGCGGCGGGCGGATCGCGGAGTTGCCGGGCGGCGGCACGGTTTTGCGGAGGCGCGGATGGCTCGAGCTCGGGATAAAAAAGGGTTGAAATGGGGTGCGCCGAGTCCTGGAATCCAGGATGGTTGGACCCGCCGCTCTTACTGACCCGGTTTTTCTATTTTGCCGGGTCAGTCTTGAGTAAAGAGATGTCGAGGTTCGGGGCTTCGCTGTGCCGGATTGAAGGCGGATGGAGTTCAGCTCCCATTCCACATTTCTCTTTAAGTGTCAGGCGCCCGCCGGCGCGCTTAACCGAGGCACAACCCATCAGTTGTTCTCGGGCATCATAAAACCTCAGCCAATTTGCTGGGAAAACCCGGGGACGCTCCTTTTCCGGCAAAGGCTTTTCTTGACTTATGGGAGCGACAAGAAGTGCCGACATGAGGTATGATCGGCTTCGGAGGCTTTGAAGGCTTTGAGCTCTACTGCTAGACAAATCATCTTCTGGTTGCTGATTATTGCGGGCGCGCTCCTGCTCTACAAACTGGTCAACCCAAACAGCAAGAATTCCCAGGCAATCGACCTGGCTGCGCTCGAACGGAAGATCTTGAACGGCGAGCTTACCCAGTTAACGATCAGGCAGAACGAGACGGTGGCCATTGACAGGGGCAACCAGGAGTTTCGCGTCGCGCTCACGAATGAGCATACGAAGGATCGCCTGATGTCTTTAGCGACCCAGAAGGACAGCAACGGCAAGGAACACGTCGCAAAGGTCGAAGACGAGTCAGGCACCAGCTTAATCCTGCCGATGCTGATCACCTGGGCGCCGTTGCTCTTTATCATCGGCATCTGGGTCTTCATGCTGCGGCAGATGCAATCGGGCGGTAACAAGGCGCTATCGTTTGGCAAGTCGCGCGCGAAGTTGCTCAACAACCAGCAGAAGCGTGTGACGTTCAAAGACGTCGCCGGCGTTGAAGAAGCGAAAGAGGAACTGCAAGAGATCATCGAGTTCCTGAAAGAGCCACAGAAGTTTCAGAAACTCGGCGGCCGCATTCCCAAAGGGGTCCTGATGATGGGTCCGCCCGGAACAGGCAAGACTCTGCTCGCGCGCGCAATTGCGGGCGAAGCCAACGTTCCCTTCTTCTCAATTTCCGGTTCCGATTTCGTTGAAATGTTTGTCGGCGTCGGCGCTTCACGTGTGCGCGACCTGTTCGAGCAGGGCAAGAAGAATGCGCCGTGCATTATCTTTATCGATGAAATCGACGCAGTTGGTCGTCACCGTGGCGCGGGCCTGGGCGGCGGACATGATGAGCGCGAACAAACATTGAATCAGTTGCTGGTCGAGATGGACGGTTTTGAATCGAATGACGGCGTGATCCTGATCGCCTCGACGAATCGTCCGGACGTGCTTGATCCGGCGCTGCTGCGGCCAGGGCGTTTTGATCGACGTGTCGTCGTATCTCGACCAGACGTGCGTGGCCGCGAAGGCATCTTGAAAGTTCATACGCGCAAGATTCCGCTCAGCGAAGACGTGGACATAAGTATTATCGCGCGTGGCACGCCCGGCTTTACCGGCGCCGACCTCGCCAATCTCGTCAATGAAGCCGCGCTGAACGCCGCTCGATACAACAAAAAGTTTGTCGCCATGGGCGACTTCGAGCTGGCCAAAGACAAAGTTCTGATGGGCGCCGAGCGCAAGAGCATGGTGATCTCAAACGAGGAGAAGCGCGTCACTGCGTACCACGAAGCGGGCCACACTTTGGTGGGCCTGAAAGTGCCAAACGCCGATCCCGTGCACAAGGTCACGATCATTCCGCGCGGCATGGCTCTGGGTGTGACGCAGCAGCTTCCGGAAGGCGATCGCCACAACTACACTGAAGAGTATCTGCTTGGGCAGATCTCGATTCTGATGGGAGGCCGCATCGCGGAAGAAACCTTCCTCGGCAGCATCACCACCGGCGCCGCGAACGATATCGAGCGAGCCACCGAGCTGGCGCGCGCGATGGTGTGCGAATACGGCATGTCCGAGATGGGCCCGCTCACCTTCGGCAAGAAGGAAGAACAGATCTTCCTCGGGCGCGAGATCGCTCAGCATCGCGACTTTTCCGAAGACACCGCGATCAAGATCGATCAGGAAGTTAAGAAGATCATCACTGCGCAGTACGCACGCGCCAAGGGCATCATCGAGGAGAATCGCGATACGTTGGTTCGCCTGGCCGAGTGCCTGCTTGAGCGCGAGTCACTCGACGGCGTCGAGATCCGCCGCATCGTTGCCGGCCTGCCGCTCGAAGAGCCGGCGCCGACTGAAGTCTCCGCTGACGAAGAGCGGCCACAAATCAAGGAGCCCACAGCCAGTCCGCTGAAACCAATCCTGCCGCCGATTACCGGCGGCAACCCCGCACCGGCGTAAAGCGGGGCAGAGGCCCGACCGTAAGGGAGGACTCACGGAAGATGGGGAATGGGTTAACACCTGTTCCCCTTTTTTGTTTTGCTCTTCTCTCTGTGCGACCTCAGTGTCCTCTGTGTCTCTGTGGTGAATCTAATCAGAGCAAAGCTCACCACGGAGGCACAAAGGACACTGAGGTGGCACAAAGAAGACTTGCAATCTCCGAGTTAGCCTTTATGATTTCCCTTCCATGTCAGAGATAAGCAAACGCAATTGGCACATCGCGGGCCGCACCCTTCTCATCGGCGGGCGCACGCTTGTGATGGGCGTGCTCAACATCACGCCCGACAGCTTCAGTGACGGCGCGCAGTTTCTTTCGCCCGACAAAGCCCTCGAACATGCCGAGCAGATGATCGCTGACGGCGCCGACATCATCGACGTTGGCGGCGAATCGACGCGCCCTGGCGGCGGTAGCCTAGTCTCGCCAGAGGAGGAGATTCAGCGTGTGATGCCGGTGATCGAAAAGCTTACAAAGCAGACGGCGATTCCTATTTCCATCGACACAACAAAATCACTTGTCGCCGCGGCAGCACTGAAAGCCGGCGCGGCTATCGTCAACGACATCTCTGCTTTACGATTCGATTTTCACATTGCCGATGAAGTCGCCAAGGCCGGCGCCGGTCTGATCCTGATGCATTCGCGCGGCACGCCGGCGACGCTGCATCGCCTGCCTCCCGTGTCGGACATCATGCATGAAGTGACACACAGCCTGCACAGCAGCATCGCGATGGCTGAGAGGCGCGGCGTCAAACCTGAATCGATCGTCATCGATCCAGGCATCGGTTTCAGCAAGAGCCAGGAACAGAACCTTGAACTCATTGCGAAGCTTGATCAGATCGCGCGCGCTTTCCCCGATTTTCCCATCCTCATCGGCACCTCCCGAAAATCTTTCATCGGCCGCCTTCTTGCCGACGAGAACGGCGAACCCGCCCCCGCCACCGAACGACTCCACGGCACAATGGCCACCATCACCGTCGCCATCCTCCGCGGCGCCCACATCGTCCGCGTGCACGATGTGAAGGCGGCGGTTGAGACGGCCCGCGTAGCGGATCAAATAAAGAAAGTCATGAACCCCGCAATTAAATGCCCTGAACAAATATGAACGTGACCCAAAGGCATGCCAGCAGGGCAATAATGGACTGCCACCGAGGCAGTATTAGCAAACCCAGCACGAAGGTAATTGAAGTGAGGAAGACGCCAAGAAGGTTAAGGCTCGGTGGTGTTCGATCGCCCCATTGAACATGGTCGACGTAGTGAACTTGCGACCACCATTGACCAGCGAATATGACGCAGGCGCCGAAAGAGGCGAACCACCGAGCCTTACCTCTAAACTCACGAAAAGTCATATATACGCGCCCTTGGACGGATCCAGGGGGAGCGCGCAAATCGTGAGAGCCTAAAATCACGCACTCATCGCTTTTTGATAGGCGGCGGCGGCGACGGCGCTGTCGAAGTATTCCTTGAAAGCGACGACCTTGCCGTCGCGGATGGTGAAGACGTGGGCGAAGTCGCTCCCAAACTCGCGGCCGTTGGCTTTCACGCGCCACTCGTAATGGCCGAGCGAAACGACTTTGTCGCCTTGCGCAATAAAATCACGCGGTTCGAACGATAGGACGTCCTGATTTGCTCCGACCAGCGCGAAGAATTCGCCGACGGCCGCGCGGCCGGTTCGCTTTCCGGTGAACGGCACGTTTGCTACTTCCGGCAGTTGCCATTCGATGTTGTCTGAGAGCAAAGCCAAAAGTGCTTGAATGTCGCCGGTCTTGAAGTTGTTGTAGGCTTGCTGTGCCACCCCAATGTTTTCTTGTTCGCTCATGATCTTCTCCTTTGTTTTTCGATTTAGGGGAGGACAATTTCTATCGCTGATCTTCGCCGAAGTCAAACACCAGAGGCATACCACGATAACTCTGTCAGTTTCCAAACAGCGCCGTTAGGCGCGACATGTCTATAGTTACGGATCAAACTCGTCTTCCCTCGCTTCATCAGCGACATAACATCTCGCTCCTGACGGAGCGATGAATGAACTAATGTCGCTGATGCTATAAACATCTGACTCCTAACGGAGTCATCTCCCGGTTCGCTTTGTCGGGCACTTGCGTAAACTCGCATTGCTGCGAGACAATCGCGATTCAATTTGAGCCACTCTGAAACGAGAGTCTTGATCAACCGAGAAAGCGACACAGCCTGATGCAAAGGATTGCGCGTCTATCCGCATTGGCGATCGTGCTGCTGTTTGTCTCTGGCTTTGGCGAGTGCTATAAGCCCGTGACGAAGAACCAGCTTCCGTCGCGCATACATACTGTGGCCGTGCCCGCGTTCGAGATGGGCCCCCAGGCGCTGCGCTACAAGATCGAGCATCGCTTCACGCAGGCCGTAATCGACGAACTAATCCATCGCGGACGCGGCCTGCGCGTACAGGGCAACCGCGAAGGCGCCGACGCCGTCATTGAAGGGCTCATCAAGAGCTACCAATTCACCGGCGTGTTGCTGGACGACAAGGGCCGCGCCAGAATTTTCGAGGTCACCATCACGGCCGCCGTGACGGTGCGCGACCAGACGCAGAATCGCGTGCTCTACGACAATCAAAACTTTGTCTTCCGCGGCGAATACGAGTTTGCCAACGACCCGCGCAACTTCTTCAACGAAGAAGACCCGGCAGTGCAGCGCATGGCGCGCAGCTTTGCCGAAAGCATTGTCTCGACGCTCATCAACGCCGTCGAACTGGAAAAGAAATGAGCGCGCTCACTCGCCAGCATCTCGAACGCTCACTCAAGGAAGGAAACGTCCGTCCACTCTATCTGCTCATCGGCCCAGAAACTTATCTGCGTGACGAGGCCGCGCGCACGATTGCCGACGAGGCGTTGCGCGAAACGCTGTTGCGCGAATTCAATGAATCGCGTTTCAGCCTGGCCAGCGGAAACGTGCGCGAAGCGATCGCCGCCGCCGAACAACTGCCGATGATGTCCGCAAAGCGAGTCGTGCGCATCACTGATTTTGGCAAGCTGCGAGAGCCGGACGAAGACGTATTGATCCGTTATTTGAAGCGGCCGGCTGAATCGAGCGTCGTCATTTTCGTTGCCGAAGATCTTGACAGACGCAAGAAGTTGACGAAGGAGCTGCTCGACAAGTGCGCGGTGGTCGAGTTTCCTGCCGTCAAAGATGGTGAAGCCCGGGCGTGGGCAAAAGAGAACTTGCGACGATTGAAAGTTTCCGCTGACGAGCGTGTGCTCGGAGAAATCATCACGCTGGTTGGCACCGACATTCAGACGCTTTCTTCAGAGCTGGAAAAGCTGGCAAGCGCGGCGATCGAGATTGGCCGCATCACTTCAGAGATGGTCGACGATCTGGTTGGCCGGTCACGCGATCTATCCAATTTTGCGCTGGGCGACCAACTGATCTCGCGCAACCGCAAGCGCGCCATGGAAACCCTGCATCGATTGCTCGACGATGGCGCGGAACCAGTCATGCTCATTGGCTTGATTGCCGGCAACTATCACCGGCTGGCGATCGCCAAGGATTTACTGACGCGCGGCAAACGAGACGAAATATTTCGCGTCGTCCGGATGCCTTCGTTTAAGCAGCAGGAATTCGTCGACACTCTTCAACGTAGCGACGCGTCCAGCATCGCGCGCGGCATCGAGCGCATCGCCGCCGCCGATCTCGCGATTAAGACTTCGCAGGCCACGCCGCGTTTGCAGTTAGAGATGCTCGTATGTGAGTTGGCTAGTCATTGATAACCGCCAAGACGCCAAGTGCGCCAAGATCCATTCACAAGTGATTTGGTGGCGACCTCATCCACAAATACGCATTCACTTTTCTCAGTTAGTTCAGATGCCGCACTTGGCGTCTTGGCGGTTAATCCAACGGTTTCAAATCCGGCTGCACCCATTTCGCCCTGGCTTCTGCTGACCACAACAGGTCTTCGCGGTAATACTCAAACACCAAACGCGCATCGCCAAACGCCTCGACAACAGCATTCGTGGTTTCCATTAACGAGAGTGCCGGATCTAATTCATCAAGCTGTCTTCGCACCACTTTCATCCAGAAAACGGTTAGCGTCTCGTGGTATTTTCCTTCGATGCCGTAGTGATCGATAAAACGAAAGAGGCTCGCGCGCATCTTCTCGGTTGCCTGTTCCAGGTTCATGCCTTTGAGGTACCAGACAGTGACAGCCAGGTGGCTGATGTGAGTGAACTCTGATTTTCCCGTGCTGCACGACTCGAATCCGCGCACGACTGTTTCAATCTCGCTTTCGGTTTTGTAATGACCACTCATGAATCTGCGCCCCTCCTTCAGTATCCGACAAACTTTTCAGTTTGTTGCTGTTTTCAAACGCGGTCCTCTTCCGCGACAAACTGAAGGAAACTCTGCTCAAATACCGCGAAGCGGTAACAACCTCCAGCCCAGGGTTGCCGCCCCGGCTACCCTGGGTATCCAATTCAACGCGTCTCAACCCCGATGGGCACAACCCCATCGGGGTTGTGTCTTCTTACACTCCTCGCCCCAACGTAGCCGCCGAGCGGCAACGTTGGGCTGGAGGTCGTTACCGCTTCGCGGTACAACTTTTCATCGCGCTAACCTCAATGCTAAGTCACTATCATCCTGCTTGATCAGACGTCCCCTTCAGTTCGTCGCCGTTTTCAAACGCGGTCCTCTTCCGTTGCGGGCGACAAATTGAAGAGTTTGTCGAACACTACAGACATCAAAAGAGCGAGGCGGACCGAATTTCTCGATCCGCCTCGCTGATTGAAATCTTGGCTAAAGGGTTTACTTTGCCGACGCCTGGTTCATACGCGCCGTCAGGCGCGACTTGTGCCGTGCGGCGGCGTTCTTGTGCAACACGCCTTTTTGCACCGCTTTGTCTATAACCGAAATCGTTGCCGGCAAGAGTTCGCTCGCACTCTTGTTGCCTGCGGCGAGCGCCGTGTGTAGCTTCTTGATCTGAGTTCTTACGCGCGTGCGATTACTGCGATTGATCGCGCGCCGACCCTCGCTCTGGCGCATACGCTTTTCTGCTGACTTGTGATTTGGCATCAAAATCTCCAAAAAACCGATTAACGATGGTCCTGCGTGCTCGGCATGCTGGGACGCGCTCCCTGCTCAACGCGCAAGTGACGCAGTATAGGTGCCGTAACCATGAGTGTCAAGGCGACAACTGACAACAATCCGTATCGACACCTGTGTGTTTGACACCTGAGCGAGCCCTGTAGTAGCGTCCGATCTACCGACATATGCAAGCAATCTTCTGCACGCTCACGTCCGCGCGCCACGCCGACATTCACCTGCAAGGAGAACGTTCCAGCTCTTGAAGAAGATCGAACTTCCGCCGCGAGGTTTGGAGACTCTGTTCGGCGTCCACGACCAGAATATTAAGTACCTCGAATCGTTGCTGGCCGTCCGCATCAACGCGCGCGGGCAAGACATCTCGATCGATGGCGAGCAGAAGGACGTCGAAACTGCTGAGAGCATCCTCGAAGACTTTGCCGAGCTGTTCAAGGAAGGCAGACAATTTACCGACAGGGAGCTGCGCGAAGCCTTTGCGCAGATTGCCGAGGACCGCGCCTACAGTTTGCGTGACTACTTTACGAAGGCACGCTTCAATCCCTCGGGCAAGAAACAAGTCGCGCCGAAATCAGCGAATCAGCGCCGGTACGTTCAGGCAATCCAGGAGAAGGACGTCGTCTTTGGCATCGGCGTGGCGGGCACGGGCAAGACGTATCTTGCGGTCGCGATGGCGGTGCAGGCGCTGATGCAGAAGCAGGTGAACCGCATCGTGCTGGCCCGTCCGGCAGTCGAAGCCGGTGAGAAGCTCGGATTCCTGCCCGGCGATTTGCAGGACAAAGTCGATCCGTATCTTCGGCCACTATACGACGCGCTATTTGATTTGATCGATTACGAGCGCGTCGCGCGGCTGCTTGAGAAACGCGTGATCGAAATTGCGCCGCTGGCGTTCATGCGCGGCCGCACGCTTTCGGACGCGTTCATCATTCTCGACGAAGCGCAGAACACCACCAGTGAACAAATGAAAATGTTTCTTACACGCATCGGCTTTGGCTCGAAGGCCGTGATTACCGGTGACGTGACGCAGGTTGATCTGCCAACGGGCAAACGCAGCGGTCTGATCGAAGCCGAGCGCGTGCTGGCAAACCTGGAAGGGATCGAGTTTATCTACTTCACTGAAAAGGACGTCGTGCGCCACAAACTCGTGCAGATGATCATCAAGGCCTACGAAGAGCATACCAAGAAGAGCAATATTTGATTCGGTAGGGGCGGATCAGCGTGTCCGCCCCGGTACCCGGGCGAGGGCGGACACGCAGGTCCGCCCCGACACATCATGATCGAGGTCCTTAACCGGCAACGTCGCCGAAAGATGCCCAATGAAAAGTGGCGCGTATTCGCCGCGAAGGCGCTGCAGGCGATTGGGCGTGGCAATCAGAGCGCAACAATCGCTTTCGTTTCTGATCGCCGGATGCGCGAATTGAACCGCTCCTTTCGCGGCATCGGCAAGACGACCGACGTGCTTTCGTTTCCGGCGGGTGAAGATGAGTTTGGGCAGACTGCGACGATTAACCTGGGAGACATCGCCATTTCAGTGGAACGCGCCGAAAGCCAGGCGGCGGAGTACGGACTGAAGTTTGATAGCGAGATTGGCCAACTAATTCTCCACGGCCTTTTGCACCTTTGCGGTTACGACCACGAAGCCGATAACGGAGAGATGGACCGGCTGGAACTGCGACTCCGCCGCCGTCTTGGCATATAATCTACTGTCTAAATCATGGGAATTGAATTAGGGCTGACGTTTCTGCTGTTGCTGGTGCTGGTCCTGCTGGCCACGGTCGACATGGCTTTTGGCCAGTTGAGCGACGTCGGTTTGCGGCGATTAATCAGCGAGGCGGAAGAGCGCCCGGAAGTTCGCTCGAGGATCTTTCTCAAGCAGGTGCTGGAGAACCGTCCGCGTTTCAGCTTCGCGCTTTCAGCGACTATTCAGATTCTTTTGGTTGCGGTTGCCGTGCTGGTTACGTCGATCTCACTAAGTCTGTTTTCAAACACGAGATTTGTTCTCGTCGGACTACTGGCCGGCCTGGTGCTCGCGGGCATCTTCCGGCAACTGATTCCGCTTTTCATCTCTGCTCATAATCCCGAGGGCACGTTGCTATTTCTCTTACCGCTGATTCGTCCCTTTGTTCCGGTAATGTCATTTGCCGCCGACCCGTTCCACCGGCTCTTCGATCGTTCACGACGCAAAGAGCAGGCACCGGAAGACGAGACTGAAGAGGAAGAAGACAACGTTGGTGACATTCAAGCCTTGATCGACGTCGGTGAGGCCGAAGGAATTCTAGAAGAAGAAGAAGGCGAGCTGATTCATTCGATCATTGAGTTTGGCGATACGCGCGTCAGTGAGGTGATGACACCGCGCACGGACATAATTGCCGTACCAGCGAGCGCCACCGTGCGCGAAGCGCGAGACGTTATGATCGAGTCGAAATACTCACGACTGCCCGTTTACCGCGATCAGATCGATAACGTCGAAGGGCTCATCTATGTGCGTGATTTGCTGGAGCGATGGGCCGAGGGGAAAGAGAGCGAACTGATTGCGCCGCTGGTTCGGCCGGTCTATTTTGTGCCGGAAACAAAACCCGTCGCCCAGTTGCTGGAAGAGATGCAGAAGGCGCACGTCCAACTGGCCATGGTGATTGACGAGTACGGAGGCGTTGCGGGTTTGGTAACAGTGGAAGACATTCTCGAGGAGATTGTCGGCGAGATCGAAGATGAAGACATCGCCGGTGAGGAGCTCAAGGAAATCGTCGAGTGCGACGGCTGCTATGAAGTGCTGGGTTCGACAGAGATAGGAAAGATCGAGCGTCTGTTTGATATGGAGATTGAGGACGACGACTTTACAACGATTGCCGGGCTGGTGATCAACGAAGCAGGCAAGTTGCCAAGGGCCGGCGAGCACCTGACCTTCCGCGGACTCGATGTCGAGGTGTTGGAAGCAGACGAGCGACGCATTGGCCGTCTGCGGGTAAAGCGGGCGGAAGAACGAAGATTAACGAGATGAGTCAGGCAACGTGATGCCAATCAGCTTGCGAACACTGGCCGGAACTATTTTTCCAAGATGGCGCGGGCCATCCAATTGTGAAGCGTGCGGTAACGAGTTCACTTGTGGCGCGACGCTCGCGGGCTGTTGGTGTTCGGAAATCAAGCTGAGCGACGAAACCAGGGCTGAGTTGCGGTCGCGATATCGCGCATGTCTCTGCCGGGAATGTTTGGAAAAGGCTGGATCCAATTCGGATCGGCTGAGGTGAGCAAGACGGCGCCACCTCTAAGCTCCCTACGTTGGATTGAATAAATCAACGAACCTGCGAAGCAGGCAAAAGAGTGTAGCCCAGGGTGGAGCGCAGCGAAACCCTGGGTGTTCGAGCGCTGATGGATTGAGATTGTTGAAACGGAATGAAGAGTATCTGAAACTGACGAATCGCCCGCTGATGACAAAGAAGAGAAGCAAGTTCCTCCATGGGAAACGAATAGATCCCGCGCCCATCACTCCTAAAACCACCCTCGCGGACCTCGTTGACGAATCCTTTCTCGCTTATAACGCCGCGCGTCTGCGTGAGGCGTGCCATCTTTTCACGCGCAAGATGCTCGAGCCCGACGTTACTGTGGGCCTTTCGATCACTGGCGCGCTCACCCCCGCGGGCCTGGGCATCTCCGCGCTCATTCCCTTGATCAAGGCCGGCTTTATTGATTGGATTATCTCGACCGGAGCCAATCTCTATCACGATACGCATTTCGGGATCGGCCTGTCGCTGCACCAGGGTAATGCGCAAATCTCAGATATTGTGTTGCGCGAGGAAGAAGTGGTCCGGATCTATGACATCTTCTTCGACTACAGCGTGCTGCTGGACACTGACAGTTTCTTCCGCAGAATCATCGAAGCCCCTGAATTTCAGCGGCCGATGTCCACCGCCGAGTTTCATTACCTGTGCGGACGCTATGTGCACGAGCGTGAGCGAAAGCTCGGGCTGAGAGACAAATCCCTGCTCGCCGTCGCCTACGAGTATGGCGTTCCGATTTATACTTCGTCGCCCGGCGACTCTTCTATTGGAATGAACGTCGCCGCCAAAGCTTTGCAGGGAAACAAACTCGCGTTCGATCCGTCGTTGGACGTTAACGAGACGGCGGCGATTGTGTTGGCAGCGAAACGAAATGCGGTCAGCGGCAAGGGACGCGGGACAAAGATACGAAGTGGTCGTTCGGCTGTATTCATTCTGGGCGGTGGCTCGCCGAAAAACTTTCTGCTGCAAACGGAGCCACAGATCCAGGAAGTGCTGGGCATAGACGAACGCGGTCACGACTATTTCCTCCAGGTTACGGACGCGCGACCTGATACCGGCGGTCTTTCCGGAGCCACGCCGGCGGAAGCAGTCTCGTGGGGCAAGGTCGATCCCGATCGCTTGCCCGATGCGGTTGTATGCTACCTTGATTCGACGGTGGCATTGCCGATCATTACGGCTTATGCTCTCGCCGAGCACGAGGCTCGCAAGCCAAAGCGTCTTTACGACCGCCGCGGCGAGTTCATGGATTTGCTTTTGACCGAATACAGGAAATCGAAAAGGCGGTAGCCCGACCGATGTCCTCGGCAGCGCAGCTTCGCTGTGGTGGGAGATGAAGGGAAGTGTTAGGGATTTCAGTTTCTAACGCTCTCCCTTACGATCGGGCTACTGCCTCGCACTCGTCACGAAACCGGAACCGATGAACGCGATTATGGGGAAAAAGAACACTAATGGACACATCGGAGCAGCTAATTATGACTGCACAAAATGCCCGGCCTATTGTTGCTCGATTTACGAGCGTGTGCCGGTGACGAAGAGCGATGTTGGGCGGTTGGCAAAACATTTCAATGTCAGCTTTGAAACAGCTACCGAGCGCTACACTAAGCTGTTTGGCAGCGAACGAATCCTCCGCCGCAAAGCAGACCCGATATTTGGGGAAGCGTGTAAGTTCATCAACCCGGAGACGCGGCAGTGCACAGTTTATGACGCACGGCCAAAGGTCTGCCGCAAGTTTCCCGAGGAACCGCGTTGCGCTTACTATGATCTGCTGGAGTTTGAGCGGCGACAACAGCACGACAGGAACGTAGTGCCGGTGGTGAAGATCACCTTTCGCAGTGGCAATGGTCACAAGTGAATATCTGACGTGGCTTCGGATTCGGGCTGCATCAGGGAGGCAACGGCAATGCAAGAATTTCTCTCAAAAATGATCGGACGCAAGATCGATGTTTATTGCGGCGGCGCTTCCAGCCTGCACGGAGAGGTTGTCAAGATCGAAGATGGTGTGCTGCATCTCAAAGATAGCGACAGCAAGCTATGCTACGTCGCTGTAGACAAGATCGTTGTCGTGTGGGACGCGCGTGACGCAGAGCATCGGGCGGGTTTTGTTCCGGGCATCCTGAACACCAAGTAGGCAGACTGAGCCATCAAATTCAAAGGCCGACACCGGATGAATCCGCGCGTCGGCCTTTTCGCTTGATCAGTGGGTGGCTGAACTAGTCGGTTCGCTGTAGCTGCGCTGGCAAGGGCACGCGACGAAATCCATCGATGCGAGAGAGCCAGTAATCATTAAAGAGGGCGTAGACCACACCGTGGTGCCGCGAGGCGTGGTAGAAGCCATGTTCGTCGGCGACGATCCCGACGTGTGTTAGCCCACTAAAGAAAACGAGTGTACCAAACTTGAATTGTTCTACCGGAGGCGGAGCTTCAAAGCGCCCCCATAGAGTCCGCGCGCTGCCTCTTTCAAAATCGATTCCCACCGAATGAAAAGTAGCCCAAACAAAACCGGAGCAATCGAATGTGTTGGGACCAGTCCCACCCCAGCGATAATGCGAGCCCAGTCGCTCATCGATCGCGCCGGAGATTAATTGCTGGAACTTCGGCAGGTTCGAGCTGCTGCTGGTGATTAAAGTCCTGATCGGTTTCGCCTCTTCAACGGCACGGGCGTCTTCGTTCTCGGCGACCGAAATGATTACGGGATCATCTCCCAGCCTTGACGGCTCAATAGTTTTCGGCGCTTGCGAGATTTGTCGCGGCCGCGCATTCTGCGCAAATGCCGAGAGCGAACCAAGACCGAGCGCACAGCATACGACTAGCGCACAGGGGAACGTTTTTCTTAAGAGCATAGTAAGAGGGCCGCTTTCTACCTGAACAATTTGTGCCTAACTTTTCTTTCTTGCGTGAGGAGGGTACCGCACGAAATCGAAGCAGATTTTACAGACCAATAACTCGAGTCACAAGAAGCAATGTGACTGTTTCGTGATAACTCACCGTCGACGAGTTCAATGCGACCGGAAAGGAATCACAATTCCCTTGCGAGCAACTTTGAAGGGTTCAGCCAAAACCACGGAAGTGTCCCGTCACAAAACACAAAGCGGTCAATCTGAAGGCAACTCATCCTGGATCCTTAGCTCTGACTCCGGGAACCAGGGAGCGGCATCAAGCGCGAGCGCGCGAAAGGTTTCGGTATAGGTTCAGGGCAAAGATTAGCGTGAGTGCGAGTGTCACGGGGCCAGTCCTCTTCACCAGCGATGCCGAAGAAAGATTCAATCTCTATTTACTTCAAACACGTAATCACCGTAGGTTTCCGGAAGGTCGGATAACAGGCGTTCGGCTAGTCGTTCTTCACGGTATCAAGAGCCAGTCGCACCTGCGCCGGCGTCGCATTGCCGCCTGAACAGACCAGTCCAACTTTCCTACCGTGCAACTCATCGCGCAGCAGATAAGCTGCGGCCAATGCCGCGCTGCCCGCGGCTTCGGCGAGTGTGTGTGCGCGTTCGATCATCCAGGCCATCGCGCAGAGTATTTCGTGGTCGCTCACCAACACGAAGTCACTCAACATTTCCCAAAGGATCGACTGCGGCAGAATAAATGCTGTGCCCGTCGCTAATCCTTCCGCCAACGTAGTGTTTGCCGCCGCGATCAGTTTGCGCTGGTGCCAGGACTCGTAGTTCGCAGGCGCGGCGTCCGACTGAACGCCGATGACCCGAATTGCGGGATTGATTTCTCGCGCCACAATACACGCGCCGGCCGCGCCACTGCCACCGCCCACCGGTACGATGATTACTTCGAGATCGGGTTGGTCCTCAAGCATCTCGGCTGTCTCGGTGGCCACACCCGCAATCAGCAGTGGCTCGTTGGCGGAGTGGACGTAACGAAATCCACGATCCGCGGCCAACGCCTCGCAGTACGGGCGCGCTTCGTCAAAGTTTGCGCCATGAAAAATGACCTCCGCGCCCATGCCTCGCATTGATGCGACTTTTCCGGGATTGGCTTTTTCCGGCACGACGATGCGTGCGTCAACGCCAAACAAGCGGGCCGCGTAAGCGACCGACTGCCCGTGGTTGCCAGTGGAAGCGGCGATCACTCCGCGCGTGCGCTCTGCGGCGCTCAATTGTGAGATCAAGTTAATACCACCCCGAACTTTGAACGCACAGGTCGGTTGATGGTTTTCGTGCTTGATGAAAACTCGCGTGCCAACGAGATCATTGAGCGCCGGATATTCGTGCAAAGGCGTGCGCAAAAGGTAAGGCGCGATCTGCTTGCGCGCCCGCATGACATCCTCGTAACTCGGTGCTTCCATCTTTGGTGCCAAAGTTTCTTGCATACTTCTTAGCCGGCGCCCTCCTTCAGCTATTTCAGTTTTGCGCAATCCTACGCTAAATCAGATCTACGTCGCCGCCGGACGATAGTTCAAACCAACGCTAATAATCTTTTGCAGCAGTTGCTCATATGGGACACCAGAATGAGCCGCTGAGTCAGCAAAGTCTTCGCCATGGGCAATCTGAGGATTCGGGTTTGCCTCGAGCAAATAGAACTGGCCCTCTTCGGTCATGCGATAGTCCAGTCGCGCATAGCCGCTGAGGAAAAGATAACGGTAAATCCGCTTTGAGAGGCGTTCGAGGATCTTGTGTTGTTCGGGCGTCAGCTCCGCTGCCTTCGTGACCACTCCGACCTTCTGCTGGTACGCGGGATCCCATTTGACCTTGAGCGTGGCGATGTTCTCCGCACCCTCGGGCAGCTTATCCATCACCAACTCCCACGGCGCATAGGTTTGAATATTCTGATTGCCAATCAAGCCAACATAGATTTCTCGACCTTTGATATATTGTTCGGCAATTGCGTCCGTCTTGTTTTGCCGATGGATGAAGTCAACCCGCTGGGCCAGCTTCTCGTCGTCGTGAACCACGGATGCCTGCGCAATGCCGACCGATCCTTCCTCGCTAATGGATTTCACCAACAGCGGAAACTTCAGACGCTTGGGCCGGTGCACTTTTCGATTTAGCGGAAAGACCGCGAAGTTCGGCACTTGAATCCGATGATAGGCCAGAATCATCTTCGTCAGCGCCTTGTCGTGGGCCAGTGTCAAACCGCGCGGGTTGCAACCCGTATATGTTTGCTTCATCAATTCCAAATAACTGACGACGTGCTGATCGTAAAGCGGATAGCCATGAAACTCTTCGAGCAGGTTAAAGGCCACGTGCGGCTTGTGCTCCATTAAAGCATTGCCGATTACATTCAATTGGTTGTAGAGGCCGATCGGGTGAACCTCATGTCCCATCTTCTTTAGAGTTGAGATCACATCGTATTCGGTTTTGATCTCGACAACTTCCTTTTCGCCGAGGCCTTCGAGCGTGTCCGGCGGTATCAGGTCCTCGTGTACGAGCACGATGATGCGGAGTTTCTTTTTCGGCTCGAACTTCATACGAGACTCATACAGCGATGCGGTGATAGCCCGAGTGCAAGACGTTCATAACCTGGACTGTCACCACGATCATCACGCGTCGTCGCGCCTCCCTTCTCGGCGTGGCAACGCGCAGTTTTAGATTTTTGCACCGATCGATCATGTTTTCGAGGATATGGTCGATTGTGTACTGATGCACGCCCGTGCCGTCAGCGACGATTTCCCGCACTTCGCGCCGAACGCTTCTCAAAAAACTCGCAGCGCTGGGACGCGATTTGTGTCGCGGATCGTTGGAAAAGATGCGGCGCAGATCGCGATCATAGACGGCCGGCAAATCGAAATCGTAGCGCTCGCGCTTGCGCTCATAGTGTTCCCGGAGCGTTGTCTTCAACACGGAGAGCGGTTCAACCTTCGTTCGCGTTCTGTTCTTCGGTTTTGTCCCCGCCAGCTCTCTCATAACCTCGTCGATATACTCCAGCTTCCGGAGCGCTGGCCAACCCCTGTAGCGACGCCGCCAGCGCGACCTTGGTGTCAACCAGACAGCAAAGCTCTCGGCAAAGTCTTCCGCCGGGTGCGCCTGCGCATACCACGCCCGCAGATGCAGAACGTAGTTGCGACTCCTTGGTTTTGGCTTGTAAAAGTTCGGATACTTTTTCGCGAAGGAACCATACAACTCGCGCCAGCGCCGCTTGAAATGCAGGCGAAAAGCCGTGTCGAGCGCGTGGCCCGCTTCATGACGCAGAATGCGCAGGCATTCCGTATCGGTGCCGCCTTCGACCTCGAGCATTTGTTTGCGTTCAAGCTGCATCAGGCGCGGATGTGCGAGGTAGAACGGAATGGCGATGCCGGGAACGCCATCGGGCGAGAACCATTCTTCCGACAGCCAGACGTGAGGCTTGAAGCGAATGCCGCGGGTGTTCAGCTCGTCGTAGAGACGTTTGATATGAGGCTCGAGGAACGATCTTCTGATCTTGATCGGCAGATCGCAGATGCGCATGTCGAGCAGTTGCTCGTCACTTAGTCGGTGCCAGGGAAAGCGGTAGTTCACGCTCCGGCCGCTCCTTCCTGGGGCGCGTTTTTGGACGGCGGAACGGGAAACAGCAGAGATCGGCATGCTAAAGGGCTTATGGATCGAACCCGGAGTGAAATTGAAACAAGAACGCCTTCATTCTAGCGACCTTCCGCCTCATCCGCCAGCGGGGTGCTAGCTTCCGGGCATCTGGCCAGTCTTGAGGTAAGACGACGGGCAGAGCTTCTCGACTACGCATTCAGCGCACGACGGATTGCGCGCTTTACAGATTTTGCGGCCGTGATAGATGAGCAGATGCGAGAAGATTACCCAGTCTTTCCTGGGTACGAGCTCGATTAGATCGCGCTCGATCTTCTCGGCTGTTTTCTGTTCAGTAAGACCCAAGCGATGCGTGAGTCGCGTGACGTGAGTATCAACGACGATTCCGCTCTTCACCCCAAACGCATTGCCGAGCACGACGTTCGCGGTCTTGCGCGCGACGCCCGGCAGCTCCAACAATTCCTCCATCGTGTCCGGCACTTCGCCGCCGTAACTTTCGGTGAGAACCTTCACCGTTCCTTGAATCGATTTTGTCTTGTTGCGAAAGAAGCCCGTCGTGCGAATGTCTTTCTGCAATTCCTTCTCTGAAACCTTCAAGTAATCTTCAGGTTTTCGATACTTGCGGAACAGATCCGCAGTGACGATGTTGACGCGCTCGTCGGTGCATTGCGCGGACAGGATTGTCGCGATCAGAAGTTCAAAGGCGTTTGAATGATTGAGCGAGCATTTTGCGTCCGGATACGCGCGCTTCAGCAAACGGATAATCTGCTTCACTCTTTCTTTGAGCTGGTTGTCGCCGCTATCTCGCATCCTCGCTCTCCGTTCGGCCAAGGGTCTCAGGCCGAAGGCGTTCCATAACTCAGCCCAGCGTAACACGCTGGCTGGAAAAGTTAGCAGTATTCGTTTTCTACCCTGTAGGGGTTGAACAAAATAAGGTGATCTCTCTTCTACTGGAGCGCTTGTTTGAACCCTTTCAGGGTAGGATCTTGACGGTTTCTTTTCCCGGGGTGGTACCCTGGGCTGAGTTATCGAACGCCTTCGGCGTACCAGAAGCTGGTCAGAAGCTTCGCGACTTTATCTGCCTCAACTTCACGCAGAACCTTCATATCTGCGCGTCCTTAAGCGTTTCCTTCAAGCGACGCAGTAACGCGACGGCTTGCTCACTACGCACAGTTGGGAAATCGTCAAGAAACTCTTCTAACGAATGGCCGCCTGCAAGATAATCAAGCAGGCTCTGAACAGGAACGCGCGTCCCGGCAAAAACTGGCGCCCCGCTCATGATATCGGGTGAACGTGAAATAACGGCTCTGCTGTTTCTGTGCTCATAACAATACCTCAGGCGAACGACTTTAGTTTACCTTGTCACGTAAACAAAAACCATAACCGACTCTCTACATTCCTCAGCCCGTGCGCTTCAACTTCCCTGCTCGCTTGGCCCACGTTTCGATTCTACCGAAAACCCAAAGTCCTAACGGCATGATCATCGCGCCCATCAACGCCAGCACCAACAGCTCGTGAGTTACCGCGGACAGCGGCGCACCTGCGAGATGACCAGGCGTGGAGGCTGGATTTCCCACGCCAATCAACTTACGGCACGCCGACAGAGTATACGTCGCCGGCGAGATAGCGGAAAAAAGCTGCATCCACTTTGGCAATATCTCGACCGGATAATAAACTCCCGAGACGAGCAGCAGCGAACCTTGAAAGATATGCGTCGCCTCCGCGCCTCTCTCTGGACTCATCACGGGCAGCGCCGCAGCCATCAATCCCAAGCCGACGAACGCAACGGTGCTTACTGCAACGACCAGGAACACTCCCGGCAGATTTGCGCCGCTCAGGCTCAGATTGGTGAAGAGCAACAAGCCGACCAGCACTACCACGGTTTGCATGATGCTGTTCATCAACGAAAACAGACTAATGCCGGTCAGATGAATCAGCCGCGACACGGGCGCCATGAAAGTGTATTCGAGAGTTCCCTCCCAACGCTCATAGGCAATCGACATCGCAATCTCGTTGTAGAGCACAGCCATAAAGTTCCAGAGCAGCGCGCCGACGACCAGCGTCAGCGTCAATTGGTAGTCCTGTGCCGCCACGCCAATGAGCGCCACCGTCGCCGATGTCACGAGCGCGTAGAAATTAAAAACGATGACCCAAGAAATGTAGCGTCGGGTCAGGTGATAGCCCCGGAAAACAAAGGCCCAGGTTTGCCGGATAGCTTGTTCCATTTAGACCTCCTCGAAAACCTCCGCGGCTTCGTCTTCGCCGCTGGGAGTTTCTTTCTTGTCGAGTTCTTCACCAGTTAACTTGATGAAAGCGTCGTCAAGTGTTTCAGCATTTGCTCTTTGCTTCAGTTCACTGGCAGTGCCCTCCGCGATCAGTTTTCCGTGCGCCAGAAAACCGATTCGCGCGCACAGCCGTTCGGCCTCGGTCATGTCGTGCGTCGTAAGCAGGATCGTTGTGCCCTCCCGAGCCCGCAGCTCTTCGAGAAATTCCTGCACATCGCGGCGGCTCTTTGGATCGAGTCCGGTGGTCGGCTCGTCGAGCAGCAGCAACGGCGGATTAATCACTAGCGCTCGCGCAATACTGATCTTCTGCTGCATGCCACGGCTCATCTCTTCCAGCGGTGTCGAGAACTTTGTCCCTTCGAGGCCCAGCCGTTCCAGGATCTTCATGGCGCGCTTCTCAGCGTCCGAGGGCTTCTGTCCGTAAAGTAAGGCGGTGTAAAGCAGGTTCTCGCGCGCGGACAGCTTCTTATAAAATGCTGCGTCGACGCTGACGCGGCCGATGATCCGGCGCACCTGTTCCTGCTCCGCCGGCAGCGAGTGTCCCATCAAACGTACTTCGCCTTCATCTGCTATCAGCAGCGTCGACAGAATACGAATCAAGCTTGATTTGCCGGATCCATTCGGTCCGAGCAGTCCGTAGGTTTCACCTGTGCGCACCTCGAATGAAACGCCATCAAGCGCCCAAAGACGCGACGCCTTAAAGAAGCCATTGCGCTTGCGGAAGCTTTTTCTCAAGCTCTTAACGTAGATAGCTGTATAGTCCATAAAACCTCCAAAACGCGCATCAAAGACGATGCGACACAACACCTCGAATCTGAATTGGATTCGGAAAAGAAAGGAAGGAACTGAGCAAACAAAATGCGGCCGTCGCTTTTGGGATGCGACGTGCGACACACCCGCGGAATAGCGCGCCTCGCGCCTGCGGGCGTCCAGCCGTAGTGCTACTCAGTAGTTAATGAATGATTCGCATAGGCAGTCACCTGTGAGCGCTAGCCTACACGGACTTGATTCCTTTTGCAAGAAACGCCACATATTTGAACTCGGTGGATTCAAGTTAGAAGTGCAACGCCTTTTGCTTAAAGATGCTGAAACCGTTCAACGGTTTCCCGAACGCGTGACGGTCTGGTCACCGGGCTCAAGCCCGGTGTGACTAAGAGAGCGCGCTTATTCTTAAACTCAACTAGTACCCCGAGATCCTTGCGGTCTACCGCCTGCCCTGCGCGATCTTCGCCGCCTCCGGCAGACCCCGAAGCCGCAGCATTGAAAACACTCCAAACAAGGGTCCAGGCGCAAGAATCATGAATGCGTAGCGCCACCCAACCAGCTTCACAAAACGCGGGATCAGCTCGATCGAGATCGTAGTCAAAAGAAAACCGAGACAGGTCTGAATCGTCAGAGCCGTACCGATGTATTGCGGATCGCCAAGTTCGGTGACGCAAGTTGAGAACTGCGCGGAATCGGCGACGACGCTGGCGCCCCAGATAGCCGCGATCAAAAGCAGGAAGACTGGATTTGCTCCAAAGAACATTCCTACCGCCAGACAACAACTGCCGCTGATTGCCATCGCCCACGAAGTAACTACGGTGCGGCCAACTCTATCCGCAATCACTCCGGCGGCGAAGCAGCCTACCGCGCCACAGCCGATGACGAGAAACGATGCGACTTCGGCCAGCGCCGGTTTGTCTCCCTGTAAAGCGAGACTTGCGCGAATCATCACCGGCACCCAGGTCCACATCGCGTACAACTCCCACATGTGGCCGAAGTAGCCGAAGTTTGCCAGACGCACGCCGCGATTGCTGAAGACCTTGATCACCTGTTTGAAATCGAACCGCGCCGCGGGCAGCGCGTGCGGCCCATCAGCAACAAAAAAGAGAACTACGAGGCCACCGGTAACTGCGAGCAGAGACACGAACAAGACGTTGTAGCGCCAGTCTGAACTTCCCAGACCATTAACTAAATAAGGTGATGCCTTTCCCAGGGTCAGCGCACCGACCAGGACACCGAGCGCCATGCCGCGCCGCTCGCGAAACCACGTGGCCATGATCTTCATGCCGGGGGGATAGACTCCCGCGAGAAACATGCCGGTGAAAAATCGTAGCGGGATGCCGACCTGAGGACCGTGCGCATAGAAACCAAAGGCCGCGTTTGTCAATGCGCCCGCGAAGGCCGAGACAGCGAACAGGGTCCGAACGTTGATGATGTCCGGCAAGTTCAGTAGCGCGCTCAGCAAAGTTCCGAACACAAAGCCGAGCTGAACTGCAACCGTCAGCCAACTGGCGCTTGAATCGGAGAGGTTCCATTCACCTCGCAGCGCGGGAACAACTGCTGACGCGCTAAACCAAAGCGACATTCCCAGCAGCTCCGCAATCGACAACAGTGCCAGCGCCTTCCAACGGGCATTAGGTGCGATTGGATTGTCAGGGATTGAATTCGTCACTAAGGAGGGACTCACTCGGGCGCGGCCGGCCTGTAGGATGTTATTGTATCGTTAAGAATTGATCTTTAGTCGAGATCACTGACTTCGCTTGTTCCGACGTTTCGACCGCGCCGGCTCTTCATAAGAGTCGACTTCGTCGGTTTTGATGATGCGGATTACCTTCTTTCCCTTGCGCATCTCCTTTACGCCGGTTATGGAATCAAGCGCAGGCATGCCCGCCCTTAGTGGATCCAGGGGCGGGCTAACCTTTGCTGGAGTCTTGTTCTTCTTTTTCCTCCGTGATGTCATTTGGATTTCCTTCGGACCGAGACGCGAAAAAAGCCTCATGGTTTGAATGTGATTTTCGTTATCGGGTGCACTTCCCAGATTGTTGGAATGCGACTTTTCAAGCTCTTTGGTCCTGGATGCTGACCGGTGGCGTGCGTCATATCAAAGAACAGCGATCCTTCAATGTCTACCGGAATCGGCGGATCGTAAAAGTCATAGGTTATGCCCGGTAGATTCGTGCCAAAGAAAGCTTTGAAAGCCTCACGGGTGGTGTTTAGTTTCGCGAAAGAGGCGCTGCTGGCCGGGGGCAAGCCAGACAACTCCATCGTCATGTAGATCTCGGGCGTAGCTTTCGGATCGCGGCCCAGGATCAGATGAAAATCGTTGTCGGCTTCCCTGCTGGCGGCATAGAGAAATACCTTGAGGCTCACGTTTCGCTTTTCTTCCTTGACGCGGTCTGACGTGGCGGTCGTCTTTATCTTGGGCACGTGGGCTATCATGGCACTGTCAGCGGTTAAGGACTTAATCAGGTTTTTCAGGTCCTTAAATTTTCCCGTGGGTGCATTAGCAATAGACAACTTGGCGGCCTTTCGTGCCGTGCCGGCAAAATCATCTCCCGCCGGCGCCGGAGCTGCCGGACCCGCCGCCAACACCTCGTGCGGTGTTGCGCCTGCGTCGTACGCGTCTACTTCATTGGTTGTGATAATGCGATAAGCAGACGTTGGAGCCGCTGCCGCTGCCGGCGCTCCCGGTGCTCCTGGCGCCGCAGGCGGCGTCAATGGCCGAACACCGATAATAGAATCCAACGCCGGCATGCCCGCTCGGAAGGTTGGCAGATCACTCAGTGCAGCTGGAGCTGCGGTCTTCTTCTTGCTAGCGGACTTCTTTGGCATGAGTTTTCTCCTTTTCGACTTGAGGTTTGAGTTAGAGCTTTCGCTCGCAGAAAAAGAACAGAGCAAGGCCCGTCGGAAGACTGCCGATCAAGACCGACAACTCTTTAAGAGGCGGGCGACGTAACTATACGTCATCACCGGCCACATGTTCAAAAGAAAACAGGTCCGTCCGATGGGCTGCCCGCCTCTGCCCTAACCTCGCTTCCGTGGTATTCTGAACGCGAACCCCTCATCCCCCGGAAGTATTAATCTTTAGAACCATAGGTGAGTTCTTCGTGTCACTGTTCGCAAAGCTCACGCAGACGCCGGATCAGGGCGACGAGCACCCAATTCGCGAGGAGCTGTTCAGCATTGAAAGGCTTGAGCAGTCCGCGCAATCGCTCGCGGCGGAACACAAAATCGTCCGGAAAAAGGGCCGTGCGCGATTGCTGCCACGGCTGGAGGACAATGGCCGGCAACTGATTCTCGCTTACCGCACAATCGTCGAAGCAATTCGCAGCGGACGCACCATATCTCCGGCGGCTGAATGGCTGGTCGATAACTTCCACATCGTCGAAGAGCAATTGCGCGAGATTCGCGAGGACCTGCCGCGAGGCTACTACCGCGAACTGCCGAAGCTTGCCGACGGCGAATTCAAGGATCTGCCGCGCATTTACGCGCTGGCGGTAGCGCTCATCGCGCACACAGACAGCCGGCTCGACGTCGCAACTATGCGCCGCTTCATCAGCGCGTATCAGACAACAGCGCCGTTGACGATCGGTGAACTTTGGGCGGTAGCCATCAGCCTGCGCCTGGCTCTGGTGGAAAACCTCCGTCGACTGGCAACAGTGATCGTCAAATCGCGTCACGAGCGTGAACTGGCTGACAAGCTTGCAGACGAACTATTGGAGCTTGCTTCGCGGCAGTCAACCGACCTGGTTCAATTAGTTTCGGATCGGATCGGCCGGCGCGAGAAAATACCGCAAGCTCTCATCGTGCAGTTGATGCAGCGCTTGCGCGAGCAAGATCCTGCGGTGATGCCGGTATATGACTGGCTGGAAAAACGGCTGGCGACTCAAGGCACCAGCGTCGAGGAAGTCATTCATGCCGAACATCAAAGGCAGGCCGCGGGTCAGGTCACCGTCGGCAACATCATTACGAGCATGCGTTTGTTGTCGACGCTCGACTGGCGTGACTTCTTTGAAAGCGTAAGCTTCATCGATCCGGTGTTGGGTCGAGATCCGGCCGGCGCTTATCTGAAGATGGAATTCGCCACTCGTGATCGGTATCGCCACGTTGTTGAGCGCATCAGCAAACAAGCGCGGGTGAGCGAAATGGAAGTGGCCGAGACTGCGATCCGTATGGCGGCTGCAGCCGGCCGAAACGGCGCCGTTGTCGAACCAGGATCGCACGTGGGCTACTACCTGATAGGCGCGGGTCTCGATCAGTTAGAGTCGGCATGGTCATGTCACGCGCCAGCATCTGAAGTGGTGCGTCGTTGGGTCTTGCGCCATCCCACATTTACTTACCTGGGCGCCCTCGCATTTCTTACGGCGCTTGTGATCGCGGCCCTGGTCGTCGTAATGGATCGAACAGGTGCGGGCCTGCCAATTGTGATCGCGACCGCCTTGTTGGGGCTGATTCCTGCCAGCGATCTTGCGCTCGGTGTATTGAACTGGGATGTGACACGATTGTTCGGGCCGCGACTGTTGCCCCGCATGAGCACCGCTGAAGGTATTCCTGAGCACGCGCGCACGATGGTCGTTGTGCCTACGATCTTCTCGAGCGAACTGGTTGTCAGAGAGCTGCTCGCGAAACTCGAGGTGCATTTCCTCGCGAACAACGATCAGCGCCTGCATTTCGCGCTGCTCGGTGATTTCGCGGATGCAACCGCGGAGGAACTACCGGACGACTCGACCTTAATTGACATCGCTCTCGAAGGCATCGAGCAACTGAACAAACGCTACGGCGAAGGTGAGTCGCCGCGTTTCCACTTGTTTCATCGCCGGCGGCAATGGAATGCCGGCGAAGGGAAGTGGATGGGTTGGGAACGCAAGCGCGGCAAGCTGCATGAATTCAACCGGCTGCTGCGCGGCGCTCGCGATACGAGCTTCGTGGTTCAGACGGCGCGCGAGACGTTGCTCTCGCAGATTCATTATGTCATCACGCTTGATTCCGATACGCAGCTTCCGCGCGATGCGGCGCGCCGGCTGGTCGGCACGGCAATTCATCCTTTGAATCGCCCGCGATTTGATCCTTCTCTCAAGCGCGTGACCAGCGGCTACGGAATTTTGCAGCCGCGCGTCAGTGTCTCGCTCGAGAGCGCATCGAGATCCGGATTTGCTCGCATCTTTTCAGGGAATACAGGAATCGATCCTTACACCACCGCCGTGTCGGACGTCTATCAGGATCTCTTTAACGAAGGCAGCTTCACGGGCAAGGGCCTCTATGACGTTGACGCTTTCGAAGCCGCGCTTGCCGATCGCGTGCCCGAAAACTATCTGCTGAGTCATGACCTGTTTGAGTCGTTATTCGCGCGCGCGGGGCTGGTTACAGACATTGAGCTGCTGGACGACTATCCAGCGCAGTACGACGCCTACGCCAAGCGGCAACATCGTTGGACCCGCGGTGACTGGCAGATCCTCCGCTGGCTTTTTCCGACGGTACCAGATGCCGGTCATCGCCGCACCCGCAACCATCTGCCGCTGATTGCGCGTTGGAAGATTCTGGACAATCTGCGTCGCAGCTTGGTGGCTCCCTCGCTTCTGCTCTGGCTGCTCATTTCGTGGACCATCTTTCCCGGTGCAGCGGTGTTCTGGACTATATTTGTTGTTTTGACTATTGCGTTTCCGGTATACCTTCACGTCAGCACAAGTCTATTACTGCATCCGCGCGGGATTCCCTGGACCAGTCACTTCTGGAGTGTCTGGGGAGATATCCGCACCAACACTGCCCAGGTTTTACTTTCGATTACATTTCTTCCTCATCAAGCATATCTGATGGTTGACGCGATCGGGCGCACGCTTTACCGCAAACTGATCTCGCGCAGACATCTGCTCGAATGGGTCACCGCGCGGCAGGCCGAACGCGCCAGCCGGCACGAGCTGACTGCTTTCCTGAGATTCATGTGGTCCGCCGAAGCTTTGGCGCTGGCTGCCGGTTGTTTGACTCTTTTTCTCAAGCCCGCGGCGCTCGTGGTCGCCGCTCCGTTCTTGCTCTTCTGGTTTCTCTCGCCGTTCATCGCGTATTTTGTCAGCCAGCGACTGGTGGAGCGTCGCCGGCAACTGCTCCCTGACGATCTGCGCCTGGCAAGGAATGTCGCGCGTCGCACCTGGCGTTTTTTTGAAGCCTTCGTTGGCGCGGAAGATCACTGGCTGCCTCCAGACAATTTTCAGGAAGATCCTCAGCCAGTCCTTGCACATCGCACGTCGCCCACTAACGTGGGTCTGCTTTTGCTGTCGACTGTTGCTGCCGACGACTTTGGTTACATCAGCCTGCTCGAATTCATCGAGCGGCAAGAGCTAACGTTTGCGACGCTGGTAAAGCTGAGGAAATTCCAGGGGCATTTCTTTAACTGGTACGATACGCGCAGTCTTGAACCACTCAACCCGCTATATGTCTCCACTGTGGACAGCGGCAATCTTGCCGGTCATCTGATTGCACTTAAGCAAGCTTGCATTGAGTTGCCTGACGTCAATTTATTCGATTCACGCGTCGTCCAGGGACTGGCCGATACGATCGCCTGCATCAGCGAAGAAGCGAAAAAGTTAAGCACCGTTCGGCAGCGCACAGACGTACTCACTGTCAAGGAGCTTCGCGACGGGATCGAAACCTGCCAACGCCTCGTATCTTCAACGCCTGATACACTGCCTCAAACGCTGGAGGCGTGGCACAAACTGCTTGCCAGTTTGGATCGGCGCGCCGCGATCATCGAAGACATCGTCGGCGCCCTCGCGCACGAACATGGCCAGGAAGGCTTCCAGGATTTGCGCTGGTGGATCGGAGCGTTGCGCAATCAACTTCGTTGTAACCGCCGCGATTTCGATACTCTCGTGCCCTGGGGTTCAGCGTTGACGAGTCACCTGGAACCGGTTGTCACAGCCTGTGGCGCGGAAGTCGCGGCCCAGTGGCAAGCGATCGCGAGTTTGTTGAGCAGCGTCCCGGTTACGTCGGAGATACCGGATATCTGCGACTCAGCTTTATTGCAACTCGCTGCCTTGCAGGCGCAGATCGATCAGGGCCCGACTCAATCGGAGTCGAATCGCGAAGCGGCGCTCAATGGTCTGAAGCTATTGACCAGCGCTATCGAGCGAGCTGCGGGCGCCGTGAAAGAGTTGATGTCGCGCCTGAGTCGGATCGCGCAGACTTGCGAGCAGATCGTGGCCCAGATGGACTTTCGGTTCCTCCTCGATCAAGACCGCAAGGTTTTCACCGTCGGTTACAACGTCTCAGAACAGAGAGATGATAACTCGTACTACGACCTGCTGGCCTCTGAAGCACGCCTCACGAGTTTTGTCGCGATTGCCAAGGGCGACGTGCCTCAGGAGCATTGGTTTCGAATGGGCCGGCAACTCGCGTCGGTTGACGGTGGCCGCGCACTGATTTCGTGGACCGGCACGATGTTCGAGTATCTGATGCCGCTGCTGGTGATGCGCAATTACGACAACACGCTTCTCGATCAGACCTACCGCACAGTCGTGGCCCGACAGATTGAATACGGATTTGAACGCGGTGTGCCGTGGGGTATCTCCGAATCCGCTTTCAATGTCCGCGATTTGCAATTGAACTATCAATATGGGCCCTTCGGCGTGCCTGGGCTCGGTCTGAAGCGAGGTCTAATCGAGGACCTGGTAGTCGCTCCGTATGCCACGATCCTGGCGGCCATCTTTGACCCGCACGCAGCAATGGCAAATCTTCGCTTGCTTAAGAGAGAAGGAGGCCTGGCCGGCTACGGCTTTTACGAAGCGATCGATTACACGCCCGAGAGATTGCCGCAAGATCAAAAGAGCGTCCCGATCCGCACGTTCATGGCTCACCATCAAGGCATGAGCCTGGTCGCGCTCGATAACGTCCTGAATGACGGTTGCATGGAGAAACGTTTTCATGCCGACCCGTTCGTGCAGGCCACTGAACTGCTGTTGCAGGAACGCATTCCCATCGGTGTTCCCGCCGTTCACCCGCGCGGAGAAGAGGTGCTGACCGGACGCGTTGCTCGCTCGCTGTCGGGTTTGATAACCCGCGTCTACGACACGGCCGATCTGCCTACACCGCGCACGCAGTTGCTTTCAAATGGTACCTACAACGTGATGCTGACGACCGCTGGATCAGGTTACTCCGCCTGCGGTCCGAATGCTGTTACTCGTTGGCGCGAAGACGTCACCCGAGACGACTGGGGCGCCTTCGTTTACCTGCGCGATGTTCGCAGCGGGACCGTTTGGTCGGCGGGACATCAGCCCATTCAACGTGCGGCGCAATCGTACAAGGTGGCTTTCTCCGAAGATAAGGCCGATTACTGGCGCAGCGATGCTGGATTAGTTACGCATATGGAGGTCGTCGTCTCAGCCGAGGATAATGCTGAAGTCCGTCGCATTTCGATTACCAACAACTCAACCCGGACTCGCGATATCGAGTTGACCAGCTATGCCGAAGTCGTCCTGGCGCCGGCGCAGGCCGACGCCACCCACCCGGCTTTCAGTAATCTTTTCATCGAGACCGAATTCATCGCGGCTGAGAACGCCCTGCTCGCGCATCGACGCAAACGTTCGGCTGAAGATGAAGAGATCTGGGGCGTTCATGTGGTGGTCGCGGAAAGCGACGCGGTCGGCGCCGCGCAGTATGAAACCGATCGCGGGCGTTTTCTTGGACGAGGACATACACCTGCCGATCCGGTGGCGGTGGTTGAAGACCGCCCACTGTCAAACACAGTAGGCGCAGTGCTCGATCCGGTTTTTAGTCTACGACGTCGCGTTCGCGTCAAGCCGAGGCAGACAGTGCGTGTCTTGTTCGCTACCGCGGTGGCGCACTCGCGAGAGGTAGCAATGACCCTCGCTGACAAGTATCACGACGCAAACGTCTTTGGGCGCCAGGCGAGACTGGCGTGGACCAGGGCTCAGGTGGAAATGAGTCATCTCAATCTGGACGCTGAAGAAGCGCACCTGTTTCAACGTCTCGCTGGTCGTGTGTTGTATTCCGATCCTTCGCTGCGCCCGCGGCCCCACGTGCTGGCTCTCAACACGCGAGCCCAATCGGCCCTCTGGGCCCACGGCATCAGCGGTGATCTGCCTATCGTTCTGGTGCGGATAAATCGGGAAGAGGATCTCGGTATGATGCGCAAGATTTTGCGCGGACACGAATATCTCCATTACAAGGGTCTGAAGATAGATCTGGTGATCATGAACGATCGTCCCACCAGCTACAGCCAGTGGCTGCATGACGAGCTACAGGCGATGATCCGCACCAGTGGCTTGCAGGCTTTGCAAAACAAGCCCGGCGGTGTGTTTTTGTGTCGCGCCGACATCATGCCCGAACCGGATCGCATCCTGTTGCACTCAGTTGCTCGCGCGGTGATAGTTACCGATCGCGGTTCGCTCGAAGACCAGCTAATCAGGCGCCCAATCGAGGAACCACTGCCCGCGCCTTTCGTTCCACGTTTGCCGTCCGACACCTATCCCGAGACGCCGGTGCCCATGCCGGAGCTCGCCTTCTTCAACGGGCTGGGTGGCTTTAGTCCGGGAGGACGCGAGTATGTGACAGTGTTAGGCGAGGGCCAATCGACTCCTGCACCGTGGTCAAACGTCATCGCCAACGGAAAGGATTTTGGCTTTCAGATTACCGAGACGGGTGGCGGTTACACCTGGTCGGTCAATAGCCGGGAGAATCGCCTGACCCCGTGGTCCAACGACGCGGTGAGCGATCCATCAGGCGAAATCATTTACCTTCGGGACGAAGAAACAGGCTCGATCTGGTCGCCAACTCCGCTGCCGATCCGCGAGGCCGAGCCTTACACGATTAGACACGGCCAGGGTTACACGGTCTGCGAACACGTTAGTCACGGAATCTCTCAAGAGCTGCTTCTATTTGTTCCTTTGGAAGCAACGACAAAGATCTCGCTTTTGCGGTTACGCAATCGCACCGACCGGCGCAGACGACTTTCGATAACGTCTTACAGCGAACTGGTTCTTGGTGTTCAGCGCAGCACATCGGCTCCTTACATCATTACCGAGATCGATCAGGATGCGGGCATCGTCTTTGCGCGGAATCCTTATAACAACGAGTTTGCCGATCGGGTCGCCTTTGTCGCGACGAGCGAAAAGATTTCAAGTGCTACCTGCGATCGCAAAGAGTTTCTCGGTCGCAATGGTTTGCTGTCGAATCCTGCCGCGCTGAGCCGGACGAAACTAGCCGGTCACGATGGCGCCGGGTTGGATCCTTGTGCTGCCCTTCAGGTAACCGTCGAACTCGCACCCGGAGAAGCCCATGAAATCGTCTTCCTGCTTGGCGATGGAAAATCCACGGCCGAGGTGGGGGAGCTAGCGGCAAAGTACCGGCACCCTGCGGCTGTGAACGAGGCTTTCGAGCGCGTGCTGGCCCATTGGGACCAGGTGGTCGGAACCGTCGAAGTGCGCACGCCCGACACGGCGCTGGACACAATGTTGAACCGCTGGCTGCTCTATCAGGTGCTGTCGTGTCGCGTGTGGGGGCGGACGGCGTTTTATCAATCGGGCGGGGCTTATGGTTTCCGCGATCAGTTGCAAGACGTGATGGCCCTCGTCTACAGCCAACCCCAAATCGCTCGGGAGCAGATTCTGCGCGCGGCCGCTCACCAGTTTAAAGAGGGCGACGTGCAACACTGGTGGCACCCACCAACAGGACGAGGCGTGCGCACGCGTTTCTCCGATGACCTGCTCTGGTTGCCGCTCATTACCGCTTTCTACGTCAAGGTCACCGGTGATGAATCGGTCCTCGACGATGTCGTTCCTTTCCTGGAAGCGCCGCTTCTTGGTCCCGAGGAAATTGAGTCATACCTGCAGCCGGTCGTATCCAGCGAGTCGGCGACAATCTTTGAACATTGCTTGCGTGCTGTTGATCGGAGCCTGAACGTGGGTGCGCACGGTCTGCCGTTGATGGGTTCGGGTGACTGGAATGATGGCATGAATCGCGTCGGTCACCTCGGCAAGGGCGAGAGCGTCTGGGTGGGGTGGTTCCTGCATACGGTGCTTGGCGCATTCGCACCTTTCTGCGATCGTCGCAAAGATGCAAGTCGAGCTGGTCGGTATCGCGAGCACATGGAGCAACTGAAAAAAGCGCTCGAAGAACATGGCTGGGACGGCGACTGGTATCGTCGCGCCTACTTTGACGACGGCACTCCGCTTGGCTCAGCTCAGAATGACGAATGCCGCATCGATTCAATCGCGCAATCGTGGGCGGTCATCTCTGGCGCCGCGGAGCACTATCGGGCCGTTCGCGCAATGAACGCCGTCGATGAGTACCTGGTCCGACGCGGCGATGGATTGGTGATTCTCTTTACGCCGCCGTTCGACCGGGGCAACCTCGATCCTGGTTACATCAAGGGCTACGTTCCCGGTGTGCGTGAGAACGGCGGTCAGTATACGCACGGGGCAATCTGGACGATGATCGCCTTCGCATTGCTCGGCGATGGCGAGCGCGCCGGGGAGCTGTTCTCGTTGCTGAATCCCATTAATCATGCCTCGACGCGCGCGGGTTTGCACAAATACAAAGTCGAACCCTACGTCGCCGCGGGCGATGTTTATGCCGTTCCGCCGCATACTGGACGCGGGGGTTGGACCTGGTACACCGGCTCAGCAGCCTGGATGTATCGCGCCGGGGTCGAATCGATTCTGGGTTTCAAGTTGCACGCCGATCGGCTGAGCATAGATCCCTGCATTCCAAAGTGGTGGCGCGACTATGAAATTGTCTATCGACGAGGACAAACCACTTACCGGGTCAAGGTCGAAAACCCAATCGCCGTGAGCCGTGGAGTAGCGATTGTAGAGTTGGATGGACAGCAACTGGATGAAGGTGAGATTCCATTAACTGACGACGGCCGCACGCACAACGTTCGAGTCGTACTTGGCGAAAAGCCTTCAGCACCGAAACCTGAAAGAGATATACAGGCGAGGCAACAGAAAGAGGGCGCGACGCGCGGCTAACGGATAGGCATAGCCCGCTTTGTCACTCAAAAGCTCTCCCTAATGGCAGAAGCCCGACTGTTAGGGAGGGCTCGGTGTTTGTTATTCGGCTCCGTCGGAGCCGAATGTTCATAGCCTAAAGCAGCAACTTCCTCGCTAACCGAGCGGCATTAATGCCGCTCGGAAGATGTAAACTGAGAGATGCCGCTGGGGTATAGACATTGCGTTCCTAATGGAACGCCTCGGTTCAGGCTTGGTGAGGATCCGCTGGCTTCACAAGAGCGGATAACGAGGAGAAATCAAGTTGACGAAAACCTTTCACAGTTGTGCTTCAAACTTGCTGAACGTAATTCTGATATTCCTTCTCTTCACGGTCTTTGCTCATCAAGTACCAGCACAAAACTCCGAACCCCTGGATAGAGCGCCGCGCCGGCTGAAGCGAGTACGAGCCAATGGCGTCGATTTGCACTACGTTGAGACAGGCAAGGGGGTCCCTGTGATTCTTGTACACGGAGGTCTGGACGACTACCGAATGTGGGAAGCACAGCTAGAGCCTTTCGCGGAGCGTTACCACGTCATTGCGTACAGCCGCCGCTATAACTATCCAAACAGAAACCGTTACCTTCGGCCCGACCACTCGGCCCTCATCGAAGCCGAAGATCTTGCTGCGCTAATCAAGAAACTCAAGCTCGGACCAACACACGTGGTGGGTCATTCATACGGCGCCCTCACAGCGCTCTTTCTGGCGGTGAAACACCCAGAACTGGTGCGAACAGTAGTCCTCGCCGAACCGCCCGTGTTGCGTTGGGCAGAGGAAAAGCCTGAGGGACGAATTCTCTTCAACACCTTCATGGATACGTGGAGGCGTGTAGGCGATGCGCTGAGGCTAGGCAAGAGGGAGGAAGCGCTGCGTCTAACATTCAACTATTTCATTGGCGAAGGCGCGTTTGAACAAATCCCTGAAGCTCAACGCAATTACTGGATGCAGAACATTCGAGAGTGGCAAGCTCTGACTACATCGCGTGATGCTTTCCCCATACTGTTGCGCGCGGACGTCAGGAGGATGAAGGTACCAGCGTTGATGTTAAGCGGCGGGCGCACTTTGGAAATTCTGAAGGTAGTCGATGCTGAACTCGAGCCGCTGCTGGCGCATGGTGAGCGAGTAATTCTTGCGAACGCCACACACGACATGTGGAACGAACAACCGGAGGATTGCCGGCGCGCAGTACTCGCGTTCCTGGATAAGCATTGAGCGAAAGGCAAGACTCGAATTGGCAATTTGGCGAGCGGCAATCACGCCGCAGGCCAATACCTTGGCGTTTTCAAAGACGGCGTCGGCTCCGACTCAGAGAAGCTGGTCCAATCGGTGCAGGCGTTGGCGGGGAAGCGTTGAGCTAACTCGTGAAGTGTTCTTGCGGATATCACAATTTGTGACACCTTCGAAGTCGTTTGAGTGAACGCGCCAGGCGAGCCATTATGGCTTTCAAGTCTTGAGTCTCTCATTTAGGATGCGCTTTCGATCCTAAAGCGCGGAGGCCCCCCTTGAAAGAATCAACCCTCATTCCTCTTGAAACAATTGAAAAGTCGATTTACCTGATTCGCGGCGAGAAGGTGATGTTGGATCGCTACTTGGCGGAACTTTACCAAGTGACGACAGCAGCGCTAAATCAGCCTGTACGGCGAAATCGCGAGCGCTTCCCGAGTGACTTCATGTTTCAGTTGACGCCCTCCCGAAGTTACCCACCTGAACCGATCACAAATTGTGATCGGTTCGCAGAAACATCGCGATCCACGTTTCGACCCTACGCATTCACCGAGCAAGGCATCGCGATGCTCTCTAGCGTTCTTCGGAGCAAACGCGCCATATCTGCGAAAGCAGACATGATGATCCTCCCGGCTCATTCAATCGAGCAGGTTTATTAGCGTGACGATTGTAACTGGTGGATTCAAGTTTGAAGTGCAACTCTCATAGACAATACGAGAGGCTGTGGTACCGCGAAGCGGTTATGTCTCAAAGCCCAGGGTTGTTTCAACCCTGGGTAAGCAAGTGCACATCGTTATCAACCCGGAACGAGTTGCGCCAGTTGGACGCAACCGCGTTGCGGTTGAATTGGCTATTAAATTCTGTAACCCAGGTTGCCGCGGCAACCCTGGGCTCTGAGACGCCACCGCGTTGCGGTGAAGCAGTTCAAGTCAGAAGATTACCGAGATATTTCCAAACGTTTAGCTGCACTTCAAACTTGAATCCACAACTTTTAATTGATGTCGAGGCAGGCCCTGATTTGAAGCTGGGATTCCGCCATGCTCCACCGTCTTCAACCTGCCTACAGCCTACGCAGCCTAAGACGAGGCTGCGCGCTGGTGCTGATGGTCGCTTTCTGTTGGAAGACCGGCATCGATCCAGTCCTGTTTGCCTCCCGCGTAATCACGCACGTTGGTGTAACCCATGGCTGCCAGTTCACGGGCAGCGTTCTCTGACGCGTGTCAGGTGGGGCTGGCGCAATAAACCACGATGTCGGCGTGCATATCGGGCATTAAGGTGGGCGCCAGCTCGATTACCTGGTCCGGCGGTAAATTGATCGCGCCGGGAAGATGTGCATGATGATAGGTTGCGGCCGCCAGTGTTTCGACCAGAACGAATTGGTCGTGATTATCAATTTTTGTCTTCAACTCTTCTCGAGAAATTGTCTTAAGCACTTCGCACCTCCTCCGCTTTAGCGTGCTCCGAAATGTTTGGGATGCAGAAACGTCGAGCTCATGCAAGATCGAATAGCAACACTTCCGCCGGCTCGCGACCCGCGATCGTGATCTCAGATTCGCCGCTAATCGCCGCGCCGTCGCCTTGATTCAGACCGTCACCGTTGACCGCGATCCTTCCGCGCGCTACCTGCACCCACGCGCCTCGGTCTGGCGCCAATTGATGGATTACCTCGTGCCCGGCATCAAGTACCGACGCATAGACGCTTGCGTCCTGATTGATGATTACTGAACCATCGCGGCCGTCTGCTGAAGCGACAAGTCGCAGCCGGTTGCGCTTTTCGTCGTCGGTGAAAGTCTTTTGCTCGTATCCCGGCTTCAGCCCGCGCGCGCCGGGCAGAATCCAGATCTGCAGCAGGTGAACAGACTCGGTTGCAGAAGAGTTGGCCTCGCTGTGCGTGACACCGGTGCCGGCGGTCATGCGCTGCACTTCGCCGGGACGGATTACCGAACCGTTGCCCATGCTGTCGCGATGCTCCAGCGCGCCTTCGAGAATGTAGGTAATGATCTCCATGTCGCGGTGTCCGTGCGTCGGGAAACCCGTGCGCGGCGCCACTCGATCCTCATTAATAACGCGCAAACTACGAAAGCCCATGAACTCCGGATCGTAGTAGTCGCCAAACGAGAACGTATGATTAGTGTCCAGCCAACCAAAGTCAAAGTGGCCGCGGTCTGTTGCGTTACGAATCGTGATCATAGCTCTCGCCGAGATCCGAGTAAGAAAAGCAAGCGGCTCCGCCGCTTGATGTGCGGAAAGGCTCCGCCTTTCCGTAAAGCTCTTTTGTTTTAAAGGCTGCGCCTCAAATCCCAAGTCGAGGCATAGCCTCTCATTTCCCGAAAAGGACCGGACGGAAAGGCAGAGCCTTTCCGCACATCAAGCGGCGAAGCCGCATTCAGTCGATTTCACAAAAACCCGTACCAATTCATCTAACCCACGCGCGTCTTCCTCATCGAATCTCCCAAATGAAGGACTGTCGAGATCTAGAACGCCAATCAAGCGATCCCCTTTGATAGCCGGCACAACAATCTCGGAATTCGATCCGCTGTCGCAGGCGATGTGGCCGGGAAATTCGTGCACGTTATCAACCAACACTGTCGCTCTTCTTTCAGCGGCCGTGCCGCAGACACCCTTGCCGACAGCGATCCGGACACAAGCAGGCTTGCCCTGAAACGGACCCAGCACGAGTTCGTCATCTCTATAAAAATAAAAGCCCGCCCAATTGAGGTCCGGTAGTGAGCAATAAAGTAGCGCAGCAACGTTTGCCGCGTTGGCGACCAAATCGCGCTCGCCCGCAAGCAGACTGCGCAATTGCTCCGCAAGCTGCACGTAAAGATCGGCTTTTGAAGCAGGCTTTTGCTCAGCAAGTTGAACCGTCATGTTGTCGCTTTCGCCTTCCCGTCAACGGGGTCGTGGTTAAATTCTCCTTCTCCATCCTCCGACGGCTTGATCGTGATCACGACGGATTTCGACGCCGGCGTATTGCTCTTGTCTGCGACACTGCCCACCGGCACGAGCACGTTCGCTTCCGGGAAGTAGGTTGCGGCCGAACGGCGAGGAATGTTGTATGGCACCACAACAAAATGCCGCGCCACTCGTTCCTCGCCCTCAAAGTGACTGATGAGATCAACGATCTGCCCTTCCTTCACTCCGGCAATGCTAATGTCGTCTTTATTCATCAGCACGACTCGCCGGCCGTTATGGATGCCGCGGTAGCGATCGTCTAATCCATAGATCGAGGTATTAAACTGGTCATGGCTGCGGATGGTCATCATCAAGAGCTGGCCCGGTTTGAGATCGTGCGCGGGCAAATCGTGAATCGTAAAGACAGCGCAACTACTGGCGGTCTTGAACACGCGTTCGCGCGCGGGGTTCGGCAGGTGAAAACCGCCGGGCTGCCGCACCCGGTTGTTGTAGTCTTCAAATCCCGGAACGACGCGCGCAATGTGATCGCGGATGCGATCGTAATTCGCGATTAATTCTTCCCAGGCAACTGCGGTTCGATCGCCAAGGGTGGCGCGTGCCAGCCTCGCGACGATAGCAGGCTCGCTGAGTAGCAGCGGCGATGCCGGCGCCAAAAATCCGCGCGAGGCTTGTACGACCGCCATCGAGTTTTCCGTTGTGACCAATTGCGGGCCGCTTGCTTGTTCGTCAACCTCAGTGCGACCCAGGCAAGGCAGAATCAACGCCTGTTCGCCCGCAATTAGATGGCCGCGATTGAGCTTGGTAGAAACCTGAACCGTCAAGCGACACCGCCGCAACGCCTCAGCCGTGTATTCAGTGTCAGGCGTGGCGGAAAGAAAGTTGCCGCCTAATGCGAAGAAGACTTTGCCCTGGCGCGCGTGCATCGCGCGGATTGCTTTGACCGTGTCAAAGCCATGCTTCCGTGGCGCCTCGAAATCAAATTCGCCGGAAAGCTTGTCGAGAAAAGCGTTAGTTGGCCGTTCCCAAATCCCCATTGTGCGATCGCCCTGCACGTTGCTATGGCCACGCACCGGACACAGGCCCGCGCCGGGTCGTCCGATCTGTCCGCGCAACAACATGAGATTGACGATCTCCTGAATGTTGGCGACTGCGTTCTTGTGTTGCGTCAATCCCATCGCCCAGCAGAAGATTGTCCGCTCCGATTGGATGAAGATCTTTGCCGCGTCTTCGATTCCGGTTTTGTGAACGCCACATTGATCGAGGAGGTCGCCCCAGTGCACCTTGCGCAGCGCAGCGGCGAACCCTTTAAAGCCGGTTGTATACTCGTTGATAAATTCATGATCCAACACACGCCCCGGATTTTTCTCTTCCTCTCCCAGGATCTCTTTCATAATGCCCTTCAACAGCGCGACGTCGCCATTGATGCGCACTTGCAGAAACAGATCTGCCAGCGGCGTGCCTTTGCCCAACCAGCCCGATATCTCCTGCGGATGCTTGAAGCGCGTCATGCCCGTCTCGGGCAGCGGATTGATGTGCACGATCTTCGCGCCGTTGCGCTTGGCTTTCTGCAAAGACGTAAGCATGCGCGGATGGTTCGTGCCTGGATTCTGACCAATCACAAAGATCGCCTGTGCCAACTCGAAGTCTTCAAGCATCACGGTGCCCTTGCCAACGCCGATCGTCTCGCTAAGAGCCGTGCCGCTTGACTCGTGGCACATGTTGGAACAGTCGGGCAGATTATTCGTGCCGAACTGACGGACGAAAAGTTGATAAAGAAACGCGGCTTCGTTGCTGGTGCGACCCGAAGTATAAAAGATCGCTTCGTCGGGAGAAGCGAGCGAATTCAATTCCGTCGCGATCAGCTTGAATGCATCATCCCATTCGATCGGCTCGTAATGATTATACCCCGCGCGCAGTACCATCGGCTGGATGAGTCGGCCTTGCTGATTCAACCACTGATCGGATTGGTAAGAAAGATCCGCGACGCTCCACTGCTTGAAGAACTCCGGAGTGACGCGTTTCGTCGTCGCTTCATCAGCAACGTGCTTGGCGCCGGTCTCGCAAAACTCGGCGTGCGAGCGTTCATCGTCGGGTTCCGGCCAAGCGCAACCGGGACAATCAAAGCCACTCATCTGATTCAGCTTCAGCAGCGCCCGCGTCCCACGCACAACGCCCATCTTGCCCCAAGCGCTTTTGGCAGCTTCGATGATCGACGGCACACCACCGGCGATTTTGCTGATAGGTGTGATCTGAATCGGAGTTGATTCTTCGGCAGGTTGAGCGTTCGGCCGCGCAGTAGTTTTTCCCTGATCCGCCATCGTGTGCACCCTTGATAGCTCGAATAATGGCTAATTCTATGGCTTTAGGGGCCGTTAACAAAATCCTTCTGGTACAACAAAGGCGTAAGAAGCTGAGAGGCGGTATCAGGAGATCCATTTAGCACGCGGACGAGTTGTCCAACGACGAGCCTCCCCGTTTGCAGCACGCGAGCATAAACACGCGAGCAGCCGGGATTGGCCTTCTGCGACAAGCGGGCGTAGTTGCCGTCCGAAAACAATTCCGTCATTGAATTGCAGGGCGAAGTGTACTTCGTTATCTCAATCAGCACTTCATCTCCGAGGGCGAGCCGAACACCAGGTACCAGTCTCTTCCAGTCGAGTCCGGTGATGGTGACGTTCTCGCCGGCGGCGCCGGGAAAGATCGGATGACCTTCAGCCTGGAACTCGAGAATGCGTTCGAGTGAGAATAAACAGAGCGCGCGTTCCGGCCCACCGTGTATGTCTGGAAAGTTGTGATCGTCGCCGACCAGGCCCAGTTCCGTGAGCGTCGCCTCGCGCACCGCGAGCTTTGGTACGCCGCCCGGCGAAGAATTGATTTGAAAGATTCTGGCCTGCATTCTTCTCCTTGGCCGCTGATTCTATTCCAAAAAGCGGCTTTCGTTGCAAAATATTTGACTTAGGCCTCGCCTTTGGTTAAAAAGCTCCTCTCCTTCTTTTGAAATTCTGACAAGAGTCTGAAACTTTTTGGGGGTCCGATGCGCATAGTCATCGGCAATAGCAATCTTATCTTGCCCATCTGAGGATCACGAAAATGACACGACACCTTTGCCTTCGTTCCCTTCTCTGTTCATTCATACTGATCGCGACGACTTCGGTCTTGACCAACGCGCAGATGAAACTCGCGCGCGATGCGAATCAAACCATTGACGAGGAATACACGAAGAAGATTAGGGAATACACAACCGAACCCTTCTTCAACTCGCCATTGACTGATTATCTGCCGGCCTCGTCCACAGTGCCGACGCCCAAAGCGGTACTGGGCGACGTCTCGGGCGCGCCGGGCAAATTGCCTTACGCCGAAGACGTCTATCGCTACATGCGCATGTTGGAGAAAGCAAGCCCGCGCGTGAAGGTGTATTCCATAGGCACAACTGAAGAAGGCCGCGAGATGATCGCCGTGGCAGTTGCGTCGGAAAAACTTTTGGCAAAGCTGGATGAAAATCGCGCGCGGCTCGCGAAGCTTGCCGATCCGCGTTCGATCAACCTGGACGACAACGAAGCCGACAAACTGGTTGCTGCTTCGTTTCCGATTTACTACATCACCGGAACTATCCATTCGCCCGAAACCGGCGCGCCGACTGCGTTGATGGAACTCGCTTACCGACTGGTCGTCGATGACAGCGCTTACATCCGCAACATTCGGGACAACATGGTCACGCTGATTACGCCGGTGGTCGAAGTCGATGGCCGCAATCGCATGTGCGACATTTACAACTGGCACCTGGCCCATCCGAAAGAGAACTGGCCGGGACTCGTCTACTGGGGCCACTACGTCGCGCACGACAACAACCGCGACGCGATCGGCTTGTCACTCAAACTCACCCGTAATGTACTCAACATTTTTACCGGCTGGAAGGCGCAAGTGCTTCACGACCTGCACGAGTCGGTTCCCTATCTTTACGACAACACGATTGGCGACGAGCCATACAACGCCTGGGTCGATCCGATCCTGACCGATGAGTGGCAGATGATCGGCTGGCACAACATTTCGGAGATGACGAAGTTCGGCATGCCCGGCGTCTTCACACACGGAAACTTTGACACGTGGTCCCCGGGCTATCTGATGTTCATCGCCGCCACGCACAACGGCATCAGCCGGCTCTATGAAACTTTCGGCAACGGCGGCGCCGACACGCTCGAGCGCACGCTCTCGCCAAGCGACTATCAGCGCACCTGGTACAAGCAGAATCCGCCCTTGCCAAAGACCAGATGGTCGCAGCGCAACAACAATAACTACGAAGAGACTGCCCTGCTGATTTCGCTCGACTACTTCGCGAACAACCGGCAACTCTTTCTCAAGAACTTTTATTTGAAGAGCAAACGTTCCGTCTTGAAGCCGAAGAACGAAGGACCGGCGGCTTACGTCTTGCCCGGCGATGATCCGCGCCCTGGCAATCAGGCCGAGTTGCTGCGTACGCTACAAGCGCAGGGCGTAGAGATCAGTCGCGCCACTGCTCCCTTCACCGTTCCCGTAAAAAAGAAAGGCGGCGACAGATCATCAGGATCAGGTGCAACGCGGCCTGATGGTGCAGTAGCCCGACCGTCAGGGAGGGCGCCATCGTCGCAGGCAGCCACCGCCTCTCCGTCACCGACTACAGACACACAAAAGAAGGACTCGAAGACTGAAGACCGCACCTTCCCCGCCGGCACTTACATCGTGCGCATGGACCAACCTTACAGTCGCATCGCCGACGCGCTGCTCGATTACCAGTACTGGTCGCCGAGCGACCCGCAAACGTCCATCTACGACGACACTGCCTGGACCATGGGCGAGCTTGGCAACGTCGAAGTCGTCCGCGTCACTGAAGCAAAGGTGCTCGAGGCGGCGATGGAACGCGTGAACGGCGAGGTGCGCTCACCCAGCGCGGTAAACGGCGGCGGCACAGTCTACGTGATTAATCACAACGCTGATAACGTCCTGGCTACTTTGCGCTATCGTCTTAAAAACGTCGCCATGGAAGCCGCGGAGGAGCCCTTTGAAGCCGGCGGCCATAAATTCAATCGTGGCTCATTCATCATTCGCAAGGCTGCGGCGGACGAATTGCGGCGTGTCGCAAACGATCTCGGCATACAAGTCTTCGCCCTGGCCGACGCGCCTTCAGTCAAGACACACGAGATCAAACCCGCGCGCATCGCGATCATGCACACGTGGCTAAGCACGCAGGATGAAGGCTGGTGGCGTCTCGCGCTCGATCAGCTGCAGGTGCCGTATGCCTATATCAACACGCAGGACGCGTCGAGGGATGCTAATCTCAGGAGCAAATATGACGTCATCATCTTTGCTCCCGTTGGTCGTGGCGCAGCCGCGATCATCAATGGCCTGCCTATGTACGGCAACGCCCTGCCGTGGAAGACTACCCAGCTTACGCCCAACCTTGGAAAGACAGATGAGACTGACGACATGCGTCCCGGTCTCGGCTGGTCAGGACTCATGAACTTGCAGAAGTTTGTGCAGAGCGGCGGTGTTTTGATTACCGCGATGGATACTTCGGATTTTGCCGTGTCCTTAAACTTCACGCCTGGCGTCTCGATGGGTCGCGCGCAGCGCTTGCGGGCCATCGGCGACATTCTGCGTATGAAGACGGTCGATTCAACTAGTCCGATCGCTTACGGTTATGGGGACTCGCTCGCGATGTATGCTTTCAATGGACCAATTTTCAATGTCAGCAACACGGTCTTCGGTGGCGGCGGTGGGCGGCGCGCTGGTGGGCAACGCGAGCAGCGGACTACTGGCCGCGGCACACCCGACGACGCGGACACACCGCAAGGACGACCGCCCGCGGAAGCGCCTGAGCCGCCAAAGGCTGAAGTTTGGGAAGCGCTGCCTCTGACCGACGAACAGCGCCGCAACAACGGCGGGATCATTCCGCCCGCTCAACGTCCGCGCGTCGTCCTGCGCTACGCCGACACACGCGACTTGTTTGTTTCAGGTCTGCTGGATGGCGGCGACGAGATCGCGCAACATGCCGCAGTGATCGACGCGCCGCTCGGCAGCGGTCACGTCGTCCTCTTCTCCACTAATCCCTTCTGGCGTGGTCAGACGAAGGGCAGTTACTTCCTTGTCTTCAACGCGATCTTGAATTTCGATAATTTGAATGCGGGCAGAAAACTGGACGAGAAGTAGCGCGAGGTCGAATCGTTCCGAACCAAGAAAAGCAGTCCATGAAACACGAGGCGCTCATTGTTCCGCCCGGTAAGAAGATTCGTCTGAAAGACTTTGATCCAGCCGACACAGGAAAGTACAAAGGCAGAGAAGAAGCCCAGGCCAAGCTCGAGACGGATATCTGCCGGCTCGCCGAATATCAGGACATTCTTTATGCGCAAAACACTTACGCCTTGCTGATAATCTTTCAGGCGATGGATGCCGCCGGCAAGGACGGCACGATCAAACATGTCATGTCTGGAGTCAATCCGCAGGGGACACAGGTTTATTCTTTCAAAACGCCTTCCGCTGAAGAGCTGGATCATGATTACCTCTGGCGCTACCACAAAGCCGTTCCCGAAAGAGGGCGCATCGGGATCTTTAATCGATCTTATTACGAAGAAGTGCTGGTGGTCCGAGTTCACCCTGAGTTCTTGCAGGCACAACAGCTCCCATCGGCAACAGTGAAGAAAGACATCTGGAAGGTGCGCTTCAAAGAGATCAACGACTTCGAGCGTTATCTCGCGCGGAACGGCGTTCAGATTCTCAAATTCTTTCTTAACGTCTCGCGCGAGGAGCAGCGACAACGTTTCCTGGCCCGACTCAACACGCCGGAAAAGAACTGGAAGTTTTCCGTGAACGATGTGAAGGAGCGAGCCTGCTGGGATGATTATCAGGAGGCCTTCGAGGCGGTGTTCAATCATACCAGCACCAAGTGGGCGCCCTGGTATGTCATTCCCGCCAATCACAAATGGTTCGCACACGCCGCCGTCGCCGACATAATCATTTCAAAACTCAAGTCCCTTAACTTGCAGTATCCAACCGTAAGCAAGGAACACATGCGTGAACTGATAAAAGCAAAAGAGCTCCTGGAAAACGAATCGTGATAGGACAACCTAAGAACGCAAGGTTTCTCTTTCCGTTGCTTCTCTTGCTGCACTTTCATAGCGCACTGGCGCAAGACAAGCCCTCAATACCTGATTCTGACCGCACCCGCCTGGCGGAAGCTTTCAATCTTGGCGACAACATTGGTGAGGTTGTATGGAGAGATTGGAACAAAGCCCCTTTCGCTCTCCTGCTGGTCACGCCGGAATACGAGTTCTTAATACGCCACCCTAAACCATCGGCGGACTTCATGCCGCTGGGATACGACGCTCTTTTGAAAAGCGATGTGTATTTTCGCAAGCGAACGCAGCCAACCAATTTTTTAGCGACCTTCCCCGCAATCGGCGGCAGCATGATTTCAACGATCGTGGTGGGCCAGGCCGAAAATACTTCTGCGAAGACCTCGACACCCTGGGTTGTCACTTTGCTTCACGAACACTTTCATCAGTTGCAGTATTCCCAGCCAAATTACTACCCGGATGTAAACGCCCTCGGCCTTTCCCACGGCGATCAGACCGGCATGTGGATGCTGAACTACGCGTTTCCTTACGACAAAAAGGAAGTGCAGAACCAGTTTGCTAAGATGAGCAAGTTGCTCGCCGAAGCGATCGAGGCTCCCAAATCAGAACGTGCGAAGAAGGTGGCCGCCTATCTCCAGGCGCGGCGAGAATTTCAGCAAATGCTCAACGCGGACGATTACCGATACTTTTCATTTCAGTTGTGGCAGGAAGGAATCGCGCGCTATACGGAGTATCATGTGGCGAGATTAGCTTCCCTCGGATACGAGCCCAGCAAGACTTTTCGCGCTCTGCGGGACTTCACTTCATTTGAGCAAACGGCGAGCGCGATACGTGATCGTATCTTCAAGCAGCTTCTCACGCAGAAACTCGGCGAGTCCAAGCGAGAAGTTTTCTATCCCTTCGGCGCGGCGGAAGGATTGCTGCTCGACAAAGTGAACCCGCGCTGGAAGAGTCGTTACTTCGTGGACAAATTTGACCTGCGAAAATATTTTCCCGCCGCACAATGAAGTTCGATTCCGACGAGATCGATGAGGGGGCCGTCCTCATCACGCCAACGGCGTGACATAAAATAGCCCAGGGTAAGCGCGAAGCGCGCCACCCTGGGATCGGACGGAATTATTAGGGTTGCAACCCTGAAGGGGTTGAAGATACTGGGCCTACACAAATGACTGAAAACCCATGGCCAACCTTGATCCTTGAAGAGTGGCAAGACACGCTTGCGACGTTGCACATGTGGACGCAAATCGTCGGCAAGATTCGTCTTGCGCAGACGCCGCTCGTCAATCATTGGTGGAACGTCCCGCTCTATGTCTCGGCGCGCGGTCTCACGACCTCGCCGATGCCTTACCGGGATCGCATCTTCGAGATCGAATTCGATTTTTTGGATCATCAACTGCGAATCGAATGCAGCGACGGCGCGTCAAAGACTCTCGCGCTGCGGCCGCAATCAGTCGCCGAATTTTATCAGGAGACGATGGCTGCGTTGCACGACCTGGGCATCGACGTAAAGATTTGGCCAATGCCGGTGGAGGTTCCCAATCCGATACGCTTCGATCACGATCAGACGCACAAGTCTTACGATGCCGGCTATGCCAACCGCTTCTGGCGAGCGCTGGTTTGCATCGACGACGTCTTCAAGGAATTTCGCGCGCGCTTCATCGGCAAAGTCAGCCCGGTACATTTCTGGTGGGGCAGCTTCGATCATGCGGTCACGCGTTTCTCCGGTCGTCCCGCCCCGCCGCGCGAAAGCGCTGATCGGATTAATGCCGAGGCTTACTCTCACGAAGTGATCAGTCACGGCTTCTGGCTCGGCGGCAACGGCGTGCAGGCAGCGTTCTATTCCTACACCGCACCCGAACCCGCCGGCCTCGCCGAATCACAGATCAAACCTGCCAGCGCGTTTTACAGTCAGGACATGAAAGAATTCTTATTGCCTTACGATGCCGTGCGCCAGTCCCCTTCACCGGAAACCGCGCTGATGGATTTTCTTCAAAGCACCTACGAAGCCGGCGCCAATCTCGCCAAATGGGATCGGAAGGCGCTGGAGCGATAGGGCGCGCGGCTATTTCGTTGCGTCAGGAATCGGGGCAGTAGCCCAACCCGGGGTCCCCAGCCGAGCAGCTCGGCTGGGGTGGGGCAGTTAGGGAGGGCTCCGTTCTTCACGCTGAAACCGTGACATAAAACAGCCCAGGGTAAGCGCGTTTTGCGCGCGCCACCGGAGAATCAATCACATTATTAAGAACCCATCGCCCTGAAAGGGCGAAATATTTTCGCGCTTCCCAATTTCAGACGCCCTTCCGGGCGTCATAAAAGCTAGCCAGAACACGCGCACCCTTGACCCGCCAAACCTTTCCACTTTTCAGCTGTCTTTGGAAACTTAACTCTTGAACCCAAAGAGGATTTGCATTATTGTCCAACTTTCTTGCAAGACCTCAGGCACATCAGAATCACGGCGAGCACTTGACGACCTATGAACAAATCGAACAATCGTTATGAGGAGTGGCTGGATCATTGAGCATGACTCAAACACGCCGCGATTGACGACATGCTATCCATTGTGAAAAATGGAGACTGCATATGAATGAGCAAATCAAACTCCTTGACGTGGTAGCGCTGACGGTTGATGTGCCCGAGCACAGCCTCTCGCGAGGTCAGGTGGGCACGGTGGTTGAGGTTCTAAAGAACGGCGCTGCGTTTGAGATCGAATTCAGCGATCGCAATGGGCGCACTTACAAGTCTCTGGGTTTACGTCCGGATCAGCTCATGGTGCTGCATTATGAACCTGACTCGCATCCGCGAGAGCCTGTGGCTGTCTGAAACATGTTTCGCGCCGTCATCGCCGACCCGGTCGCTACAGCTCCCGGTTCTGTACGTGAGCCCTCCCTTACGGTCGGGCTACTGCCGCGGGCAGTTTGCGCGGTTCGTAGTACGGCTTGCCGTTCAGCTTCTTTACTTCTTTCCCGAAGCTCGTGCCGTAATCGCGCTCGGCGTCGGAGAGGGCCCAGGCCTGGCGTTTGTAATTCCAGTTGTCGGGATCAAGCCGCTGCGCTTCTTTGAAATGCGGAATCGCGTCGGCGCCTTTGCCTTGCTTGTAGAGATACTCGGCTAAAGCAAATTCGGCGTCGGCTCTGGACCGTTCATCGCTGCGCGGTTTTAGACGCGCTTTTAGTTCAG
>WNGK01000863.1_pt1 | contig 66368 bp, 61 predicted proteins | sample 5400601 | NCBI WGS metagenome assembly WNGK01 (sample SAMN13153376, study PRJNA577476) | soil metagenome | isolation source: 60 cm soil or saprolite under Garry oak tree replicate 1 | place: USA:California | collected 2016-06-15
CGCGGGTCCTGCATTCTTCGTTTACGGCGCGGGGCAAGATCGTGCGCATGAAGAATCCGCCGGGGCACGACATTGAGCTCGACGTTGTGCTTGGGCGCGCCAGCGTCGAAGACCTGCTGACGCTGGGGGTTAAGACCGATCCGCCGATCATGACGGGCACGGTGGCGATGAAAACCAAGCTGAGTTTGCCTGCGGGCTCAGCGGAGGTTGCGAATCGTCTAAAACTTGCGGGCAAGTTTCATATCCCGGAGGGCCACTTCACCAACGAAAAGGTTCAGGACCGCATCGATTCCTTGAGCATGCGCAGCCTGGGCAAGGGTACGCCTGCGAAAGATCAGAGCGCGGCGCTGGTGTCGTCGGATTTACAGGGCACATTCAAGCTGGGCGAAGGGGTGCTTACTTTCTCCTTCTTGCATTTCCAGATTCCGGGGACCCATGCGGATATGACGGGAAAGTACAGTCTGGACGGCGATACGTTCGATTTTCACGGATTGCTGAGGCTGGACGCGAAGCTGTCGCAGATGACGACGGGCTGGAAGTCGCTTCTGCTGAAGCCGGTCGATCCGTTCTTTCACAAGCACGGGGCAGGGGCGGAGCTTCCTTTCAAAATCGACGGTACGCGAGATGAACCTCACTTCGGGCTCGACTTCCACCAGAAAGACGAACATCCCACGAAGAGCGAGCGTGAGGCGACCGCCGCTCAGTAGCTGCCTGTGCGCGCCTCGGCTGAAGACGAATCCCGCACAATTTAGGACTGAGATAGAGTAGGTAGCCGAGGTCTCTGGAGAGACTGCTCAGGAGTTCACGTTGATAGCGCGATTGATGCTGTTGGTCGTAATTCTATTTGTACACGTTGTGAATCCATTGAACGGGTTCTCACAGTCGGCTGGAACGAGTCTGCCTCCGCCGGCACACTTAACGTCGGAGCAGGATCATCAGCGCATGATGGATCTGCTGCATATCACATCGTTGCGGCGCGGCGCGGATGGAGATCCGAAGTCGCCATACGCGGCGAATTACGATGAGTCGAAGGCGAATCCTTACCCGAAGCTTCCCGACCCGCTGCTGTCGAAGGACGGTAAGAAGGTCACGACGGCAAAGATGTGGTGGGACCAGCGGCGACCGGAGGTCGTGGAAGATTTCGATCGCGAAGTCTACGGCCGCGTGCCGAAAAATGCACCTAAAGTAAGTTGGGAGGTTGTCAGTACCACCAAAGAAATGAATCCGGATGTGCCGGTCATCACGAAGAAATTGACTGGACACGTGGACAACTCGGCATACACAGCCGTGAAGGTGGACATCGACCTGACTCTGACGACGCCGGCCAATGTGAGCGGGCCGGTGCCGGTGATGATGGAATTCAGTTGGAGTCCGGAGGTGCTGGCCATGCTGGCCAAACGCTATCCGGAGATGAGCGCATCGCGCTCCGGGGCCACGTGGCAGCAGCAGGTGCTCGCGCGGGGTTGGGGCTACGCGATCTACATCCCTACTACTGTACAGGCGGACAATGGAGAAGGATTGACGCAGGGCGTGATCGGGCTCGTAAATAAGGGCCAGCCGCGCAAGCTCGACGACTGGGGCGCATTGCGAGCCTGGGCGTGGGGAGCCAGCCGGGCGCTCGATTATCTTGAGACTGATAAATCGGTAGACGCAAAGCAAGTGGGAATTGAAGGGCACTCGCGTTATGGGAAGGCGGCGCTGGTAGCGATGGCGGACGATCCGCGGTTTGCGGTCGCGTATATCAGTTCGTCGGGCGAAGGCGGGGCCAAACTCTTCCGGCGCAACTTCGGGGAGCAGATTGGAAACGTGGCGGGGACGGGGGAGTATCACTGGATGGTCGGGAATTTTCTGAAATATGCGGGGCTGCTGACGGAGAACGATTTGCCGGTAGATGCGCACGAGTTGATCGCGTTGTGTGCGCCGCGTCCGGTGTTTATTGGAGCGGGAGCGATGAATGGGGATGGATGGGTCGATGCGAAAGGAATGTTTCTCGCCGCGGCCGCGGCCGGGCCTGTTTACAGGCTCTTGGGGCGCCGCGATCTGGGGACCGGCGAATTTCCGCCTATCGAGACTGCGCCGATCGATGGGGAAATTGCGTTCCGTCAACATAGCGGGGGACACACGCCCGCACCAAACTGGCCGACATTTCTCACATTCGCCGGGCGCTATATAACACGACCGGCACAAGGCGCAAAGTCAAAGTAGTGAGGTACGGGCGCCGTCAGAAACTGAGGATCAGAATTGTTAGGGGCGTACCGTCGGCAGTTGGAGGTATTGCCTGGCGTTTCCGTAGCAGATGTCTTGGATGAGCCTGCCGAGGAGCGCGTCGTCATCGGGCAGTTCCCCGCGCATAACATCTTGTCCAACGATGTCGCAGAGGACGCGGCGGAAATACTCGTGGCGCGGGTAGGACATGAAGGAGCGAGAGTCGGTGACCATGCCGATGAAGCGGGACAGAAGGCCGGTATTCGACAATGCGTCGATTTGCGCGGTGATGCCCTGCTTCTGGTCGAGGAACCACCAGGCGCTGCCGTATTGGATTTTGCCCGGTTTCTCTCCATCCTGAAAGCAGCCAATCAAGGTCGCGAACTGAAATGTGTCTGCGGGGTTCACGTTGTACAGGATCATCTGCGGCAGGGCGTTTTCCTGGGAGAGAAGATCTAGATATTTGGCGAGTGCATCGATCTGGGGAAAATCGCCGACGGTGTCGTACCCGGCATCGGCTCCAAGCTTTTGGCGCGCGGCGGTGTTCACGTTGCGCCGGGCGCCGAGGTGCAATTGCTTGGACCAGCCTTTTTTGGCATCGAGGCGGGCGAGGAAAAGCATCATGAAAGAAGCGAAGTGCGTGCGCTCATCTTCTGTGATGGACTGGGGTTCGCGCGCTTTAGAGAAAATCGCTGCGGCCGCGGGCTCGGAACATGGCGTCGCATAGCAATGGTCGAGTCCGTGGTCGGAGAGACGGCAACCCTGGGAATGAAAGTAGTCGTGCTGGGCATGAAGCGCCTGCATGAAAGTTTCCAGATCACCGATGTCAACGTTGGAAGCCTGCGAAAGCCGTTCGATCCAAGGTAGAAACTGAGTATCGCCGATGGTAAGAGCTTTGTCGGGACGGAAGGCGGGAAAGACTCGCGTTGGCAGATTCGACTTCGCGATCGCGCGATGATGGCGGAGATCGTCGGCGGGATCGTCGGTGGTGCAGACGACTTCAACGCGGAACTTTTGAAGAATGGCGTGCGCGGTCAGACCATTGGCCAGCGCTGCGTTGGCTTGTTCCCAGATGGACGGCGCGGATTTCTCATCGAGCAACTCGGTGATTCCGAAATAGCGCTGCAACTCGAGGTGCGTCCAATGGTAGAGAGGATTCCGCAGGGTGTAGGGAACAGTTCGCACCCAGGCTAGAAATTTCTCGTACGGAGTGGCATCGCCGGTGATGTATTTCTCGGGGACACCGTTGGCGCGCATGGCACGCCATTTATAGTGGTCTCCTTCAAGCCAGACTTCTGAGAGATTCGCAAACTGGCGATTTTCGGAAATGTCCCGCGGGGAAAGATGACAGTGGTAATCGAGGATCGGCTGCGGTGAGGCAAACTGACGATAGAGATGGCGGGCTGTGTCGTTCGATAGAAGGAAGTCTTCGGTGAGAAATCCGTTCATGGGCGAGCGCTCGTGAGGTCTGGAATGCTACACAAAACCGAGCAATTCAAGCCCTGAATCATATCAGTTCAGCAACTCTTGACGGGGAGGCCCCGCGCCATGTCTAGTGTTGCACGTCGGCGTACGCGGATGATCCAGTGAGCCAACGTACAATGCCAGCACTTTCGGAGAAAATTCCGCCTCAGCCTGCGAATCAAATTGGTGGCCGGCGCTGGTTGATCTGTGGCTTGCTGTTTTTCGCGACCACGGTGAATTACATGGACCGGCAGGTGATCGGGCTGCTGAAGCCGACCCTGCAACTGCAGCTCGGCTGGACGGAAGTCGGGTACAGCAACATCGTCCTGGCATTCCAGTTTGCTTACGGAGCCGGATTGCTGTTCATCGGAAAGCTGATCGACCGGCTGGGAACGCGCAAAGGATTCTCACTGGCAGTATTCGTATGGAGCGCAGCCGCCATGGCTCACGCGGCCGCGAGCTCAGTATTTCAGTTCGCGGTGGCGCGCTTTAGCCTGGGATTGGGCGAGGCCGGCAGTTTTCCGGCAGCCATCAAAGCAGTGGCGGAGTGGTTTCCCAAGCGGGAGCGCGCGCTGGCAACGGGTTTATTCAATTCCGGCTCGAACATCGGCGCGATCGTGACACCGCTGGTTGTCCCCTGGATTACTTATCGCTTTGGATGGCGCATGGCATTCATTGCGACGGGCGCCTTGGGATTGGTCTGGATTTTGTGCTGGCTGGCCGTGTATCGGCGGCCGGAAGAAGACAAACTGGTTTCCGCGGCTGAGCTAGCTTACATCCAGAGCGATCGCGAGGAGCACGGGGCGACGATTCCGTTGCGTACCTTGATCACGCTCCGGCAGGCGTGGGCGGTGGCGTCGGGCAAGTTTTTTACCGATCCCATCTGGTTCGTTTATCTGTTCTGGATGCCGGACTTCCTGAGCCGCAATCTCGGGCTGAATTTGAGAGGCATGGCGCTGCCGCTGTTCGTCATCTACAGCGGAGCCTGCGTCGGCAGTATCGGTGGGGGATGGCTTTCGTCCTCACTTCTGAAGAGAGGGTGGACACTGAATTCCAGCCGCAAGACTGCGCTTCTGGTTTGCGCGCTGGCGGTTACGCCCATCATGATTGCGGCGCACACCAAGGATGCGTGGCTGGCGGTTTTCCTGATCGCGCTGGCGGCGGGGGCGCATCAAGGCTGGTCCGCGAATATTTACACACTGGCTTCTGATATGTTTCCCCGGAGCGCAGTGGGGTCCGTGGTAGGCTTCGGCACCATGGCGGGAGCGGTCAGCGGAATGTTTATTGCTAAGGCGGTGGGATATATTCTGCAACGCACGGGATCGTATGTGCCGGTGTTCGTGATGGCTGGGTTGGCGTATCTGGTTGCATTCGGGTTCGTGCACGCGCTGGCGCCGCGGCTAAAACCGGCTGAGTGAGGAAGATTTCGTTACACTCGATGGATTCAAGTTTGAGGAGATCTCGGTGAAGATCAGGGATGCAAAGATATTCGTCAGCTGCCCGGGGCGGAACTTCGTCACATTAAAGATTTCGACTGACGAAGGCATTTACGGGCTGGGGGACGCGACTCTGAATGGGCGAGAGTTGGCCGTCGCATCTTACCTGTCGGACCACTTGATTCCGTGTCTCATTGGACGCGATCCGTTTCAGACAGAAGACGTGTGGCAATATCTCTACCGCGGCGCGTACTGGCGTCGCGGGCCGGTGACGATGACGGCCATCGCGGCCGTCGATATGGCGCTGTGGGACATCAAGGGCAAGGCGCTGAAGACGCCCGTCTACAACTTGCTCGGGGGACAGAGCAGAACGGGCGTGATGGTGTACGGGCACGCGAATGGGCGCGACATCGAGGAGACTACCGAGGAAGTCGCGAAGTATAAGGAGATGGGCTATCTTGCGGTGCGTGCGCAATCAGGGATACCCGGCCTGCCCTCGACATACGGAATTGCGCGCGACAAGCTTTATTACGAGCCGGCAGAGAAAGGCTTGCCGCCTGAAAATGTATGGTCCACCGAGAAATATCTTTTGCATGTTCCGAAGCTGTTCGAAGCTTTGCGGTTGAAGTTTGGGGACGATCTGCATTTGCTCCACGATGTTCATCACCGGCTGACTCCGATTGAGGCGGGGCGGCTGGGAAAAAGTTTAGAGCCATATCATCTGTTCTGGCTGGAAGACGCGGTGACGGCGGAGTTGCAGGAAGGCTTCCGCATCATCCGTCAGCACACGATAACGCCGTTGGCTGTGGGCGAGGTGTTCAATTCGATTTGGGATGCGCACATTCTGATTCAGGAGCAGCTGATTGACTACCTGCGCATGACGGTGGTGCACGGCGGAGGGCTGACGCATCTCAGGAAAATCGCTGCGCTGGCAGAGATTTATCATGTGCGGACGGGATGTCATGGTGCGACGGATTTGTCTCCGGTGGCGATGGCGGCGGCGCTGCACTTTGATATTTTTGTGAACAATTTCGGGATCCAGGAATATATGCGTCACACGCGCGAGACGGACGAGGTGTTCCCGCATTCCTATTCTTTCAAGGGCGGGTATCTGCATCCGGGCGACGCGGCTGGGCTGGGCGTCGACTATGACGAGAAACTGGCGGAGGAGTTTCCGTACGAGCGGGCCTATTTGCCGGTGAATCGCAAGGTCGATGGGACGATGTTTAACTGGTAGCGGGTAGTTTCACTTCGAGGGAATATGGGTTACAGGCAGCTCGATCTCGACGGTAAAGTGGCGGTTGTGGTGGGGGGCAGTTCTGGAATCGGTAAGACGATTGCGCTCGGTTTGGCGCAGGCTGGCGCGGATGTGGTTGCGAGTGCGCGGCGGATTGAGCTCGTCAAAGCGCTGGCGGACGAGATCGAGTCTCTCGGTCGGCGGTCGTTGCGTGTGACTTGTGATGTGGCTGATCGTACATCTTTGGACTCGCTGCTGAAGGCTTGCCTGGATGCTTTTGGAAAAATCGACATCATGGTCAACGCGGCGGGCATTACCAAACGCGCTCCGACGCTGGATTTTTCCGAGGCCGACTGGAACCGGATCATGGATACGAATCTGACCGGGACGCTGCGGGCTTGCCAGGTATTCGGGCGGCACATGATCGAGCGGCACTACGGGCGGATCATCAACATCGCGTCCATGGGATCATTTCTGGCGTTGTTCGAAGTGGCCGCGTATTCCGCGAGTAAGTCGGGGCTGGCGTCGCTGACCAAGTCGCTGGCGGTCGAGTGGGCCGAACATGGAGTGTGCGTCAATGCGATTGCGCCGGGATACTTCCGCACTCCGCTCAGTGAAAAGTTACTCGTGGGAACAGGCCGCGGGAATGAAGTGCTGATGCGGACTCCCATGAAACGGTTTGGTGAACTGGAGGAACTTGTGGGAGCGGCGGTGTTTCTCGCGTCGGATGCGGCGAGCTTTGTGACTGGTACTGTGCTGCCGGTGGATGGCGGTGTTCTGGCCAGTGGCGTGAATCAGTGATGTACGCCGGATTACCAGTGTTCTAGCGCACTTTCTCTTCGAGCAAAGCTGCGCGCGCCGCAGCGACGGCTTGTACTAATTCCCGAGCCGCCGAAGTGATCTTCTCGAGGTTGCCTTCACGCAGCGCTGCCGTGTCGACCAGGTCGGCGCCGACCCCGAGGGCAAAAGCACCGGCCGCGATGAAGTCGGCGGCATTCGCCGCGTTCACTCCTCCAGTTGGAATCAGGTCGACGTTTGGGAAAGGCGCTTTGAGCGATCGCAAATATTTTGACCCACCTACGTTCCCACACGGAAAAATCTTGATCAGCCGCGCGCCATGATTCTGGGCGGTCATCAACTCGGTTGGAGTGAGAGCTCCGGGGATCGCTAATTTTGCGGAGGCTTTCGCGACGGAGAGGACCGACTCGGCGAAGCCGGGGCTTACCAAGAACTCGGCTCCAGCGCGGAGGCACGACTCGGCTTGTTCCGCGGTCGTGACCGTGCCGGCGCCGATGAGAACTTTATCGCGATAGTGCTGCGCCATCTCACTGATGACCAATATGGCGTTGGGGACGGTCATGGTTATTTCGACGACCGGAATTCCGCCGGCGCAGATCGCTTCCACGGCGCGGGTGGCCTCGTCGACCGACGCCGCGCGGACTACGGGGACGATTCCAATTTCCCCGATCTTTCGAATCACGTCGTCGATAGTCATGTTCATCGCTTATTCGTTAGCGTTCGATGCGGGCGGTTCGCGACGTCATCGCTTGTAGAACTTCCGATAGCGTCGCCATGGTCGTGTCGCCGGGCGTGGTCATCGCCAGCGCGCCATGGGCTGCGCCGCATTCGACTGACCATTGCGGATCTTTGCCGGACAGAAATCCGTAGACCAAACCGGAAGCGAAGGAGTCGCCGCCGCCGACGCGGTCGTAGACTTCCAGATTCTCACGCACGGGCGCCTCATAAAACTTGCCGTCGCAGTAACACAGGGCTCCCCAATCATTCAGCGTTGCCGTCTTAGCATGGCGAAGAGTCGTCGCGATGACAGCGAGCGCGGGATATTCTTTCACGACGGTTTCGATCATTCTCTTGAAGCCCGCTGAGTCGAGCTTCGAAAGCTGCTCGTCCAGACCGGAGACTGGGAAGCCGAGCGCCGCGGTGAAATCTTCCTCGTTGCCGAGCATCACGTCGACGAGCGGCGCGAGGCGCCGGTTTACTTCCTGCGCTTTCGCTTTTCCGCCGATCGACTTCCACAGTGACGGACGATAATTCAGGTCGTACGAGACCACGGTGCCGGCTCGCTTGGCGGCTTCCATTGCTTCCTGGGCTAGGAGCGGCGTGGTCTCGGAAAGGGCGCAGAAGATTCCGCCGGTGTGAAACCAGCGGGCGCCATCTTTTGAGAAGATTTGCTCCCAGTCAATCTCGCCGGGCTTCAGTTGGGAGATCGCGGTGTGGCCGCGGTCGGAACATCCGAGCGCCGGACGAATGCCGAAGCCGCGCTCGGTGAAATTCAGACCGTTGCGGACGGTGCGACCGACTCCGTCGAACGGCGTCCAGCGGACGTATTTCTGGCTGACGCCGCCTTGCAGCATGAGATCTTCGACGAGGCGTCCGACGGGATTGTCGGCGATCGCGGTGATGATCGCGGTATCCATTCCGAAGCAGCGTTTGAGTCCGCGGGCTACGTTGTATTCGCCGCCGCCTTCCCAGGCGCGGAAGTGGCGCGCGGTGGAAATGCGTTCGTCGCCGGGATCGAGGCGCAACATGACTTCACCCAGGCTCACCAGGTCCCACATGCAGTCGCGTTTTGGCTTGAGGTTCAGTTTCGCCATGTTTCTCAGAGCACGATTCTCAGATCATGATTCTCGGCTAACTCACTAAAGCCTGAATATGATACAGGTTGTAGCCCACGCCGCAAGGGAGACTGCAATTCTAGCGGTACAAGAATAAAAACTGGGGGATTGTAATAATCCATCCCGAAGGCCGTCTTTAGTTGTGAAAGAGAGCAACTGGAGGCGTACCCTGCAAAGCGCACTGGCAGAGGAAACGGCAATCACGGTCCCGAGCGAATTCGAGCGGGTTTTTCGGGCGCATCATGCTCTTGTTTTCCGGACGGCGTACCGGATCACGGGCAACGCCGCAGATGCCGAGGACGTGTCGCAGACAGTATTCCTGCGATTGTTCCGGCGAGAACCACATGGTGATGTGCTGGAGAATGAAGAGAGTTATCTGCGCCGGGCGGCGGTCAACGCGGCGCTGGACGTGATTCGGTCGCGGCAAACCGATCGCACCGTGGAACTCATCGACCTGCCCGCTGAGCCGACACACAACGATCCTCGCGAGCTGCGGCAGGTTCTGGGAAGGGCGCTGGCGCAATTGAAGCCGCGTCCCGCGGAAATTTTTGCATTGCGATTTCTTGAGGGCTTCAGCAATCCGCAGATTGCGCGGATGCTTGGAATTTCACAGGTGTTGGTGGCGGTGATTGTACATCGCACCCGGCAACAGCTCCGCAGGGAACTTGCGGCACATTTAGGAGGCAGGCCATGAAGAATGAGAAGTTCGACCGTTTGCTGTCGGAGATTCGAAATGAGCAGGTGGATGACCGGGTGGTCATGCAGGCGGGCGAGCGCGTCTGGAAATCGATTGCCGGGGCTGCTCCAACTGCGGACCTAAGCGCGCACACGCTGCGGAGCTGTGAAGATTTTCAGGCGCTGATCCCGGGATATCTGGGCAAACAAATCGCGCCGGCGCGGGCCATGCTGTTTGACGATCATGTACATGCGTGCGTGGCTTGCCGGCATGCCCTTGAACGCGCTCGTGAGGGAGAACCGCAAACGGTTTTGCGGCTGGCCAGGCGTACCAATTCAATCCCCAGTTCGATGGCATGGGGCTGGGCGATGGGTGCGGCTGCCGTTTTCGCTGCGGCGGTTGCGGTGGTCGCGTTCAGCAACGGGATGCTGCCCGGACAACACTCGGTTCGCGCGTCCGTTCAAACGGTGGACGGCTCGCTCTATACCGGGTCTGGCGCTGAGATGCGGCTGATTCCGGCGGGCTATGAAATCAGGAACGGAGACGAGGTCCGTACGGCGAAAGGATCGACGGCGGTAGTGCGACTGCTGGACGGTTCGCTGGTTGAGATGGGAGAGCGCTCCGATCTTTCGGTAACGCGGGCATGGAAGGGCACGACGATTCATCTGGATGGCGGCCAGGTAATTGTGCAGGCCGCCAAGCAGCGGTCGGGACGGCTCTATGTTGCGACCGACGATGGTCTGGTCTCGGTGAAAGGCACGATCTTTTCCGTGAACCATGGAACCAAGGGCTCGCGCGTAGCGGTGATTGAGGGCGTGGTGCGGGTCGATTACGGCGAGCGCACCACCGATCTGCGCCCGGGGGACGAAGCGACGTCCGGCCCCAGTGTGTCGAAAGTTCCAATCCAAAACGAGATTGCGTGGAGCAAGAACTCCGCGAAATATCTTGCTCTGCTGGGCGATTTCGCGGTCCTGCAGAAACAGTTTGCGGCGATTCCGGGGCCGGGATTGCGCTACAGCTCCGAGCTTCTGCCGTATGTTCCGGATCACACTGTGATCTATGCGGCGATTCCTAATCTTACGAACACCATAGGAGAAGCCAGCCGGCTCTTCCAGGACCGGCTGCAACAAAGCCCAGCGCTGCGCGATTGGTGGAAGCAACAGCAAAAAGGCAAGGGACCGAAGCTGGAAGACGTGCTGAATCAGGTGAAAACTTTCAGCAGCTATCTGGGAGACGAAGTCGTGTTTGCGGTAGCGAAGGACGGGACAAACTACGCGGCGCCGGTGGTGCTGGCGAAAGTAAAGCAGAGTGGACTGGAGACGTTTCTGCAAACACAAGCGGCTCTGCAGACCATCCCAAACCCGTGGACGGCGACGCCTGCGCCCGGCCGGCCTTTGCTGGTTTATGTCAGCAACGATCTGCTGATCGCCAGTCCCGATTTGGCCGAGCTCCAGCGTGCGGCGACCCGCGTAAAACAAGGCAACACCGGTTCTTTTGCCGAGACGCCGTTCTATCAGCAGATTGCTCGTTCCTACCAGCAAGGGGCGGAATGGCTTTTCTGCGCCGACATGGAACAAATCGTCGCGCAGAACGTACAAGCTGATAGCCGCGGCCACGGCCTGCCGCCGGGAATTGGCGACGTGCGGTATCTGACCATGGAACATCGCGAAGTTGGTGGGAAGTCTGAGAGTCACGCCGACCTTTTGTTCGCGGCCGAACGGCAAGGAGTGGCATCGTGGCTGGCTGCTCCCGCTTCGATGGGGTCGCTGGAATTTGTTTCACCGGACGCCAGCATGGTGACGTCGGCAGTGATCAAGAATCCGAGAAGCATCATGGAAGAAGTATTCAAGATGATCGGGAGCGGCGATGCAGACTTCTCGCAACACTTGGCCGAGTTCGAAACCAAGACTGGCGTGAATGTGCTGAACGACATCACTGCTCCGCTCGGGGGTGAAGTGACGATGGCATTCGATGGGCCGACGGTGCCGACGCCGCGCTGGAAGCTGATCTTCGAGGTGTACGATCCGACGACGCTGCAGTCGACGATTGCGAAGGTGGTCGACGGTTTCAATCGGGAGGCGAATGGGAAGGGGCACACGCTGCAGTTGACACAGCGGCAGGTCGGGTCCCGGACCTACTTCACGATTAGCAGTCCGAACAGTCCGAATTCCGAAGTGGATTATACGTTTGTCGACAACTATCTCGTGGCCGCCCCGGATATGGGCACAATCTCGCGGGCGATTCAGTCGCGCCAGGCGGGATACACGCTGCCGCACTCGTCCGGCTTTCAGGCTCTGTTGCCAAACGATGGATACACGAATTTTTCGGCAATCTTTTATCACAACCTGGGTCCGGTTGTGGGTCCGCTTGCGGCACAACTCAAGGCCAGCGGGGCCCTGAACCGGCAGCAGCAGCAGTCGGTGGACGCGCTCACGGCAAACAACGCACCGGGCTTGATTTATGCCTATGGCGAGCGCGACCGAATCGTGGTCGCGAGCAATACCGGATTCATGGGATTCGATCTGGGCACGCTCTTGACGATGGGCGATAATGGGCCGTTCCTGCCGCAGATGTTTCTGGGCGGCGCTATGAATCATCCGACACCTCCAACTCAGTGAGTGCGACGACACAACTCGGAGCGGCAGAGAGCGCGCGTGGGCAGACGCCTGTTGCTCTGTTGCCCCCGCTGGTTGAAATGCAGGGTCTTTCGGTGCAGTTCGGCAACCGGGAGATCCTGCGCAGTCTTACGGCTACGTTGCGCGGACGGTCGATCGGCTTGCTCGGTCCGAACGGAGCCGGGAAATCCACGCTGATCAATACTCTCCTCGGTTTCTACAAATCCTCCGCGGGTTCGGCGCGGGTGTTTGGGTACGACGTTGGAACAGAAATTAGTAAGATTCGCGGTCTGGTCGGCTACATGCCAGAGAACGACGCGTTCATCTCGAAGATGAGCGCGGTGTCATTCGTCCAGATGATGGGGGAACTCTCGGGCTTGCCCCCGGACATGGCCCTGGAGCGAGCGCACGAGGCTTTGTTCTACGTCGGATTGGCGGAAGCACGCTACCGACAATTGGGGACGTATTCGCTGGGAATGAAGCAGCTCGCGAAGCTTGCGCAGGCGATTGTGCATGGGCCGAAACTGCTGATCCTCGATGAGCCGACCAACGGCCTCGACCCTTCCGCGCGGCAGCGCATGATCCGGATGATCCGCGACATTCGAGACGGCAAGGAAATGCGGATTGTGCTGTGCTCACACCTGCTGCGCGACGTCGAGGATACCTGCGACGAGGTTCTGATCCTGAAGGCGGGGCGGATCGCGCATTACTCGAATCTGGATGAAGAGCGACGCGCGAATAAACGATTCCTTGAATTAGAGACTTACGGCGCGAACGGCGATTTCACGGATGCGATCGAAAAACTTGGCTGCGAGTGCGCGGTGACCGCGAATCGCATGAAGATGATTCTGGCGGATGGCGTCGAGACTCGCGACATCTTCCGCCTGGCGGCGGAACGGCAGGTTCGCATCCGGCGGATGAACTTCCGGCGAGACACGCTTGAAGACATTTTTCTGAAGGCCATGGAGAACTGAAGGCTGCAAAGCTTGACGTCTTGGCGGGGGAGCACGGATGGCAGTTTACCGGCGTAACTACAAGCCGTATGCAGGGGCGCTGACTCCGACCTGGTCGCGGAGCCTCGTTCTCTTCCGGTATTCAAGGCGCAGGCTCTTTCAGTCCAAGTTTCTGACTGGACTGTTCGTGGTCTGCTTCTTCTATCCGCTGGTGTGCCTGCTGATGATCTACCTGGCGCATAGCGCGAGCTTTCTTCAGGAAATCGGTGTGCCCGCAGGCGTGCTCTCCATCGACAACAAGTTTTTCTTCAATTTCGTGAGTGTGCAGGGAGTGTTTGCGTTTCTCTTGACCGCCTTCACCGGGCCGGGTTTGATTTCGCCGGATCTCGCCAATGGCGCGCTGCCGTTATACTTCTGCCGTCCGTTTTCGCGGGCAGAGTATGTGATAGGCAAGTCGTCGGTGCTGGCGATTCTGCTTTCGCAAATCACCTGGGTACCAGGATTGATTCTTTTCATCATGCAGGCCAGTCTTGCAGGGGCGAGCTGGACCTGGAATCATCTTTGGATCGCGGGCAGCCTTATCGTTTCTTCCCTGATCTGGATTGCAATTCTGTCGCTGCTCTCAATGGCGCTCTCGGCGTGGGTGAAGTGGAGAATTGTGGCGGGCGCTTTGCTGCTGGGTGTGATGTTCTTCGGAGCAGGCTTCGCACAAGCTATCAACGCGGTGATGCGAACTGACTCGGGCCAATTTTTCAACGTCGCCTATCTGATGGGGACGGTGTGGAATGCGCTGTTCCGCGTGGATAGTGTGCACGCGATTCCGGTCGCCGAAGCGTGGGTCGCTCTGCTGGTGTACTGTGCAATCTGCCTCGGCCTGCTGATGCGGAAGGTGCGGGCCTACGAGGTGATCCCGTGAGCGATCGCATTATCTTCGAAGATGTGTCGAAGTTTTACGGCGAGATTCTGGGCGTGAACCGGGTGAACCTCACGATTCCGCCGGGCATTACCAGCCTGGTGGGGCCGAACGGTTCGGGCAAGACAACTTTGATGAACCTGATGACCGGGCTGGTGAGGCCCACGCGCGGGCGGATTGAAGTACTCGGCCTTAAGGCCGACGATCCCGAAAATCTGCTCAAGATTTTGGGATACAGCACGCAGTTTGACGGATTTCCGAAAGGTCTCACGGGATTTCAGTTTGTGTATTCCTATCTGCGGCTCGCGGGCCGGGACTCGGAGAGCGCTGAGCGACTGGCCTGGCGAGTGATTGAGCGCGTGAACCTGGTCGACGCTGCCAAGCGAAACATTGCGGGCTATAGCAAAGGGATGCGGCAGCGAATCCGGCTGGCACAGGCGTTGGCTCACGATCCGAAAGTGCTGGTGCTCGATGAGCCGCTGAACGGGCTGGATCCGCTGGCCCGATCGGAGATGATCGCGCTGTTTCGCGCGACGGCCGCGCAAGGTTGTTATGTGATCATTTCCAGCCACATCCTGCACGAAGTCGATGTTATTTCCGATCAGGTCATTCTGCTGAGCAATGGCTATGTTGTCGCGGAGGGCCAGATCGCGACTGTGCGCGGCGAAATTCAAGAGCATCCCACGCAGATTCTGATCCGCTGCACGCGGCCGCGGGAGCTGGCGGCGAAAATGTTTGAGGACGAACTCGCCATCGAAATCTCGATTCACAAGGACGAGAGGGGCTTGCTGTTGAAAACGCGGGATGCCGACCGCTTCTATCTGGAGCTGAATCGGATGGCCTTGAATGGGATCGACATCGAATCGATTGCTCCGGCGGACGACGATGTGCTTTCGGTTTACGAGTATTTGATCGGGAATGAAGAGGCGGTCCGATGACCAGAGGGATGACGCGAGTGTGGTGGGCGCAGATCAAGGCCGTGATCCGTCTGGAAATGAAGAAGACGTTTTTCGCGAAGCGAGGGCTTTGGATTTACCTGGTCGCGGCGCTGCCGGTTCTGCTCTTCATCGCTTATGCCATGGCGACGTCCCACCAGCAGGGCTTAAGCGCGGGCATCGCACGGCAGGGCGAGAGGCCGCTGGCCTACCAGGATCTGCTGGCGGTTAAGTCGGGCATGACACGTGAAGAAGTTGTTGCAATGTTGGGAAAGCCACCAGTGACTTTTCACTGGACCGAAAATCGGCCGCCGGACACGGAGAAGAACGAGGCAGCTGTCGAGGTTTTGCACGAGGATTATCACTACTCCGATGGGCAGAACGATCTGTATGTGGGGCTGGCGGACGGCAAGGTCGAGAGCATCAATATTCATGAGGGCTTGAACCTAGGCCAGGATTCGGTCATGTTCGCAGGGGTCTTCCAATTCTTTTTTCTACGCCTGGCCATCTTTTTCGGATGCCTGGGAATTTTCATGAACCTGTTTCGAGGCGAAATCCTCGATCGGAGTCTTCACTTTTACTTTCTTGCGCCGGTACGGCGCGAAGTCCTGATGGCGGGAAAGTTCCTTGCGGGATTGCTGGCAACCTGCACGATTTTTGTTACGAGTGAAGTGCTCCAGACCGTTGCCTTCTTATGGCACTTTCCGCCGAGCGTGCGAGAGGCTTATCTCTATCACAATCATGGTCTCGAGCATGCCGCGATGTACCTGGGAGTGACTGTGCTCGCGTGCGTTGGCTACGGAGCGTTCTTTCTGGTGGCGGGAATGTTGTTCAGGAATCCGATACTGCCGGCAGCGGCAATCTTGATCTGGGAAGGGATTAATCCGTTCTTGCCGGGGCTGCTCAGGCAGTTCAGCGTCATCTATTACCTCAAATCGCTATGCCCGGTGGATATCCCGACTCCGCCGGGCACGCCGCCGGTGTTTGCGTTGTTGATTTCCAACTCCGATCCGGTCTCGGCCCCAGTTGCGGTGTTGGGAATTGTGATCGTTGCTCTGATCGCGCTCTATGCGTCGAGCGTTCAGGTGCGGCGGATGGAGATTAATTACACCACGGAGTAAACTGCGCAAGAATTCAAAGTTGCTCGAGCACGTCGGCGATGCGCTCAGCAGCGTGGCCGTCCCATAAAGGGGGAACGGTTCCTGCCTTAGCTCTACCTTCGAGAATCGCCGACAATTCAGCGACAAGCTTTCGGCTGTCCTGGCCTACGAGAATATTCGTGCCCATGGTGACCGTAATCGGGCGTTCCGTGTTGCTTCGCAGCGTGAGGCAAGGCACTTGCAGGTAAGTCGTCTCCTCCTGGATGCCACCGGAATCGGTGATGACAGCCGTGGCGCGACTCTGTAGCGCCAGAAATTCGATATAGGGAACGGGGTCTAGGAGATGCAGTTTGTTGAGGCCGATATCGAACTGCTCGATGCGGGCTCGTGTACGCGGATGGACGGGAAAGACAACGTCCAGTTGTTCGCTCACAGTGAGCAGCGATTCAAGAATGCTCTTTAACGTCTCGGCATCGTCGACGTTGGAAGGGCGGTGGAGTGTGACCAGTGCGAAACGGTCCGGGACTCCGTTTGTGGGGCAACGGGCCGCCGCAGGGAGCAGGCGCACGAGCGAATCGATCATTACGTTTCCGACCCGATGAATTTTTTTCGGAGAGACGCCTTCGCGCAAGAGATTATCGTCTCCGTCCTCTGAGGGGGTAAACAGGAGATCTGCCAACCGGTCGGTGACGATGCGATTCACTTCCTCGGGCATGGTGCGGTCGAAGGAGCGGAGTCCCGCCTCGACATGGGCAACAGGAACCAGCAACTTGGCACAGACTAAGGCGGCCGCGAGGGTCGAATTCACATCTCCGTAAACGAGCACGATGTCGGGCTTTCGGTCGACCAAAACAGGCTCGAAGCCGGTCATGATGTCTGCGGTCTGGCGGGCATGGGTGCTGGAGCCGACGCCGAGGTTGACGTCCGGAGCAGGGATTTCCAACTGAGAGAAGAAGACGTCCGATAGATTCTTGTCGTAATGCTGGCCGGTATGCACAAGCGTCTGCCGCATTCGGGGCCGCGTCCGGAGGGCATGCAGCACGGGCGCAGCCTTCATAAAATTTGGGCGGGCGCCGACTACGTGCAGAATATGCATAAAATCCGGCTACGAGCTTATACCAATTCCTCGGAACACGTGGATCGGCGTCACGAGCCGGTGTAGAGCTGAAACGGGACCCAGTAAAAAGGATTGTGGAACGGGCTGCCATGGAGCAACGAGAGCTTGGCCGCGCGCAAAGCCCCGTCGGGGCTAGCTCCCTTGTCCAGTTACTCGCAGAAGCGGTCCATCAGTTGTTCGGAAGGCCCAGGCGAGTCCGACCAAACCCTCGCCTGAATATGCACGCTCGCCACCGCCATAACATGCCGAGATCGTAACCAGGTCGGCGTGCAGAGGGTGCTGAACAATGTCGCGGGCAACTGAGACGGCCGGCAAAACCTGAGGCTGATTAAGTTACGATTGCAACCTCGGGACTATCACTAGGCTCTGATATCCGGCGACCGCCAGCAGGAGAGCCAGCGCGGGCGCGGCGAAGACCGGGCGGAGCCAGGCAAGCCATCCCCCGGTAGACCAGCCCCTGATAACCCATGTCCCGCACCTCGGACCCCGGTCAGGAACCACGCCTACGGGACTCGGCTTGGAGCTTTCCGCCAGGACGGATTTACTATGCTCCACGAACTGGAAGGCCGCGCTAACATCGAGTGCGCATTCCGCGCAGCTAAAGTAGTGCTCTTCGAACTCATCCCGGACCTGGGGATCGAGCTCGTTGAGCAAGTATCTTTCCGTCGTTTTTTCTCGAACTACCGCCGTGTGGTCCATGGCTAAATTCCCCTCATACTTCGTGAGCGCCTTGCTGCATTGCACCGTTCTCAAGCTGGAGCAAAATCTGGGGGATTCTCTCCGGAATGCTTCAGATACGATGACTTAAATGCCTGCTTGGCGCGGTGTAACAGCACTCGCAAATACTCGCGATCGACGCCGAAATCACGGCAGACCTGATCCTTGTCCCGCTCTTCCAGGAAAACTTCGCGCAACAGCCGCCGGTCGCGTTCGGAAAGCTTTTCCAGGATCTCGCGGACCTTCTTCTCTCTTTCTTTGGCGCTGAGTGCGCCTAGCAGATCGACGTTCACGGCAGGAAAATTCTTCTCTTCTTCGTCGTCCAGGGAAGTGTTGCGTGTAGCCGACCGGTAGTGCTCAAGCAGGACGTTGTTGCAAATGGAGTTTACGAACGATCCCAGGCGGTCGGGTTGATGAATCTTCCCATCCCGTAATGCGATAAAGAAACGGGCAAAGGTTTCCTGGCGCACGTCCTCGATGGCTTCCGGCGACTTCAGGCGCGCGCCTAGCTTGATTTTGATCAGCGTGCTGAAATAGGCGGAAAAATGCTCCTGCGTGCGGAAGTCACCAGACCGCAAGCGGCTGAGATAAGATTCGTCAAAAGACTGGAACTGCAAGTACTTGCCCCGCCCGTTGTGAAGTGTCAGAAAGTGTAGCACCGAGGCTGGCGCGCTGCTGCCGTTTTCCGGGGCTGGCGCGGGCGGAGCCGAGCGTCTCACAAGGGAGAGGCCGCTGCGGCGGCAAATAGTGGGCGGGTTGGGCCGAGCGCTTTGCACTGGGAGGAACAAACTCCTATGAATTCGGGTCGAACGTTGAGGGCGTGCCCCCTGATAGGGAAGACTGAACTCAGAAGCGCCGGAGCCGCTTCCCCCCGGATCGACCCCGGCACTTACGAGGATCCCTGCCGGTGATTGCCGAGCCGGGTCCCTGAAGTGTGGCTCATCGCTTTACAAGCCAATGTCGTCCACTTATGGGGATAGTGCAGAAACGGGGCTGATCGTTTCAGGAATGTTCGTTGAAAGCGGGCTGGAGGCGGTTTGCTGAATCGAAAGCGCTTCCATACCATCTAAACCTAAATCGTTAGCGCGCTGCAGCGCCGAGACTTATGAGACTTCTCTACCGCTACTCCAAGCAGTACTGGAAGCTGGTTCTGGTGGCGCTTTCGCTGGCCGCGACCAACCAGATCTTCTCCCTTCTTGACCCTCTGATTTTTCGTCACGTGATCGATGGCTATGCCACCAGATATCACCAGTACACGCAGGCGCAATTCATCCGCGGAGCAGGGCTGTTGCTGCTGGCGGCGGTAGGCGTGGCGTTTGTGTCGCGCGTGGCCAAGAATTTCCAGGACTATTTCACCAACGTGATAGTGCAGCGTCTAGGCGCGAAGATGTATTCCGACGGCATCCGGCATTCGCTGGACTTGCCCTATCAGGTCTTCGAAGACCAGCGCAGTGGAGAAACGCTGGGCAAGCTGCAAAAAGTTCGCAGCGACGTGGAGAAATTTATTACCGCCGCCATTAACGTGATCTTCATTTCGTTGATTGGCATCGTGTTTGTGATGATCTATGCCTTCCGGGTGCATTGGTCGATCGCGCCGGCATTCCTAATCACGGTTCCGATGCTGGGGGTTATCAGCTCCGTGCTCAGCCGGCGAATCAAGAAGATGCAGAAGACCATTGTCGCTGAAACCACCGCACTGGCGGGTTCGACGACGGAGTCGCTGCGCAACATTGAACTGGTGAAGAGTCTGGGGCTGGCTCAGCAGGAGGTGGGCCGCCTGAACGGGATTACCGACAAGATTCTCAAGCTCGAGCTAAAGAAGGTGAAATATTTGCGCAGCTTGAGTTTCATTCAGGGGACATCCGTAAACGCACTTCGCACTAGCATCTTGTTCCTGATGCTCTATCTGATTTTCCGGCAGCAGATCACGATCGGGCAGTTCTTCTCCCTGATGATCTATTCTTTCTACATCTTTACGCCCCTCCAGGAGTTGGGGAACGTCATCAACACTTATCGCGAAACGGAAGTGTCGCTGCAGAATTTTCAGGACATTCTCGATACTCCCCGCGATCCAAAACCCATCGACCCCGAGCCTGTGAATGAGTTGCTGACCCTGCAGTTCGAAGGCGTCAGTTTTCAGCACCACAGCTCATCCATATTGGCGTTGGATGAGATCAGCTTTAGCGCCGCCCAGGGAGACACCGTCGCGTTCGTGGGGCCGTCGGGAGCGGGGAAATCAACGCTGGTGAAACTGCTGGTAGGACTGTATGCGCCAAAATCAGGAACGATTCTATACAACGGAACCCCGTCGAGTCGCGTGGACCTCGATGTGCTTCGCGAAAAGATCGGCTTTGTCACGCAAGATACGCAACTTTTCTCCGGGTCGATTCGCGAGAATCTGCTTTTCGTGAACCCGAATGCCACCGATGCAGAGTGCATGAAAGTATTGCAGCAAGCGGCGGCCCATAGTTTGCTCGCGCGCGCCGATCGAGGCCTGGATACGCTAATCGGCGAGGGTGGCGTGAAGGTTTCGGGAGGCGAGAAGCAGCGGCTTTCCATTGCTCGCGCACTCTTGCGGCGTCCGCAATTGCTGGTCTTCGACGAAGCCACTTCTTCGTTGGACTCTCTCACTGAAGAGGAGATCAGCCGCACGATTCGCGAGGTTGCGACTAATCAGGAGGCGGTCACCATTTTGATTGCTCACCGGCTCTCGACGGTGATGCACGCGGACCGTATCTACGTACTCGAGCGTGGGCGGATCGTGGAATCGGGACGCCATTCCGAACTGCTGGACCAAAAAGGCCTGTACTACGCCATGTGGCGGCAGCAAGTTGGCGAGCGTGCGCTCGCGGAGATCCGCTAGCCCAATTTTGAAATTAAGAAGATTCCTGCCTCCACATCGCAATCGTGAAGTTCTGAACCCCGTCCGCGTTACATCCATACGGCATTTGGGGTATTGCTCCCCGCCGTTCAGCGTCATAGTTTTCGGAATATACCCCAGTGATTGACACTCCGCTTCACCGCTGGAACTCACTATAAGGAGGAACAGGATGCGCAAGGACTCATTGAGACAGCTATACGTCAATGAATTGAAGGATCTCTACAACGCGGAAACGCAGATGGTAAAGACCCTGCCCAAGCTGGCAAAGGCCTCGTCAAATGCGCAGTTGCGCCAGGCGTTCGAAAATCACTTACGCGAGACCTCGGAGCAGGTTTCCCGGCTGGAGCAGATCTTCGACATGCTCGAAGAGAAGCCTACCGGCAGGAAATGCCTGGGGATGGAAGGCCTGGTCAAAGAAGGCTCTGAAACCATGCAGGAGGCTTACCGCGACTCGGTGATGGATGCGGCCCTCATAGGTGCGGCTCAGAGAGTTGAGCACTACGAGATTGCGGGTTACGGAACGGTGCGGGCGTTCGCCGAGTTGCTGGGCGAAAACGAGCATGCGTCCCTGATCGGACAGACCCTCGAGGAAGAAAAACAAGCGGACCAGACTCTGACCAGGCTGGCAGAGCAAATCAATTCGCAGGCAGGTCAAAGTGCCGAGGAGACGAAGGAAAGTACGAGCAAGACTGCGTCAAGGCGGGCGGCTTAGCTGGTGCTGCTTAGTGCGTGACGGAAGGGCGCGCAGACGCCCTTCCACAGCTTTTCCTTCCGGCTGTGCAAAATACAGGAATCACCTGATGGCCCTCCCCCGGGTTTCACCTTATCTTTCATCCTCGGCCAACGGCCTACACAGATGCCAGTACCCGCCAAGCTGGCAAGGCAGTATTTCGCCTGAGGTTACGATCATGAGTACCGGTATTGCGTACCCCTCGTCTAATTCCCACCTCCCTTGGCATGTCCTGTACCAAGCTGCGCTTTTTGAAGTGGACCATGACAAGATTCCGCAGCGGATTGCGGAGGCGGAGAGCGCTATCCTTTGCCGGATCAGAGAATTGTTTGCCGTCACCTCTGACCACATTGAAGAAGATGTTGTGCTGGACGACGCGTTATATGCGTTGCGCGCGCTCCGGACGTGCGTTGTCCCTGAAGCGACTGCCGCCTAGCGATCTTCTGATCAACCACCTTGCCCGTCATGGGCATGGCGCCGCTGTGGGTGCGGCGCCGCGGATCCGTTCGTGCGCGATCGATAGAACTACGGGCAGGCCGATCGATCTAAATGGGATTCTGATCGTTGCTAGGAAATCGAGCCGTCCTGCTTGGGTCCAACGCTGTATTGCTGGCCGCAGTGCCTCAAGTTACATTGCTCAAACGGAGAGAGTCGAGTTCCTCTCATGATGAGCAAGAACGCAGAAAAAAACCAGGTGCCTGCCGAGAATCTGAAACGTGCTTTCGAGTGCGCTGTGAACGACATCTATCAGGCAGGTCTCACAGGTAAAGTCTCGCGGTACAGAACCCCGATTGTGCAGCGTGCAGGAACTGCGATGTCGGCGTCGTCCCTCGATGCAAAGAAGAGCGCTGTGTCGGATGCGGCAAAAGCACTTGCGCAGTTGTGGAAAGTCTCGCCGACTTCGAGCCGGTAGGGGTTCGTGCCGAACGGCGGCGGGGACGCACCGCGAATCCCTATTCGTATTCCCTAACAGGATGCTAGACAACTAAGCAGGAAGGGTGCAAAGGCAAGGGCGGTTCCTTTTGGGGGGCGGTTCGCTTCCGCATCGCGATAAATCCCGCACTGAGCAATATCAGCAATAGGAGAGCAACTGAGAGAGTGACCATCAACCGGCCCGTTCTTGGATTTCCCGCGATCATGGAGACATGTGAGATGCCGATGTAACCTCGTGCGTTTTCAGATATCTTTGATCCACAAAAAGCAACGCTCTCAATCAAGGATTCGCGATCAGGAACGATCGCGGAGATTAAATCTGGCCGGGATCTTCCGGGTCGGGTTCGCGCACCGGCAGGTCTGGGTTCTCGGGAGGATCCGGGGGTTCTTGAACGGGAAAAGGCTCCGGCCCTGGGGGAATGCGCAATCTATATTCGATGGAGTAATACCCGTCCGGCATGAAATTGAGATGCCGGAACCGGCCGAATGGAAGCCGTATTTTGTCCCTAGAGTGGCCAATCACGACAGCGCTGGCGGAAATCCTTCAAATCAGTCTTCGGCAGTCTGCAGGCTCATAGTTCGTGCTTCAGTCTTGAAGTGCGCTAGCGAACAGCGGTCAGCGCTATGTAGGCCAGACCTGTCAGCGAAATAGCGATGAACACGTAAGGCCAGAACTCAATGGCGCGCCGGAACCACGACCGAGATGAATTTGTTAGAGGTTCGGGCATAGCGGTGGATAGGTCAAAAAGCCGATTTGGCACGTACTTTCCGGTTCTATTAGGGGGGCGTGCCGCACGAAAGAACCATACGGTGAACCCGGTAATCGCGGAGCCTTTAATGGTCTTTTCTAATGCGATCTCTGGAGGACTATCCGAAGAAGACTTCATCCGCGACAGAAAGCGGGCGCGATATGGACGCCGGGCGTGGTGCGGAATCTCCGGTTAGTGGCGCGAAGAGAAGCGCCAGGATCCAGCCGAGCACCAGCCCTGCGCCCAGAAAGGTAACTGCAGTTGGAAGATCGTAGTTATTAGGACGATTTCTGATTTTACTCAGCATGTGGTTAGTCCTGGTGCCATAATTTGGCTTCTGCTCTTAGCTAGTAGCGCAAGCCGCCCAGTCACGGTGTTGCGAATCGAAGCTCTTCGAGTTGACTTGTGGCGGGACGAACGGCGCACTGAGGCAGAAATCAGGTGGTCACAACAATGGTTCGATGCTCTCGATGTGAATCGTGTTGCTCCTCATCTCAAGCTTCCCGGTGACCTTAACCTGTTTGCCGACGTAGGGCTTAGCTTTCGCCTGGTCGTCCAACTGGTAGTTCATTTTTGTAACTGGATCCTTCAGCACGAGCTGACCCTGTTCTTTCGCCACGCGGCCGGTGAAGGCAAGAGCCTCTTGGGTTTGAGCATCGCCAGAAGGGGGTACTGGGGCGGCATGTTGCTCTGGCGATTGCGGCGCAGCCGAAGGTTGCGATTGATGGGGAGTTGCGGGAGCCGGGTCGTCGTCGGCCTGTTGTGCGCGCGCAGATGATGCCAGTGCAAATGCCACCAGCGTTACCGCGGCAGCCAGCAAAATACGTAATAGGAAGTTTTTCATTGAATCCGTTCCTCCAATCGGGCTAAGTCTCCGCTGCTACAGATGAGATCCTGATGGTTTTTCCGTTGAGCGCGCCCACAACGCGGGCACGCTGTCCGGCGAGGCGTTTCAGAACGCTCAAATCGCCATCGAGAAGGTATGTCGCATCAGCATCAACGAGTGCAAAGTCCGCTCCGTCATGCACGCAGGTGCGGACGCAGGTGGTGGCGGTTTGGCCGAGCGCGGCGGAGTGCTTCGCACCACAGCGGGAGCACGTCACCATACCCTGATAGGTTTGCTCGGTTGCCGCCTCTTGCCGCTCAGGGCGAGTTTTTGCTTCGCCTACGGCGGCGCCGGCGGCAGTTCCCAGAGTTGCAAACAAAAGTGCGAGCGCGCACGCGATCACCGTAGTGAGTATGACGATCTCAATCCAGACACGGTTCGCTTTCATAGCAGCCTCGCCTCTTCCCGCGCCGACATGGACAAAAGACCTGGTCAGCAATGGATGCTCCCCAAGCGTGAATCGTTGGCTGACGAAAGAGATGCAACTGGAGTGCCAGTGGTAGACCCGAGTGAGACGGGCGATCTAAGTTGGTGATAGGAAGGGCTCAGAAACCAGATTCGTGGATGCAGTGGGTCGCGGCTCCGAGGCCGACAGGGAATAAATTTCCCGGCGCAACAAAAGCGAAGGTGTTGGAAGTGCGGACTTAAATGCCGCTAGGCGGCCGTTTCCGCTGCTCTCGCCATTCCGAGGCCCGCAGCTTCTCTTGCCCCTGCACGGCGCAACAATTCGATGGCGCTATCTGCCTTGCCGCTCTTCTGACACGACACGTACACCATCGCTCCTACGTCGGATAGCTGGTGGCCGAGTCTCTTTGCCTCATCCTCGGAAAAACCGAGACCCAGCAGCGTGCGCGATCCTCGAGACATTGCAGGAAAATTCTGTTCCATCAGCAGGGCGCGAAAAAACGCCTGCGAACGAATGAAGAAACCGACCGTGGGAATCACGACGGCGCCGAACTCTGAAAACCAGCCGATCATCCGGGCGCTGGTCGCGCTCGCTTCACGTTCGACGTCGAGTATCCTGGCATCGCGCACAACGGTCGCAACCGGATGAGCAGGTGAAAGCACCATGCAGATATCTTCGTTTCCGAATCCTGCGCGATTCAAGGCGCAGACCACCTCGGGCAAGGCGACATTGCGGGGATACATCCCGTACGCAGCGGTTCCAGTGGCGCTCATCTGTTTGATCTCCAGGCCGGATCGCGAGGAAGGCCGAGAATTCCTTCTACAGCACGACTGTGAGGCGTTCGTTTACATTACAGACTTTTGTATACGGGGACACTAGGGTAAATCGTGTAGGAGATGGGAAAAATGCGAATCGGACCGGAATTTGTGGAATTTGGCCCCCTGCTCCTTGCTGCTCTCTACCTCGATACGCAAAACTTCAAGGGGACGAGGAAACGTTTCATAGTCACTCCACCGTGAGCGCTTCCGACGCTTTGAAAACTCACGGCTTTAGTTAGTCCGCCAAAGTGGCAATCCGGGTGCATCGTAGGAGGCGAGGTCACCAACACTCTGGCAACTCACGAACTTTACATTTGGAGGCACGAAATTCATGAAGCGGCTTCTCTCGATCATTGCTCTAATCGGCCTGTCCGGGCTTGGACAGAATCTGTCGGCTCAGCAGTCGCAATCTACTCCCGGTCAGCCGGACTCCATGCCACAGCAACAGCAAGCTGACGCTACCAACCCGCAGCAGTCCGCTCGCAGCTTTGAAGGAAGAATCGCGAAGTCGGGTGACGAACTCGTCCTTCGTGAGAATTCCACACAGACTGCATTCAAACTGGACGACCAGGACAAAGCCAGGCAGTTTGAAGGGAGGAACGTGAAGGTGATGGCGACGGTGGAGGCCAGCACGAACAGGCTCCACGTGGTTGATATCATTCCCGTGACGACTGAATAGCCGGTGACGGCATTCGAAACCAGGCCCACTGTGAAAATCACAGCGGGCCTGTTTCACTCGGCCTTTCGTTTGTTTCCTGCGACTAGGCCTTTGGCCTTTGGGGACTCACTCAAGAGAGTAATTCGATCTTGACGATGCGAATGGTGTTGCTGCCGGTGTCAAGGGTCCCGATGATTTTTACCTCCTGGTTTTCATACTGCTTGACGTCGTCCTGTCCATCGAGCTGGTAAGTGGTATTGGTCGCCACTTTTAGGACATACCGGCCGGCATCCTTCACGATTTTCCCGGTGAATGTCTGGGTCGGCGTCTGTTGATTTTGAGGATCTGCCGGTGGTTTCGCTTGCTGGTCCCGCGGGTCGGGTTGCGGAATGGGCGTGTCGCGTGGTGGCAGCGGCTGCGGCGCTGGTTGTGGTTTCTGCATGTACGACCAGGCAATGAGTTGCCGCGGCGCCAGGGCATCCTCGGGAAACTGCGGAGTTTGTTGTGCCTCTTGTGCAAACACACAGGGCATCGTTGCCAAAAGAAAGCCAGTGCACCAATTCGTCATTCGATTCATGAGTACACCTCACCGAAGACGAAGCAGCCGGCACGCGACGCGCGGTGGCGGACACGCGAGAGCTTCCACACGCCTATAGCACTCTTACCTCTGTTGGCCGGCACCGGTCCATCAAGTGTTCCCTGTAGGCGGACTTGACTCGTCGCTTCCCTGTCACGGGGTGAGTGACGGGGCCAGATTGAGTGCAACACTGTATTCCGCGTCGCGGACATTCGGCCTTAAATGAAACCAGGAGCAGCGCCATGTCAAATATCGCGACGAAGCCCATGTGCGCCATTGACCGGAGCAGCCCGTGCCCCTCGCACAGGACATCTCTCGCGCCCTGGCCCGCAGAGGAGGATAGTTCGCTTATGCTAAGGGTTCTTGGCGCGTTTCTATGTGTCTTTTGGCTGCTCAGCCTGGTTGTGCACTTGGGCACACTGGCCTACCTATTTGGAGTAGCCGCTCTGACTCTATTTGGGATTGATCTACTGTGTCAGATTTTACAAGCAGCCCACGCCACTGCGGGACGAGAGGAAGCCCCATTCGTTAGACGGGGCAACCACAAAGCTTGAACCGAGGGAACTCCAGAAACTTCGCAGCTTGTAAAGTCGGACCATTTTCACGACACCCAGAATGCAGCGGCCCGCTTGCGGCAAGCCGATCACCCTGCTCCGGGTGTTACTCAAGGTTGTTACTTTCCCTGGCGGCGAGAATGCTCCTCCAACTCGTCCTCAGAGTCCATCGAATCTGGAACCCGTTGAGGCGGCTTGGGAGACGTCTGCGCCTTGTCAGACTCCCTCTTGGTGGCATCTTTGACCTTGCCCCAGGTGTTCTGCACTTTGCCTTCGACCTGTTTCGCTGCCCCCTCCGCTTGCTTCTTGGGGTCGCCGGTCCATTCTCCAGCCTGGCGTTCAATACGTCCCGCCACGTCTTTTACCTTGCCCTTCACTCGATCTTTATTCATGCCATTCTCCTTGGGAATACGCACACCTGTACGTTTTGAAACAGACCCATGGGATGTCGAAGGTGGATGCAAGGGTTTGTTGCGGTTTTTTTAAGAGACTGCCTTCAGCACGTGAGGGAGTGCCTCATGCCACTGGGCTTCGACCCTGGATGATGCGCACGAGTACCACGATCACCGCTACTACCAGCAGTATGTGAATCAATCCGCCCAGGGTGTAGGAGCTGACCATTCCCAGCAGCCAAAGAATTAATAGCAGGGCAACGATAGTCCAAAGCATCGAGGATCATCTCTTTCTGGCAGACGACAACTGAAAAGTGGAGACGCTGTCCCGAGACTACGCAGGTTCGGAAGAAGGATGAATCCGGTAAAGTCCTCAATTTGGAAGATGATCCCCATTAAGGGAGTCAAGGCTCAAAAGACAAGCTCAGAAGACGGGCTCAGAACACAAGCTCAGAAAACCTGCACAATCCCGTTGCGCACTGCATAGCGGGTCAGATCGGCGACGGAGTGCAGACCAAGCTTACGCATTAGGTTGGTGCGATGGGTTTCTGCTGTTTTGACGCTGAGATTGAGGGTGACAGCTACTTCCTTGCTGGTCTTCCCCTCAGCGAGCAACTGAATGACCTCGCGCTCTCGTCCAGTCAGAACGTCGCCAGAGTCGTCTAGTTGGCTTCCGTGCCTACCATCCGGCCGATTGTCACGATCAAGAAAGCCCTCCAATACCATCCGACTGACCCTGGTGGTGAAGAAGGTTCTCCTCAGTTGCAAAGCCTCGACCGCAGCGACCAGGTCGCGCCCAGCATCGGACTTGAGCAGGAATCCGCGCGCACCTGCGCGAAGCACCTCGCGAACAACATGATCGGAATCCTGCATGGTGAGAATCAGGATCGCCACCTCGGGCAATGCCGCCAGAATCTGCCGGGCGGCCTCCAACCCGTTGAGATTCGGCATCCCAATGTCGAGAAGGACCACGTCAGGCCTCATGAGGCTGGCAAGTTCGACGGTCTCGCGTCCATCTTTTGCTTCGCCACAAACCTCCCAACCTGGATGACTCTCCAGTAGCGCGCGGATGCCCCGCCTCGCCACCTCATGATCGTCCGCAATCAGGATTCGAAGCATTCTGACCTCCCAGACGGTTGCGATGTCCCAAGCACAAATCATGCCAAACCCGTATTCCATTGCATCTAAACCAATTCACTTCGGTTTCAGCTCTGTGCCTCGTGTAAGTTTTTCCGAGCGGTCCAAAGAGTTGCCATGAGTTTCAAATTAATGAGCCGCAGAGTAGAAAGGGACTCGGGCCAGGCATACAGCGTTTCCCGTAGCGGTGAGAAGTTTTCTCACCTCGCTGTATCAAAACCATGTGCGGTTTCAGCCGGATTGGCATCCAAAAGTTGCACGGAGGCTCACCCAAATGCGTTTTTGCACGACTCGTTTTCTCCGCTCAGGAATGAGGGCTATAACGATTGCCGTAATTCTGTGCGTCTGCACATCCGCGCAGAATACGGCGCCTGCCCAAAGCCGCACATCGATGCCGGCGCCCGGCGCAGGACAGAATCCCGACTCGGGTCCGCCCCGGACCCCGACGCCTCCACCTTCTGCCCAAGCGCCACCCCAGGAACCAGGCGGCCCGGATTCGACAGGACAGCAGCCCTCAATCTCACCGGAGACCAGTGCGAATGATCCGGGAAGGTTTGTTTTCAAGAAGAAGGTGCAAGAGGTCGTCTTGCATGCCACGGTGGTGGACGAGGCAGGTCGTCTGGTTACGTCCCTGGACCGAAGCGCCTTTTCCGTTTTTGTGAATGGAGTGCCCGAACCGATTACATCGTTTCACCGCGAGGATGTCCCGGTGGCCATGGGAATCGTCATCGATAATTCCGGCTCGATGCGGGACAAACGGGAGAAGGTGAATCAGGCGGTGCTCAACCTCATCCACGCAAGCAACCCGCAAGATGAGATTTTTGTGGTCAACTTCAGTCAGACTCCTTACCTGGATCAGGATTTCACCTCTGACGTTCGTTTGCTCCAGACTGCTTTGCACCAGGTTTCAACGCGGGGAAGTACGGCTCTGTACGACGCCGTGGTTGCATCCGCTGTGCACCTGCAAAATAATCCGCGTCTCAGCAAGAAAGTACTTCTCGTGATAACCGACGGGCAAGACAACATGAGTCAGGAGACGTTGCAGGAGGCTATCCGGAAATTGCAGCCGAATAAGGGTGCGACGCTGTATGCCATCGGATTGACCGATGAAGGACTGACGCGCGCGGGGCGGGATGCACTTCAGAATCTCGCAACCAGTACCGGCGGAGTAGCGTTCTTCCCGGAGAGCTTGAATGAAGTGGATGCAACCACGCGCACAGTTGCGCATGATATTCGCAGTCAATACACACTGGCGTTCAATCCAGGAAATGCGGCTGCGCAAAAGGGATACCAGGCGATTCGAGTCGAAGCCAAGGGGCCCAGCCGCAGCCGGCTGACCGTGCGCACGCGAAGCGGATACTATCCAGGCGAGGCGGTCCGCTAACCGTACGTAATCTACGACGAGCTGATTACGCCGCCGTCGGACCTTGACCTGTCGGACTCTTGGGCGGTGACGGTAACTCAATCTGGATCAGGTTGTTCTTAATGGCATACACAACCAGATCGCGGATGGAGTGAAAGCTCAACTTCCGCATGATGTTGCTGCGGTGCGTTTCGACCGTCTTCGTACTCAGGTTCAACAGACAGGCGACTTCCTTCGAGCTGTTGCCTTCCGCCAGCAATTGGGTGATCTCACGCTCCCGGGCGGTTAACGTAGGCAACTTTGGAGCTTCGTTTCGGGAAACGGTCTGGCCCTTTTCCAGGAATCCGGCCAGCACCAGGTCGTTCACGCGCGGCGTGAAAAACATGCGTTTGTTCTGCAGGGCTTCAACCGCTGACACCAGGTCGCGGGCTGCGTCAGACTTCAAGACGAAGCCGCGCGCTCCAGCGTCCAAAGCTTCCCGAATGACCTGATCGGAATCGGTAATCGTGAGAACGATAACCATGAAGTGAGGGTCGTGCTGCAGGAGCTGGCGCGTAGTATCCAGGCCATTCAGGTTGGGCATCCCGATATCGACGATGACGACGTCAGGACTCAATTGCAGAGCTTTCTCAATCGCCTCGCGACCATCGCTGGCTTCGCCGCAGACTTCCCAGCCTTCATGTCTTTCGAGGAGTGCGCGCAATCCGCGCCGCACAATTTCGTGATCGTCGGCCAACAAGATTCTCAGCTTCATGATTCACCCCCACAGATTAAACTGCACTTCCATCCGTGTTAGAACCCTTAAGTACGCCAGCCGGCGGTCTCTCGTGCGTTGAGCGCCGTGAAAACCCGATGCTGGCTAACCGCTTCCACCGCCGCGAGCAAATCGCGCGCGGCATTGGATTTGACGACGTATCCCCTGGCCCCAGCGTCCAGGGCTTCCCGCATCATTTGCGGAGAATCATGCTGTGTAACGAAAAGAATCTCAAGTTGAGGCGACTGTCTCCGCAACAGACGGCAGGCCTCCAAACCATTCATTCTCGGCATGGTCACATCCAACACCATTACGTCGGGATGGAGGTCCTTCGCCTTTTCCACCGCCTCTGCGCCGTCGGCTGCTTCCCCAATGACTTCCCAGCCGGAGCGCCCCTCCAAGAGAGTCTTCAGCCCCTGCCTTACGACCGGGTGGTCATCGACCAGCAATATGCGGATTGTCATCCAGTTCTGTTCCTCTTAGGGGGGAGATCGACCAGACGTTTCGCCACATTTTAACTCAGCTTGTTAAACTCAGACTACGGGAAACACCCGACCGACAGCAGCCGCTTGGGACAGCACCAATCTATCGATGCGCGCCCCCTTTAGAGGCTCTTAGCGAGATTACCGTTCGAACCGGGAGGGTCCAATACAGGGAATCCTGTATTTCGCCGAATCTTCTCGTTGAGCATCGTTGAGCAGCATGTGCCAAGCTGACGCGTGCCAAGCACTCAGCCTACCGAGATCAAGGGAAAGTACGTTTGATTGCGCAATAGGACCTCGACCGCCTCAACCACCGAACCGATGTCTTGCTTTGCGCATGCCCCCCGAACACCCGCCAGACGAGCCGCGTCGGCCAACTGTTTCGAAAGGTGAAGGGTTACCATCAGGATCGGGATATTGGGAAAAAGTTCCCCAATTTGCCTGGCGATATCGACGCCGTTCAGATCCGGCATTTGATAGTCCAGCAGAATCAGGTCGGGCGGAGCCTCAAGCACTTTGTGAAGAGCTTCAGTACCGGTTCGGGCCTCGCCGCACACCTGCCATGAAGTCTGTTGCTCGAGAATCGCCCGCAGGTAGTGGCGGACCGAGGGATTGTCGTCGACAAGAAGAATGCGAACCACGCGAACTCCTCCCCTTGGCCAGACACGAACTTCGAAATCGCATTGATCGGACAAAGCTGATCAGACAAAGCGGCGTTTCGCGAGAAGCACTTCAGCGCCACCCATAACTCAGTGCCCTGTGCTGTGACCCTTGGCTTTGTGCTGCTTCATTACCGTGCGGGCGGCAACTTCCTTCGCTCTGCTGCCGTAGCGGCCAGACCGCTGAGCACTGTCTTTGATGTGCTCATATTCGCGTTGTTCTTTCGCGCCTACGCCGCGTAAATGTTTTTTCCCGGGCATGACACGTTTCTCCAGTTGCAACTCTAAAAGTTAGGCGAAACCATGAGGCAGCCACAATCGAGTGAAGCCTGTAGGGTTACTAAGTCTGCAATACCGAGTCTGAGTCGTCGGTTGTCTTACCAAATACCCTTGTCGCTGCCGGTCATCTTCTGCTCGAGTGCCGCAGCCGTGGCCAGTCCTGGCAACAGGCTCAGACGGAGGCTGTTTCGAAGTTCTCCCTTCAGCAATAAACTCATGAGCTCCGAAGCATACAGATTCAGCGAATGAGGCATGATCGAAACTCGCAGGAAGTCGCGACGAAAACGAACTTGATCCGTGCCAAATTTCGCCGAACCAGTCACAAACGGTGGCAGGGGGACACCCTCTCCACGATAGGCCTCAACGTACTCTGAGATGATCCTCAAGTAAGTCGCGATCCCTTCCCAGAGTCCCGCCGCCGAGCCCAGAGAGCAAAGATATTCAAAGTCGACGAGGCGCCGGTCGAGCAGCTGGGCGTTATCCACGATGTCGCAGAGCCGGATGTAAAAGTGCCGGTACATGCGTTGCAGCGTACTGATAACGATGCGGTCTTCTGGTGCAGGCACCCGGAAAAGGTGGCCCCGCACCTGCGCCATGCGAGTGCGCGCGGACAGGGATCGCGTGACCGCAGTCTGTTCTCCCGTCTGTCCCAGGCGTCCGGCGTGAACCTCCACGAGTTCGGGCAGCCCCGGCACAATGAAGTTCCACTTGTTCGCCAGGCGGTCGCCCCAACTGCGGTCGGCGACCTTGGCGTTGAAGCGTGCGGTCATTAGTTCGATGATCTTGGCGGAATCGGCGTCCGTGTAGAGGTCCAGGTCGCTGCCTAGGTCAGGCCAATGATCCAGAGACTTGATGACGGTGACGGGGCACCCGCCCTCTTCCAGAGACCTGCAGATCTGTTCCAGGAAGCCCAGAGCGTGGTTGATGCGCGTAGTTTCATGCTGAACCGCGTCCGCAGCCCACTCTGCCGCTTTTCTGTTTCCGTCAGCCTCAAGAATCTGCTGAAGAGGCGCGAAGGAACGCATGATGACATGGTTTGTACTTGCGAGCGCTTTGAGATCCTCAAGATCTCGCAGCGCAAGGGCGGAAACAAGTTCACGGATCTCGGCGGAGTAGGTTTCGATTGCTGTCCTGACGCGGTCTTCCGCAGCGCACAGAGGAGTCAGTAAGAGCTCGGATAGCAGTCTAAGGTTTCGTGTTGAATCGCGAACATGCTCCATCGAAGGAACCCCGTTCAATGCTTGTTGTCTCGCCCGGAGCTTGGATGTGAAAACCTGTGCCGCGGTTGGTGTTTCGTGCGAGGAGATCAATTGGAACCGGCGGCGGACTGACTATTTTGGGTGCACTTGGCAAAGCTGAGACGCTCGATCGCGGTGCCTTCTTCATAGTCATTCCAGGTCTCGATCATGACGAAGGGAAGCGGGTGGGCCGCGTCGAAATACTGGTTGTAGAGATGGAGCGTTTCCTCAAACGTTTGTCCACACCGGCTCTGCATGTGGCGATTCAGCCCCCATTTTGCGGCGGAGTCGTCGAAGCCCGGCCACGCTGCACCCACGGCAATCTTGTCGGGATGATTGCTTCGCATTTTCTTGTAGAACGCTTCCAGATATTGCCCTCCCCAATTGCTCCCATCTGGAGTCCATCCCCTTTGACCGGGCTGCACCCATGCATATGAACCTGCGAAAGCGGCGGCAAACTGAGGAGGTGGTTCATCCTTGTAGAAGAAGAAAGGCCGCGCCTCCCATCCGCTGCAATGTTCGACGACGCGGTTCCAGTCAACCCTTCCGTGCTTGGGGAAAATGAATATCACCGGATGGCCGTCGTAGGTGAGATAGGCCGCGCGATGGAGAGCTTCCGGGCCGACATATGTCTTGTATGCATTGTCTAGGGCCGCGAAGGCGTCGTCCGTGGCCTGTCCGTCGTCATCTTCGGCTTCGTTGTACAGAAGGGCGACCTGGAAGTGGCTCTCATCCGCGGCTTCTTGCAGAAGCGCGAAGTTGTGGTCGGAAAAAGGACGAGTATTGCCGTACCAATCCACGACGAAGGCGGAGATGCCGGTGTGTCGAGCCTGCTGAATTTGCCGGCGAAGAACCGCAGGGTCGTCGCTGGAGTAGCCGACGTCCATGTGGACGTGATCACCAAACCATGGCATGTAGACGGCAAGAACCTTAGGCCAGGAGTTAGGAGCCTGCAGATTCTGTTGCAGTGTGCGATGTATGCCGGGCGTGGTACATCCAGTGCCCACCATAAAACATACGATCGCCAGAACTAGCAGCCTTTTCGACAAGAGAGGACTCCATGCCTTTCACCGTTCGATGAAAATTTAGATGCCGCAGGCGCGATAGCGGTTGGCGATGGTGCTTGGCCCTGGGGAAGCACTCCGATCAGAACTCCGGTACGGCCTGGAGTTGGCGTATGACCCAGCGGTCGGCGCCCGGAGTCATCAGCACGACGTAATGGACGACTGCATGTTCGTTGTGAATGGTCTTGTCTCCATCGAGGATCTGGAGGTCGTAGTCGGCGGTATCGTGCAATTCGATTACGTCGCCTTCGGGGGCGTAGAAGACTGCTTCCAGTTTGTGGCTTTGATTTAGATAACGAGAACTCAAGCCGCTGCGCCGCTGGCTGGCGACTGCATCGTTGATCCACGCGCCGGCGGTGCCTGCGAATAAACCGCTCACAGGTCCGGTGGAATTGGCTTCCAAGGCGAGATTCAGATTTACCCAGGCGAACTTGTAGTCGCGAAGAATGCTGCGTTCGGTCAGGCTTTCGACCGCCCGCGGAGCCGCTTTGCTCGTATTCAACACAACTTGCGGAGTGTCAGCGCCGTAGGAATAACGCGGGACGACCAGAGCGATGACCGCCAAGGCGATCAGCTTTGCGAGTCGGACGGATTGATCTCTACCAGTCATTGCGCCGCCCCCAAGCGCAACTCGTTGCCCATGACAACCCCTGACGCAGCGGAGACTACAACCGGGCCGGTCGCGGTCATTTCAGCGCGCGCAATGCCCTTCTTGATGGGCGCGTCGACTGTGTCGGTTCCCCGGGTGGCTTTCGCGGTGAAGGTTACGATGGTGCCGTCGGGCACGGGATTACCAGTGCAGTCGCGAACCGGCTCGGTCTCGACGACAACACCTTTATTGGCACGCTGGCCCTTGATGCGCAAGCTGCAAGGGTCGGAAGCCACCTGCTGCACGACTCGCCGCGCGGAGACGTCGTTGATCGATGCGGTCACCTGCAACGCGCCCGCCGACCGGCCTGAATTGGTGTGAAACCACGCGACTCCGCTTTGCGTCGATACCCGATGCGATACCGGGGGCGAACCCGCGGTGGTTAATTGAAAATCGACGGCGGCCGGGGCGAGAACCAAATTGTGGAATTCGTCGAATGGCAGCGCCACGCCGTTAACTACGTCGTTCTGACCCACTGGAGCGCGCGATGGATGTACGAGAAAGGTCAGGCTGACAGGCTTGGCCGGAGCCACAAAAAATCCGACGCTGCGGCAACTACTGTCACAAATGATGGCGAGATATTTTCCCGCACTTTGCAGGTCTTTGGCAGTCAGAGGAATTTCCTCTCCCAGGTGCACGTCGCGCTTCGATGCAACGGTCGGTCCAACCAGATAAAACGTCGCGGCGCCGCCGCCTCTCGTGGCAATCGAAGCCGGAGTTCCCGCGACTGCGCCAGACGGAGCGCGAAGGTCCGCATCTTGCGCGTGCGCGTAGCCCACTGCGGCAAGGCAAACTACGCCCCCCAGGAGCGCGAGCAAGCACTGCTGCACTCTTCGCCGTGACCTATGACTTTTGCAGACTGTATTGGTTGACGACGACATGAAAATTCTGGACCTTCCCTGCCACGGATTTCGGGATCTCTACCGCGAACGTCTCAGATTCTTGAGGAAGCAATGCACGCTCAACGTAGCCGTCGGAAACCCAGACGACCTTGCCATTGTTGTCGTAAAAGCTTGCGATCACATGGGGAATATTCACCGACTGGCCGCTCTGGTTCATCAACTCGCCGCGCAGCACGGATCGGCCTTGCGCGTCTGTATCCAGCTTCTGGTTCATCACCCCGATCACGGGATCGGACGAGGCGGGAACGAGCGTCGCTTTTACATCCATGTGCATGTTCTTTACCTTGCTCAAACTGACATGAGGAAAGTCGATGCGATAGGGCGAAACCTGTTTCGGCAGCAGCACGTGAAGGATTTTGTCGAAGCTGCTCTCGTCGTCAATCGCGCTTCCGGCGGCATCCACCAGGGTGGCGTTCACGTTTACGAATGCCGGGATCGTATCTTCATTGACGACCTCGCCCATCACCACCGAGCCTTCGGCGGAATCCACGGCGTTCATGGACACGATGCGCACATGGGGTGCGTCCACATTGCGGGAGCCCCACTCCTCGCCGGCGCCTCCGCTCACCAGATCCCAGCGCAGATAATTTACAGGGATGACCTGCGAGGGTACATTCGGGACGGGAGTTTCGTCCCACACCACTTTCCAGGTGTCCCCTCGATGCGCGAGACGGAAGTCGCGAACGTCTTCGATCGGCCCGACAGGAGTCGACCAGTGCAGCCGGACCCGCATTTGGGCTTCAGAATCGGTGGCGTGGAGCGGGCGCCCGTCATATCCTTCCAGGTTCGAGAATGAGCGCAGCCCCCCATTGGAGCCGATCCAGTCCTGGATGAATGCCTGCTCGTTTACGGCGTCGTTGGTTCTCTCTACACTCGCGAAGGCGCGGTCCCAGTTGCGCCTCTGAACGTCAATCAGAAAATTCGCGAGGGCCTGCTCCGGAGTGTTCGCGTTCGTGCTGAACCCAGGAAGAGCCGAACCTGACGCGATACCGACGGTTCCCCGGGAGCGCCCGGCCCCGGTCAAACCGACGGCCATCAGAAGCACGGTAACGGCGACGATGATGATTGGCAGTAGGTGTTTCATTCTGGTCTCTTCACTTCGAACTTCGACTTCTCAGGCTACGTAGTGGCCTTCTCGTTCTTCGACCGGGACCGGCGACTCGACCATCCTCGGTACGCGTTTGGTCGCTGGTAAGAGCAATTCCAGAAACATAGCGAGGACGCTGATTGCAATGGGAAGCGTGCCCCAAAGCAAGCCCATCCACGCCGGGGGAATCGCATCGGAGTCGATGCGATGCGCGGGTGGGACATCATCCTTCGCCCAGGCAGTGATTTCGCCGTTATTGAAGGTCTCGGTTTTACGCCAGCCCGCGAAGGTCAACAGCGGCTCGTAATACGAGTCGTGGACAAAGATGTACTTCAATCCGTAGCGATTTGCATGTTCGAGCATGGCGCGCAACGAGGCCATACCGGCCGATCCATAGAATTTGGCGTTAGTCAGCTGTGCCGAGCCATAGTGCGTCATCTCGGGCAACAGACGCGCGGAATTGTAGTCACCGTCGACGCTGCTGGCGTCTGTGTAGGTTGACACCTGCGCGAGCTCGCTGCCAAATCCAAGCGTCAGGTAGCGATAAGAGTCGTGCCCGTCGCGATTGAGAAATGCGATGACCGGGTTGACGTCCATGGTGATAGTTGGACGAAATGGGTTGGCCGAGAGCCAGAATAATGCCGCACCGATTGTGGCCACGGCGGCTAACGACAGTGCGACTGCGGCTTTGGCGCGGAAACGATCTAATAATTCAATCGCGAGCAGGCCGACGATCGGCATAGCCATCAGGGTTGCCCAGAAGGTAAAGCGTTCAAAGGTCAGAATGTCGAAGGCGCGGCCGAGAAGCCATTTCGGCAGCGGGGTGGTTCCACCCAATCCAAAAAGAAGGGTCAGCCAAAACCCCAGTAGGAGTGGCCGCAACCGCCGTTCCGACGAACCGCGGATGACGATGAACGGCAAAGCTAAGATCAAGGCTCCGTAAGGAATTACGAAGTAGTTGATCCCAGTAATTGAGTTCAGCAGGAAGTTCGCACGGCTGTCATGGGGGATCGGGATCTGGTGAAGCGGATGTTGAATCAGAGCCATCCAGTAGGGCAACAGCACAGCACCCACTCCGATCCCAACCAAAGCCGCAAAAAGGAAAGCTCGCGATAGGACCCCCGTGACCGAGGCGTCTGTGCGCTCGTCACGCGCGTCCATGCAGGCAACCAACAGCACGGGCCCGGCGAACAGGACGATACCGAAAATCAACGTGACGTGGTGAGCAGCAGCAGCCGTCAGACTGAGCGCCACCCCTTTGACCAACGAACGGCCAGATGCCCGAGTCGACCATTCATAGAAGTAAGGGAGGGCGTTTAAGTACAGGGCGGCGGAAGAAACGGTGGCCAACTGTCCAGCCTGGTAAACCAGAAAAGCAAGCGCACCCAGAAAAATGCTCCCCAGCGCTGCATAACTAGCGGCCCGTTCATCCACCCAAATCTTGGCGAAGCGGAACACTCCAACTGGCAGCAGCAGTACTGCAATCAACTGCACCAGCATGTATCCCATTTTCAGGCCAGTGACACTCGACAGCAGCGCGATCCACTGATGAGTGAGCGGCGGATAGGTAGTCTGGGAAAAGCCCGCGAACCATTTCTCATTCCACGGATTGAACCAGTGATGGGCGTAGTGAGAAGCGAGAAAGATGTGGAAGTTGGTATCGAACGACCCGGCCGGTAGTTGCATGAGCAACAAAGGCCCATGCACGGCCAGAGCTACCAACACGATTGCCAATAGCGGAATGGGACGAGAGTAAGTTTCGTTCATGAAGTGACAGACTCCAGTGCCCTTAGCGTTCCCTTTGATTCAGAAGTGGGTTCAAGGGTTTACCTCGATTTTGGCATTCCACGCCTTACTGCGGGTTCCGCGGAACCGTACCGTCTTTAGCCTCATCGAAGGCAAACCTACTTGCCCAAGCGGCATCTGAGAAGGACCGCAGGACTTCCTGTGTGGGAGGCCCTTGGAGGCTCTCCGGAAATTTATTAAAGCGTGGTGACTACGTGAAAAGCCGGATTCCGCTCACGAGCTTTTGCATTGTCATGGTTTTCGCCCTTCTGGGGCCGGCCTTTGGCCAGACTTACGACGTCGGGGGCGGGGGATCCTCTCCCACCACAAGCCAGCAAACCAGCAAGAAACCACAACAAAATGACGCGTCCCAAAGCGGCCCGGATTTCAGTTGGGGGTCGGGAATCGATGTGGCGCGTCAGGCGCGCGCCGCGCAAGACGCTCTCAAGAGAGGCGACTATGCCGCGGCCCTCTCTTATGCCGAGCAGGCCGCCAAGTCAGCGCCGCAAAATGCCGAACTGTGGTTCTTGCTGGGGTATGCTGCGCGTCTGGCTCAGCGCTATCCGCTTTCGGTGGATTCCTTCAATCAGGGATTGAAGCTGCAACCGAATTCCGTGCGCGGCCTGGCGGGACTGGCGCAAACCTACGCCAAGATGGGCCGCGATCAGGAAGCTGAACAGTTGTTGCGCAGGGTGGTTGAAGCCAATCCGAAAGATGCCAACAGTTTGCAGCTCGCGGGAGAGTTGATGCTCAGCTCAGATCCTAAGGCGGCTTTGGGTCTGCTGCAACGCGCGGAGACCGTGCAGCCTACGGCCCACGGCGACCTGCTGATCGCGCACGCCTACGAGCGTCTCGGGCAGCCGGAGGATTCGGCACGATATCTGAATCGTGCCAAAAATCGCGCGCCGCATGATCCCGAAGTCCTGCGCGCGGCCGCCGAACAGTACCGCGATCAAGGGAAATACGACGAGGCGATCGTGACTTTGCAGGCAATTCCGACCAGGAACACTGATGTGATGGCGGAGTTGGCCTACACGTATCAGCTCGCAGGGAAACAGCAGGAGGCGGCGGCACTGTATACGCGCCTGGCCAAAGCGGCCAGGGGAAACATCGGGCTGGAACTGAGCGCAGCACAAGCCTGGGTTAATGCTGGTCAGCCCGACGCGGCCCGTCCGTTCCTTGAGGCAGCCCGGCAGATCGATGGCAACAATTATCGTCTGCATGCCATTCTGGGCAGCATTGCTGAGTCGGAGGACCGTCTCGCCGAAGCCGCGGAGGAATATAAGACCGCTCTCGACCATTTGCCGCCTCGCTTACAGGAGGGGCCGCTTTATCCAATTGAGCTCCGGCTGAATCTCTACGAAATTGACGTCCGGCAAGACGATGCCGCCGGCGCGAAACAAGAACTGGAGTCCGCAACCGCTTCCCTTCGGCAAATTCAGGTTCCGGAGGGGGCACGCCCGGAGATGCTAAGGCTGCGCGCAGTGGTCGAGTCTGCGGCAGGCGATTTTCAGGCCGCAAATCGCGATTTGAAAGAAGCACTCTCGCTCGCTCCCGGCAACGTCAATTCGCTAACGAATCTCGGCACCCTGCTTTGGAAGATGGGGCAGAAAGACGCAGCCCGGGATACATTCGCAAAAATTCTGGAACTCGACCACAACAATCGGCAGGCGCTTTCGTCGTTGGGTTATCTGGCACGCGACGGCGGCGACACCAAGCTGGCGGAGACGTACTTCGCGCGCGCGATTGCGGCGCACCCAAAAGACTTTGTCCCGTACCTGGCATTGGGCGATCTATACACTGCGGAACGCAAACTTCAACTCGCGGAAGCCAATTACGAGAACGCGTATCAGCGCATGCCAGACAATGCGCTGGTCATAGCCGGGGGCGCGAACGCCGCGCTGGAAGCCCATCATATCGACCTGGCCCAGCGCTGGCTGGAGCGCGCCTCGGCCAAGGCGAACATGAGTCCGCAGGTTAAACGGGAGCGCGAACGTTATCTCACGTTTAAGGGCGACTACGCAGAGGCGGCGAAGCTCGGACACGAAGTAATCGAAAAGCTGCCTAATGACCGCGAAGGTGTTGTCTACCTCGCATACGACCTCTATTATCTCGGCAGCTACGACGAGGCCCTTGCGCTGGTCACGAAATACGAACCGATCCTATCCAAGGACAAAGATCTCCCGCTCATTGCCGGCAATGTGCATGTGCACAACGACGACTTGAACACAGCGCTGAAGGATTTCACGCTCGCGCTGGAACGCGATCCTAAGATGGCAACCGGGTACGTCAATCGCGGCTTCGTGTTGAACGATCTTCGCGAGCCGGGCAAGGCCGCCAAGGATTTTCAGATCGCACTGCAGTTGCAGAGTAATTATGGTGAAGCTCATCTCGGTCTCGCTTTCGCCGATCTGCAACTGCATCGTCCCAAGCCGGCGCTCACGCAACTGGACGCCGCGCAGAAAATTCTGGGCAAGTCGCACGCATGGCACCTGGCCCGGGCCGAAGGATTACGACAAGAGCAGGATTTCGCTCACGCTGTGACGGAATACCGGGCCGCGTTGGCAGAAACGCCGAATGACCTGACGACTCAGCTGGCGTATGCCGACGTCCTGTATCGCATGCGGCACTATACGGAAGCGATTGACGCGCTCAATACTGCGCTGAAGCTGTCGCCATCTGATCCGGCGATTTACGCGTTAATGGCCCAAGTACATGCCAAGCAGGGAAATCGCGAACAGACGCTGCGTGACATTCAGTCGGCAGAGCGCTTGGGCGGCAACAGCGTCGCGGTTCTAACGGCCACGGGAGACGCGCTGCTGACGCTCGGCGATCGGAATGCCGCTATGGAACGTTTCTCCCGCGCCCTCGACGTGCCCGGTGGAGATCGCATCGGCGTCCGCCTGGAGGTCGCGGACATTTTCTTGCGGCAAGGACATATGGACGAGGCCCACCGCCAGATCGCCCTCGGTTTCGCGGAGGCGCGTCTCGATACTGAGTCTCCGGTGACGGCGGAGGATCTTGCACAGGCCGCCAACCTGTTCCTGGCTATGCACGACTTCGATCTCGCGGAGAGTTATTTCGACAAGGCTAAGCTGGCGGGAGCAAATCGTCGCATCGTGGCCATCGGCTTGACCAACACGTATCTCGCCGAGGGAAATACGCGCAAGGCAGAAGTAACACTGGCCAGCCTGGGACCGACGGATGATTTTAGCGACGATTACGACTACATGATGGCCTCGGCGAATCTTTCTCGCCAGCGCCAGGACCCTTTGCACGCTCTTTCGGCCTTTGCGCAGGCGAGCACCGTGGCGGGCCAGCAAGACCACGGTATCGCGGAGAGTTCACAGTACGCGGCGGCCGATCAGGAAGGCCGCCAGATCATCAATGAGAGGGTGAGCATCGTTCCCGAAGGCTCGTTCGCTCCTGTGCTGGAAGACATCAATGTGTACACTCTGGACGCGAAGATTCTTGGAGTCACGAATCCCGCGTTGCTGCCTCCCCCGCGCCACTCGTTTCAGAGCCTGGCAGAAAGTCACTACCGAGTCCGGCTGGGAAACCTCCCCGCCATTACAGGATTTGTGGGCGAAGGCATGACCGCGGGCCGGTTCCTTTTTCCCAGCGTCGGCGTAGTTCAGGACCGCAATACCTACGACACGATTCTGAACGGAGGAATTGCGCCTGTCCTCCATCTCGGCACAAACTCGATTACGTTTAATGGCGGGCTGCAGTTTACTCTCCGTCGCGACACTACCTCGCCGGTTTTTATGAACCAGAATCTTTTCCGGCAGTTCCTATACGTGTCGACCAGTTCGTTCTTCAACTGGGTTTCGGTGACCGGCAGCGCGATGCACGAAACGGGACCATTCGTGGATCAGAACCTGCATTCCCGCGATTTGGCCGCAAATGTTGAGTTCACGGTTGGTCGTCCGTGGGGCAGTACATCTCTTATCACGGGGTACTCCGTGAGAGATTTACTGTTCCGACCGCTCATTGAGGAGTACTTCAACACTTCAAGCTATGTCGGACTGCAGCATAAATTCGGAAGGCGGCTGACCGCGGCAGTGCTCGCTGAAGAATTGCGCTCGTGGCGGGTGCTGAACACGCAGTACGCGATCGCGCAGGCTCTGCTGCCCGGAGGCCGATTCGACTTCCGCGCGAACTCTCGCTGGAGTGTCCAAGGCTCGTTCATTCTTTCCCGTGGTGCGGGGTATCACGCGTACGACAATGCCCAGAGCGAGTTTCTGGTCTCGTATGTGCGGCCGATTCACGGAAGCGTGAAAGATGGAGTTGGCGAGGTGCCGGTGTCATTTCCGATGCGATTCTCTTTCGGCATCCAGCAGCAGACGTTTTATGACTTCCCAGGATCCAGCCGAACGACAGTGCTTCCGATTGTGCACTTCACGCTGTTTTAGGCTGACTGTGGCTGCTCGATGACCCTCACAGGAAAAACGCGTATCAGCGATTCTTCGCACATCCTGCCTCGCATCACGAGTCAGACGCAGGCAAGAAAACTGCGGGACAAACTCCTGGGCGGCAGCCTTACCCTGCTGGCCGGATCTGGGTTGGTGGGCGTCACCAATCTTGTCTATAACGTCGTCACCGCCCGATTGCTGGGGCCCACGGGGTTTGCGCACGCCACCGCCGTCTACACCCTGTTAATGCTGGCCTCGGCCATCACGCTTTCGTTTCAAGTAGTCTGCGCGAAATATGTCGCCAGCCACGAAACTCCTAATGAGAAGGCCGCGATCTTTGCCGCGCTGCACCTACGGGCATGGGTCTCCGGCATCGCACTGGGCATGGTTTTGTTTGTCTTTAATCGCGTGCTCATGGCGTACCTCAATCTGCCCGATCCGGTTTTGATCTCGCTGCTTGCCTTGGGCGCGGCATTCTACATTCCTCTCGGCGTGCGCCGCGGTTACATCCAGGGAGTTCATGCATTTGGCGCACTCGCGATTAACTTCATGCTGGAAGGAATAGTCCGCCTCGGCGGAGCGTATGTGCTCATCCGGCTCGGGCTGGGCGTCAAGGGGGCGGTGCTGGCCAGCGTGATCGCCGTCATCGCATCGTACTTCTCGGCGAAGCCCAGCCCCGGCCTGCATTCACTGGGTCCTCATTTCATCCCGATCTCGTTCGGAGAAGGATTGCAGGCCATTGTATTTTTCTCCGGCCAGGTCATCATTAACAACTTCGATATCGTCCTGGTCAAGCACTTCTTCGCGCCCGAGCAAGCCGGAATTTATGCTGCCGTGTCGCTAGTGGGACGGCTGGTCAATATGTGCGCGTGGTCCGTGGTCAATACTATGTTTCCCGTGTCGGCAGCGACCCGTTCCAACGATCGGGAGGCCCGGCCTGTCCTGCTCCTATCGTTGAGCCTGGTATTTCTGATCCTCGCGGTATTGATTCTCGGCCTATGGGCGATTCCCAGCTTCTTGTGGAGGATCCTGTTCGGAGCTCACTTCGAGGTGGGAAACTATGGCGGGTTGGCCGCCTTGCTGATTCTCTATGCAATCACTACGGGGATCTATTCGTTGAGTTCGGTGATGATCACCTATGAAATGTCGCGGAAGATCGCCAATACGAGTTGGGCACAGCTGGCCTTCAGCGGCGCTCTGGTTCTGGGCATCTGTGTCTTTCACCAGACATTGCGGCAGGTAATTTTCGTGCAACTGATGCTCATGATAATTTTGCTGGTCACGGTTGCGCTGCCTCTTCTGCGCCGCGAAATTGCTCCTCCCGAAGACGTTCGTCTTTATGCCAGCCTGTCTGTAGTTCGATCCCTGAACGAACAGGAAGTGATCGCTGAGTTTTTGCGAAGCGAATTTCACCACCCTGAGTTCGAAGAGTACCGGCAGGAATTTGGCCGCCTGGTTCGCAACCCAGATCTGAGCAGCCACCGCGAGAATGCCTTGCGCCGAGCGTTGCTGTTTCTGCGCCGCGGCGCGATGTGGAGGGAACTCCCCGAGGATACTCGATGGTTTCAGGTTGACCTTCGGCGCAGCGATCTGACCCGCATCCGATTTTTTCCACGAGCGCAGTGGCGCCGCGTGGCAGAGGGCAGCTTTTATTTGACGGACATGATTGAGTGTCTGCGGCTCAAATGGCAAGAATCGCCGGATGACGAATTCTTCCGCAAGCTCGACCGGATCACGAATTCAGTGAATGTCAGCGTCGTAAACCCCACCGTTTTGTTGATTGGGATAGACGATCGAAGTCCATTAACCATTCTCGACGGAAATCACCGCATGGCGGCCGCAATGCTGGCACAACCTCCTGCTGATCTCGAAAGTTTTCAGTTTATCTGCGGATTATCGCGGGCAATGACACGATGCTGTTGGTATCGCACGAATGTGAATACTTTGTCGCGCTACTTGACGAACCTTCTGCGCCACATCTTCTACGATCCCGAGTCGGACATCGGGCGGTTCCAGGAAAGCGATTCGTAAATCGCCCTTATTGCGGCGGCTGGCTGCTGTCGGCCGGCGGAGCCGATTCATCCACAATGCTGTTGTCTCGACGGTGTAGCACAACCGGTTCATGCTGCCGCCGTATTGCATTGCGGTCTTGAGTGACTTTTGCGTCGACCCTCGAGTTACTGTCCATGGCCACGGCGAAGAGTCTCCGTCCCTCTTCGGTGCGGCGGGTGGCAACTCCGACAGTCGCGCTCGCGCCTCCCGCCTGGCGGGCACGTTCATAGAAGAACTGTGCAGTTTCACGATCGCCTTCCATCTCCGACACGTAGCCGATGTTGTTCAGCGTGAATGCGTCGTTGGGGTCGAGGGAATAGGCCTTGCGAAAATCCTCATTGGCGGAACGCAGGTCATTGCGGTTTACCGCCGAAACTCCGCGCAGGTTGAGTTCCGCTACTTGCTCGGCAACATCCTTGGCCCGGCCCAAATGATCACGCAGGGCCTTAGCATTTTGCTGCGCCATTTCGCTGACCGGCTTTCCCCGCCAGACGCGATCGGCGGTTACAACGGCAGTCGCGTCGGAACGCGTTCCGGAAGCTTCGTCGTAATACTTCAGTGCCTCCTGGGCTTCGCCCTCCATCTCTTTGGCGACGCCCATGTTATTTAGCGTGAAAACATTGTGCGGGTCCGTTTTCAGAGTCTCTTGCAGCAGCAAATCGGCTTCCGGCGCCCGTCCCTGCGACAGCAAGCGCACTGCTTCGACGTTGGCATGATTCATCTGAAGGGGCTGGTCGGAAAGCGCCAAAGCATCTTTCATGGGACGGCCTTCCACTCGACGCGCGCTGGCGCGATCGATGACGGCCTCGCTCGACTGCTCGCCCGCCCAGGCATAGAAGCGCTGCGCCCGGTCAATCTGTCCCTGCAATTCGGCAATATAGCCAAGGTTGTTGAGCGTAAAGGCATCGTCGGGATCGAAGAGGTAAGCCTTATAGAACAATTGTTCCGCTTTCGAATAGTTGTGCTTGCGAACGGCCTCCACGCCTTCGCGATTCAGGCGCTGCACTGGCGTGAGCGCGCTCCGCCGGGGGATGGTTATTTTCAGGTCCCCGGCCTGCGCACGCTGCGATCCGAACCCGGCCGCTAGGAAGCAGCCGACTAAACTGACGAGAAGCCCCCGCTTACCCAGCATGGTTACCCCGTGTCTGTACGAGCAAAATGGTTCAAAGATGAGACCACGTTTGGATGCGATCAAGGAGATTTGGTTTGCCGCGGATTAGCCCGTTACGCAACGAATTGAGACTACCTTGGCCGTGTGGATTGCATCCAAATGCCGCGGGGAAACACACGCTCCATCGAGAATGGCATGAATTTTGTGGCGAAATTCGCTTTCAGTAGCCTGCTCATCGGCAGCTTTGCATACGCGCAGGCGCCTTCCGAACCTGCGGCGGCGTCTGCCATGGTCTCGCCGGCGGAGAGCAGCATCAAGCCTGTGCCGGCGGCCGAGCCGGATCCTTCCACGGAAGCGGACATAGTCGCCGACCCCGCCAGTCTGCTGCCCGACCTGCCGCCGGTGCCTCGGGCAAAGGCAACGTTGATCGGCGGAACCGTCGAGCGACTGGATCGCGTACGCGATCGGGTCACTGTGCGGATCTTCGGCGGAGGCCGGATGAACGTGCTGTTCGATCCGCGCACTCGCGTTTATCGCGGAACCGCGCAAGCCACGATTGCGGACTTGAAGGTCGGAGAACGCGTTTATCTGGACACGATCCTGGATGGAGACACAGTTTTTGCGCGGAGCGTTCGCCTGAAGACGACGCCAGCCCTCGGTGAGAGCCAGGGAGTGGTGGTCAAGTACAGATCCGACCGCGGCGAGTTGACCGTCCGAGATTCGATCTCTCCGCAGCCGGTGCGAGTGCGCCTCAACTCTTCTACGCGGTTTCTGCGAGGCGATCGGGCCGTCACGGCCGGCTCACTCTCAGAGGGTTGTTTGGTCGCTGTAAAATTCAGCTCCGAGGGAAACGGCCACGACGTGGCTCGCGAGATTTCGATCCTTGCTCTTCCCGGAACCCGGTATACCTTTGCGGGACAGGTCGTACATATTGACCTGCGCACCGGCTTACTCGTCATCAATTCTTCAACGGACCATAAGACCTACGAAGTCTACCTCGATCCATCCGCGCCCCCAGACGATAACCTGCACCCCGGCGCAGTGATCACGGTGGTCGCGAATTTTGAAGGCTCACGTTACGTGGCTCGCAGTCTAACGATCGATTCCCAAGGCAAGTAGTAAGCCGAGGATCCCTCCCGACACGCACTGTCGATCCGCACGCGAGATCCCTTCGACTACGCTCAGGGCAGGCTCTTCCCTCCGCCTGAAAAATGGCTCCGGTCAGGATCACGCCATTGAAACGGAGAGTCTCGAAGGTCAAATCACTTGCGGCCTACTTCAGAGCCTGCGCATTGCAGGCTCCGCCTGTCGTTTGAGCCGGCGGAGTCGGGGGCGTAGCCCACGGGACGTTCTGGAAATCGAAAAACTCCGTCATGTCCATCTGCGCGGCGTCGCGCTTGGTGAGCGACGGCACGTTGAACCGGGTTTCAATCAGTTTCAGGATCGCGGTGTAGTCGGCAGCGGTGTGCGACACGTAGTTCTTCTTGGTGAACGGGGAAACCACGATCAAAGGCACGCGGAAACCGGTAACGGTGAAATCGCAATTTATCCCGGTGCCGGTGGTGCAAATATCATTGGGCTGGAGATCCTTGGGTGGGATGCCATCCGGGCTGACCGCAGGCGCCGGAGCAACGTGATCATAGACGCCGCCGGGCTCGTCGTAAGTCAGAATAAAAACCGAATCCTTCCAGGAAGGGCTGGTCATCAGGGGATTGATAAGGCTCGCAACGTAAGCGGCGCCCGTCTGCACATCTGTGCCGGAACTCGGATGCTCGTCGCGCTGGGACAAATATCCGGTTTCGATGAACGCGACGGACGGGAGCGTCCCGTTCTGGACATCCGTGAGGTATTGCGATACGGGCACGACGTTAGCGGGCATCGGATTGGGCGGAAGATAGGCAGCAAACTGCGTCAGATAGGTACAAGGACCAGCAGTCGACGAGGTTGAGGCGTCGGCGCGAGTCACTCCTGTCGGACCGATTGCGTCTCCGGGGCTGGTTGTGCAGACGTCATCGGTGTAGTAGACCTTCCAACTGACGCCCGCCTTCTGCAGAGCGTCGAAGATGGTTGGAGCAGTAAGCGGCCCATTGTCGGCCGCATTGGTTCCGGGAGGATACACATAGCCCTGCGAGGTTGCCGCGAAGAGGTACATGCGGTTGATCTGGGTGCGGTCCATCACTGGTGCAAACCATCGGTCCGATGTGGCAAAGTTCGATGCCATGAAGTAGTAGTAGTTCAAATCACTGTCGTCGTAGTAGCCCATGGCACGAAGACCGGTGGTATCGGTGAATCCGTCATCCATCGCGATTTTCGCGGCATTGTAGACAAAGCCATCCATCGTGGCCGTTGGGGAAATGGGTACTGTGCGGTTCCAGTCGACATGGCTCTCATCCCACGAAGGACTGAGATTCTCGATGCACTCGCTCGCGAAGTGGTACGCGGAAATAGTGGTTGTGCCATCGAAGGTGGGGTTCGATGCGTTCGGTGGCATGCCGTCAAATTGCTGGGCGGGGAAGCCATTCGCCGCCCAATAAGCCGACAGCTGCCCGAAGTAGGTATCGAAGGAACGATTTTCTTGCGCCATGAAAACGATGTGATTGATGGACGCGAGGGTCGGATCCGGCGTTGCTGTGGTCGCGGTCGGTGCTTGCTTCAGCCCCTGGCAGCCGCATAGCGTCATAAGAAAGACAATCACCCATGCCACGGCATAAGAGCGGTGTTTTTCCATCGCAGTCATTCACGTCACCTGTCCTTGAACCTCTAGTCCAGGCAATAGAGCTGAAAAGGCGGAGCTTAGCCCTCTCTGTGAAGAACGCTCGAGCCCCGCCTTTCGCGATCAGGCACGCAAGGCCAGATTTGATTTTTCTGCATCGCCAGGATCCCCCTCTCCGCCGGAGCGGTACAGGATGGGGATAGTTCCCTTGGGCCGAACACACTTAGTCAATTGCACATAAGGTCCTCCCACTAGTACGTGGTCTAACGTGACCTATTCGAACCGGTCACCCTCGCAATAAGCTTCTGTCGATCCCAGAAAGTCCGAGCAAGCCAGCAAGTCTGTCCCAGAAAGAAGGCTGGTTCAGAGGAATCTACAGGCGCAGCGTGCCTCCCTCCAGAACCTGCTTGAGTTCCATGCAAGACCTCGGTCCCTCCGCTCCTGAGGAAAGATGTGTCGAGAAACGTTTTGTGCTGCAGTTCTGCTGCTGTCCGCGACAGGTGTATGCGCGGCTGGAAACTACGTTGTACCCACGACCACGTTAACCGCACAAAAGGCAAATAACACCAGTGCGGCCAACAGTTTTGCCAGTCAGACCAACGGCAATTCCGGCACCGGCAATGTAAGCAAGGTGGACGTGCATTCGTTGTTTTATTCAGGCGCGACCACCAAGGTCTATGCCCACCTCATGGTCTGGTTCGGAGGCTCGAACCACATGAACGTCGGTTACAGTTCCACGGACGCCGCGCACGTTCACACTCAAGTCACCGACATGATCAGCCGCGGAATCAATGGCGTGATCATCGATTGGTATGGTCCGAACAATAACGAAGACCAAGCCACCAAACTCGTCATGGCAGAAGCTGAAACCCATCCCGGCTTCTCTTTCGCGATCATGATCGACCAGGGTGCAATCAAGTGGGATTCCTGTTCGGGCTGCTCGCCGCAGCAGGCGTTGGTCAGTGATTTGCAATACATCGAGCAGACCTACTTTCCATCTCCGGCGTACATGACTCAGCAGGGAAGGCCGTTGGTCACGAACTTCGACGTTGACCTGCACTACACCGTGGATTGGGCCGCGGCGGCCGCAGCGCTCTCCACGCAACCAGTCTTTCTCTTTCAGCACAATAGCGGATTCACTCACGTCTTGAGCGATGGCAGTTATTCCTGGGTCATGCCCACCACCACGGATTATGGGATGAGCTATCTGACGAGTTTCTATGACACAGGAATACCCTTCACGAACGAGCAAACGGTGGGCGTTACCTACAAGGGGTTCAACGATTCGCTGGCATCGTGGGGGTTGGGCCGCATAATGGGCCAGCAATGCGGGCAAACGTGGTTGCAGACATTTTCGGCAATCAACAGCCTCTATAACTCGGGGAAACAGTTGTCAGGGCTGCAGTTGGTGACGTGGAACGACTACGAAGAAGGTACCGAGATCGAGTCTGGGATCAGCAACTGCCTCACGGTCTCGGCCACAGTATCCGGCACCTCGCTGCAGTGGACAATCAAGGGCGATGGAAACACCGTCGATCACTATGTCGCCTACATCAGCACGGACGGTCAGAATCTGATGCCCATGGGAGATGTGAATGCGGCCGCGAATTCGGTGAACCTGTGCAGCTATTCCGTTCCCAACGGGAGCTACACGCTATATGTGCAAGCGGCTGGGAAGCCGAGCTTCACCAATATCTGGGAGTGTGACGGTTACTGCAACCCCCACCTCAGGCGCCTTCAACAACGCCATTGCCTTGACTTGCTCCGGGTTGCCCCAGGGTCTGACTTGTTCGTTCTCTCCCGTTTCCATTACTCCGGGCAGCAGCGCCGTCAGCTCCGTTCTTGCCATTTCCGCCGCTACTACCACCGCCGAGGACCACCGCGAGAGGGGCCATTCCGTTCCCGCCGCCTGGATGTTCGGCTTCGGTATGCTCGGTTTTACCTTTATCGGCAAAGTCCAAGGCAAGCGTGTGTTTGCCGTTCTTGGGGCCTGTGTTCTGGCTGCGATCATTGTCGGAGGCACGTCCTGCGGGGGGAACACCAGCGCCGCGGTCAAGCCTCTCAAAGCCGGCAGCTATACTGTTACCGTCAACGGCAGATCGAGTTCCGTTCAGCTTTCCACGACCGTTACCGTTACCGTTCAGTAGCCGGAGATCGTCCCGGTCGCTCCACGCGCTATGGAGAACTGCAGAACGCCGCGCCCAGCCCAGGGAGTTCCGCGTCATGAAGCGCAGCAACAACGTTTTCGAGGGTATCCAGCGGGGCAGTCGCCGGATATGGGCGACGTATTTGAGGGTTTGAACTCGTTGCTGAAGCTCGAAGTGGCGGAGATACTTTTGCACGACATTGGGCATGGTCATGCGCAGCCCGGCAGAGAAATTCCGCGTGGCCATCGCTTGCTGTTTCCTGGGATCTTGAAGTAACTGGACCAGGCAGTCCGAGAGGCCTCTCGCGTCGCCGGGTGGATAAAACTCGAGGGCGAGTTCCTCCTCCTGCGCCATTTGCCGGAAGTCCACCAGATCAGCGCAAACGATCGGTACTCCATAAGCGCACGCCAGATGCGCGACCCCGCTGCATCCCGTGGACGAGGAATAGGGCATGACGGCGACTGTGGAACTCTGAAACAAATCTGGCAGCGCGTCTTCTGGAATATAGCCGCGGAATTCGATTCGAGCATTGCCGGCGCACTGTTTCCTCACTGACTCGGTGTAGCCTGGGGCCTGCGGATGGTCTCCGCCGGCAATCACGAGTTTTGCCTCGGGCAGCTTGGCGGCGATCAACTCAAAGGCCTCAATCATGAGCTCGAGACGTTTGTAGGTTCCCCATTTTCCGAAAGCCAGAATCCGGTGGGTGGGAGCTCCACGCCGTGAGAAATCGGGGAATTCAGGCCGGCGCGCGAGAATGCCATGCGCGCGCAAGTGGACATTGTCTCGGCCATACTTGTCGTTCAGGATCTTGCGATAGGCGGGCATAAGCACGGAGACTGAATTCGAGAGCAACAACATTCGCGTAGCCATCGCTCCCGCCGTGCGATACAAGCCTTCGTGACGAACGCCGATGTCCTTCAAGTCCACCGTATCCATCAAGTGATGCAGCGTAACGTGGGTATAGCGGCCACTCAGGCGTGCGAGCAATGGAGTCATGAGGCCGGAAAAAGCTACCAGGGGGTTGCGTCCGAACGTACTGAACAACAGATTGAACCAGACCACGTCGGGCTTCAGCCGGTGCAGCGTCTTGAGCAGGCGGAAGGCACTGAGGGGATCATCGAACGACCAGCAGCGTTGAACCGTGAATCCCTCGGGCTCGACATGGCTTGCCGGGAGTTCGTCCGCCAGAACGGTAAGGTTGAGGAATGGATTACGCTGCAATTCCTGTGCGAGGTGAAACCCGTATTCACTCAGCCCCCCGGTACTTGGGGGAAAGGCTGTGACCAGACAGATCTTCATTCGTCTCCCGCCTTGCGGTGCTCAGGATTCGATGTGCTTTCAGGAGAAGATGTTGGCAGCCCGTAGCAATAAAGAAACAGATTCAGGCGTTCGGAGTTTTCGCTGCACTTGGACCGGAGGGGCATTGCAATGAAAAGTCGACCGTCCCAAAATCCGTTCGCAGGCACTCCCTGGCGATCGATTCCTTGATCTTATTGGTCGTTTCTTCGACAGAAAGAGGAGCGAGAACGGTCATGCTTCGGACAAGGCGGCTTAAGGTGATGTAGGCTTCGCGATTTGAACGGACAAACTCCAGGGGATACTCGGGCTTGCGCCTATACGCTGCTTCAGGATCAGCGTCTACAACAAAGGCAATGTCGGGCGACGGAATCAGACGCTGAATGAGCTTCACATAGAGCCGCATTGCCGGACGGTCGAGCGGTAGATTGGCAAGCTCGTCATAAATATATCTATCAAAAATAATGAAGTCTACGTCCGCGCCGGAGCTTCCCGATACGGCCACGCGAAGACTGTATGCGTCCATCAGGTAAAGGAACAGTCGGACCGCGGTGACGTACCAGGAGGTAACGTTCTTATCGCGGCGACGGATGGGCTGTTTAGGGCTTCCGATGCCTTTGTCGCCTTTGAAAGCTTTAAAACTCAGGTGTTCCCGCAGGCGAGGAAACACAACGACGTTATCCCAAAAGGTGTAGAGGGCAGAACGAAAACCCAGTTCCCGCAAATGGGCTTGCAGAGCCCTGATTAGCGTGCTCTTGCCGGCGCCATCGATGCCCGAGAAGCTAATCAGTTTTGCGTTGTCCGCTCGCATGACGAATTGGCAACCATTGGCCGTAGGCCCGTAATTTTCGATTCCTAATGTGCGCCTGGGGGTTTGCTTGGCGTGGCCTCTCTCAGCGCGATCACGGTGCCCAGTGCCGCGCCTGCTCCTACCATCGCACCGACTTTGAGGACGATGGTCCGGATGCGGCGCTGCTTGGCAGGAGCGATCGCAACTCCCGCGGGTTGCGCTGCGGTCACACCGCTTACCTTGGGCGCTTCCGCAGCGGCGGTCCCAACCGGCCGCTGCGGCTTTTGAGTCTGGTCCGTGGCGGACGTCGCTTGAATGGGCGTCGTTTGCGAAGTTCCGGTCTGAGTCGAAGAAGGCGGCGCTGGCTGCGATGAACTGTTTTGCTGGGGCGAGGCATCCTGCGCCTTGGCCCAGGCAGCCCCGGGGCTGTCAGGAAGCTCCGCCGAGGCGACCTCCCCAGCCTTAGATGTTGTCGGAGTCCTAGCCTGATCGTAGGTTGCAGCAAGCGAGTGCGGATCTGCCTGTGCTGCGTCCTGCGCGAGAATATTTCTTGGCAGGCCAAAAGCGAGTGCACAATATGCCAAGTACAAAACGCCCTTGTTTAACGGGACCTTGTTCAACAGAGCGGTGTTCAACAGTCGCATGGTCATCTCCGTCTACAACAGTTAGCCTAGCTGGCCTGTTTGAGGGCTCCAATTTCGCCGAATACGTTGGCGACCCATGGGGCATCTTGTGGAACGGCCTCCGCGGGAACAGCGTTGAAACTGCGGACTGCCTCGTCGGAGCTTGCGAAGGCCTCAAACACGCGAGCCACTCGCATGAGTTCGAGAATTACCTCTGATTCGGGGGACAGTGCGGCCAGCTTCAGGTCACCATCGCGTTTCATCGCTTCTTCCAGACAATGGAGCATCATCTCCACACCGGCGCTATCGATGTAGCGAACCTGGGAACAGTCGAGAACGATGCGTGGACGATGGCACTCGAGGAGCGGCTCCAACTCCGGCAGGAAAGTCCGAACTCCATCGAGGTTCAGTTGCTCTGGCAGCTGCATGACAACTACGGGCCCACTGGTCAACATTTTTCCACCCCTTTTGAATTTGACGAGCTCATGTACTTCTTTACAATCCACATTTTTTCGTCTTTCTTAACGTTCACGTCTACCGCAAGCCTTCCTCGACCGGCGACAATTGCTCACCTCCAAGGCCGAAAGCGACTGGCGATTGGAAATTCTTTTCCTGCTGCGGAACTCTGTTCTGCCGGATGACACAGGGATCGGCAATTTCCACGGTCACACCACGCTCAAGATTCAGCAGGTTATTGCCATCCACGATCGAGTGCGATAGGTCGAGGCCAATGCCGACATAACTGTTCGGCAAGATCGAGCTGTCCTCAACCACGGTTCCATAATCAACATGCGAATTGCTTTCAATATTGCTGCACCGGGTAATCAGGCACTGCTCCCCGATCCTGGCTCCGCGACCGATGAATGCCGGCGCCACAATGCGCGCATCCCGGTGAACCTGAGCTCCTTCGTCCATCCAAACTCCCGGTCGGATTTCGCTGCCCTGCGGCCGCAGACCACATCGGGAAGTAAGGCCGTCAACAGCCAGTCGGCGCAGGTCACGGGGATGCTCAAGGCGATTAACGTAGCCACGCACAAAATAGCGAACCGGCTCGGCTACCCTCAGCGTGGCCAGAGTGTCCATGCCCTCAGACACCCAGGCAGGATCAATGACCCATAGGTCCAGCGGTCCTTCCTTGTCGAAGGCGCGAGTGACCGCTTGTCCCTGTTCGCGATGAAACTGGAATGCATCCCTCAAATCGATGTCCACGTACGCACCTGCGCGGACAACCAGAATCACTTCAACGCCGCTTTCCTTGAACGTCAGCACCTGGCCTGTAACTTCTTGCGCCGCTTCTTCCCGCGAACCAAGCTCGATTTTCGCAGCGGAATCAATGCCGGCGCTGGCTGGCGCACCAGAGTCGTTTCCGAGCATCGAAATCATGTCGACGCCGGCGCGCCGTAATTCGTCGATCAGGCGCGCGATTACTGACCAGCCGAGGACTTCCACGCATGCTAGAGGAGTCCCCTGCTGGATTTGTGATTCCACGCGCGGGGGTGTAGCTGCGGCCTCACCAGCAGCAATGCAGCTTTCCTCTTCTTCTCGAGTCTCCGGTCCGACAATGACGATTGCACTCAGCACTCCGGTTCCACCTTCCCTTAGTTCCGACCCTCCCATTGCATAGTTCAATTTGGGCAATGCGCCTATTTGACCGGCACTTTGACCAGACTCAGCATTCCGGTCCCCGGACTGGCGGACTGGATTTTCGCCGTACGTCGACGAATTTTTGTTTTCGGGAAAAGCAGAGCGCGCATCTTCAACTTCGCCTTGTGCAGTTGCGACTTGGAGTTACCGATGGAGCAGTCGAGCAATTGCGCGATCTCATGGTGTTGATATCCCTCAACCTCATGCAAAGCAAAAATCTTCCGGCAGCCTTCTGGAAGTTCCTGCAGCGCACGCCGCAAAGCGATGCGGTCGACCACACCCGTGAGCTCGGGGTCGCTCTTGCCGAAGTCGCGGTGTAGAGATGGCGACTCTGGATTCACCGGCTCATCCAGGGAAACAATTGGCGGAGACTTGCGCCGGCGAAGCTTCATCAGGACGGTGTTCACCGCGACGCGGTAAAGCCACGTCGAAAATGCGGCGTCTCCACGAAATGAACTGACCGTGCGGAACACCTGCAGAAAAGCCTCCTGGGTCAGGTCCTCGGCTTCGGCGACATCTTTCGTCATGAGCAGGCACACGGAATAGACGCGGTTCTTGTGTTGCTGAAACAACGTTGCAAAGGCTTGCTCGTCGCCCGACTGCGCTCGCTTTACCAGCTTGATCTGGGAGTCATCGCGGCCCTTAACGCCGGCCGCGGGGATGACGTTTGCTTCGGTTGCAGAAATCGCACAAGTCGCCACGTTTGATCTCCTTTTCAGTACCGGAAAGTTCGCTCGTCGGTAAACTGCCGCGAGCATGGATGACAGAGTAGAAAACGTACGCCCAACGTTCTATCGGGTCACATCTGTAAACTGTTGCAGGAGACGCTGTAACCCCGGTGGTTGGTTTTATGAGGCGGAAGTCCGCGCCAGGCGCGGATCTAAGCCTTGCGAGTAAAGTCTCGGGAAAATAGTTTCTGTTTGTCGGGAAACAAACCGATTGACATTCCAGCATCAGTAAAGGTGGAATTCGACCTCCACGCTGATCTGGACATCGACCGGCCTCCCATCTTTGAGAGCGGGTTGAAAACGCCACTGGCGCACGGCCTCAAGTGCCTTCTCGTCGAGTCCGAGGCCCAAGCCGCGGACTACCTTTAGGTCCCGCGGATGTCCCGCGGCGTCGACGATCAGCCAGAGAACGCACGTTCCTTGCTTCTTGGCCCGACGCGCCTCTTCCGTATAGTTGGGGTCGGGCGCAGAGATCGCTTGCGGCGCCGAGATGCCGCCACCAACCTTGAAGGCGCCGCCACCGATGCCGCCACCGCTCCCAGCCCCGACTCCGGGGCCGTGACCTACGCCGACGCCACCGCCAGAGCCGGAACCGATGCCACCGCCCGAACCGGTGCCGTTAGACGGCGGCGCGGCGGGCATGACTGCGGCAGTAGACGTCCCAAGATTCGGCATGTGATTTTGCGCAACGTGAACTTGTGGCGGGATCACAACGGTAGGCTCAACCCCTTCGGTGCAGGCAGAGGATCGCGATCACCACCGCCGCCGCCACCGCTGACCACCGTTTTGGCAGTCCGCAAGGCGTAGGAATCCGGCGAGGGCGCGATCAAGGTCACGGTTTGCCGCGGTGCAACTCTCTCCACAACCTGACGGCCGACAAAAACGCCGCTTAAGAGCAACCCAATCACGACGACGTGAATCATCGCGGACATCACGAGGCCATTGGAGCGATAGTTGTTGTAGTGCCCCCATATCTCGTCGGGAGCACGAGAAATCCGCGGGCTTGACCTCACTTGTGGACGGCTTATGCGCGCGCCGACCTGATACCGGGTTCTGGACAGAGGCGGCGATACCAGTCCCAATGCAGGTTGACCGTTGAAGGCGGAATTCTGATGACTCGACATGTCCACTCCTCAAAAACGTAAAACCAACCCCGAAAAAGAAATGGTGGGGATAAAGGCCAGTTCCCACCACTTAGGCCAGCCACAGTATTCCGTGACCAGCAAAGACCCACGCCCCAGACTCGCCAGTCACAAGCGACCGGCAAGAAGAAGGACGAGGACAACGACAACAACCAGGCCCAATCCTCCGCTCGGGTAATATCCCCAAGACCGGCTGTAGGGCCAGGTCGGCAATGCGCCCAATAACATCAAGATCAGCAGTACTAAAAGAATCGTGTACATGAATGTCTCCTCAACTTACCGGCTCGGCTTCGAGGGGCCGAGCCGGCAAGCAGGTTCAAAACTAAAGTGATCAGTTGGACGCGGGAGGGGCCGCGTCATTTCTGCTTGATTCCTTTCCCTGCGCGGAGTATTTCCGGACAGCGGCTAGGAACGGCTCGCTGGCAGCCGTGGCCTGCACCTTGCCGCTCAAAATGTCCGAAAAAGGCATGAAGCTTCCGTACAGCAGCCTCGTCTCGTCCTTGTCCTGGGTGAGCGACGCCCCACTCAGATCGATGCCGGCAAAGAGGCCACGCGCCCGGGAATAGGTCAGCACTTCGGCCCTCATCTTGATGTCGGTGTCCGCAGCCGCATCACGGCCTACCGGACCAGCGGCGGCTGAAGCGTCAGCTCCGAGTTTGAACTTGCTGGACAGCAGGTGCTGCATGCCTTGGTCGTTGGTCACGATCATGACAAGATCAACTGCCTGGCCTCCGAGCTGCAGGCCAAAACTTCCTCCAGTGATGGTGACTGGAGCCGGAGCGCTCCAGCCTGACTCTGTTCGACAAGTAGCGACACCCTTGCCATGATTTCCGCCAAAGCCAATCGCGATCTTCACCATGGAAGGGATCACAGCGATACACTTGGCATCGCGCATGACCTTGTCAGGAATTGCTTTGTCTGGAGTCGACATGATTTCATTCAAAACCTTCGCGGACTCATCGATGCGCTTGGCAACGTCGGACTGATCTTTGTCGGCGGACCAACTCACGCCGATGAAGATGGAACAAAGGCTGAGCACCAGGAGACATTTCGTCCATACCGTAGAAGTTAGTCTCATTTCGTTTGTCCTCTTCTGTGCCCCACGCGAGCACCTGCTGATTGTTCTTGCGAGAACAAAGCTAATGCCAGAGCGTGGTTGGTTCTATCCAGCGGAGGCAGTAAACGGCATGAGAAACTTCCTGAGGACCGAACCCGCTACCCCGCCCCTGCAATCCAGTGGGGCTTTTTCCTCGGCAGGCATACAGGTTCCACAGTATTGTGGGTCTTAGCGAGGCCCACTAGTCTGGGATCTCTACTCGACACAACGCCCCCCAAGCGGGTGCCGGTCCTCTGGGACGGATCGGCACCTGCTCCTTCCAAGCAAGAATGAAGCTTCCGACGGGTACAGGGGCGGATCTCGCCAAATACAGACCGATGGGGATACTTCGAAAGCAGCGCCCTGCCTATGATCGGGTTGATAGAAATCAACGTGGAGGCAAAATCATGCTTTACTGGGCACTAATGTTCCTACTAGTAGCGCTGATCGCCGGGGTATTGGGTTTTACGGGAGTGGCGGTTGCCGCCGCTGGTATCGCAAAAGTACTATTTGTTGTCTTCGTAGTGTTGTTTCTGGTCTCGCTGGTCGCCCATCTAGGAAGCGGGCGCAGGTCGCTGAATTAAAAACCGCACAAAGCTGGAGGGGCCTTCGGACCGGAGGCCCTTTCTTCAAACCTCGATCGCATACCCAACAGGTTTCTCTCCGGCCGTGATGGGGGAAGGACGAGCAGGGGTGGATGCGCGGCGGCCAAGGACGGCTTCCAAGCCGGTCAAACTGCAAAGGCCCGGCTCGGGCCACCGTGTGCAGTCACTCCTGAAAGGACATGGCCGCCAGCATCCTGCCAACTGCAGCATAAACCATAAACAATGACTCCCCAAGTCTGAAATCGGTGGAAGTGTGTACACGGATGGTTTGATGGCTTACGAGCAACCTGCCGTCGCGGCTGCGTGGCGTCAAACGGTGAGGGGTACCGTTCGCGGCTCACGTCTCCGGGACGGGATAACCACTTCAACGATGGTTCCGGGATTGGCATTTGCCAACCGCAGACTCCCTCCAAGCTCACTGACGCGCTGCCGCATTCCGCCGATGCCCACGCCAAGGCTATCTGGCCGCAGTTGAATCACCTGCTCCTCGATTCCTTTGCCATCGTCGCGTACAGTAACTGCGATACGGCCTTCACTCTCGGTTAGACTCACGCTCCCGGTGCGCGCTCCGGAATGCCGGAACATGTTCGTCAGGGCTTCCTGGATGATGCGGAAAATCGCAGTCTCGATATCCGGCTTGAGCCGGCTGAGATCGGAGGGTTGGACCTCGAGGTGAATCTCGATTCCGCTGCGTTCCGAAAGCCCCTCTAAGTACCATCGCAGGGCAGAGACGAGGCCAACCTCGTCCAATAGAGGAGGATGAAGCAAATGAGAAATGGTGCGAACCTGCTTGATAGCGCGGTCGACCAATTGGCTCGCATCCGATGAAGCCTGCCGCATGGATGGCGAGGAATCTTTGGAGAGGATTCCGTCCATGATCATTTTCGCAGCAGCTAACTCTTGTCCCAGGCCGTCGTGAATTTCGCGCGCGATGCGGCGCCGCTCTTCGTCCTGCATGGTCATCAGGCGGCTGGAGAGCCTTCTAAGTTCCGCCGTTCGCACATCCACCATCCGCTCCAATTCAATTGCGCTGTCACGGATCGATTGTTCGAGCAGTTTGCTGTCGTGGATGTCAGAACATGTGCCATACCACTTGACGATGTCGCCTTTGGGATCGCGCAGCGGGACGGCTCGTGCCCGAAACCAGCGGTATTGTCCGTCTACGCCGCGTAGACGATATTCGGACTCGTAAGCTTCACCGGATTGCACGCATCGCATCCAGTGCGCCAGACTCCGCTCTTTGTCGTCGGGATGCAGATATTCAAACCAGCCAAAGCCGATGGCGGAGCCGGTAGGAGCACCGGTATATTCGTAAAATCTGCTGCTGACATAGTCTCGCGCACCATCCGCGTGGCGGCTGAAAATGATGTCGGGCGAAGTCTGCACCATCGCGTCTAGTTCCTGATTCTTCCGAGCAAGATCGCTATTGAGTTGCTGAAGTTCCAGGGCTTTCTGTTCTAACTCCAGGGTTCGATCCGATACACGCCGTTCGAGTTCGTCGTTGAGCTGCTCCAGTTGCAGCTTTTTTCGATGCAGATCGGCGAATACCCTCACCTTCGCCCGCAAGACTTCCGGGACAATTGGGACAGAAAGATAATCAACTGCGCCGTGTCGGTATCCTTTGAGGCGGTCGAGATCCGTCAGATGCACGGCGGAAACGAAGATGATTGCGGTTTTCTGGAAGCGCGGATGCTGGCGGATGATCTCAGCAAGTTCAAAGCCGTCGATCTCGGGCATGCTTACATCCATCAATACGACGGCTACATCGGTCTTCAGTAATTTCTCGAGAGCATCCTTGGCGGATGCTGCCTTAATCAGATTCTCCCCCAGGTCGGCCAGGATCGCTTCATAGCTGAGCAGTTTGCCCGGCTGGTCGTCGACCATGAGAATGTTCATTCTTTCGTGGACGCTCATTATCCTCTCAACAATGCGGCATGGCGTGACCGCAATCTGTCGGATCTGATTTCCTCGAACCGATACTCATCTGTGCAGCCACATGCGAAGCGCCGAGAGAAGTTGCTCGGTATTAACCGGCTTGGCCAAATATTCCGAGGCGCCCGCTTCCAGGCATTTCTCGCGATCGCCTTTCATGGCTTTCGCGGTCAGGGCAATAATCGGCAGCCTGCGGAACGAGGGGTTCTGCCGGATTACCTGCATGGTTGCGTATCCATCCATCTCGGGCATCATGATGTCCATCAAAACGATTGCCACATCAGGAGTTGATTCCAGCATGGAAATCGCTTCGCGCCCGGTTCCGGCAGTCAAGACCGCCATTCCGCGACGCTCGAGCACGCTGCTCAGAGCGAAGATGTTGCGCATGTCGTCGTCGACGACCAGCACCTTCTTCCCGACCAGAGCCTCATCGGACTGGTGCAGCCGGTCGAGCATCTTTTGCTTTTCCTGCGGAAGGTCCGCCACCACCCGATGCAGGAAGAGAGCGGTCTCATCGAGCAACCGCTCCGGCGACTCCACGCCTTTGACGACGACGCTGCGAGCCAGCGTGTGCAGGCGCGCGTCTTCCTCCGCGGACAATTCCTTCCCGGTAAACACAACGACCGGCAGGTCGCCGATCGCTGGGGTATCTCGCATACGTTCCAGGATGTCGAAGCCGGTCATGTCAGGCAGGCGCAAATCGAGCACGACGCAGTCGAACTGCTCCCGAGTTACCACATCCAGCGCTTCCGCTCCGGTGGAGACGACAGAGACATCGATGTCGTCGTAGCCGAGCAGTTCACGAATACTCATTTGCTCCGCCGGATTATCCTCGACGATTAACAATTTCTTGCGCCGCGGCGTGGCATATTCTTTGATTCGCGACAAGGCCAGGTCGAGATCTTCCGGGCTCGACGGCTTGGTCACAAAGGCAAATGCGCCGCGGGCGAGACCGTGATGCCGATCCTCGTCCAGAGTCAGCATTTGCACGGGAATATGCCGGGTAGCCGGGTCTTGTTTCAAATGGTTGAGCACCGTCCAACCCAGCATATCGGGCAAGAAAACGTCCAGAGACACGGCAGTGGGATGATACTCGCGAGCCAGCGCGAGGGCTTCGGCGCCTCGCAAGGCTACGAGAACCTTGAACCCTTTATCCCGCGACAAATCGCAAAGCACACGGGCATAGTGCGGATCGTCTTCGACGATGAGGAGCACAGCGTCGTCGGGCTGTAGATGTTCGCGGTCGTCCACAATCTGCTCGACCGGCTGTTGCGACACGACGATGTTGGACAGCTGAATCGGCATCGTCGGCGACGATGTCCTCCACTCTGACATAGCCAGCTTCGACGCAGACGGCCCAACATACGTCAGAGGCAGATAGAGCGTGAACGCGCTCCCCTGGCCCGGGACACTGCGCAGTTGGATTTCGCCGCCGAGCAAGCTTGCGAGTTCACGGCTAATGGCCAAGCCCAGACCGGTTCCACCGTATTTGCGGCTGGTGCTGGCATCGGCCTGTTGGAAGGCCTCGAAGATGATGCGCTGCTTATCGAGAGCGATTCCGATGCCCGAGTCAGTCACTTCGAAGGCGACCACTGACGCCGCTTCATTGAGAATCGGATGATCTTCGCTCCATCCCTTGGTAGCAGCCGATACGGCAAGGCGCACCGAACCATGCTCGGTGAACTTGAACGCATTCGACAACAAATTCTTGAGCACTTGCTGCAAACGCTTCGAGTCGGTGACCAGACTGCGGGCGAGTTGCGGATCGGTCTGCACCTCGAAAGTCAGCTTCCTGTTCTCAGCTTCGTGCCGGAAGGGCCGGCCCACCATCTCCAACAGGTTGGCAAAGAATACTTCCTGCGCCTCGACCGAGACCGTGCCGGACTCGATCTTGGAGAGATCGAGAATGTCGCTGATCAAGTTCAGCAAGTCCGTGCCTGCGCCGTGAATGGTGCGCGCGAACTCGACTTGCTTGGGAGTTAAGTTGTGGTCGGGGTTTTCGCTGAGTTGCTGACCCAGGACAAGAATGCTGTTCAGCGGCGTCCGCAACTCGTGCGACATGTTGGCGAGAAATTCGGATTTGTACTTGGAAGTGAGTGCGAGTTCTTTCGCCTTCTCTTCCAAAGCGCGACGGGCTTGCTCGATTTCCTGGTTCTTGCGTTCTACTTCGACGTTTTGCTCGGCAAGTTGCTGCGCTTTTTGCGCCAACTGCTCGTTGGTCTGTTGCAGTTCTTTCTGCTGGGTCTGGAGTTCAGCCGCAAGCTGCTGGGACTGTTTGAGCAGCCCTTCGGTTTGCATCGTCGCTTCAATGCTGTTCAGCACGATGCCGATGCTGGCGGTAAGTTGCTCGAGAAACGCCAGGTGCGAAGCCGTGAACGCGTTCAAAGACGCCAGCTCAATCACCGCCTTTACCCGGTCTTCGAAGAGCACTGGCAGCACGATGACGTTCTTCGGAACCGATTGGAACAGACCGGAGCGGATGGGAACCGTCTTGTCAGGCAGGTCCGAAATCAACATGCGGCGCTTTTCCGCCGCCACCTGCCCAATGAGTCCGTCGCCGATTTTCAAGCGGCGCAGATGTCCGCTTTCCCCGTCATCGGCAAAGGCCGACAACAGAACCATCCCCGCGGACTCCTCAGTTTCCATTTGGTAGATCACGCCCTGCTGCGCGTTCACCAGCGGCGCAAGCTCGGAAAGCAACATGCGACCCACGGTTGCCAGATCGCGCTGGCCTTGCAACATGCCGGTAAAGCGCGCTAGGTTGGTTTTGAGCCAGTCTTGTTCCGTGTTGCGGTCGGTCGTGAGGCGGAGGTTGTCAATCATCGTGTTGATGTTGTCTTTCAACTCCGCCACTTCGCCGCTGGCTTCCACTTGAATGGACCGCGTCAAGTCGCCCTTGGTCACGGCGGTCGCGACTTCGGCGATCGCGCGCACCTGGTTCGTCAAGTTGTCGGCAAGGAGATTGACGTTGCCGGTGAGATCCTTCCATGTGCCTGCGGCGCCCGGCACGTTGGCCTGCCCACCGAGACGACCTTCGACGCCCACTTCGCGTGCGACGGTTGTGACCTGATCCGCAAAGGTCGCAAGCGTCTTCGTCATATTGTTGATGGTTTCCGCCAGAGCCGCGACTTCGCCCTTGGCGTTCACGGTTAGCTTTTGGGTAAGGTCTCCGTTGGCGACAGCGGTCACGACTTTGACGATGCCTCGCACCTGCTCGGTGAGGTTGACCGCCATCACGTTGACGTTATCGGTGAGATCCTTCCACGTACCAGCGACGCCGGGCACCTTCGCCTGGCCGCCGAGTTTGCCGTCGGTGCCGACTTCGCGCGCCACACGAGTGACCTCGGCCGCGAACGCGTTGAGCTGATCCACCATCGTATTGATGGTGTTCTTCAGTTCGAGAATTTCGCCTTTCACGTCGACGGTGATCTTGCGTGACAAATCGCCGCGGGCCACAGCGGTTGTGACCTCGGCGATGTTTCGCACCTGACCCGTCAGATTGCCGGCCATGGCGTTCACGGAATCGGTGAGATCCTTCCACGTGCCGGCGACGCCGGGCACGTTCGCCTGTCCGCCTAACCGTCCTTCGCTGCCGACTTCGCGGGCCACGCGCGTCACTTCGGCGGCAAACGAGCGCAACTGCTCGACCATCGTATTCAGCGTTTCCTTGAGCTGTAAGATTTCGCCGCGTACATCGACGGTGATCTTCTTCGAGAGGTCACCATTCGCGATGGCCGTGGCCACCTCGGCGATGTTGCGAACCTGACCAGTGAGGTTACTGGCCATGAAGTTCACGTTGTCGGTAAGATCCTTCCACGTGCCTGCGACGCCGGGCACCTGGGCCTGGCCCCCCAGCTTGCCGTCAGTGCCGACTTCGCGGGCCACGCGGGTTACTTCGCCGGCGAAGGCGTTGAGTTGGTCCACCATCGTGTTGATGGTGTTCTTCAGTTCGAGAATTTCACCCTTCACGTCGACCGTGATCTTGCGCGACAAATCGCCGCGAGCCACAGCGGTCGTGACTTCGGCAATGTTTCGCACCTGGCCCGTCAGGTTGCCGGCCATTGAATTCACGGAGTCGGTGAGATCCTTCCAGGTGCCTGCGACGCCGGGGACCTGCGCCTGTCCACCGAGCTTGCCCTCGGAGCCCACTTCGCGGGCTACGCGAGTTACTTCGGCGGCGAATGCGTTGAGCTGGTCCACCATGGTGTTGATGGTTTCTTTGAGCAGCAGAATTTCGCCACTCACGTTCACCGTGATTTTCTTGGATAAGTCACCGCTGGCGATAGCCGTCGATACCTCAGCAATGTTCCGGACCTGGCCCGTTAAGTTGCTGGCCATGGAGTTCACGGAATCCGTTAGATCCTTCCACGTTCCTCCGACGCCGGGTACGAGCGCCTGGCCGCCGAGTTTGCCGTCAGTTCCGACTTCGCGGGCGACGCGCGTAACTTCTGAAGCGAAAGAACGCAACTGGTCCACCATCGTATTGATGGTGTCTTTGAGTTCGAGAATTTCGCCTTTCACGTCAACCGTGATCTTGCGCGACAAATCGCCGCGAGCCACGGCGGTCGCAACCTCAGCGATGTTTCGCACTTGGCCGGTCAGGTTGCTGGCCATGAAGTTCACGTTGTCGGTGAGATCTTTCCACGTGCCGGCCACGCCGGGCACTTGCGCCTGGCCGCCCAGCTTGCCTTCCGTGCCGACTTCGCGAGCCACACGTGTTACTTCGCCGGCGAACGCGTTGAGTTGGTCCACCATCGTATTAATGGTGTTCTTGAGTTCGAGAATTTCGCCTTTCACATCGACCGTAATCTTGCGCGACAAATCGCCGCGAGCCACGGCGGTGGTAACTTCGGCGATGTTTCTCACTTGGCCGGTCAAGTTGCCGGCCATCGAGTTCACGGAATCGGTAAGATCCTTCCAGGTTCCGGCGACGCCGGGCACGTTGGCCTGTCCGCCCAAGCGCCCTTCCGTGCCGACTTCGCGGGCCACGCGAGTAACTTCGCCGGCGAACCGATTCAGCTGATCGACCATCGTGTTGAGAGTTTCTTTGAGCTGCAGAATCTCGCCGCGAACATCGACTGTGATTTTGC
>WNGK01000311.1_pt1 | contig 66309 bp, 67 predicted proteins | sample 5400601 | NCBI WGS metagenome assembly WNGK01 (sample SAMN13153376, study PRJNA577476) | soil metagenome | isolation source: 60 cm soil or saprolite under Garry oak tree replicate 1 | place: USA:California | collected 2016-06-15
AGGCGTGACCATCCTCACGCATGCCTCGAACAAGCAGTACTACGAAAAAATCGCCACCATGCCTCACACGCTGAATCCGGATTTGCTGGCGAAGAACCCGAAGAAGGCCTTGATCGAGCCCATCGGAGATAAGAAAGTTTTGACGGATGGCAACCACGTCATTGAACTGTATCGAGTTCAGAAAAGTACTCACGATGACGGGCTGATCATGGCGTACCTTCCCAAGGAAAAAGTCCTCCTGGAAGCGGATTCGTGGAATCCGCCAGCTCAACCCAATGGACCCGCTCCGCTCAATAACCCGATATACAACAAAAATCTCATGGACAATATTCAGCAGCTAAAGCCGAGCGTCGAAACGATCATCCCGGTCCACTATCCCGCTGACAGCAGGGTGGTCACGATGTCGGAGTTCATGCAGGCTATCGGAAGAACGTCGAATTGAAGCGCGATTAGCTGAGGGTGTTGGACGAAAATAACTTGGCAGAATGCCCGATCGGGATCTGACCAATGTTCAATCCCCAATGCTCAATTCTTATCCGAACAGAGGGAGGCTCTTGGCCTTGATGCGAATCGGCTGAGAATTGCGCATTGGCAATTGAACATTGGTCAGATCCCGGGTCTGATGCGGAGCAGGATACTGCCAAGTTATTTTCGCGCGAGCCCTTAGCATTTTCTTGATGGCGCGTGTCTCCCGGACTCCTTACTTGCAGACGGCGAGCATCGTGAGTCCGCTGGCCTTCAGGACATCTTTGTCTTTGTCCTTCGCCATGGCTCCGGTGATCGTGACTTGATGATTGTTCGCATGGCGCCCCAGCAATCCGGCATCGCCCATGACAACCGTTTCCTTACCCGTCTTGTCGTCCTTGATCACGTAGTGATCCGCATCCGTGCCTTTGTTGAAGCATCCGGTGATGCTGACCGAGCCCGAATCTTTCTTGTCCTGACCGGCGATCGCCAGAGGCAGCATGACAGCTACCATCAAGACGATCACGAAAAGTAGTCTGAAGTTCATTTCGATCCTCCTGAGTTGGGTAGTGCGGCTAAGTTTATCATGTTCTCCGGCCTCATTCCGAATTGCCTGTGCTCGTCACATTGACCCACCTTCGGATGTCGTATAGAGTGCATCTCTGTACGCGCTTCAACGTGGGAGACGAAGTCAGCGTTGTCCATCACCCAGGTCGATCAGACAGCGGTCCGGTGCTTCGCCCGCTCCGAAGAAAGGAACAAACCAATGAGATCCGTCATTGCCATCACCTTTGCCTTAAGCACGCTCGCGTCGGCGCTGTCCGCCGCCCCGGTCTCCGGCGAAGCCGTCTATCAACAGCGGTGCGCCGCGTGCCACGATACGGCCAACCCCCGCGTTCCGCCGCGCGATGAGTTGAAGAAGCTGTCCGTCACACGCATCCTGCGCGCTTTGGACTTCGGAGAAATGAACAATGTCGCCTCCAAGCTGCGCCAGGACGAGCGTGAGGCGGTGGCCACCTATCTGGGCGTCCCCGGCGGTAACGACCAGCCTTCCGCTAAAGCCTATTGTTCGGACCGCACGGTGAGGCTAACCGGCCGAGGTAAAGCGGAATGGAACGGATGGAGCCCGGCCCTCACCAATACGCGCTATCAGCCCGGCGATGCAGCCGGCTTCACGCTTGGCCAGGTCCAGCGCCTTAAGCTGAAGTGGGCGTATGGATTCGATGGCGACATCATCGCCTTCGCCCAGCCGACGATTCTCGATGGTCATCTCTTCGTGGGAAGCGCCAGTGGCCTGGTGCAGGCGCTCAACGTCGAATCCGGGTGCGTCCAATGGGTCTTTCAGGCCACAGGCCCGGTGCGCTCGGCCGTCCTGGCGGTTCCTTTGGGAGACAAGCATGCCCTTCTGTTCGGCGATACCACGGGCTGGTTTTACTCGGTCGAAGCGGAGACCGGCCGCCTGTTGTGGAAGAAGCGCCCCGAGCCGCATGAGGCCACACGCCTGACGGGTGCTCCGCTGGCGTATCAGGGCACTGTCTTCGTCCCCATCGCTTCCTGGGAGGAAAGCCGCACCACCAATCCCGAGTATCCGTGCTGCAGCTTCCGCGGAAGCGTAGTGGCTCTGCGCATCAAGGACGGTGCCCAGGTGTGGAAGTCGTACATGATCGCGGAAAAGGCCAAGCAGACGGGCGAAAACCAATGGGGACCCTCGGGTGCGGGCGTGTGGTCGGCGCCGACCCTCGATACGAAGCGAGGCGTGCTCTACGTGACAACCGGGGACAACTACTCCGCGCCGGCCACTCCCCTGAGCGACTCCGTGGTGGCGCTCGACCTGACCACCGGCCGGGTCGTCTGGTCCAAGCAGACAACGCCCGGCGATGTCTGGAACACCTTGTGCAGCACCAAGGGCGACTGTCCCGGCCCTGACTACGATTACGGATCTTCCGTCATCCTCGAAAAGATCGAGAACGGCCGCGACGTGCTGCTCGCGGGGCAAAAGTCCGGCATCGTCTACGCCCTCGATCCGGATCGCAAAGGTGCGATCTTGTGGCAGGTGCGTGTGGGTCAAGGAGGAACCAACGGAGGCGTGCAGTGGGGGATGGCCAGCGATGGCCAGCAAGTCTACGCCGCAACTTCGGATGTGACGCGCAGCCTTTCCCCTAATGCCGACCCTTTGGATCCGCGCCCGCAGCCTGTCGATCCGAAAACAGGCGGCGGTCTCACCGCTCTGCGAATCGCCAACGGCGAAAAGGTCTGGTTCGCTCCGCCAATCGTCTGCGGCCCGGCAGCGAAGCCCGGCTGCAGCCCCGCTCAGCCGCAGGCGGTGACCGCGATTCCCGGCCTGGTCTTTTCCGGTTCGCTCGACGGCCACCTGCGCGCTTATTCGGCCGAAGAAGGCAAAGTCCTTTGGGATTTCGACACGGTGCGGGACTATCAGACCGTGAATGGTGTCCACGCCACCGGGGGCTCGCTCAATGGACCCGGCGCAGTCGTGGTAGGCGGTATGTTATTTGTCAATTCGGGTTATGCGCGGCTCGGCAGCATACCAGGCAACGTCCTTCTGGCGTTCTCAATCGATGGCAAGTAGCGAAGACGGGTAGTGGTCTATTAAGCTCATAGCCGCGGGCTCTATGCCCCCGTTCAAGTTCCAGCAGAATAATTCTTTGATTGTGCTTGGACGCGGATTTCAAATTTTCTGCAAGGAGGTTCCGTGATGCGATGCAAATCTGTATTGGCGGCGGCGTTCGGGATATTGATGATTGCGGCCGCGCTTGGGGCGCAGGTTCAGCCGCCGCCGGCTCCATGGCGAGGGGCGGGTGCGACGCCGTGCGTGGGCGCTGACGGGGGCGTAGTTCAATGCCCTCCAGCTCCTCGAGTGGTAGCGGTCCGTGCGGGCCGCTTGTTCGACAGCAAGATCGGCCAGATGTTGACGAGACAGGTAGTGCTTCTGCAGGGCGAGCGCGTCACTGAGGTCGGACCGGAGGCTCAAATCAAGATTCCGGCCGGGGCTCAAGTGATTGACCTCAGCCAGGCGACGGTCCTGCCCGGCTTGATCGATGCGCACACGCATATGTTCAACACGCCCAGGCCAGGCATGACGAGAGAAACTTCGACACTCATCGCCATCCACAACCTGCAAGCAGACCTGCGCGCCGGTTTCACCGCGGCGCGCGATATGAGTTCCCACGGCAATGGATACGCGGACATCGATATCCGCAACGCCATTAACGAGGGCCGGATCGATGGCCCCAGGTATCAAGTGTCGGGCCGGGGAATCGTTTGGGGAGGCGCAACTCCGCCAGAAGCTCCGGTGAACCCCCTGGCGAGTACGATCGTCCGCTCGGTTGAAGAGGCGCGCGCCGCCGTCCGCGAACACATTGAACGCGGCGCGGATTGGATCAAGTTGTTCCCAACCGGTGGTTACTCTTTCAATGCAAAGGGCGAGGCCCAGTACCAGGTGACCTACCCGATGCCTGTGTTACAGGCGCTGATCGACGAGACGCATCGCCTCAGCCATAAGGCAGGCTGCCACGTTCTCGGAGGAGAGGGGCAAAAAAACGCCATCATCGCCGGCTGCGACACCATCGAGCACGCGTTTGGCTTGAATCAAGAGCAGGCCAATATGATGGCGCAAAAGGGGCTGTACTACGATCCGACGTTTGTCCGCTACCTCGAACCGTATATGGACGACAACGATAACAAAAGCACCGGCGGCAAGTATCGGATGATTCCGATTTTTGAGAAGGCTGTGACGATGGCGGCCGCAACCAAGGGAATCAAAGTCATGATAGGCAGCGGAGCTGATGGCTCGACCTACCCGCATGGGACGCAGGCCCTCGATTTCGAGGCGTTGGTGAAGCGTGCCGGTATGAGTCCGGCAAGGGCCATCCAGTCTGGGACCGTGATTAACGCAGAGGTGCTGGGATGGTCGGACCGGATCGGATCGATCGACAAAGGTAAATATGCCGACCTGATCGCCGTTTCCGGCGACCCTCTGTCCGATATCACCGAGCTTCAACGAGTCAAATTTGTGATGAAGGGCGGAAAGGTCGTAAGAAATGACATGCCGCAAGGCCCCCCGAAATAACCCGTAGCGAGATCGCGCGGGCAGTCAATGGAATTATTCTGCTGGAACTTGAACGCGGGCATAAAGCCCTGTGAAGTATATGCATTTCGTTGTTGCCGAACGTGGGGGGGAAGCCAAGTCCCCTCCTTGGCAAAGCTTTGCCAAGGAGGGGAGTCTGCTCCGCCCAAGCGTTTAGCAAGATTAAATGCGTATACTTCACAGGCATAAAGCCCGCGGCTACGAGCTTACTGGAACGTTTTGGCAACTTTGTTCCAAACTAGACCCACTACCAATTTCGCTCTACTTCTCTCCCAGGAGTGCTCGCCCGGCGTTGATCGCGGGCACGGTCGAGCGAATGATGTTCCACCCTTCCCTGACCCGTTTCGCCACGTCATTCCCGTTGTTGGCGGTAATAGCGCACGCGACCTGGTGAGCCTTACACGCACTCAAAACCTTCTGGAATCCGGCCTCCACCTCCGGCGAGCCGGGGCGAACACCCATCGAGTGTGTCAAATCGTTGCCGGCACCGAGGAAGAGCGCGCCCACGCCCGGCGTCGACGCGATGGCATCGAGGTTCTGCAGACCTTCCACCGATTCGATCATGAGGATCGCCAGCAAGTCACCTTCGGGATTGAGCGGCCACAGGTCGGCATGCCGTTCGTACTCATCCCCACTGATCCCCCAGATCCAGGTGGCGTTTCCCGGACCGGCGCCACGTGTGCCGTTCGGCTCGTAGTATTTCGAGCCTTTCAGTTGGGGGTACCGCATGCTCTTGACGGCGATCATCGCCTGCTCTCTCGTGTCGACGCCATTGAAAATGACCCCGTGCAGCCCGATGTCCAGCGCCTGCTTAACGACCCACTGCGACTGATCGGCCTCGGGCGGAAAGCGCGCGAACAACGCGACATTCGGCTGCAGGTTGCCCTTCTGGAGAACCATCGCCCTATCGGTCATTCCCATCAGGAACAGGTGAAGCGCGGGAAAATCCAGCGGGTTGTGCTCCAGATCCGCGTACACAAAGTCGACTGGCGCGCGTGCGACCTCACGAGCGTACGCTAGGGACAGATCACCGGTGTTGAGTCCATAGACAGTTTTGCCCTCCGCCAGTTTTGCTATGACGGGGTTGAGGTGCAGCGGCTTTTGCTGGGCCAAAAGCATGCCAGGCGTCAGGACGAGCAAGACTGCCAGTGCCATCAGCCCGTGATGGGACGATCGTGGGGAGGAATGCCGCAGCGGCTTCAGCATCGCACAATCTCCTTTATATCGGTGGCGCCACGTTCGCAATATCGGCGCTTTGTCTTTGTGGTTCGCCAATGACAGCTCCCTACGGCTTCTGCGAACGGCTTTGGCGGAGATAGTGAGGGCTGTATTGAAGTCCATAGGGGGTCATGACCTTTAAGGCGGCTTTCTCGCGAAAGTATTCCTCCCTGAACCGGCGGATTTCCGCGAGCTCTTCCTCGTTGCAATCACGCACGGTAATCTCTTCACGTGGTACGAAGAAAACCTGTCCGATAGGCAGATTATAGGCTCCGGGGATTCCTTCCCCCGGCTGGAGGACGTAACGGAACTCGGTTTCGTGCGGGTACCAATCCGTCTCGACCCGGACAACCAGCATGGGAGCAACCGGCCGCTCGATCATGTTGAAAATCGGCGTGTACACGGTGTCCCAGCCAGCGGGCGTCTGGAAGTTCGTCGCGCCGCGGAGTGAGATCGCGCCCGGCGGTGTGCCGAGGTCCTCGGGAACGATAAATGCTCGCGCTAGGCTCAAGGCGGTTTCCCGGGATATCGGCGGTTGCCGGCCCATGAATGCAACCTCTTCCTTCATCATTCCGATGCTTCCCATCGGAAGCACCACCGTGACGGAGAAGATCGCCTCCCACTTCCCTCCAGGAGTGCTCAAGCAATAGATAAATTGGTACCGTCCTTCTCCCTGGTACTCGATGTGAAACGATTCATTCGGCTCGAGCGGGGGATAGACCAGAAACCCAAGAGCGCTCCCGGCCTCCAGTACAGGGCAATGGCGCGCGTGCTGCGGCAGGAGAGGCCGCTGACTTTCCCGACGCGGCTTCAAGCCTACACCCGGACGACTCGAGTTGGAAAACAGCCGGACTTCCATTCGCATATATTAGGCCACCAACGCGAGCGTGGATGGCAAAAATAAGGTTCGCGTGGTGTAGCGACTGGCTGGCAGATCAATCCTGAAGAAGGCCCTTAATCCAAGCTACATCAAATCCAATTGGATCAGATTTTCGCTCTGGCGGATCGGCACACTCATAGTGAGGAACGATGTGTTTAATAGGGTGCCGGCCAATAATCGTTTTTAAGAGATCGCGCATGGCTTCAATCTGTGGCTCAGGAAAAGGGTCTGTTCCATCATTTAAATTGACAAGCTCAATGCCGATGGAGAAATCATTGACGTCGCCACGGCCATCTTTCATCTTTGATCGTCCGGCATGCCAGGCGCGTCTATCTTCTGGGACATGTGAAGCGATCGTTCCATTGCGGTCTATGGTGTAGTGAGATGAAACTTTGGTTTGTGGGTCAGCAAAATGTTTTATCACTTGATCCAGAGTGTTTAAGACGGTGGCATGAAGCACAACCGTGTCGACTGTGACACCAACAGGTCTTTCGTCAAAGTTCGGGGATGGGTGAGGTTGAATGCTCAGTGGTAGTGGATCTGCCGGCGTCATTGCGGATAAGGATAACAGGGGTTTGCAGGCGTGAGACGAGGGGAATACCGCACCCTACAGTGCCAGCCAGCCGCCATCGACGACCAGCATCTGGCCTGTCACATAGGACGCGGCATCCGAAGCTAGATAGATTGCAGCGCCGACAATTTCCTGGGGTTTGCCAAGACGTCCAAGAGGGACATGCCGGATCAGAGCTTCCCGGCGCGTTGGGTTTTCATTCAAGCCTTTGGTCAGATCCGTCTCGACATACCCGGGTGAGATCGCATTGACCAAAACGTGATGCGGCGCCCATTCCACTGCAAGCACCCGCGTGAGCTCATTGATGGCGCCCTTGGCTGCGCAGTACGCCAGCAGCCGGGGAAGAGCGACCTGGCCGCCGATCGAACTAATGTTGATGATCCGGCCTGACTTTTGGGGAATCAGCACGCGCCCGGCAGTCTGGCAGCACAGAAAAACACTTTTCAGGTTGACGGCGATGACCTCGTCCCACTCGGCTTCGGTCATCGTCTCGGCCGGCTTATAGTGCGGAGAGATGCCGGCATTGTTGACGAGGATGTCGAGGCGCCCAAATGTTTCGACGGTCGTGTGTATCAGACGTTCGACGTCCGCAGCCTTGCTGACGTCCGAAGGTACCGCAAGGCTTTTGCCTCCGGCAGCAGCGATCGCGTCGGCAACCGTCTGCGTTGTTTCCGGATTCCGGCCATTCACCGTTACCGCTGCACCTGCACTTGCCAGCCCCTCAGCGATCGCCCGGCCGATGCCTCGGCTGCTGCCGGTCACGACAGCAACTTTCCCCGCCAGCGAAAACAGTGCAAGTCCGTGCATAAGTCGGTGAAGGCGCGCCGGGCAGAGATGCCTCTGACTATTTCACCGGCGCTGGGGATTTCTGGATTGGCGGCGGAAGGGGCGCCGGATCGAGATAGCCGCGTGTTCCATCGGGCCGGATGGGTCCGGGTCCGAACCCAAGATGGTCTTTGTCCACGTTGTTTTCGCTGCACGAGTATTCCTGAACCTCTTCGTCGGGTTTCCCGGCTACCCACGTTCTCGAGTACTTGAAAGGCCTGGTGAAAAACTTCGGGTCTTCGATCAGCGTTTCGACGTGAATGTGGTCCGCGTCCGGCCTCGTCCAGCGCTCCACAACGTGCAGTGCATCACTGTGGGGATTTGCGTTTTCGTCAATCCAGACTCTCTCGTCCTTGAACCCAATCGAGTCGATCACCAATGTATCTCCTTCCCAATGGCCAATCTCTTCTCCGAAAAAGGAAGGGTCGGGGTCGTCCGAATGTTTCCGCTTGGGATCGACAGGTATCAAACGATAGTAGCTGTACCAGTAAAGAAACGCGATTTTCTTGGCTCCCTGCAGAACTTCGAACGGCAGACCACTGGCATTGTGCCGCGGGATCCCGCCAATGATGCACAGGCTCTCCGGATCGATGGTCGCTGTAAGGTTATGCTGCAGCGCCGCCTCGCCGGCGGGCGTCAGTGGCAACTTCAATCCTGGAAGATCCTTGGCGATATTCCCAACGGGTACCGTGTCACGCGTACCTTTCCAATATCCACTCAAGTCGGGATGCCCGTCTGCTGTTCGAGGAGCCGGCTTTGGTTTGGCAGACTTAACATCTACCGCAGTCAAGCTGCTGTCCCCTTGCCCGAAGACCGCCACAGGGGTCAGGGCGAGCATCGCGAGGATTGCCGCCGCTGCCGACAGCCGGAAAAGATGGTTCTTTCTCACCACTGATGAATCTCCTATTGGACAGATTGGAGTTCGCTACGGATTCCGGCCGGTATCACCGGGACCGCCATCGCCTGCGGATGCGCCGGATACAATCCGTCCGTCGGGCAGCGTCACCCGTCTCGCATCAATCAAGCGCGAGCCGTCTTTAGCGCGATAGCCATCGACGACGATCGCGTCTCCCAATTTGAGGTCGCCACGCTTGAACCCCCGCCGGGAGAGCGCCCCCGGGGAACCCGCCTCACAGCTCCACTTCACGACGCTTCCGTTGTCCTCTTTCACATCAACGTAGAAGTATGTATGCGGATTCGTCCATTCAATCTTGGTGAGGGTACCCGTCACCCGGACTGCCTTGCTTGCGTCAAACTCCGCTGCAAATGAATGGTGCGCGAGCAGCGGCACAACGGCTGCAAGGCTGACGCTGGCAACGAAGATAGCGAGTCTGACCTTCATGACAATGTTCTCCAATACTGGACAGTTGGGCCTAGTCGAAGCGGAGTTCATTGAAACATCCTAGCCGAGCAGAGCTGTTCTCTCCACTCTAAAAACATCGCTCGGATCGGCTCGTGCTGGACGCTGGGTGAACAAAAACGTGCATTCGCAGCCGGCGGATGTCTTGCGGATATTGGACACCGGGACCTACGCCCTGCGAGTAGGCGAAAAGCGTCCGCCGGCCCGCCATGTTGAGACCCTCAATGCAGGCATCCGTGTGCTCGCGCGTGTGCGAGACCTGCGAGATGTCGACGCCAGTCGTGACGCCCGCATTGATCTGGCTGATCGATGCTACAAGCTCCGAGATGTATGCGTCTTCCGGCCTATAAGCCGGAGTGAGGATACCCTGAATTTCGGAATTATAACTTTTCGGGCCGGTGAGAAGGCCGTCCGCGAGGATGCTCCGCAGGATCGTCTCATACTGGTGATGGTGGGTGTCGATGAAACCCGGCATGCCAATCGTGTTCGAGGCGTCGATTACCTGGGCGTCTGCCTTGAGATTCGGCTGGACCGACACGATCTTCTTACCCTCGATCAGCACGTCCGCGCTCTCGAAGTCTCCAACATTGCGGTCAAGCGTGAGCACGGTGCCTCCCTTGAGCAAGATCCGGTTGTTTCTGCCGCTCCGCACGACGCCCTGAGCCGCAGCAGCCTCGGTCGTGCGGGCCGGTGTCGTCACGCACCCGACGGCGGCCGCAACGAGTCCCACCGCGCTCGATTTGAAAAAGTCGCGACGCGATGCGCCACCCGGCCGAGACGTATCTTTCTTGCGCTTGGGCTTATTGGAGATTCCGGTTGTGGTTGAGCCATGCTTACGCATGAGGTTCTCCTTTCGGACGAGACGAGCGATTTGATTGAAGAAGGCGGAACGGATTCCCTTCCTGAGGGCTTTGCACAAAAAGTCAGCCAAACATCACCAATCAGCAATCGCCGATACGCAACCGCCAACAAAGATGTGCAACCAACCTCACCGATGATCGCAAATGAGGCTACCGTTAAGCTTCTAAATAAAACGATTGCTCTCGGGAATTGCACATCTTTGTTGGCGGTGCAGTCCAGCGTATCGGCGATTGCTGATTTCAGATTGAGGACAGACACGCAGCGTCCGACTTTTTGTGCAAAGCCCCTCCTGAAACCGCGCCAACTTTGGTGGCCTTCGGCATCATCGTCTTGATGGCGCGGCCACCCCTCCTTTGCACGGAGGGGAATACGTTCTTGTTTTCGCAGTCCTGCTCATTTCGGCTGTTTGACAAGACGCAGATACGGCTTCAGCGTTTTCCAACCCTGAGGGTACTTCGACTTTGCCTCTTCGTCCGAAACCGCCGGAACGATAATGCAATCGCCGCCGTTCCTCCAGTTCGCAGGCGTCGCCACCTTATGCGCGGCGGTCAACTGGATCGAATCGATGACGCGAAGAATCTCGTCAAAATTGCGTCCCGTGGTCATCGGATAGGTGATGATCAGTTTGATCTTCTTGTCCGGTCCGATGATATAGACATTCCGAACCGTGGCGTTATCGGCCGCCGTACGTCCTGCTGCAGCGCCCGTGGTTTCCGCGGGAAGCATGTCATAGAGTTTCGCTACCTGGAGCTCAGGATCGCCGATCATCGGGTAGTTCGGGGCGGCCCCCTGTGTTTCCTCGATGTCCCTAGACCACTTCTTGTGATCATCTACCGAATCCACACTCAAACCGATGACCTTCACGTTCCGTTTGTCGAACTCGGATTTAAGCTTCGCTACATAGCCAAGCTCGGTCGTGCAGACGGGAGTGAAGTCCTTCGGGTGCGAGAACAACATGGCCCACTTGTCACCGATCCAGTCGTGAAACTTGATCCTGCCCTCTGTCGTCTCTGCCGTGAAATCGGGCGCAATCGCCCCCAATCGAAGTGGCATAACGTCCTCCTCTGTGTTCTGAAGAAAAGTGATTAAAGACTCTCAGTCGAATCCTTGATTACACGACTTTTCTCGCCGCGCGTCAACCGGCCGGCCCCCACATCACAAGCTTGCATTTCTAGCGCGCATTTCTCACCGGATCTTGCGGGAACCATCCGGAGCGCGGGTCCCTCTCCCTCCTGGGAGCACTCTTGTGCAAATTACGAGATGCGGTTCGCTCCAGAAGGAGGATTGATGCGGGTTTCATGGGATTTTCTATTTGGAAACCTGTTTCGGTCATGTCCCTCTCCCTTTGGGAGAGGGAGGCGCGAAGCGCCGGGTGAGGGCAGGAAATGCACCCTCATCCGGCCCTTCGGGCCACCTTCTCCCAGAGGGAGAAGGACACGAGCCTCCATTTCGGCTAACTTGGACACCACTGCTCTGGGAGGGGGACTTTGCTGCGACTCGTCGACAATCCGTGAGAAATCCCGCCGGCGGACCGGTTTACGGCTTCAGAGATTCCGGTATGCGTCGATCCTCTATTTCCTGAAGGTGCCGGCGCAGCCCGTGCAGGATTTCCTGACGCCTGGCATTGCTGAGTTCCCGCCGGAGTTCTTCCAGAGCGAAGTGGACCACGTCGTGATGATGGATCTCCTCAGGGGCAACCTCGCTACTCAGTTCGAGCCAGATTCCGTGCAAGAGATCAATCTCCTTGGAAGTGAGTCGCGGCGCATGCGGGCCCAGGTAGAAAATGTGTTCCTGACCGCTTGGGAAATGGATCTCCAGAGTCAATTGGGGTTTGGGGTTCGGTAGACGCTCCCAGGCAAGACCTGCGATACGAGCCTCTTCAGCAGCGGATCTGGTAGGGGAAGCGCCCAGCACGACGGTGGATGAGTGCAGACCCTGGGCGGCGCGCAAAATGGCATCCCATTTTTCTGTAGCCGCAGCGACGGCCAGGTGAATGGTCTTGCCCTTCTTCTCGGCGAGGCCGAGGGCGCGCGTAAAGAGTTCTTGCTCGTGAAGACTGAAAAGCTGGTCCGGCGACAACTCGTACTCGCCTGCACCCGAACGCGCCAGAAATCGGAGGTGAAGGGCCACGACATCCTGTCTATGAGTATCCACGCGGTTGAGGACGGCGTCCAGGTTATGAAGCGTGTTGTAATTGCGGACCATCACCAGGATATTACCTGGCCGAACGTGGAGCGCCTCCGGAGTCAGGTCCTCACGAGGCTCTAAATTGAACTGGTCGAGTTCGGCATGAGCCGTCGCTCGCTTTCGAGTCACCCTCTCGGTTGTAGTGAAAATGATGAAGAAGATGATGGTGAAAGCAACTCCCGAAAGCGTGGCGACTTGCTTAGTAAAGAGATTAATGACGCATAACGCAAACAGAGTGATCGTCACCAGGCTAAGCCCAATGGGAATCTCCAGCTTCCCGAACTTCAGGTTCAAAGGCACGCGGAATCCGCGCTCGCCGGGTTGCTTGTAGCGCAGCACAAACACAGCCAGACTTTTCATGGCGAAGCTCCACATCACACCAAAAGCATAAGCCTCGCCCAGCAGAAAAATATTTCCTCGGCTCAGGAGAATCGTGAAGAGCTGAAGGCCAACAACCAGGTTCAGGATGCGATGGGACGTCCCGAAACGACGATGCGGGTTCCGGAACCAGTGCGGAAGAATTCCGTCTTCGGAAACTCTGTTCAACACTCCGTTCGAACCAACGATGGAAGTATTGACCGCCCCTGCCAGCATCAAGACGCCGACCACCACGACGAAAGCGCGGAACACAAGCCGCACTGACAAAGGTCCGGCCAGGTACATGGCCAGGCCGCCGATCGGATTGTCGAAGAAATTGCCTCGCACCGAATCCGGAATGATCACGACAGCGAAAAACGCCACGCCCGCCGTGAAGATCAAGCTGTAAGCAAAAATGACGAAGCCGGCTTTTTCCAGATTGCGCAGTTTGGGGTGTTCGATCTCGCGGTAGACCTGAGCCATCGTTTCTTCGCCGCTCATGGCGAGAACGGAGTGACCCAGGCCAATCAAAATGCCGATGAGTCCGACCGTATACGGCAGCGACGTGTTCCGCAGCCAGCCCAACGCGTCCTTTGAGTAGACGAGATTCGAAAGGTGAGGCCAAGGCGGAAGCTGACCACCCCGCGTCCAGAGTGTGTAGGAACACCATATAATCAACAGGACCACCATCACGGTAGTCACGTACATGATGCGCAGGGCCTTCTCGCTGGATTCAGGGATGCCTTTGATGTTCTCCCACCAGAAGTAGATCGTGACCAGAGCCGCAAAGAATGCAGCTGTCCAGTTCATCGGCAGTTCGACATTGAGATGTGCATAGCGCAGGAGTTCGTTCAATAGGCCGGTGAGGTACAAACCTGCCGATACGCCGCTGATCGGTCCGGTGAGGATGTAGTCAAACATGAGCGCGGATACCGAGAACTTTGCCAGAGTCCCGCCCATTGCCTCCTTCACCACGCGGTAGACACCGCCACGGACGAACATGCTGCAGCTCTCGATGTAGACCGATCGGACCGCGAACGATAGCAACATGATGGCAAGAATGAACCAGGGCGCGGTCTTCCCAATGAACTGTTCCGCAATCGCGCCGGCGTAGAATGCGGACGAACCCATGTCGTTGAGTACGATGGCTGCGGCCCGCCAGAAAGAGATGAAGGCGAGCATGGCGGTTGTGGCGACCAGGACTCGTTGAGTATTGGTTGCCGATCTATGCGGTAGAGATTGCATCCCCAGCCTCCCACGAGCAGGCTAGTCCCCGGGACGCTAAGAAGTTGCTAACATTCTGCTGAGAAGTTATTAAGAAGGTTGTAAGTCCTTCCGTGCCGCTGTGGCAGCGGGTTTGCCGTCTTTACCGCTTCTTTCTGTCAGCGACGACTGTGACTTGGATGTCTTGTGCGAGACGCAGGACCTGCGAGATAAGGCTTCTGTTAGTCAGCAGCTTCCAGCGCCGAGAGCGGGGTCTGGTGAGAAAGATCTGCCTGATTTGGTGACGACGCGCAAAGTCTACAAGCGTTGACGCTCTGTTTTGCCCCTGCAAGGTTCGCGTTTCGAGATGTAGATTCCGCGCAAAATTCAGATGCCGCTCAACTGATTCGCATTCGGCCGGCGGCAGGTTGGACAGATCGCCCGTTGTAGAGATGTAGACCGCGAAGCATTCCGCCCTGAGATAGTCCGCCATCCGTCTGCCGCGGCGGATCAGCATGGCTGTCGATGGATCGCCGGTCATATGAACGAGGATGCGCTCGGTTGGCCGTTGTTCCTCCTGCCGAACTTCCACCTCGTGGGCAGCCTGCCGTAATGCCAATTCACGCAACGCCACAAGCGTTTGTTCCTTGAAGAAATTTTCCAAAGCCCGGTTCGCCTTCTCGGTTTCATAAACGACGCCTCGACGCAATCGATTGATCAGAGCTTCCGGAGTAACATCCACCATCACGACTTCGTCCGCCTGCTTGAGTACCCAATCGGGAACAGTCTCGCGAACGCGAATACCCGATATTTGCAGGATTTGATCATTCAAGCTCTCGAGATGCTGCAGGTTCATTGTGGTCAAGACGTCGATCCCGGCATCCAGGAGCACCAAGACGTCCTCCCATCGCTTTGCTCGTTCCGAACCGGGCACATTGGTGTGGGGAAACTCATCGACTGCGCACACCTTCGGAGCGCGCTTGAGAATCGCCTCCGTATCCATCTCTTCAAACGATGCGCCGCGGTATTCCATTTTTCGGCGCGGAATGACTTCCAACCCCTCGATTTTTTCGATGGTGTCCTTCCGGCCGTGAGGCTCGAAGTAGCCTACAACGATATCGACGCCCTTCTTTTTCAGCTCATGGGCTTCCTCGAGCATCCGATAGGTTTTCCCAGCGCCGGCCGCGTAACTGAGGAATACTTTGAGGCGTCCAGGCCGCGCGGGTTGCGGTTGGCTCATGTGTTGGCTCTCTGAGGAAAGACGCGAACGTCAATTCCTTCCGCCAGGTCGATAAGGCGCTCTACAGGATTTCCGCGCAGCCAGTGCCACCATCCCCGCCGCATGCTGTGTCCAATGAAGATCTGCGTAATCCCGTTTTGTCGTGCGAAGTCCATGAGCGCCCGTACGGCATCATGTCCCTCCAGAACCTGAATCCGCGCGCCCAAGGCGCGCGCGATCGCTAGATTTTCCTCAAGAGAGGCCTGATCCTGTGGAGATACCTCGGCCTGGCGGACGTACGCCACGAATAGTTCGCCATGAAACCGATCGGCATTGCGCCTGCCACTTTCCAAGATTGGCCGGGCATCCGATCGTGGTGTAATGCCGACCAGAATACGTTCCTGCGTGCCCCAGATCTCATCAATCTGGTGTGCGCGCAGATACGCACGGAGCTCGGATTCGACAACCTCGGCAGCCAGCAACAGCGCCATTTCGCGGAGCTGAGAGAGGCCCGCCTGCGCCGGCGCATCGATGATCTCAATATCGTTTGCGCGTTTTAGAAAGTCTATGGGCACAGTTTCAGGCGGACGCTTACCCGTAATGCGGGACACCTCATCCTGCAGCTCCTGAATGTAGTGCAGGTTCACCGAAGTGATAACGGAAATGCCTGCATCGAGGATCTCTTCGATCTCCTGCCATCGGTGAGGGTGCCGGCTACCCGGAGGATTGTTGTAAGCGAGGCCGTCGATCAACACCACTTGAGGATGCCGACGCAGGATACTGGCAACGTCAATGACGTCTTTTCCGGCGATTTTTAAGGTTGGAATAATTTCGTACCGAGCAAGAAGCCGCTCGATTTCCGGTAAGGATTTAGGCTGGATCGCTCCGATGACAATATCCTCGCCGCGATCCCGTCGACGCAGCCCTTCAGCGAGCATCTTTACGGACTTGCCGACACCCGACGCGTATCCCAGGAAGATCTTCAGGCGTCCACGCCGTTCTCGTTCTTCCTCCCGTTCGACCTGCTCGAGCAAACGCTCCGGATCGCGCCGTAACTCTGTGTCCACGTTCAGCTCCCAGTGTCAACATTTTACTTAGTATTGGTCTTCGGAAGGTGGGTGACGTATCGCAGGCAGGTCGTGGAAGCGAAACGTGAGTCCGAATTCCCCTGGGACAGGAGGGGTGGCTGCGCCATCCAGAAAATGCTGCGAAGCCACCTCTAAAGGCGCAGACGGGGTGGTCATTTCAGATGAGATGTTTCGAACTGACCACCCCGTCCGCGCCAACTTTGGTGGCCTTCGGCATCATCTTCTTGATGGCGCGGCCACCCCTCCTTTGCAAGGAGGGGAATACGTTCTGGTTCAACATTCGTCCCATACCCCCGTGTCCAGCACGAACTTGTGGGTAAAGATCGCCAACGTGTTCACTTCTTCGGGAATCGCTCATCCAGGGCAATGTTCAGAGTGAGCACGTTCACACGAGGCTCGCCCAGGAAACCTAGATCGGGACCCTGCGAATGCGCTGCCATCAGTGACCGGATCTGTTCTGGACCGACTCCGCGAGCTTGAGCCACGCGTGCGAGCTGCGCTTCGGCAGAGGCCGGGCTAATGTGTGGATCCAGTCCGCTGGAAGATGTTGTGACGCTATCAGCCGGCAGGTTTCCGGTGAAGCCTGGGTTCTCTTTGTGAAAATCCGCAACTGAGCCCTTCACACGATCGATAAGCTTCTGGCTGGTGGGACCGAGATTAGAACCAGAGGAAGCCCCCGCATCGTAACCGTCGCCCGCCGCTGATGGACGTGGATGGAAATATTCCGGCCGAGTGAAACTCTGAGCGATGATTGCCGAACCGACGACCTTACCATTGGCAGTGATCATGCTCCCATTCGCCTGGCTTGGGAAAATGAGCTGGCACAACGCGGTCATCGCTCCCGGGTAAATCAATCCCGTGAGCACGGTCATGATGATGGTGAGACGGAATCCGGGACCTAGTTCCTTGATCATGTCTGATTCCTTTCTTACGTTTGCGTAATTGGCGTCATTCGCGGCCGCCAATTACTCAAATTTCGCGAACGAGCCTCTCCGGCGCTATGCCAAACCCAGCGCGACGATGATCTTGTCAATGAGCCAAATGCCTGGGAATGGGACGATAATTCCGCCCAGGCCATAGATCAGCAGATTGCGGCTCAACAGGGCACCAGCGCCAACCGGCTTGTACTTCACCCCGCGCAAGGCCAGTGGAACCAGGGCGATGATAATCAACGCGTTGAATATGACGGCAGCCAGTACCGCGCTTTGGGGTGAATGCAATCCCATGATGTTCAGCTTTCCAAGTTCGGGATACATCGCAGCAAACATCGCAGGAATGATGGCGAAATACTTCGCCACGTCATTCGCGATCGAGAACGTGGTCAGCGCGCCTCGCGTGACAAGCAACTGTTTGCCGATAGCCACGACCTCAATCAGCTTGGTCGGATTGCTGTCGAGATCGACCATATTCCCGGCTTCTTTCGCTGCCATCGTCCCGGTGTTCATCGCGACGCCAACATCGGCCTGGGCCAAAGCCGGCGCGTCGTTCGTGCCGTCGCCCGTCATCGCCACCAGGCGGCCGCCAGCCTGTTCCTTGCGGATGTATTCCAATTTGTCCTTTGGAGTTGCCTGCGCAAGGAAATCATCCACGCCGGCTTCCTCCGCAATGGCCGCGGCCGTCAGCGGGTTATCTCCCGTAATCATGACGGAGCGAATTCCCATTGCTCGGAGAGATGCAAGGCGTTCCTTCATTCCCCCCTTGACGATGTCTTTGAGGTGAACCAACCCGAGGATTCTTGCCCCGTCCGCAACAGCCAGCGGCGTACCGCCATTCCGCGAGATCTGTTTGGACAGCTCCATGAGTTTCTCAGGCGCCGTTCCACCTTGTTGCTTCACAAAGTCGGCGATGGCTTCCGTCGCCCCTTTTCGCAAATGCCGGCCGTCCATATCGACGCCGCTCATACGCGTGTACGCGGAAAACGGGATGAAGTGCGCTTCATGCTCGCGAACTTCGCGGCCGCGCAGGCCGTATTTCTGTTTGGCAAGCACGACGATCGAGCGGCCCTCGGGAGTTTCGTCGGCGAGGCTCGACAGTTGAGCCGCATCTGCCAACTCACTCTCACTGGCGCCATCCACGGTGATGAACTCCACCGCCTGTCGATCACCCAGTGTGATCGTTCCGGTCTTGTCGAGAAGCAGAGTGTTCACGTCGCCTGCGGCTTCGACGGCTTTGCCGCTCATCGCAAGCACGTTGTGCTGCATCACGCGGTCCATGCCGGCAATACCGATGGCCGACAGAAGTCCGCCGATTGTGGTCGGAATCAGGCAGACCAGGAGCGACACGAGAACCGCTATCGTCGGCGCGGTCCCGCTTCCCACGGCCTGGATCGCGTATCGCGCATACGGCGGCAGTGTTGCCACGGCCAGGAGAAAGATCAAAGTCAGTCCCGCAATCAGAATATTCAGGGCGATTTCGTTTGGCGTCTTCTGGCGGACGGCGCCCTCAACCAATGCGATCATGCGGTCGAGAAACGTTTCGCCAGGATTGGAGGTGATTTGGATCTTGATCCAATCGGAAAGAACCTTTGTTCCTCCCGTCACCGCACTGCGATCTCCGCCGGATTCGCGGATGACCGGCGCGCTCTCTCCGGTGATGACCGATTCGTCCACACTGGCGATTCCCTCGATGACCTCGCCGTCGCCTGGAATCAGATCTCCTGGCTCACAATAGACGATATCGACTCTACGGAGTTTGGAAGCCGGCACCAGATCGGTCTTGCCGCCCGATACAATCTTCTTCGCCAACGTATCCGTCTTCGTCTTGCGCAGGTTGTCGGCCTGTGCTTTGCCCCGCGCTTCAGCCATCGCTTCGGCAAAGTTGGCAAACAGTACGGTGAACCACAGCCACAGCGCGATTTGCACACCGAAAAGAAGGCCCCCGACACCTGTGATCGCATCTTTAATGACGAAGACCGTGGTCACCGCCGCTCCCACTTCGACAACGAACATCACGGGATTTTTGGCGACCAATCTCGGGTTGAGCTTTACGAATGACTCTTTGGTCGCGCGCCTCAAGATCTCCGGATCGAAGAGCGGCCGGGCCCGGGTCGCCTTCGAGATGAGCTGCGTTTCCTGTTTCGCGACTTGTTTCGTCTCCGGTTTACGCCCATCTGGAGGAGCAGTTATGGAAGCCATATCAAAAGACCTTTCCATTTAGCATTTGAAAGTGTTCGACGATTGGACCAAGAGACAGCGCCGGAAAGTACGTAAGGGCCCCGACGATGACGACGGTTCCGATCAGCAAAATCACAAAGAGCGAATTGTTAGTCGGCAATGTGCCACTCGTGACGGGAACAAGTTTTTTCGCGGCCAGACTGCCCGCGATCGCAAGCGCCGGTATGATGAAAAAAAATCTGGCGATAAGCATGTCGATTCCCATCGTCAACGCGTACCAGGGTGTGTTTGCATTAATTCCGGCAAACGCGCTCCCGTTGTTACCGGCGCCACTGGTGTATGCATAAAGAATCTCAGCGAAGCCGTGAGGTCCAGCGTTGTTTGTATTCGCCGTGGCAGGTCCCGGTCCGTTCCAGTAGCTGTCCTTCGCGAACGGGATCACAGAACTGACGCCGGTGAACACCAGAATGCAGAAGGCCGTCGCAAGTACTGCGATGATGGCCATTTTGACTTCCTTTTGCTCGATCTTCTTGCCCACATATTCCGGAGTGCGCCCGACCATAAGACCTCCGATGAAGACCGCGATAACCGCGTAGATCAACATGCTGTAGAGGCCGGCGCCAACTCCTCCGAAGATCACCTCGTCGGTCTGTATGTTGAACAGCGGAACCAGCCCGCCAATCGGTGTGAAGCTGTCGTGCATTCCAATAACGGCGCCGCAGCTCGCATCGGTCGTGACAGTGGCAAAGAGTGCGGTCATCGGGTTGCCGAAGCGCACTTCCTTGCCTTCCATGTTGCCGCCCGGTTGAGTCCCCGTATAGCTTCGCTCAACACCGAGACTGGCTATCGTTGGATTCCCAGCTTGTTCGGCCCAATAGCAGATAAAAGCGCCGGCGAGGAACATGACGGACATCGCCGCAAAGAGCGCCCAGCCCTGCCGCGTGTCACCCACCATCCTCCCGAACATGTACGTCAGTCCGGCTCCAAGGCAGAAGATCAGCAGCATCTGGATCAAGTTCGAAAGGGGAGTCGGATTCTCGTACGGATGGGACGAGTTTGCGTTGGTGAACCCGCCACCGTTCGTGCCCAACATCTTGATAGCCAACTGCGACGCCAAAGGCCCTTGAGCGATGACCTGAGTCGAACCTTCCAGCGTCTGCACCGTCTCGTAAGGTTTGAAATTCTGAATGGACCCTTGCCACACGAAAAACAGCGCCGCAAGCACCGAAATGGGCAGGAAGATATAGACCGTGCAGCGGGTCACGTCGACCCACAGATTCCCTATGGCTTTCGCACTGTGCCGGGCAAACCCGCGGATCAACGCCACCGCAACCGCGATACCCACCGCTGCAGAAATGAAGTTCTGAACCGCGAGTGCGGCCATCTGCACGAAGTAGCTCATCGTGGTTTCCGGGACGTATGACTGCCAGTTTGTGTTGGTCATGAAGCTGACGGCCGTTTGGAATGCCAAATCGGGAGTCATCGGCGTCGCGTTCGGGGGCGCCTGAGGCGTTGAGAAGTGCTGCGGGTTGAACGGGAGCCAGCCCTGCAATCGCTGCAGTGCATAGGTTGCCAGGAGGCTGAACACGCTTATTGAAATCACGCTCGCGGCATACCGTGTCCAGGATTGCTCTTCATCTTCGCGAATTCCGCCCAGACGATAGATCAGTCCTTCCAAGGGACGCAGAATCGGATGCAGGAACGTACGCTGGCCTTCGAAGACGCGCGTCATGAAGACGCCTACAGGTTTCGTGATCGCAAACACCATGAGGAAAAAGATCACGATTTGTGCAATGCCTAGTGCAGTCATATCCATACCTCAGAAGCGCTCCGGGCGGAGCAGTGCATACATCAAATAAATGAAGAGAAATATCGCGGTGATTCCGGAGATCACGTACTCGACCACAATGGCCTCCTGTTGGTTACAAGCGTTCGCACGCTTTCGTAAAGCCCCACAAAAGAACGAAGAACGCTATCCCAGCGGCGATGTAGAAAAGATCCAGCATGGTTACCTAGACTAGCAGTCCACCCAAATGACCTGATGACCGAGTTTTCGTAGTCTGGCAGCGAGCCTCTTCTCGCTGGTGCGCCACCAGGATCTCTTGATCGGAATCAGAACAACGGATGCGGGGCCGAGCGCCCGGCGAAGCCCTAGTTCCCAGTCTCTAGCGTATACAATTTCTGCCGAGACTTGGGCAGGACACTCCTGGGCCAAACTCTTGAGTCTGCGCTCCAAGTGTTTTGGATTCACCGTGGGTTCGTCCAAGGGAACACCGTACGGCACGACATGGACATCAATCAGCCGCAGGCGAAGGTTCAGGCCGCTCGCTAATGAACCCACATACCGTAGTGCTGCTCTCGTGAGTTCAGGATTGCGATGAGGAATGGCCACTTGGAGATCCGCCGGGATCATGTCCGGCGAGTGTGGACTGCCGCTTAGTACTTCGGAATTGGGAGCAGGGGCTTGCTTATTTGTCATGGTTAGGCTCCGAATAACAAGCTAGCTCTCCGGACGCTAAGAAGTTGCTAAGAAGGGCTTAAGGTTTCGCTAAGTCACCTATTCATAAATACGGTTACGTATGAATAAGCAGCCGCGGATTGCACCCTCACCCGGCCTTCGGCCACCCTCTCCCGGGGGAGAGGGCGCCTGAATCGAAATCCCTCTCCCCCTGGGGGCCCCCTGGGAGAGGGTGGCGCGAAGCGCCGGGTGAGAGTGCAATCCGCGGCTGCCTTCGTGTATGTGACCGTAATTACGAAATCCAGTACTAAAGTCTGACGGTTCCCGAAGTGTCGGTGGGAAAGCCTGCCCCCCCGTTTGTCTTTGATGTTAATGCGATGATTCCGTCGATCCCGCAAAGCGGTAGCCCACCCAGGGTTCCGTCAGGATGTATTGTGGTTTGGAAGGATTGGGTTCAATCTTCTTGCGGAGATGTGTAATGAAGACGCGCAGATAATCGGTTTGATCGCCGTAGTCCGGGCCCCAAACGGCTTGGAGCAATTCCCGGTGAGGCACGGGCTTTCCCGTCTGCGAAACCAGGTAACGCAAAAGGTCGAATTCTTTCGGTGTCAGACGAACGTTTTTCTTGCCCGCTCGAATCTTGCGCGCTTCGAAATCAATTTCCAGGTCGTCCGATGTGAATGCGTGTGGGCCTGTGGCAGGAGAGGCTGGCGACCGGCGGAGAGCCGCACGGATGCGGGCCAGCAGTTCTCGCTTGCCGAACGGTTTGGTGACGTAATCGTCTGCGCCCGCATCCAGTAATTCTACCTTTTCATCTTCCTGCGGCCGCACCGTCAGAATGATGACAGGCACATCCGATGTCTCTCGAATCACGCGACACGTCTCCAGGCCTCCCATCCCCGGCATATTCAAATCGAGGAGTACTAAATCCGGCAGGAACTCTCGGAACTGCAATAGAGCCGCCTCTCCGGAGCGAGCTTCGACGATTTCGTATCTCTCGCCGGTGAGAATGACTTTCAGCACCCGACGGATCTGCGGTTCATCATCGACTATGAGGATTTTGCCGGCGCTCATGATCCTTCTTCCTTTTTCTTCCCCGCAGTGGGCAGTGTGAAAAAGAATTCGGAGCCTAGCCCAGGCTCGCTGTTCACTCCAATGTCGCCGCCGTGAGCCCGAACAATATCCCGCGCAATCGTAAGCCCCATTCCAGTCCCAGGAACACGGCTGGCCGTGACTGCCAAACGATAGTACCTCTCAAAGACGCGAGCCAACTCCTTTTGGGAAATGCCTGGTCCGGAATCTCGGACACTGATTCTCACTGAGCGGTCCGCAACGTCTGCTCGAATCACGATTGGAGACTCCGGATTGGAGTACTTCAGAGCGTTTGTTACAAGCTGACGGATGGCGAGACCAGCCAACTCCGCATCTGCGAAAACCTCAGGGAGACTTGGCGAGCACTCGATCTTAACCTCTCGATCCTTCAATAGAATCCTTAGCTTCTCGAGCGCGATATCAATCAAATTAGCGACAGCGTGCGGGAGTTTATGCAAACGCAGATCGCCCGCCTCAATGCGTGCCATCCAAATCGTTTCGTTGACCAGAGAATCCAACCGGTCCACTTCCTCATCAATGATTGTGACCAGTTCCTTCTGGGCAGGCGATTCTTCATCCAGTATGGAAGATGCTGCAGCCTTGATCGAAGTAAGGGGTGTCTTGAATTCGTGCGCGAGGGCGTCCAGGAGCATGGACTTCATTTCTTCATTTTGTCGCGCCGCCTCCATACGGCTGGCTGTCTCCTCGGCTCGTGCTCGCTCCATCGCAATCGCAGTCAGATTACCGATGGCATGCAACGCCGTGTCGGATATCGCACCGCCACTAATCGCCAGGCTGCCCACAGGCTCCCCGCCGAGACTGAGCGGCAAGACGGCCAGGCGCGCCGCTGAATCGTGAAAGACGGTGCCCTGGAGCGCTACGTCCCGCAGCTTGCTATCGGAAACCAAAAGATCCTGTGGGTCAGTCCTGTAGACATGCTCTCTCTTACGGTCGAAAACTGCGACGCAAGGGAGACCGAATACCTGCGCGATCCGGTGTGAGACTTGTTCAGCCATGGCAGACCGGTTGTCGATGAGCATCAACCCGCGGCTCAGTTCATACAGCCTCTCCATCTCATGCTGCCGTCGTGTGGCTTCCAGAGCCCTTTGTTTGACCCTCGCTGAAAGCTGGCTGGCAACGACCGCCGTTACGAGAAACGCAAATAGTGCGACCCAGTTCTGTGGGTCCGCGATCGTGAAGGTCCCAACGGGAGGCAGGAAGAAAAAATTGAAGCACAGCATCCCCGCCACCGAAGAAACGATCGCTTCTAGTAGTCCCCACTCCGTCGCAATGCCGAGGATTGCCAACAAGAGAGTCAGTGCTATCGTGGTACTGTTAACTTCCGTAACGATGCGCCGGAAGAGGAACGTGATCCCAGAGACGATCAGAAGACTTGCGCAAAGACGAGCCAGGGATTGAATGCGGTTTTGGTCCATCATTCGCGGCGACCGGCTCCTGTCACCTTAGCACCATTTGGGAGCCGAACCCACTTTGCGAACTGGCTTGAGTGAATCTTAAAGCCCTGTTAGATGCGAACGCGGGCTAAAGCCCGCGACTACAGGCTTAGCCGAAACGTTGTCGCAATGTGTAGTCGCGGGCTTTAGCCCGCGTTTGTATGGGTGACCATCGCTGCCTTCATTAGTGATTGCAGGATAATGGGAGTGGCCATCGGACTTCTGCCCAACTGCCGTTTCTAGGGTGAAACATGACGATACTGTTACTGTTTGCTGCGGCTCTCTTGGAAGCTGGTGGTGATGCGCTGATACGTTCAGGTCTTCATTCATCCACCATCATCGCCAGGACATCTTTTTTTCTAGTGGGCGCAATCGTATTGTTCAGCTATGGTTACGTCGTCAATGCGCCGCCTTGGGACTTTGGCTCCCTGTTGGGTGTTTACGTCGTGTTCTTCTTTATCCATGCGCAGTTGATTTCGTGGCTCGTATTTCGACAGCGGCCGACGGTTGCTGTCTTGTTAGGAGGCGCGTTCATACTTATTGGTGGATTCATCATTTCATTCAACTCCAGAAGCTGATGCGCGTAAGAGGGGCGGCGTGACGAATTTGAGGGACTGCTGCAAAATCGGGGATAATGGGAGCGGGATGGGTCTACGCTCGAAGCTCATACTGTCTACACTCTGCCTGTTCGTTGCCGTCTCTGCCGTTGCGCAGGAGGAGACAGGCGAAGTGAATGGCCGCGTTGTCAGTTCACGCGGCAACGAACCGCTCGCTCTGGTTCAGGTTCAGCTCTTGGGCACGTCGTTCCGCACAGTCACTGGCGAGGACGGGACATTTCACATCGCCGGGGTACCGGCCGGCAACTACGTGCTGCAGGCGGCAACAGTGGATTACTATCTGATCCGCCAGGAGTTTGCTTTGGCGGCCGGGCAAACCAGGAGCTTCGACGTCGTGCTGACATCTTCGACCGGCAAGCTCACGAATAGTGTGACGGTCTCGGCGGACGTATTTGGAGTCGAGACCGAAAGCAGCGCCTCCGCGTTCACGCTTGAGGGCGAGGAGCGCAAGAACCTGGCCAGCGTGCTCGCCGACGACCCACTACGGGCCGTCCAGAGCCTGCCGGGTGTGACGTCGAACAACGATTTTTCCTCGGAGTTCTCAATCCGCGGCGCCCCTTTCGGCCGCATCGGTTTGTACCTGGATGGAGTGCTGCTCCACGCCCCCTTCCATACCACCGACGGTCAAGCCGACAATGGCTCGTTGACCATCTTCAACGGCGACTTAACGGACGACATGACTCTATATCAGGGCGCATGGCCAGTCCGCTATTCGGACCGCACCGCTGGTATTCTTGCCGTCGAGACCCGGGAAGGCAATCGCGAGGAAATTCAAGGGCGATTCAGCGCCAGCGCTTCCAACGGGGGAGTACTGGTAGAAGGGCCGTGGGGGACGAGCAAGCGCGGATCGTGGTTAGCGGCTTTCCGCAAGAGCTACCTGCAGTACATCCTCAACCGAATCGACTTCGGTGACCAGGCGCCCTTCGTCTTTGGCTTCACCGACGGCCAGGCGCGGCTTGCTTATGACCTCACCCCTCGGCACAACCTCAGTTTGAGCTACCTGGACGGCGCCTCCTCCGTTGACCGGACACGCTTTCGCAGCGAGCTTGGCGTCAACTCGGTGATGACCAGCGGCTTCCGCTTCACGCTGCTCAACCTGGGTTCCCGGTATGCTCCGAGCCAGCACCTGTTGATCACCAACCGGCTGGCATGGTCGCGTGAGAGGGGTGAAGTGGCCAATCGCGACAACGCCGAACTATCAAACCAAACCTACGGCGAATGGACGTGGCGCAGCGACGCCAGCGTCGTCTGGGGCAAAATGAACACGCTGGACTTTGGCGGCCTGTTCCGGCACCTGCGGCAGGAGGGCTTGGCGAACCAGTTCGTTTACGCCCCGGTGCTCACGGCCGCGCTGGACGTCTTTCGCGGCGCAGGACATCAAGCCGGGGCTTACGTACAGCAATCCTTCGGGTTCGCCTCCGGCCGGGGCCACTTGAGAGCGGGTGTGCGCCAGGACGAGTATAGCGTGGCCTCTGCCGAGATCACATCACCGTATGCCGGCGTGTCGTTTGAGCCGTGGACCAAAACGCGGTTGGAACTGGACTGGGGACAGTACGGGCAGTTTCCGGAGTTGAACCAGTTCTTCTCGATTTTCGCCCGCGGCAGCCTGCTGCCGGAGAGGGCGACGCATTATGACGCCGCCGTAGAGCAACGGCTGGATGAGCGCACCCGTCTGCGGCTGGAGTTCTACGACCGGCAGGACCGCGACCTGCTGGCGCGCCCAGCGCTAGACCCCCGCTTGTTTGACCACGGAACGATCTTCCAGGCGTTGCCGAACGCGCCTTTGCTCAACTCGCAACGCGGTTATGCCCGCGGCGTGCAGGTGTCTGTCCAGCGGAGGACGGCCAATGGTTTCACCGGATGGGTTTCCTATGCCTACGGACGCGCAATCATCAGTGATGGCTATTTGCACCTCAAGTTCCCATCCGACTACGACCAGCGCCACACCTTCAATGCCTATCTGAGCCGCCGGCTGCGCCCCACTGTCAATCTTAGCGGGCGCTTCACCTACGGCAGCGGCATGCCCTTGCCCGGATTCTATCGGTTCGAGCAAGGCGGCTACTGGCTGGCTGAGAACCGCAACGGCTTGCGGGCTCCGGCCTACCAGCGCACGGATCTGCGGCTGAACAAGGCCTACGTGCGCCAGAAGTTCAAGACAACACTGTTTGCCGAGATCGTGAACCTGACCAATCACACCAACCGCGACTTCGACACACCGGGCCCTTACGACAGTAGCACTGGCCGTAGTTATCCCAATTTTTATAGTATGTTCCCTATCTTGCCCTCTGCCGGGATGGTGTTTGAATTTTAAGCCGTCGACCAGCGCATTGGATTTGTCGAACGTCAAAGAACCCAGGAGTTTGCTGCAGCGATCGAGTTGCGATAGAAACAAAAGCCGGATTATGATCGAGGGTTTGCTGCAGCCGATGCATCTGGTCCATGACGGAGTTTCATGAAGCGGATTCATGCTTGCGTTCTGATTCTCGTGTTCGTTGTCTTTGCGACATCTACAAAGGACGATGAAATCTGCAGCGCGAGCCTTTTTTCGAACTCGAATCGCTACGATAAAGTTCTGGTTGCTGTCAAAAGTCCTACCCAAACGGACTGTGACTCCTGCCTGGCGACGCTGCTCGAGCAACTGGTTAACGCCCACATCACTGAAGTATGGTTCCTGCGGGTGGAAGTTACCAGGAGCGTCGCAGACTCGAACAAGCATGCTTCATTCTCGCATCGGGATGTCACGGTTCTCGCTGGCCGGGCGCCTCCTGCATGTCCCACTGGTTCTGCCTGAAACAGGATTGGCATCGCGAATTACCTGTAGGAGCATTTTAATGTGGAAGGTGTTTCTCACGGGCGCAACTGGATTCCTCGGCGGTGAGCTTGCCGTTGCGCTCTCAAAGACGGACCGGGCAGAGAAGATTGCCTGCCTGGTTCGCGCGGAATGTGACGCCGAAGCCAGAGAACGGCTTGAAGGTGTTTTTCTGCTGCACGGAGACGCTTACGATCCGGACAGGATCGTGGCGGTTGCCGGAGATTTGTCGGACGACCAACTGGAGACGCGCCTTGCGGGCCATCCGGCGCTAAAAGACATCAATCTGGTCATTCACGCAGGCGCCAACACATCGTTCCTCAAACAGAAGTATCCCGTGCTCGTCGAGACCAACGTGCGCGGCACGCATCGAGTCGCTTCCTGGGCGTCGCAGCTTCCTTCGTTGGAAGCGTTCGCGCACATTGGGACGGCGACGATCGCTGGCGCGGGCGAGGACGTCATGGGCAAAACGCTCGGTGAAGACGAGCCTAACCTTTCCGCCAGGCATCTTGTGGGGTACACCCGATCCAAAATGCTTGCCGAAGTGACGGCGCGGGCGATGATCCCTGGCAACAAACTTACCGTGATTCGGCCATCCATCCTGCTGGGCGACACAAGACGCGTCGTGCCGCGCTCGTTCGACATCGCCTGGATCCTTGTCGCCATCAAGCAGCTCCGGATGTTCTTTTGCAACCCGGATGCGGTATGCGACATCATCCCCGTGGATTACGCCGCCAGTGCGATCCTGCGGCTCATGATGGGACACCGGCGGCATACGACGTATCACGTCAGCGCCGGTGCTTCGGCAACGACTTGCCGTAAAACGCTCGAAGCCATCGATTATGAGGAGTCCGGGAAACCTCCCCTTGCTTTCTGTTCCAAATCGGATTTGGACCTGATGAAGAGCTGGCTACGAAACGGCGATCCGGATTCGGCGTTGTCCATGTATGCGGAGCACATCGCGTACATCCGCTGCGGGCTCGGGAAGAAAAAAGCACGGATCCTGTTGTCAGGTCTCGAAGCCTACTGGCCCTTCATCGACCTTAGCCAGCGCTTCGACAACTCCCGTCTGCTTGCGGACACTGGAATTGGTTTGCCCGAACCGGCTCATGAATACTTGAAACGGACGGCGGTTTACCTCCAAGATATCGATCCTATCGAGGCAGCCTCCAATCCTTAGGTTCCAGGAGAAGCAAATGCGGCCAGTGATCTACGCGTGTATCGCAGTCCTCTTTTATGCTCTAGGAAACGTCATTCTCGAACAAAAACTAAAACCGTATACGCAGTTCGGCATCATGCTCTTTTGTTACATACCCATGATCGGAATGACCCTGGGAGCCCTCGCCGTCACCCGGTTCAGGCAGCAGCCCATCTCATTCCCGGCTGGAGACGCCGTCTATGCTGCAGGTCTCATTGCGATCGTCTTCTTCGTTGCGGACAGCTTCTTCTTCAGCGCATACACCAATAACGCCGACGCGTTTACCGTTTCTTCAATTGTCGTCATGTTCCCGGCTGCCGCTTCACTAATGAAATACTTGTGGACCGGACAACTTCCCAATCGATATCACTTGGCGGCGTACGCCATCGCCGTGGCCGCCGTGGCGCTGGCCGAAAAAGGCAACGAAATTTTGGTGGATCGGTAATGCGTACAAACGCGGGCTAAAGCCCGCGACTACATATTGCGACAACGTTTCTGCTAAGCATGTAGTCGCGGGCTTTAGCCCGCGTTCGCATCGCCGAGAGGGTTGATTCAGAAATCAGCGGCGGGCGTGTGACCCGGCTCGACCACCGTGCCTGCCACCCGAGGCGCTTCCCATGGTCGAACCCCTGGAGGGACGTACGGCTGTACCACTCGAGGGACGGGGCGTAGCGACGGAACCTCGGGTCGTGCCGGATTGAGGTTGTGCAGGTTTTGTATTTGAGGGTGTTGATCGGAGCGTCTGAGCGGTCGCTCCTGAAATACCGCGCTGCGCGAAGACGAAGATCGGAACGAACGCATAGCCGTAATAAGAGCGATAAGTGTGTTGGGGGATGAACGTGAAGCCGCTAAGGAATGGGCTGTAGATCCAGGCGGCTCTGTTCGGAAACAGTCCCCAACCCCCACCGTAAAGGCCGAACGGGCTGAAGCCTCCTGTCGAATGGTCGCGATAGGCCAGAGCGTTTGCTCTCGACAGTTCTGACGACCGTTGCTGGCTCCAACGGTTCAAACCATCGGATTCCGCGCTCGGTATGAGCTTGCTCTCCTGATATTGATCACCGTTCGCGGTGACTTGTCGTCCTTTCTTGACCGAAACCCTGGAGTCTGCCGTTTGGAGTTTTCCGTCGAGCACGGATGCCGTGTCCCCGGAGAAGCGATACAAACCCGGAGAAGCGATCAACACTAGTAAGCTTCCCGTGGTGACTCTGATCGGAGTGTGTTTATCAACGTTGGCAGACTCTATTACTGCCGTGCCGGATACGACGCGAACCACAACATTGGTAAGGTCGACAGAATCGAAGACAACCGTAGTCTCCTCATCAAGCCGGATGAATGATCCGGGATTGAGCAAAAGCTCAACGTGCCCTCCAGAGCCAGTTTGGATCGGCATGCCAGCGGGCACTTGCTCGTAAAGGCGCACCGTGGCTTGCCCGTCGACATAGTTGACGAGCCCTGCCTTGGCCGAAATCATGAATTGCAGCAAAACTAACGTGAGCACAATCATCAAAGCGCCTTTAGAAACAGCGTGAGAAAACTAGAAAGGGTACTGTCATTCTACGCCCGGCGGGCCGTTAGAACAATGCTCACCCAAATTCCCGAAGCACTGAACGCTTGGGCGGAGCAGACTCCCCTCCTTGGCAAAGGAGGGGTGGACGCGCCTTCAAGAGATATCCCTGTTCCCTTGAAAGGCGCGGACGGGGTGGTTCGTCCAAACTCCAAAACAATTTCTCTTGATCGAACCACCCCGTCCGCGCCCGTTGAGGTGGCTTCGCGACATTTTCTTAATGGCCGCAGCCACCCCTCCTTTGCCAAGGAGGGGACTTCGCTTCAAGCCAACTTTGCCAACAATCAAATGTTACGTTTATCTTCGCTTCGACGCGGAAAGAGATGGATTTCCTCTGGAGAATGAGCCAGCATTATGCGCCTTCAGAGTTGCAGAAAGGCGATTAGCCAACCACTAGAAATTCGCCGATGACGGAGTCTATTCCTCCAGGCCGACCGGGAATCAATGCCACGTGGACATCCAGTGCCAAGACCGGGGCTGGCACTTCAATTGGGCCGCAGAGCAAAGTCTGGTTCACCATCTCGCATGGCATCCTGGACGAAGTCTATTTTCCATTCATCGACCAGCCGAACATTCGAGATCTTGGGCTACTCATAGCTGATGGAGTGGATTTCTTTTCCGAAGAGAAGCGAGATGCGAACCACGTCATCAGCCCAATTGCGACAGGTGTTCCGGGCTATCACCTCACCAATACGTGTAAACAGGGCCGGTACCGAATTCGAAAGACAATCATCACCGACCCACGCCGCGATGTGGTTTTGCAGGCGATCCAGTTTGAAGCGTTGATCGGTTCCGTGCCGGACTATCACTTGTACGCGCTGCTCGCGCCGCATCTCGAAAATCACGGATCTGGCAACCACGGTTGGACTGGCACGCACAAAGGTACACCCATGCTGTTCGCACAGCGCGGAGGAACAACGTTGGCGCTCGCATGCTCGAGTTTGTTCAAAGCGATGAGCTGCGGCTACGCCGGATTCAGTGACGGGTGGCAGGATATCAGCGCGCACAAACGCATGACGTGGTTCTTTGATGATGCTCCAGACGGCAATATCGCACTCACGGGCGAAATCGTTATTCCCCGTGAAGGCGAGTTTATTCTGGCGCTTGGCTTCGGCCGTGATGCCGAAGAAGCTGGTCAACAGGCGCTTAGCGCGTTGGTGCAGCCGTTCGATGACTCGATAACGAAATACGTTCAGGAATGGCAAGACTATCAGACGCGATGCGAGCCACTCGACAACGGAGCGTCTGAAGTTAACCACTACCGAGTGAGCACGGCTCTGTTGAAGACCTGCGAGTCGAAGGACATTCCGGGAGGCATCATCGCGAGCCCCTCCATACCGTGGGGTTTCTCAAAAGGCGACGACGATCTCGGCGGCTACCACCTCGTGTGGACGCGCGACCAGGTGGAAGGAGCTGGAGCGTTGCTCGCGGCCGGCGATGTCGCGGGAGCTTACCAGGTACTGGTCTATCTCATCTCAACTCAAGAACCCGACGGGCATTGGGCACAAAACATGTGGCTGGAAGGCACTCCTTACTGGACGGGCATTCAGATGGACGAGACGGCTTTCCCCATACTGCTTGCCGATGCGCTGCGCCGTGCAAACGGTTTGGGGCGATTGAACGTCTGGCCGGCCGTGCGCAAGGCCGCAGCTTACCTCGTTTGTAATGGACCAGTAACTCCAGAAGATCGATGGGAAGAAGATGCGGGCTATTCACCATTCACGCTCGCCGTCGAAGTTGCGGCCTTGCTCGCCGCAGCAGATTTCGCGGACGAATACGGCGAAACAGAAACCGCCGTCCATCTTCGAGAGACGGCCGACATCTGGAACACGAATATCGAAAGATGGACATATGTCACCGGCTCGGAACTGGCACGCATGCATGCCATCGAAGGCTACTACGTCCGGATCGCAGCCGCCGATGTGGCCGATGCGCCTTCACCCTATTACGGCTTCGTTCCAATTAAGAACCGGCCTCCTGATCAATGCTCGGCGGAAGCATCCGCCATCCTCAGCCCAGATGCCCTGGCACTGGTTCGCTTCGGATTGCGTGCCGCCGATGACCCCCGGATACTGAACACCATTTCAGTGATTGACGCGATTCTGAAGACAGAAACCGCGACAGGACCCGTTTGGCACCGGTATAACAAAGATGGGTACGGAGAACATGACGACGGAAGTCCTTTTGACGGCACCGGCATCGGGCGCGGCTGGCCACTCCTGACCGGCGAGCGCGCCCATTACGAATTGGCGCGCGGAAATCGTGACGGCGCCGAACGACTCCGACGCGTCATCGAAGCGCAAACCAGTCCAGGCGGATTTATTCCGGAACAGGTGTGGGATGCTGCGGACGTCCCGGATCGTGAATTGTTCAATGGCCGCCCTTCAGGATCAGCCATGCCTTTGATGTGGGCTCACGCAGAATACATCAAGCTTGTTCGCTCGCTACGAGACGGACGTGTTTTTGATTTGCCGCCCCAAACCGTTCGGCGATATTTGGTCGACAAAGTCGTTGCACGCTACACGATCTGGCGATTCAACCAGAAGTGCACATGGACGCCGCTCGGGTACAAACTTCGAATCGAAGTGCTCAGTCCTGCTGTGATTTGCTGGACCTCGGACGGCTGGTCCTCCAAACACGAACAGAAGACCATCCCCACGAACCTCAACGTCCACTTTCTGGATATACCAACCGATTCTCTGCCGTCCGGCGCCTCCGTCAAGTTCACCTTTTGCTGGTCGAGCGGGCAGTGGGAAGGAAGCAATTTTGCGGTGGTGATTGCCTAGTAAACCGATGAAGCAATACAAATTGGGCTAACGAGCCATCACTTTGGAGCCATGCCGGATATGGACCCTCGGATGCTATGCTCAAAATGTGAGGGTTGACGACCCAAGTGGCTTCCAAAAGATGCGAGGAAGGCTGCGTTTAAAGTGGCTCGCCGTTGTCGCGTTCATGCCTCTGATGTGGTCTCTTTTCGCTGAAACTCCGATTGCGGACCACACAACGAAAACCCCGACTGTAGACAAGACGCCAAAATTTCGTTCTGGGGACCAGGTTGGGGAATTTCAATTTGCCAGACTCCGATATCCCGGAGGCATTCCTGGCTTTTTCAAGAACTGGTACACCGATTATCCGGCAATGGACGTTCACTTAGCGACGATCGTAGGCCGACTCACCCGGATTGACATTGGTCCATCGGTTGTTGTCGATCTTTCAAGGCAGAACATTTTCGATTACCCGTTGATTTATTCTGTCGAACCCGAACAGATGGTTCTTGGTCCGCGTGACGTTGCAACCTTGCGCGAGTACCTGTCGCGTGGCGGCCTCTGGTTTGCCGACGACTTCCACGGCGACGAGGAGTTCTGCAAGTTTCTGGAGCAAATTCATCAAGTGCTGCCCGATGCATCACCAGTAGAACTGGATACTTCACATCCCTTGTTTCACAGCTTCTATGACATCAACAAAATCATCCAGGTGACGAACAACGAAATCGCGGAATGTCGCGAGTGTGATCAGTGGGAGAACGGTCCATCCGGGAGAGAACCAAAGGTATTTGCCATCCTGGATCCACATCAACGAATAAGCATTCTTATGGCATGGAATACCGACCTCGGCGATGGACTAGAGTGGGCCGATGACCGGCGATACCCCGAGAACTACTCCAAGTATTCCATCAAGTTCGTCACCAACGTCATCGTTTACGCAATGACGCACTAGGTCTAACCTGCATTTTCAGCGGCACTTGCTGGCAATGCCGAAGGCGGGACTCGAACCCGCATGCCTCGCGGCGCCACCCCCTCAAGATGGTGTGTCTGCCAATTCCACCACTTCGGCTTTGTGCTGCAGGCATAAAAGCCCGCGACTACGTTACTTCTTCTGCTGAGCCGGCGGAGTTGCGGGCGGAGCCGGCGTGCCCTGCTGCTGTTGCGGTTGCGGGGCAGCGGGCGTTTGCTTTCCGGGAGCCGGCTGAGGTTGATTCTGCTGCTTGGCGCCCTCGCGCACGACGGAAGACCCGCCGGGCCGCGAAATCAGAATCGCCAGCGACAGCGAGGTAATCATGAAAATGATTGCAGCGGCCGTCGTGGCTCTGCTCAACACGGTGCCGCTACCTCGAGAGCCGAAAGCGGTTTGAGTACCGCCGCCACCAAAGGCACCCGACCAGTCGGCGCTTTTGCCTTGCTGAAGAAGCACAACCAAAATCAAAAAGATCGAAACGATCACGTGAAACACGGTGAGAATCGTCGGTAACCAGGTCATACGTATTTTATGATGGCTGCAAACGAGGCAGGATCTAAACTCGCGCCTCCTACCAGCGCGCCATCGATATCCTCTTTGTTCATCAGAGCCGAAATATTGTCGGGTTTGACGCTCCCGCCGTACAGAATGCGAAGTGAATCAGCCGCAGCCGCGTTATAGATTTCAGCGAAGACCTTACGAATTTCGGCGTGCATCTCGGCGGCGATTTCCGGCGTCGCAGTTCGCCCGGTGCCAATGGCCCATACGGGCTCGTAAGCGACAATGATATGGGAAAGGTTCGCCTCCGTCAATCGACCCAACCCGCGCTGGACTTGCCTGCGCATCACTTCCAGGGCCTGACCGGCGTCACGTTCGGACAGCGTTTCGCCCACACAAACAATCGCCTCGAGACCGCCGTTCACTGCCGCACGAGCTTTCTTCTCAACCCATTCGTCGGTCTCGCCGAAGTACTGGCGGCGCTCGGAATGTCCGACGATCGTGTAGGCGCAGCCTGCATCCAGGAGCATTCGTACGGAAACCTCACCCGTGAAAGCTCCTTGTTCCTCCCAATGGACATCCTGCGCGGAGATCGCGACACGGGTGCCGTCGGCCTCTTCGACAGCGGTTGGCAGAGCCGTGAATGGAGGCGCCACAACGATGTCGCAATGTTCGACGTTTTGGATCTCGGGGATCAGTGCATCGAAAAATGCGCTGGTCTCCGGACGAGTTTTGAACATTTTCCAGTTGCCAGCAATAATGGGGCGTCTCATCTACTTATTCGTTAGCACCTCGACACCAGGAAGTTTCTGCCCAGACAAAAATTCAAGCGATGCGCCGCCACCAGTCGAAATGTGCGTTATTTTGGATTCGACGCCAGCCTGGGCTACTGCGGCGGCCGAATCGCCGCCTCCGACGATGGAGAAAGAGTGGGAATCGGCGACGGCTCGAGCTATCGCGAAAGTGCCTTCGGCAAACTTCGGATTCTCGAAAACACCCATCGGCCCGTTCCAGACGATAGTCTTGGCCCGTCGAATGACTTCCAAATAACGCCGTACCGTCTCCGGACCGATGTCCAGCCCCATGCGATCTGCGGGTGTCCGATCCACCCGGGTTACTTGAGACTCCCGGCTATCCACGTTCGGCGCGACGACGTGGTCCAACGGCAATTCAATCGAAACGTTTTTCTGAGAAGCCTTGGCCAGCAGGGCCTTCGCGAGATCAATCTTGTCGGTTTCCACCAGGGACTTTCCAGTCTCGAGACCTTTGGCGCGAAGGAACGTGTAGGCCATGGCGCCCCCAATCAAGATCGTGTCCGCGATGCTGATGAAATTCTCGATCAGGTCGATCTTGTCCGAGATCTTGGCGCCGCCAACAATCGCAACATAAGGCTTCTCTGCTTTTGTCAATGCATGAGTGAGAGCCTCCAATTCCTTCTGCATCAGGAATCCTGCGACAGCCCAGCGCACGAACTTAGCAATGCCCACGGTCGACGCGTGGGCGCGATGCGCAGTGCCGAACGCATCATTGACGTAGACATCGCACAACGCTGCGAGTTGTTTCGCAAAAGCGGGGTCGTTCTTCTCTTCTTCGGCATGGAATCGGAGATTCTCGAGCAGGAGCGCTTGACCGTTTTGGAGTTCGGAAACCATTTTCTCGACTTCCGGCCCCACACAGTCCGGAGCAAAGGCGACCGCCTTCCCCAGCAATTCACCGAGCCGGGCCGCTACCGGCCTCAGGCTGTATTTGGGTTCAGGCTTCCCTTTCGGCCGGCCCAGATGGGAGGCGAGAATGAGCCGCCCACCTTTTTCGAACACATATCGAATCGAAGGGAGCGCCGCCTCGATGCGGGTATCGTCCGTAATCCGCCCGTCCGCGATCGGGACATTGAAGTCCACGCGCATGAACACACGCTTGCACAGATCGAGATCTGAGATGGAGAGTTTGCTCATTATGTCGCTACGAGCTTGATGACATCCCGGAGCCGGCAGCTAAATCCCCACTCGTTGTCGTACCAGGAAAAGACCTTGACCATCTTGTCGCCAAGCGTCCTTGTCAGCGGCGCGTCGACGATGGACGAGTTTGGATTGTGGAGAAAATCGGCTGAAACCAGCTCTTCATCGCAATATTGAAGGATCCCCTTCAGTGGCCCGCCGGCCGCAGCTTTCAACGCCTGGTTGACCGATTCTACCGTCACCGGTTTGTTCGTCCGCACGGTGAGATCAACGAGCGACACATCGGGCGTTGGGACTCGAATCGCGATTCCGTCAAGCTTTCCCTTCAGCTCGGGCAGAACGAGTCCGATCGCCTTCGCGGCGCCTGTCGAAGTGGGAATCATCGAAAGCGCGGCCGCCCGTGCCCGGCGCAAATCCGGATGAGGCAGATCGAGAAGTTTCTGGTCATTGGTATAGGAGTGAATGGTGGTCATCAATCCACTATCGATTCCGAAGCTCTCGTGAACGACTTTGGCAACGGGTGCGAGGCAATTCGTTGTACACGACGCATTCGAAATGACGTTGTGCTTGGCGGAATCGTAGCTTTTGTCATTCACTCCGAGGCAGATCGTGATGTCCTCACCCTTGGCCGGCGCGGAAATGATAACTTTCTTTGCGGACCCACGCAGGTGTTTGCGGGCGTCTTCGGCATTGGTGAAAAGTCCGGTAGATTCGACAACGACCTCGATGCTTAGCGAAGGCCAGTCGATTTTGCTGGGATCCCTTTCCTTGAATACTTTAATGCTCTTGCCGTCGACATTGATATTGTCTTCGCCAAACTTGACGCTGGACTGCAGGTTGCCGAGTACCGAGTCGTACTTGAGAAGATGAGCGAGTGTTTTGGGATCCGTGATGTCATTGACGGCAACGATATCGATGCCTTTGTCGTCCATAGCCGCGCGGAAAAGATTGCGTCCGATCCGGCCAAAACCGTTGATGCCTACTCTAATTGCCATAGCTGCTCCTGTAAGGGATAGACACCGAATTCTGAACTCCAAGAATTCGGTGTCTATCCCTTAATTCCCGAAATCAGCAAATCAAAAGTATACTGCGGCGGGTATGTATTTCACATACACGTTGATTCTTGGCCTGGGCCTTCTTTTAACGCTGCCGTATTACATCGTTCGGTTTCGAAAATATCTGCCGACCTTGCCGGACCGGCTCGGCTTTCCGAGCCTGCCTCCATTGCGGCACGCCGTTTGGGTGCACGCGGTTTCGGTCGGCGAGGTGAAGGCCGTCGAAAGGCTGGTAGAGCGACTGCGTGGGCAATTCCCCGGAAAACCTCTTGTGGTCTCGACGGCCACACCCACCGGGCAGCAACTCGCGCGCGAACGCCGGGACATTATCGATCATACGTTTTACTTCCCAATTGATCTGCCGTTCTGCGTACGGCGCGCAGTGGATCGCGTCAATCCGCAAATGGTAATCATTGCCGAGACCGAGATATGGCCGAACTTCCTGCGGATTTGCAGAAGCAAACAAATTCCCGTTGTGATGATCAACGGAAGAATTTCCGATAAATCGTTCCCGCGGTACCGCCTGGTTCGGCGCTGGTTGCGGCGGGTGTTCGCGGATTACATGATCCTGGGGATGCAATCGGAGATGGACCGGAAGCGGATCGAGGAGATCGGAGCAGATCCGCAAAAGGTGACGGTTTTCGGGAATCTGAAATACGACGTGGTGGGATCGAGCCGGGTGCTTGACGCCACGTTGGCCAAGCTGCTTCAGAGTTGGAGTCTGGTGTGGATTGCCGCCAGTACGACAACGGGCGAAGAGGAGATGGTGCTGGACGCATTTGCTGCGATAAGCAAGACGAATCCTGATTTGAAGCTGGTTATTGCGCCAAGGCACGCCAATCGATTTGACCAGGTGGAAGAGTTGGTGAAGCAACGAGGGCTTGGTTGTGTGCGCCGAACTCGGCTGGTTGAAGGGACCGCCGGGCTAAAGCCCGGCGGCTACATTCATCAAATATTACTCCTCGACACGATCGGCGAGCTGGCTGCGGCATTTCAATATGCGACCGTGGTTTTTATGGGAGGGTCGCTCGTGCCGAAGGGCGGGCACAATGTGCTCGAACCCGCGCGGCACCAAAAACCGATTATCTTTGGGCCGCATATGCAAAATTTTCGGGACATGGCTTGCCTATTCCTCGACGCGAAGGCGGCGGTGCAGATTCAGAGTGCGGCTGAGCTTGCGCCGGCCGTTGAAAAACTCCTGGCAGACCCGCATCACGCTTCAGAGCTTGGACGGCGTGCCCGCGCGATCGTGGAACAGAACACCGGAGCTACCGATCGGGTGCTGCGATTTCTCCGGCCCGTCGAGGCCGGCAGGTGAGAGCGGCGTTCCGGTTTTTACTCCACGCTCGTGAAAAGCTTTATAGCTCCGGGGTTCTGTCTAGTCTGCGGCTGAGTCACCCTGTCATCAGCATCGGCAATCTCACGCTGGGCGGAACCGGCAAAACCCCACTCGTGATCGCCCTTGCAGAAAGGTTGCGCGATCGCGGTTTTCATCCGGTGATCCTGTCTCGAGGGTACCGCAGAACCAGCCGCGAAATTGTGGTCGTACCGGCGGCCAGCCCGGTAAGGGTTGGGTGGGAAGATGTTGGCGACGAGCCTTACATGATGGCCCGCCGCCTCGGCAATGTTCCCGTCGTTGTCGGGGCCGATCGGTACCAAGCCGGACTCCTGGCCGAACGCAATAAGCTTGGCGACATCTTCCTTCTCGATGACGGATTCCAGCATTGGCGGCTCCACCGTGACCTGGACATCGTGACGATCGATCCCGTCGAGTGGGCCGCCGGTGAAGCGCTATTGCCGGTTGGACATTGGCGAGAGCCGAAGAGCGCCATATCGCGGGCTCACCTGGCGTGCGTTCAGGAAATTCCGGGAGCCGGAGCACCGTCCTTGCCTATTCCGTCATTCACGGTTCGAACCGAGATTCAGGGCATATACAAGGAAGACGTGTTGATCCCTCCCGAAACGCTCCAGGGACGGGCCATCGTCGCGTTTGCCGGGATCGCCAAGCCCGAACGATTCTTCGCCACCGTGGAATCGCTAGGCATCCGTCCCGTGAAGTGCGTGCCTTTCCGCGATCATCATCGTTTCTCACCTCATGATGTCCAAAACGTCGGCGGTGAAATACGAATTACAACCGAAAAGGATGCGGTGCGGCTCCTGGGCCTCGGAGTCACAGACTTCCTGTACCTTCGGATCTCTGTTAACATTCCGGACTTCGAGCGGCTAATGTCTATCATTCTTAGCCGCCTGCCGAAGCTGTAATGCGTGTAGACAAGATCCTGATCCGAGGTCCGAACTGGATCGGCGATGCTGTTCTGGCTATCCCTGCAATGAAAGCCATACGCGCGCACTTCTCTGACGCTGAAATTACGTTGCTGGTGCGGCCCTGGGTAGCCGGACTTTTCATGTCCGTGCCGTTCATCGATAACGTGTGGAACGAACCCAGGCCGTCGCGGCTTATGGATTGGACCCGCATCACCCGCCAGATTCGAAGGCGCCGATTCGATCTCGCATTGCTATTCCCCAATTCATTCGAATCCGCGCTGATGATCTTTCTCGGACGAGTGCCGCGCCGCGTTGGCTACGCGACGGATGGCCGTGGTTGGATGCTAACAGAAGCTGTCTTGCCGGGAGATGAATCGCCCCACCAGGTGCATTACTATCTTGATCTCGTGAAAATGCTCTCCGTGAACACCGAACGGCCATCGATTCTAATCGAAGCGACCAGCGAAGAGCGCGCCAACGCTCGGAGACTGTTGAATGCGGAGGGCATTCCATACGGCGCCCCTTTTCTGGTTTTGAATCCCGGCGCAGCGTATGGATCGGCAAAGCGGTGGTACGAAGACCGGTTCGCCGAAGTGGCGGACATCCTCGCGCGCGAAGTATCTCTAAACGTCGCTATCATTGGATCGCTCGGCGAACGGCTCATGGCCGAACACATCCGGAAACGAATGAAAAACTGTACCGCGGTGCTCAGCGGTAAGACGTCCCTGGAAACATTAATCGGTGTCCTGGCAGAATCCTCTTTAATGATTACCAATGACTCCGGGCCAATGCACATCGCCGCGGCGCTCGGTGTGCCGACGGTTGCCGTATTTGGTTCAACGGATGAGAGAGTTACAGGACCTTACGGCCCACGCACGCGTATCGTGAAACATCCGGTAGAATGCAGCCCTTGTCTGTTGCGCGATTGTCCCATCGATCATCGATGTATGACGGGCGTGACGGTGGAGGATGTTTGCCGGGCCGCGAGGGAAGTTTTGGCGTGATTCGCATAATTGGCGGCCGCGAATGTCGCCAATTACGCCAACGAATTCTATGCACAGAGCGATTTTCATGGACCGCGACGGAACCGTATCCGAAGAAGTCGGGTACATGTATGATCCCGGCCTGTATAAGCCGTTCGTTTGGGCGGGCCCAGCGATCCGGCGGATTAACGAAAGCGGTATGAAAGCAGTTTTGATCACGAACCAGTCTGGTGTCGAACGCGGCTATTTTGATGAAGCGGGGGTGCATGCGGTCCACGATATCCTTCAAGCCGAACTGGAACGGCATGGCGCGAAACTCGATGCGATCTATTTCTGCCCGCATGGCCCCGATGCTGGGTGCGAATGCCGTAAGCCGAATCCAGGGATGCTGCTTCGCGCGCAAAGGGAATTGGCCATCGATCTGACTGAATCGTATGTTATCGGCGACAAGCATGTGGATGTCGAGACCGCCTATGCAGTGAGTGCAAAATCCGTGCTGGTCTTGACCGGCTACGGACGAGACGAACGGGAAAAGCATAAGGACAGCGAGCACCAGCCCCACCTTGTGGCTGAGGACCTGATGGAAGCCGTCGAAGTAATTCTTGCTGGAGCACTCCGATGAGCCCGCTTCGCCCAGTCGTTGAACGATTCAAGGACAAACGCATCGTGGTGCTCGGCGACCTGGTCGCTGATGTGTTTGTCTATGGCGAGATTTCAAGAATCTCGCGCGAGGCGCCCGTCTTGATTCTGAACCACCGCGAAACGCAGGTCGTTCCGGGAGGCGGGGCAAATGCCATCCACAATCTAAGCGCGCTCGGCGCGAAGCCGATACCGGTGGGCATCATCGGCGACGATTCCGAAGGCCACCAGCTCGTTCAATTTTTTTCAGACCGGGGAATCGATGTTAGCGGAATACGGGTGGCAAAGTCGTATCGCACGCCGACCAAAATGCGGATTCTCGCGGGAGCGGTTCATTCGCAGCGCCAACAAATTGTGCGGATCGACTCCGGCGGCCCCGTTCAGGAGGGCAAGGCAGTTGGCCACGCGGGGATCGAGCAAAAGCTAAAAATATCACTGAGCCACGCAGATGCGCTCCTCGTCTCTGACTATGGGTACGGCCTGGTGACGCCGCAGTTCGTTTCCAAAATCCGGTCGAACGGAATTCCGGCCACGATTGACTCACGCTACTCTCTCGAAACCTTTCCGCGAATGACGGCTGCCACACCCAATGAACCAGAGGTCGAAGCATCCCTTGGGATATCGATCGGCAAAGACGCAAAAAAGCTCGAATGGGCCGGCCGCACGCTGCTTCGCCAGTTGAAGCACGACGCGCTGCTCATCACGCGCGGAAAAGATGGCATGGCGCTGTTTGAGCGTGGTAAAAAGACGGTTCAAATTCCAATCCATGGGAGCGACGAGATCGCGGACGTCACCGGAGCCGGAGACACGGTTATCGCGACTTTCACGCTCGCGCTGGCTGCCGGAGGCAGCTATTATGAGGCTGCACGACTGGCCAGCTATGCAGGTGGCATTGTCGTCATGAAATATGGAACCCGGCCCGTGACCTACGAAGAACTCGTCAGAGCGGTGGAGGAGGACGCATCGTGAAACTTCGGCGTGTGGAGGAATTGCGGGAATTGCTGCAAGGCAAAAAGGTTGTCCTCGCAAACGGCTGCTTCGACATTCTACATGTCGGACACCTGCGCTACCTGCAGGCTGCGCGCGCTCTCGGCGATGCTCTGGTTGTTGCCGTCAACAGCGATCGGTCCGTGCGCGCGATCAAAGATCAAGGCAGGCCTATTCTGAATGAGAATGAGCGTGTCGCGCTTGTCGAGGCGCTGGAATGTGTGGACTTCATTGTGGTTTTTGACGAGCCGGATGTCTCGCGTGTTTTGGATACGCTTCGCCCTGACATACATGCGAAGGGAACCGACTATACTGAGCAGACTGTGCCCGAGCGAGATCAGGTGCTTGCTTACCACGGTGCGGTGCGCATTACAGGCGACCCGAAAAATCACTCCACACGCGGTATCATCGAGCGCATTTTGGAGAAAGCACGCCAGTGATCACGAAAGCGAGTCTCGAGAGCTTGAAAGGCGCCAGGCCGAGCCGGTTTCTCGTGGTGAAGTTTGGTTCACTTGGTGACATCGTTCATTGTCTGCCATCGGTCGCGCAATTGCGGCAGGCGTTTCCGGGAGCCGAAATCGACTGGCTGATCGAACGAAAGAACAAGATCGTGGTTGAGCTCAGCGGGCTAGGGGTTCGGCTTATCCCAATTGACACCTACCAGTGGCGAAACAGCCCTGGAATCGGCAGCGCGAAAGAGATCGCGGAATTCGTTTGGGCGTTGCACACCGACGGTTACGACGGCACGATCGATTTTCAAGGACTTCTTAAATCCGCCTTCTTCGCCTACCTTTCCGGAGCTCCGATCCGCATCGGATGGGAGCGGGACTTTCTGAAGGAATCCGTGAGCAGGTTTTTCTACACGGAGGTTGTCACCCCGAAGCGCATTCATATCATCGACCAACAGATGGAACTGCTGAGACCGCTGGGTATTGATCCCAATTGGGAGACCGAAGTTCCGCTACGCGCGACGGAGCCGGCGAGACGATCGATGGCTCAGAAGCTCAACGGACTCTCCGACTACATCGTGATCAATCCCGGAGGCAACTGGCCAACCAAGTGTTGGGAGCCGGAACGATATGGCGAACTGGCACTGAGGCTGATGAACGACGGGCTGCCCGTAGCGGTAACCTGGGGTCCCGGCGAAGAGAGACTCGTAAGCAGGTTGGTTCGTTCGGCCGGAAATGGAGTGCGCGAAGTGGCGACTTCGCTGGAGGAACTGGTCGCGTTATGCGAGAAGGCTCGGCTATTTGTCGGTGGAGACACTGGCCCGATGCATTTTGCCGCCGCTATAGGCACGCCGATCGTGTCCATCTTCGGTCCGACGAGCAGTGATCGGAATGGACCGTTTCGGCGCGAAGACATTGTCGTCGAGCGACGGCTTCCCTGCCGGCCATGTTACGAGCGGGACAAATGTCCGCTCGATCACTGGCAATGCATGATGGACATCACCGTCGATCACGTTTACGAGGCCTGCCGCAAACGCCTGTTGCTGGCCGACGCCCGAGAGCCACTCCAGCCCGCGAAATAATGCTTCAAAAGCTGCGCGTTCCGCTGGCCTTCGCGATCGCGCCGGCGGTATTGTATTTCGCTAACCCCACCATTCCGTCCATACTGCTCGGCCTACCTGTAGCATTGGTGGGCGCTGGGTTCCGAGCCCTTGCCGCCGGCGTGATTCAAAAAGATTCGAGTCTCGCGACGTCCGGTGTCTACGCCCTCACCCGTCATCCGCTCTATTTCGGAAGCTCGCTGCTCGCCGTTGGCTTTGCGATCATGAGCGCAAGCGAAACTGCGGCAGCGCTGTTGCTGGTTCCGTTCATCGTGATTTATCCCACCGTCATCCTCCGGGAAGAAGCCCGCCTGGAAAACCGTTTCCCTGATGAAATCCGTCCCTACAAAGCCGCTGTCCCTCGCTTCTTCCCCCGGTTCACGCGCTGTTTTCGGCCCTCGTTCTCTTTCGACCAATACCTCTGGAATCGGGAATACAACACGGCCTTAGGGTTTGTGGGAGCCTTGGCAGTGTTGATTTTGAAATGGTGGCTGGGCGCCGCGCCATGACGGTGGTATCTAACAAAAAACTTCAATCAGGCATGTAGTCGCGGGCTTCAGCCCGCGTTCAAAATCTTTCGACACATCGTTCAATCAGGCGGCAGCTCTTCTTAGGAAAGCTTCAAGATCCACGCCAACAGCGGCCGTAAAAGGGTATTGGCGCCAATCCGTCACTAAGCCTCGCCGGACTGGATTGTTTAATACGTATCGAACTTTGGTACCCAACTCGGGCGTGCGAATGACCCGATCATGAAAGCTCTTTTGCCATTTCGTGTTCGGGTGTTGTTTCGCTAACCAATACCCGCTAGCCTGCTTGAAATGTTCTACTCCGCGGAGGAGATCAGTGTTGTCGTTCCTACCGATGCAAACGAGATGCGCGTGGTCGGGCATGAAACAATAGATCGCAACAAAGAGGTGTTTTTCGGCGCCTTCTTTCAAGAAATCCACGAAAACTCCGACTAGGCTGGGTTCTGTGAAGAAGGGTCGCCTTTCCATCAGGCACAATGTGAACGCGGCCGAAACTCGGCCACGGTAACATTCTCTTGGCAAACGGTGATGTCTGGTTCCCATACGTTATCCATAATTCGGGCGCGGGCTAAAGCCCGCGACTACATACGCAAGCAAGCAACAAACCACCATAGGGGGCCAAGCCAAACAACGGGGTTGATTTAGCGGCGGGCGATACCTATACTCAAAAGGTGGTTTTCTTTAAGTGGGCGTTCCGCCCACTTTTTTGTTGTTATGAGCATGGGAGTCGAGTGGGACCGGATCCGGCGTCTCATTGAGGAAGTTGTCGAAGGCCAGGGATATGAGTTGGTTGACGCGGAAATCAGGGGAGCGGGCGAAAACTCAGTCCTTCGGATCTTTATCGACAAGTTGTCGGGCATTTCCCATCACGACTGCGAGTTAGTCAGCGAGCAAGTAGGAACGGTACTCGATGTTGAAGATCTGATTCCGTTTTCTTACACATTGGAAGTTTCCTCTCCTGGTTTGGATCGGAAGCTGGTCAAAGAAAGTGACTACACTCGCTTTGACGGGAAGTTGGCCAGGGTCCAGACGCGAATCCCGTTGAATCAGCAAAAGGTTTTTCGAGGGCGTCTCCAGGGACTCCACAACGGAAAAGTCCGGTTGGAATTGCCCAAAGGCAACCTGTTGGAAATCCCGTTGGACGTCATTCAGGAAGCCAGGCTGGAAGTGGATTGGGCGGCGGAGAAAGCAAAGCCTGGCGGTTAGCGCCAAGCGTGGGGGACCGGCTGGCCGGCCCGACGCTAAGTACTTAGTTTCATAAATACGGTGACGTATTTGCCCTCATCCGGCCCTTCCCTTGGGGCTTCGCCCTAGCGGGCTTGCGCTTCGCGCGGGCCACCTTCTCCCAGAGGGAGAAGGACCATTCGGAAGGTTAGTCCCTCTCCCCCTGGGAGAGGGAGCCGCGAAGCGGCGGGTGAGGGCGCTGTACGTGACCGTATTTAGGAACTCGTGCACTCAGGAATGGAGTCAATTGATGTCAAATCTGCTTTTTCAAACGATCGATCAGATCAGCAGAGAAAAGGGGATCGACCCGAAAATCGTAATTCATGCGATCGAGGATGCCATTGTTGTGGCTTCACGCAAGTACTTCAAGTCGAATGAGGAATTGCGTGGGCGTATCAATTCCGAAACCGGTGAAATCGATGTGTTTGCGGTGAAGAAGGTCGTGGACAACGTGACAAACCCTGTGAAGGAGATCTCATTGGACGAGGCCCGCACGATCAAGCCGGATGTGCAGATGGAAGGAGAGATCGAATTTCAGAAACCTACGGCTGTCCTTGGACGCATCGCGGCCCAGATGGCAAAGCAGGTGATTTTTCAGAAGGTCCGCGAAGCCGAACGCGAGAGTGTGTATGCCGAATACCACAAGCATGTCGGCGAGGTCGTGAACTGCGTCGTGAAGCGGTTTGAAAACGGCGACATCATCGTCGAGCTTGGCAAGACGGAAGGAAAGCTGCCCAAGCGTGAACAGTCAAGACTCGAGAGTTTCTCGGTGACCGATCGCATCCGCGTCGTCATCATCAAAGTTGAAAAGACGTCGAAGGGCCCGCAAGTTATCGTATCCCGGACCGACCCCACGCTGGTCCAGCATCTGTTTCAAACGGAAGTGCCGGAAATTTACGACGGCACCGTCCAGATCAAGAGCACTGCGCGTGAAGCTGGCGAACGAACGAAGATCGCCGTTTCCTCGCGCGAGAAGGATGTGGATCCGGTCGGTGCGTGTGTCGGAATGAAGGGCACCCGAGTGCAATCCATCATCCGGGAATTGCGCGGCGAGAAAATCGACATCATTCAATGGTCCGACGACGTCGTCACGTTCGCGACGAATGCGATCAGTCCGGCAAAAATCAGCCGTGTGTCGATCGTCGAGAGCAATGAAAAGATTATGGAAATGGTTGTCGAGGACAGCCAGCTCTCGCTAGCAATCGGCAAGAAAGGTCAGAACGTCCGTCTCGCCTCCAAGCTGATCGGCTGGCGTATCGATATCAAGAGCGAAGAAGAAAAACGCGCTGAAGTCGAAAGCCAGATGGATCAAATGCAGGAGTCCGCGCCGACGCCGCTGGAAAACATGCCTGGGCTCACTCCAAATCTGGTGCAGAAATTGAATGCTGCGGGTATTGGGACCTTGGAACAACTGGCGGATCTGTCGCCTGAGGACCTTGAGAACATTCCGGGCATCGGTGAGAAGACCATCGAGAGGATAAGCGACGCGCTTTCGGAGTATTACGCGCAGTCACCCGCTTATCAGGATGAGATGGAGCGGCTTACACAACAGCACATGTTCAGCAAGGACGAACCAGAAGCGAGGAAACAGAAGCCGGGCGCGGAAGGGAGCGCTGTGGAAAGCAAAGAAACCAGCGAAGAGAACGTACCTGAAGAGTAAAATAAGTGATATTCTTCTTTGATTTTGGGGGACAGGGCGCGAATGACGCGAATGGGCGCGTGAAAGATTTTGATGTGCCCATTCGCGTCATTCGCGTCATTCGCGGCTCCCAAAAGTCATCGAATCGATTTTAGAGGTTAGTAGCCAATAATGCCAAAGCTTCGAGTTTACCAGCTCGCTCGTGAGCTGAATCGCGATAACTCCGAAATCATTCGCGAACTGCAGCATCTGGGCGTACCGGTGACGTCACACTCCAACACGGTCGAAGATCGCCTGGCCGAAGCCCTGCGCAAGAAACTCGGTGTGCTCGTTGTCGAAGAGCCACCGGCGGCTGCTCCGCCACTTGTCGAGGAAGTCAGGCTTGAGGCGCCACCTGCGGTAGAAGCGGCGCCGCCACCGGCGGAGACCGTGGTTGTTGAGGCGGCAAAGGAACCGGTTAGAGTCGAAGTGAAGGCAGAACCGAGGATTGAACCGAGGGCAGAGCCAAAGGTTGAGGAAAAGCCAGGACCGGCGCTGGTGGAGAAGGTTGCGGTGCCGCCCGTGGTCACGCCCCCGGTAATGCCGCCCCCGATGATGCAACCCGCACCCGGCTCCCGGCCGCCCTTGCCGGCCGGGCGAGTTGCGGCGCCTATAGGGACTCCTCCTGCACCGCCCAAGGTTGAGCTGCCGCATGAAGAGCGGAAGACCATGCAGCAAATTGTTCAGGAACGGCTGCGCCAGCAGCACCGCTTGCCGCAGGCGCCGCCGCCCGGACAGCGGCGGCCGTTCGATCGACCGGGGCAGCGGCCAATGGGCCCGGGGCAGCCGAGGCATCCGTCCGCGCCTGGATTCCAGAATCGTGGCGCTCCATACGTGCGGCCTCAGCCCAAACCCGAGCCTCCGCGCGAATACCGCAAAGTGACACTGACGGAAGGTCTCACGGTTAAAGATCTCGCCGAAAAGCTGGACGTCCGAACAAAGGACATGATCAAAAAGCTGATGGACCGCGGTGTGTTCGCCACGATCAACCAAACGCTCGACAAAGAAATGGCGAAGGAAATCGCCAAAGAATTCAACGCCGAAGCCGATTTCGTCACGTTTGAAGAGAGCGTGATGCTCGATGCGGTTGAGGTCAGCACGGTCGAAAACGCCCTGCCACGAGCGCCGGTTGTAACGATCATGGGCCACGTCGATCACGGAAAGACTTCACTGCTGGACGCGATCCGGAAAACACGAGTCACGGAGCAGGAAGCCGGCGGCATAACGCAACACATCGGCGCATATCAGGTCAAGGTGAAGGACAACCGAAAGATCACATTCCTCGATACGCCGGGTCACGAGGCATTCACGCTCATGCGTGCGCGTGGTGCGCGAGTTACCGACATCGTGGTCCTCGTCGTGGCGGCTGATGACGGTGTCATGCCTCAGACGATCGAATCGATCTCGCACACCAGAGCCGCAAAGGTTCCATTTGTTGTTGCGATTAACAAGGTCGACAAACCGGGTGTCAATCCGGAGCGCGTGAAGCGGGAGTTGGCTGAGCAAGGTCTGCAGGCGGAAGATTGGGGTGGCGATACAGTCACGGTCGAGGTCTCCGCCAAGACCGGCAAGAACCTCGAACTGCTACTCGAAATGATTCTGCTGGTCGCTGACCTCCAGAACCTTAAAGCCGATCCCAGTTTGCCGGCCATGGGTACCGTGCTCGAAGCCAAAATTGACAAGGGCCGCGGCAATGTCGCGACGGTGCTCGTCCAAAATGGGACGCTTCGCGTGAGCGATAATTTCATTGCCGGCGCCATATACGGAAAAGTTCGCGCGATGTTTGACGACAAAGGGCAGCTGGTCAAAGAAGCGGACCCCTCCACGCCTGTCGAAGTTCTGGGGCTCGAAGGACTGCCGATGGCCGGAGATTCATTCCAGTGCCTTGCGGACGACCGCAAAGCCCGCCAGATCGCGTCGTATCGCCAGGAAAAGCTGCGCGACATCGCTCTGGCAAAGACTTCGAGGCTCACCCTGGATCAGCTGCACAAACAACTGACCGAAGGCGAAATTAAGGAAGTACCACTCATCCTGAAATGCGACGTGCAGGGTTCACAGGAAGCTCTTACCGACATGCTGAACAAGCTCAGCACGGACAAGGTGAAGGTTCGTATCCTCCACTCCGGTGTGGGTGCGATCACCGAAACCGACGTATTGCTGGCAGCGGCATCGAATGCGGTGATCATCGGCTTCAACGTGCGGCCGCAGGGAAAGGCGGCCGAGCTCGCAAATCGTGAAAAGGTGGATATCCGTCTCCACACGATCATTTACAACGTTGTCGACGAGATCAAACGAGCAATGCAGGGTGTCCTGGAGCCCGTGTTCAAAGAAACCTACCTGGGTGCGGCCGAAGTCCGCGACACGTTCCGGATTCCGAAAGTGGGCATGATTGCCGGCTGCTACATTACCGATGGCAAGGTTACTCGCACGGCCGAAGTTCGCCTGCTCCGCGACAATGTTGTCATCTTTGAAGGCAAGATCGCATCGCTGAAGCGCTTCAAAGACGATGCCTCGGAAGTTACCCGCGGCTATGAATGCGGTATCGGCATCCAGAACTTCAACGACATCAAGGTCGGCGATACCATTGAGGCCTTCGTCACCGAAAAAGTGATGGCGGACGTCGGTGCATAAGGAAGATTTCGGATTGCGGATCTCGGATTTCGGCAGTGGGCTGCTTTGGAGTTGGGTGGGCATATTCCCCTCCTTGGCAAAGGAGGGGAGGCTGCGCGACCAGGAAAATTTTCGCGAAGCCACCTTAGCTCGCGCAGACGGGGTGGTTCGTTCAAGCCACCGATTAACCGGTAGCTGACCGAACCACCCCGTCCGCGCTTTCAAAGTAGTCCACTACCCGGATTTCGGATTTGAAAAGCGCAGATCCAACTTGGTTCCCGAAATCCGAAATCCGAAATTTAATTCCATGGTAGTCATCGCTCTCCTGACTCTCGACATCCATATCCCGCACGCGCATTCACTCAAGGACAAGCGGATGGTCGTCCGGCGGCTCAAAGATCGGCTCCGATCAAAATTCAACGTGTCGGTTTCGGAGGTTGATCATCAGGATTTGTGGCAGCGTTCACAGCTTAGCGTTGTGACGGTTGGATCCGACGAAGGCTTTCTGGAAAGGATGCTGCAGGAAGCGGCCCAAGAGGCCGAACGCCTGTCCCCCGAGTGCATGATTCAGTGCAATATCGAGATCGTTTAGACAGATGCTAGGACGAAGAATTGACCGCATCGAAGAGCAGCTTCGGATGGAGATCAGCGAAATCGTTGAGCGGGAAATTCAGGATCCTCGTATCGGTCTGGTGACCGTAACGGCTGTCAAAGTCTCGCCGGATCTGCGTCACGCGCGCGTCTTCGTGACTGTGCTCGGCGACGCCGATCAGCGTAAAAAGACGATTGCAGGGCTGAAATCAGCGGCCGGCTACACGCGACGATCCCTGAGCAAGCGCCTGCACCACCTGAAACGGATCCCCGAAATCATGTTCGACTACGATGAGTCGGTTGAAAAGGGTATACGCATTGAGGAACTCCTCGAACAGATCAAGTCGGAGGAGAAATAGAGATCGAAAAGTTTCTGGCCGCGAATTGCGCGAATTACGCGAATGGGCCGCGGCTGTTGGTGCGTTTCTCACCTTAAAGAATTCTGCGCGGCCCATTCGCGTAATTCTCGCAATTCGCGGCTAAAGACTTCGCCTGTCACCAAATGGACGGAATTTTCATCATCGACAAACCCGCGGGCATGACGTCGCACGATGTGGTGAACACCATTCGCTCCGGACTTTCAGTTGCAAAGGCTGGTCACCTGGGAACACTGGACCCTATGGCCACCGGTGTTCTGCCGGTCCCGGTAGGAAAGGCTACGCGTTTCGGACGGTTCATTCCGAACTCGCCGAAAGAGTACATCGGTGAAATCCGCTTTGGTTTTTCGACGAATACTTACGACCGCGAAGGTACGCCAACAAGCGAAGAACATTTGCTGTTGAACTCCGCGAAAGATGTCGAAGGAGTGATCCGGTCACTTACTGGGAAGCTGTCTCAGATCCCGCCCCCGTTTTCAGCCAAGAAGATCGGGGGAGTCCCCTCATACAAGTTGGCTCGTCAGAACCGTCCCGTCCAGATCGCGCCGATCCAGGTCGAGGTCTACGAGTTCGAAATGCTGAGGTTCGAACCGCCAGTGATAACCGTCCGCGTTGTCTGTTCTCCGGGAACCTATGTTCGAAGCCTGGCTCACGATCTGGGCCGTACTCTCGGGAGTGGCGCCCACTTGACCGCCTTGCGGCGGACTCGTTCCGGCGATTTCCGGCTCGAGCACGCGGTACCGCTTCAACGAGTGTCGACCTCCGACTTGATTCCCATGAGCCGGCTCTTGGAATCCTGGCCCCGAATTGAAGTTTCAGGAGCGGAAGAAATGAGAGTCATGCATGGCAACCAAATCCCCGGTGACGCCGATGCGGAATTCGCCCGCATCTTTAACAAAAAAGGAGAGTTCATTGCAGTCGCTGCGGTAGAAAACGGTTGGGTGCGTCCGCGACTTGTGCTAACCTCAAATACTTCGGATTAAGCCGGTATGTTAGGCTGTAACTTAGAGAAAGAGGCCGAATTGTAGACAATGAGTCTGACGAAGGAAAACAAGGGAAACATCATCACCCAGTACCGAATTCACACTTCCGATACCGGGTCCCCGGAAGTTCAAATCGCTTTACTTAGCGAACGTATTACGTACCTGACCGAGCATTTCAAAACGCATAAAAAAGACCATGCGTCCCGCCGCGGCCTGCTGAAAATTGTCGGTACGCGCCGGCGCCTGCTCGATTACCTCAGGATGTATAACGCGGAACGCTATCGCGAAATAATTTCCAAGCTTGGAATCCGAAAATAGAGCGTCACCAAGGTGCAATGTAAACGCTCAAAACAAATTGAAACGATGAAAGACGACCCCGGGGCATCGCTTCTGGGTCTTTTTTTTTGCATCAAGTCGTCGCCGCCAGTCTGTCATCCATGACATCGCCCAACCCATCGATGGGGGCCGCAAAATTGGCGCGAATTGAAGTAGAGAGGAGATAGAAAATATTCATGAACGTTCATAAAGTCAGTACGATGGTCGGAGAGAGAGAACTCTCGATCGAGGTCGGAAAGCTGGCAAAACAAGCCGATGGAGCTGCATTGGTCCGTTACGGAGAGACCGTCGTGCTGGTGACAGCTTGTGCGGACCGAGAACCACGGGAAGGTTTGGACTTCTTCCCACTCACCGTCGATTACCGTGAAAATTTCTACGCAGCCGGAAAAATCCCGGGCGGATTTTTCAAACGTGAAGGTAAGCCTTCCGAACGAGAAGTGCTCAATAGCCGGATGATCGATAGGCCCATCCGGCCGCTGTTTCCTGAAGGTTATAAGAACGAGACGCAAGTGATTGCGCTCGTGCTCTCAGCCGATACCGACATTGATCCTTCGATGCACGCCCTTGTTGGCGCATCGACAGCTCTGTACCTTTCATGCATTCCGTTCCATCAGCCGATCGCAGCAGTACGTGTCGGCCTGATTGAAGGCCGCTATTACCTGAATCCGACTTACACCGAACTGAAGAACAGCCGGCTGAATCTCGCGGTTGCGGGCATGGAAGATGGCATCGTGATGGTGGAATGCGGCGCGAATGAGGTTTCCGAAGAAGTGATGATCGAAGCTTTGATTTTCGGTCATCAGGCGATCAAGCAAATTATCGGACTGCAGAAAGAGCTGTACGAAAAAATTCGACCGCAGAAGCTAGCCGTCGAGCCGGAGCTGATCGACGAGGCTATCGCCAAGAAAGTGGAAAAGGCGATTCGGGCCGAACTCGAAGATGCCCTGGATACTCACAAACACCCGAAGCTTGAAAGCTACGCGCTTGTCGATGCGGCAAAGAAGAAAGCCGTCGAGCTGTTCCCGGAAGCCGATGAAAAAACGCTCGAGATGGTGAAGCGTATCTTTGACTCGCTGAAGGAACGAATCTTCCGCGATCAGGTTCTGTACAAGCGGGAGCGCCCAGACAAACGCAAGTTCAATACGATCCGTCCCATCTGGATCGAAACCAGCGTGCTCCCGCGAACACATGGTTCCGCTATCTTCACGCGGGGAGAGACGCAGGCTCTGGTTACCGCGACGTTGGGAACTGCCGACGACGTCCAGCGGATGGATTGGCTTGAAGGCGAGTCGTACAAGCGATTCCTGATGCACTACAACTTCCCGCCGTTCTCCGTCGGCGAGGTCTCGCCGTTGCGCGGTCCGGGCCGTCGAGAAATCGGACACGGGGCGCTTGCCGAACGTGCTCTGTTGCCCATGATTCCAGGCGAGGATGTCTGGCCCTACACGATCCGGCTCGTGTCGGATATTCTGGAATCAAACGGATCCTCATCGATGGCAACGGTTTGTGGCGGAGCACTTGCCCTGATGGATGCCGGCGTTCCGATCAAGGCTCCGGTGGCCGGAGTCGCGATGGGTCTGGTGAAGGAAGGTGACACTTACGCCATCCTATCCGACATTGCAGGGGCTGAAGATCACTACGGCGATATGGACTTCAAGGTCGCCGGAACCCGTGAAGGGATCACAGCGCTCCAGATGGATATCAAGATCCCGGGCGTCACCTCCCAGATTATGTCCGAAGCGCTGGCCCAGGCGAAGGAAGGGCGCCTGTTCATCCTCGAAAAAATGGTTGAAGCCATTCCCGCCGCACGTGAGGAAATCTCTCCGTATGCGCCACGGATTTACTCGATGAAGATTCCGACAGACAAGATCCGTGACGTGATCGGACCCGGTGGCAAGATGATCCGCTCGATCATCGAGCAGACGGGAGTGAAGATCGATGTCTCCGACGATGGGCGTGTCAGCATCGCCTCGTCCGACGGCCCCTCAGCGAACAAGGCGATTCAGATCATTTCCGAGCTGACCGCCACCGCCGAGGTCGGTAAGACCTATCTGGGGAAGGTGGTTCGTATCGCCGATTTCGGCGCCTTCGTCGAAATTTTTCCCGGTACCGACGGACTTCTTCACATCTCGGAAATCGCCGAAACGCGCATCCGTAACGTTCGCGATGAGTTGAAAGAAGGCGACCAGGTCATGGTCAAGGTCGTCGGTATCGAAGGCAACAAGATCAAGCTTTCCCGGCGCGCTGTGCTTCGGGATCAAAAACAAAAGCAGGAACAGAAACAATAGCCGCGAATTACGCCAATGACGCGAATGGCGCACGAAAGGATGTTTGGTGCGCCATTCGTGTCATTGGCGTAATTCGCGGCTACTTCCCTAATCCAAGTCAATCGGCTTAATCGGCGTCTCCAGTTCGTCGGCGTGTTTCATCGCCTCTTCAAATTTCTGGTCGACCAATTTCATCCGGCCCTGTTCTTTGCGGAACGCGTCCTTAAACCGGTCTTCCGCACTTTCCTGGTCCTGTTTCACCTTTAAAACAGCCTCTTCGAACGAGACGGTCTTCTTCTTTGGCTTCTCGGTGAAAAGCACCTCGCCGGTCGCTCGATCGACAGTGAGAACGGCATCGCAACACGTACAACGCACGTGGATTGTGGATTGTTTCCTGTCCATACGAGGACAGTATACTATGGCTGTTCCCGGGTAGTGGGTCAGTTCGAATTTCGGGAGGGAAAATGGGGACGTAGCCCTATGTCCCTATTTTTTGTTTTTGGGGAGTTCAAAAAATAGGGACATAGGGCTACGTCCCCATTTTCCTAACTGACCCACTACCTGTTCCCGCGGCTACTTCTTAAGAAGATTCTCGAGCGCCTGCGTTGCTTCAGGAGACCTGATCTGTCCCAACCAGAAGATGGCTTGCTTGCGAATATCAAGGTTCGGATCCGTGGAAGCGATGTTTCCCAGCAGTGTCACGGACCGAGGATCGCCGCTCTGACTGAGCGCGAACAACGTCTGCATGCGGACCTTCGCGTTATCTGAACTGTTCTTAAAAACGTCTTCAAGTAACGGCACACGGTTGGGGAGACCCGATTGGCCGATCCAGAAGATCGCATTATTGCGCGCTTTTTCGGTCTTTGTCTTGTCACGTGCAATTGCAGCAAGCGCGTTGAGAGACTTGTCGCTGCGAACTTGGCCCAGCGCAAACGCCACTGCATCGGCCTCATCGTCTCGCGCCGATGGCAGGATTCCCAACAGTGTGTCCACGACCACGTCCTTGTCGCCCTGGGACTGGCTGATCCAGAAAATCGCATCCTTCCGCGCCTTGACGTTAGTGGAGTTCCTTGCAATCGCCAACAGCATCGGCAGGGCTTTTGCGGACAGGCTGCTTGCAACCATAAACAGGTTCGACAACACGACTGGATCGGACGGATCGCTCTTCAGCCGTTCCGTGGCGATCTCGATGGCGCGGTCCGAATTGTTGAAAAACACGGCCCGCATGATCTCCTGCTGTAGACTGACTTCCGGATCGGTGACATCGCCTTGGCGGCGTCCCTGCTGCAAACGTTCCTGCAAACGGCCCACGCGACGCTCCAAACTCTGGCGAAATGCAGGAGGGGGTGAGGGTGCAAACGGCGCCGGAGGGGTCGGTGGAATTGGCGGCGTCTGACGCAGCAGGACAAGCTCGGCTGCAGGTGGAATTTGATTCGTCAGATTGATCCGCAATTCCTGGACGTCGTTCAACCATCTCGACCTCGGATATATCCTGGCAAACGTATCGATGCGAGTGAGCGCCTCGTTTTTTCTGTCAAGCTGCTTCAGCGTGCGAATAAGGTAGTACTCTGCGCGGTCCGCGATTGGGTTCTTGGGAAATCTCTGGATGACCTCACGAAATTTCTTTTCGGCTTCAACGAGTCTGCCTTCGTCGTAGAAACCCTGGCCTGCATTGAAGAGATCCCTGGCCTCATCGAAAACCAGGGCCGCAAAATGATTCTTGAGATCGATAGGAAGCACCGGCTGTGCCCAAACCGCCGGCGAAACTGCCAGTACGCCCAGGACAGCCAACAATTCAGAAATCCATTTTCCATTTGAATTCATGGACCCAACTCCTATCGGCCGAAACTGACCAGACTCAGGTTTGGCTGAAACGTTTTCATATTGGCGATCAGCGCGCTCTTTTTAATCCGGTTTTGAATGCCGCTAATGTCTTCCGCCGCGGTCTGCTCGTCGAGGTTTCGCAGATCACGAAGAATCGTTTCGTACGTCTCCATAACGTTCACGACGGGCAGCACCTCTGCCGCTGCATCTTTCCGTTGTTCGATGCCGACCAACTGCTCCACCGCAAGTTTCTTCGCATCCGCCAGGTCTTCGGTATCGTTTGGCGCCAGCTTCATCACATTTCGGAGCAGCAGTTCCGATTGTTCGAGAAAGTCCACTGTCACCGGGTCCAGGAGGGAGTTGCGGTCCACATACACATGCTGCGAACTCGAAGAGTCGGTTTTGGGTGGTTGGCTAAGAGGTACTACGAGCCTGTAAAGTGCAACCGTTAACACCAGGAGTGCAGCCGCCCCTGCCGCCGCAGGCATGTAGACACGGAAGCTCCAAGGCATTCGTTGGTGTGATGCGTGCTGCTCTGGCCGGTCGTTCACGATCCGCAGGCGGAGACGATGTGTCATCGCGCTCCACTCGCCCTCGGACAAGGCAAAGTCGACCGACGACAAAGCTTCGATCATTTCTCCCGACTCGGCACAGAAGTCCGAGCAGCTGCGACACCTCAGCAATTCACGTTGAATGTCGGCGTGCTCCGCGAGATCCTCTTGATCAATGATGTGTGTGGTTATCCGTTCCCGAAATTCTTCACAATCGTGCATACTCTTTACCCTTTGGCCGCACTGCGAACTGCGACCGGTGCGGCAAACTGCCGGCGCAAACGGTCAACGACGCGAAACAGAGTCTTCTTCACGGTTCCGACCGCGATTCCCATCGTGTTCGCGATCTCTTCACAAGTCATTCCTTGCTGATGCTTCATTAAGAAGATAAGCCGCTGCCGTTCCGGAATGGATTGGAGCGTCTCGAGAATCTGCTGCGCCAGCAGACCAGCATGAACTTTCCGCTCCGAGCCGTGCATTGACCTCGACACGGAGACAGTCACTTCGAAAAGCTCCTCGGTGGTCGTGCGCCGCTCGGACCAGGCAAGAGGATCGCTCTTGCGTTTCTGATTGAGGAAGGCATTGACCATGATTCTCGCAAGCCAGGTATGCAGCGACGACATCCCTTTGAATTGATGGATCGACCGGTAAGCATTGAGCATCACTTCCTGCGTGAGGTCCTCAGCATCGTGATGATTGCCGCTATATTTCAGAGCCAGGGTGTAGAGACTCCTCTGGTGACTGGCGGCAAGCTTGCAGAATGCCTCCACATCCCCGTTCTGGGCTCTGGCAATCAGTTCCGCCTCTTCGGCCGGTAACATCCGCATGTGTGTTAGTTCCGCCGGTTCGTCGTTTATAGACACATTCGCTGGTGTAATGGTTGGCATGTGAGAAAAGCCCACCAGAGGGGCTGCTATTTCCAGTATTCAGCCCAACGGCCATCGACGAGTTTGACAATGGACTCATCCATTGTCAGGGGCGCTGGATAGCCTTCTTTCCAGGTTGCGTCAATGCCGGCCGTGCCCCGATAAACGGGCCTGGCTCCGACGAATACCTGTTCGCCAAAGACCATATCCCGTGCTGGGTCGAACCGCGTGAAGATGCCCCACTGCAGGTTTTCATCATCGTCCAGACGGACATCGGGGCTGACGGCAACAATGAATCGCACGCCAAGAGGCGCCTTTACAAGATTTTTAAGAATTTCACGCGCATTCTGCCTCACGACGATCACGAGGAAACCTCCATCCAAAAGTTTCGAGGTTTCAATGCGCTCGTCGAATCGGCGGGGATCCGCGGCTCGCGGCGGTTCTGACTTCACGAGAATGTCGCCGGCAGCATCGATGACCAGCTTGCTGCCGACATGCATCTTAAGGGACGTAAAGTCCAATGTGTCGAGCGGCGCAAAAGGCACTAACCACATGTGGTCTTCGGGATCAAATCGATTCCAAAGATCGCGAAGCACTGCCCGAAAATCGTGGGGGTCGCGATCCGGCCCAACCAAAACCATGACTTTCGTCAACGAAAGTTGTCCCGTTCCGAGCAGTGACATTGCCGTTTTCAGAACTTCCTTGGGGTGCCGCTCCTTCAAAGCCACCACCAGCAAATTGTGAAATCCGGCGCCGGCATAGGCGCACATATCGACAACGTTCGGATTGATCACCTTGATCAGAGGTCCGATCATCTCGCCCGCCGCAATCCCGAGGAACTTGTCTTCTTGAGGAGGCTTCCCCACCACGGTTCCGGTATACACGGGATTGCGTCGGTGTGTCACTTTCCGGATGTGGAACACCGGAAATTCTGCCGCATCCGAGTAATGGCCGAAGTGATCGCCGAACGGACCTTCTATTCGCCGCTCCCCAGCAGGCACAATCCCTTCAAGGATAAACTCCGCATTCGCAGGGACCATCATATTTAGAGTTTTCGCGCGAACCATCGGAACGCTCTTGCCGCGCAAAAATCCTGCGAACGCGATCTCATCGATGTCCTCAGGCAAGGGAAGAATAGCGGACATCATCAGAATGGGATCCGCCCCGATTGCGACAGCCACTTCCAGTTCCCTATTCTCTTGCTCGGCCTCCCAATAGTGGCCACGGCCACCCTTCATGCTTTGCCAGTGCATGCCGGTCTCGTCTTTGCTGAAAACCTGCAGGCGGTAGAGACCCAGGTTGCGCCGTCGCGTACGCGGATGCTCGGTCAGTACCATTCCAAAGGTGATGAAGCGGCCGGCATCGCCGGGCCAACACTTGAGGATGGGCAGGCGTGTCAGATCCGGCGATTCGGTGACGTCCTGGCACGGCGCCGATGCCGCCTTGGAAGGATGCATAGAGAGCCCGCGCTTGAGAATGCTGCGCGATTGCCAAATGCCTTTAAGCGAAGGGGGATTGAGCTGATGCAGGGCCGTGACCAATTCGTGCCCAATCTCCGCCGGATTCCGTCCCAGCGCAGCCCGCACGCGGTCCATCGTACCGAAGAGATTCATCACGAGCGGCGTCGAAGATCCCTTGGGCCGCTCAAAGAGCAATGCGGGTCCGTGCTCCTGAAGTACGCGTTGCGTAATTTCCGTGACTTCGAGCTCGGGATCGACTTCGGCGCGAACCCGCTTGAGCTCACCCTTCTGCTCCAGGTAACGAATAAAGTCCTGCAAACCGTCAAAGGGCATAAGGGCCGACTATCGTGGAGAGTACTTTTCGTATCCGACATCCACCGGCAGGTTCGGATGCCGGGCAGCGCGGCCGGCGAGCATGTCACAGCATTCGTTTTCTTTATGGCCGGCGTGGCCGCGTAACCATTCGAAATGCACTTGATGCATTTCGCACAGTCGAAGCAGACGCTCCCACAAATCCCGGTTCTCGGCAAACTCTTCTCGATTACGCCGCCAACCGTTCGCGCGCCAGCGCCGGGCCCACCCTTTCATAATGCCGTTGACAACGTACTGGGAGTCGCTGAACACGCACACCTGACATGGTTCTTTTAACGCCTCTAACCCATGGATTGCAGCAAGCAATTCCATCCGGTTGTTGGTGGTCCGGCAATACCCACCGGAAAACTCGCGACGGTGCTTTTCGTAAAGCAATACGACGCCATACCCGCCCGGACCCGGATTGGGAGAGCAACCGCCATCTGTATATATCGTTACCTTCTTGAAAGACATCGAATGTAAATGCGCGCAAATTTATATCTGTCCTGAGGGACTGGCGTCAATGCCTTTGCCCCCGAAACAGATTTCTCTTCAGGAAGCACGATTCGGACTTCCCTCGTCCTCGCGGTCTCGGTCCACAAGACTTCGCAGGCCCTCGGGTAAAGGGGACGCGAAGGTGTCGGCGGAGGGATCCGGCGTTGGCTCGTCGAGTACTGCGGAGCGAACTCGATGCGATCAGGCCGAATTCTGGCTGTAGCGGGACAAGAGCGATCGCTCGCTGGTGGAGATGGGACACATGTTCGCCAGCCACGCCAAACCGCTCAAGTAGCTGTTCATCGACAACCACATGGCGCCGGATTTCAATAAAGACGTTCGGACAACCATGGTGTAGACGCCTGTATTGAATCGGGGCGGCCGTGGCGTCAACAACCCCGCCAACAACATGTGAACGTGCCGTCTAATCCCCGGCGGAGTTATCGCGCCATTTCCGCAGGCTAATCCCCTTGGTCATTCCGCCTGTCCGGCATATCATCCGACAACGCCGTCGCTTTCCCGTTGAACGATTGTCCAAACTGGAGATAGGCCGCGCGGCCTATCTCCGGTGCGGAAAGGAAGCCGAGGTCGACTACAAGTTATGCGTACTCCAAAACTGGGGAGCCGCTGACAGTAAAATGATCCAGATGCGATTCAACTCGGTGGCTGCCTCTGAAGCCGGAGATTACTTTCAAGTGCTCTTTGAGGAAGAAGAAGACAACCTCGAAGCCGGTTATTTTCTAGTTCAGTGTCAATTCGAGTTTCCGGACAACGGCGAATTCTATATTGAAAGCAACGACACCGGATTGTGTGGGCACTTTGAAGTTAAGACCGCCACATTGAGTAGGCAATGTCTCCGCTTGGAGATGCCTTCGACAAAATGGAAAATCATCCAGGTGCACTTTGCGACGGATCAAGCAGGTTACGAAGAACTGGAGCGCGTCCTGTGCACGATGTTTGAAGACAAGTTGCGGCATGCCCACCGGGACGCATAACAAGCTGCTGCAGACCGACGAGCGGCGCGAAGCGAGACGGCCTACCGAAACGTGACTTTCGCGCCGCTCGCGGCTGAGCGGCAGGCCGTTAGCGGGACTCGAGGTGGAATGAGCGTTGCGACCGCCCTACTCGTTGCGCTGGCGGTCACACGTACTCTAAGCTGCTAAAGACAATTTACGTATGGAGGGTGTCATGGGAACCCAAGCCGCGGTGAATCCATCGGAAGAGACGATCCGGATCGGGCCGCTCGACATTCGCTTCCTCCTGACCGCCGACGACACCAACGGCGCCGTCTCCGTCTTCGAAGTGACGGTCCCGGCCGGGCAGAAGCTGGCCGCCCCAGCCCACAAGAACGACGCTTACGAGGAGACGCTGTACGGGATTGAGGGTGTGCTGACCTGGAACATTGACGGCAAGGCCATCGAAGTCGGGCCCGGCCAAGCTGTGTGCATCCCGCGCGGCGCCGTTCATCGCTTCGACAACTTCGGCACCGAGGATGCGAAACAGTTGTCGATAGTCACTCCCGCGATCATGGGTCCGGCTTACTTTCGAGAAGCCAGCGAGGTCGTGAATGCCGCCGCGGGCGGGCCACCGGACGCGGCCAAGATGGTCGAGATCTTCCGCCGACATGGGATGACCATTGCTGCACTGCCGCCGGGGCGTTAGTCGTCGAAAGGTTGTCTCCACATGCGACGGAGCCCGCTAACACGGCACTGCAGCCGACCGATGAAAAGCGCGGCGGCTGAGCGCCAACCCGTTGGGCGGACCCAGTATGCCGCTCGAGTCTTGCTCACGACTTGGAAAAGCTCCCGGCGACCGTTTGCCTGTCTCGCGAGACACCGAACGACATAGAGCAGATTTACAGCGTTGGCACCTCTATCGATGCCGTAAGACAAGGAATGTTGAACGATATAAGTGGCAAAGGGCGCGGCTATCGGTACATTGATCCTTTTTCAAGCTTAACGTTCGATCCAAACATCGCTTCAAAGGCCGTCGCATACTTGATTCTTCTGCGGTTGAGACGCACGATGTCGAAGTGGTGTTTCTGGGTGGCTTCACAGTTTGGCCATAACGGACTCCAATTGACTGTCAGGATCCCGAAGTACGGTAGTCTGTCAGCATCACAAAAAATTGAGTTCGAGAGCGGCATTAAAGGTCTCCTTCCGGGTGTGACATTAATTGTGCAGGACGAACCTTGAGAACGGCGCCGCCCAACAAAACCTTGCAGCCGCCAAGCCGCGCGCAACGGTGGCTCCAGTCTGACGGTGTTCGCCCGCGGCTTGCCGCTGAACGTTAAGACGTTAGCCAGACACCCGTAACTGTGAGCAGTTCACAACCGTCGCGCTATAATCGTCTCGGTAGGAGTACTCAATGGCAAAAACTGTTGCTGATATGACCGCCACTGAGTTGCGGCAGCTGGTAAGCTCCGTCGTCGAAGAAAAATTAATCCAGCTATTGGGCGATCCGGATGAAGGTCTTGTTCTCCGTGAGAACGTGCGCAAGCGGTTATTGCGGCAGAAGCGAGCTGTCTCCAAAGGCGAGCGCGGAGAGTCCTTAGAAACGGTTGCACGGCGACTCAAACTAGTGTGAGCGCGTTCAGTCCTCGCATTCTCAAGAACGCGAGTCGGCCACTCAAGAAGCTCGATCCTCCCGTCGCTAAGCGAATCGTCGAACAGATCGCTTGGTTGGCGCAGCATTTCGACAAAATCAAACCAGAAGCTCTGAAGGGGAACATGGCTGGACTTTTCAAGTACCGAGAAGGAGACTACCGCATCATTTACGAGCCGCTGTACAAGGAGAAAGTCATTGTCGTCCACGAAATTGGACACCGCAGCGAAATCTACAAGAAGGCGAAAACCTGAAAGGCTGGCTAACAAGGGCATGGAGCCGACGGCGCAGAAGACGCGCCGCGGCTCATGCCCAGACCGTTGGCGGACGCCCAGTTTCGGAGGGTCTTGATCACTGACATGTGGCGAGCCAAGGAAACCAATGGATACGTTCTTCTGGTCAACGTGAAATCCGGCGCAGATGCTCGCCGCTTCTGCCAAGTTCGAGTTGACCCGAACGATAACGTTTACGTTTTCCAGCCACACAAAGGTGGTAGCGTCAAAGTCAGCTACCACGAATCAGGTCAAAGCACTTGAAGGTTAGGAATGGGCCAGCGATGTTTATCATGCGTTTGGACCGTCCGGAGTGGATTCGCTCGGAGCAAGCTGTCTGGGCACAGAGCATCGAGAATTTTGCTCAACTCCTGCGGTACGATGGCGAACAGGCCGATGCGCTCTTCGAGTTCGAGCTACCACCATTAAGCGAAGCCGCACTTCCCTTTCTCCAAATGAGCATCGGGCGCCTTTTCTCTCCTCAAGGTTGGACCATGGATGAGGTGGAGCAGAGAACTGTACAGGAGAAGGTTTTCGAGGTTCCGGCGTCGCCGTCACAGTTGCGCCTGTGCGTCCGGATCCTCAGGCTGAGTAGCCACCCAACAAGCCGATGAACCCGACGCCGCTGCGGTCGCTGACGCGATCCGCAGCGGTTCCCTCGCTTCGCTCGGCGCGGGTTATCGGCAGAGCGTTAGGGAGACCCGAAATGTTCAGGACGCACACGCCTGAGACGACAGATGGGACCAATGAGGTCCTCCGCTGCTCTTTTTGTCAGAAGAGCCAGAGTGATGTTCGGAAGCTCATTGCCGGTCCTCATGTCTTCATCTGTGACGAATGTGTCGATGTGTGTGTCGACATCATAGCAGGCGACCAGCAAAGGGAACAACCTGTGGCGATCGACCCAGAGCCGTCGGTACGCAGTTCGATCACCGTCTCATGCGTTCTGTGCCAGATGCCCACACCCGCTGACGACGCTCTGGTCATTCGAAATCGAGGTTTCCTCTGCCCGGGTTGCGTCGGAGAAATCGAAGCGGCAGCGGCTGAAGGATGAGTCTCAACGACGTGACAGTTCCGCGTGGTAGCGCGCGTTTGAGCGGTTCGTGGACTCCGGCCGCGTAACCGGTTTGAAATGAATGCCGGCTACTACTGCGGAGGCTTGTGGGCGATGCACTGTGATTATCGAGTTGGCCGTCAAACAGACGGCACTTGGAAAATTGTCGGTGCCAGCGATTGCATCGTCTCTTAAACAAGGCTGGCTAACACGCGGTTGGAGCGGGCCGCTGAAAAGCGCGGCCGCAGGCCGTTAGACGGACGAATCGCCGTCAAAACATCCATTCGAGACCTGGGACGGCTTCAAAAAACGTACGGCAAAGGTCGCTGGCGCAAACTCAAGGGCACCGCACGCATTCAGCTTCCTAACGGAAAGATCCGCGCGGCCGAATTGCACTGGTACGAAGCCCACGGTATAGGCAGGAGAGAGATCCGATGGAAGCGCTACCTGGATTGAAACGATGAAAAAAAGAAACAGCACTTCAAAACAGTTTGTGATCTGCATCGACAATTCCGACTATCCTGCTTCGCTCGAGCTTCACAAAATCTACACGGTCCTCCCTGACGAAAGAGCGGCCCCGGACGATTACCTTCGAGTTGTCGATGAAAGCGGGGAGGATTATCTCTATTCCGCCAAGCGTTTCGTGCCGGTTGAATTGCCACAGCAAGTGAAACGGTCAGTAATCCGCAGGGTCCGCGAGTCCACGATGCCGGCTAACCAGCCGCTGCAGCCGACGCGCCGCGCGCAACGTAAATCCAAATCGCAGCGTAATTCTCGCGCAGCTCGCGGCTAAGCATAAGCTTCAATGTGGATGATTGTAAGCGGTACATCGAAGGCATCCGCGTTCAAGGGTCGACGTGGCAGATTCGCGAGACTCCTGCCTTGGCAGCGGGTGGACGCTTGCGGCTGATCGTGTGGTCGTTATGCCGATGAAAAATGTCCATGACCCGACTTAGCGTAAACCTAAACAAGGTCGCGTTACTGAGAAACTCTCGGAACATAGGAATACCGAGCGTGATACGCGCCGCAGAGCTAAGCATAGACGCCGGTGCGCATAGCATCACGGTGCATCCCAGGCCCGATCAGCCACACATTCGAGCATCTGACGTGCGTGATCTGTCTGAGCATCTGAAAGGGTCTCCTGGTGTCGAATTCAACATCGAAGGAAATCCTTCTTTCCCAGAGTTTCTGGAAATGGTGCGGGCAGTTAAGCCCGCTCAATGTACGCTTGTTCCGGACGGTCCTGATGCAGTTACTTCAGACCATGGCTGGAACCTTGACGAGGAAAGACAGCGGCTAGACGGGATCATAGCGGAATTAAGAGACCTTGGTGCGCGGGTGAGTCTTTTCATGGATGCAGATAGCGATCAATGGAGGATGGCACGCGAGATTGGCGCTGATCGCGTAGAACTATATACCCAGCCTTACGCTGAGGCGTTCGCGTCTAAAGATACCGAAACTGTTTTGGCGAGGTATGCGGCGGCCGTGTTGGCTGCACAGTCGGCCGGGCTTGGCGTGAATGCAGGGCATGATCTAAATCTTCGGAATCTTGGTCACTTTTGCCGAATCCCTGGGATTCTCGAAGTCTCAATTGGTCACGCCCTCGTGGCGGACGCTCTGGAAATGGGTTTTTCGAACGCTGTGCGCGCATATCTAAAAGTGTTGGCGACGAGTTCGTCACATGAGACCGCATAACACGCCGCTGCAGCCGACCGCTGAAAAGCGCGGCGGCTGATCGTCAAGCCGTTAGGCAGCCTACACCGGAACTGAGGTCGAGCGTATACTGGCGCGGTGCTGATCAACAGAATCAGTTGGTTTGGATTTGGCATTACGCTGGGTTGTTCGTCTGATGGTTGGAGCAGTTGCAAAATGGGCTCTTTTTCAAAGAGTGTCAGGCTCAGAATCTGTAGAATTTGATTAAGAGTCGGGGTC
>WNGK01000716.1_pt1 | contig 66144 bp, 46 predicted proteins | sample 5400601 | NCBI WGS metagenome assembly WNGK01 (sample SAMN13153376, study PRJNA577476) | soil metagenome | isolation source: 60 cm soil or saprolite under Garry oak tree replicate 1 | place: USA:California | collected 2016-06-15
GCACTCACGCCTCCTATGCGATTCTTGTTCATCGGCTCGCACTTTTGCGCCACGCTTCCTTCAGACCTTGCCTCGCGACAACGCCCTTGCGCTTTGCTATCCTTCACCTCCATCAGGTTGAATGCGGGACTTGCACCCGAAAAGTAGTCGAGCATGCTCGGCACACGCTAACATATTTCGCGCCTTTGGCGCTTGAGGTTCGCATTCCTCAAAGTTGCTCTTCAAACTTGAATCTACCATTGACCATTTCAGTCAGCGTGTCAGAAGCCCGCGCGTAAGCAAGGGCTTATTATCAACCAAGCCCTCCCTAACGGTCGGGCTTCTGAGACTTGTCACAAAGATCAAATGACAAATGGAAAATGGAGCATGGATTCACTCTTCCGGCGCCTTCCCTTCTCTCCGCATTCTTTCGACTATTGCAATAAAGACATCTTCCAGCGAGTAAGGTTGTTCGCGAGCCTTGGTGACATGAATTCCCTCGCTGGCCAACCTGGCAGTGATATTCTTAGTTTCAGAGGCAGCCTCTCCATCAACGACGACGTGCAAACGATCGCCGAACAGCGACACGCGCCAACTGTCCATTTCGCGTTTGAGTACGTTGTTCGCGTGCTGCGGTGCATCGGTAATGAACTCGATTAAGTGTCCTTTCTGCTCGGCTTTCAAGCTTGACGGCGTGCCCTGGGCCACCAATTCACCGGCGACCATCAGGCCCAGACGATTGCACTGCTCAGCCTCTTCAAGATAGTGCGTGGTAACGAGAATCCCCATGCCACGATCCGCAAACGTATTGATCATTTTCCAGAAGGCGCGACGCGCGAGGGGATCGACGCCTGACGTGGGTTCATCAAGAAAGAGCACGCTCGGTTCGTGCATCACGGCCGCGCCAAAGGCAACACGTTGCTTCCAGCCGCCGGGAAGACTGCCGGTCATTTGATTGCCACGACCTTGCAGACCGGAAAACGATAGCACCCAACGCTTTTTCTTTGCGCGCTCGGCGAGAGGCACTTGATAAACGCCGGCAAAGAAATCGAGATTTTCCTCAATCGTCAGATCATCGTAAAGCGAGAACTTCTGGGACATATAGCCAATACGCCGCCGCACAAAGCTCGATCGCAGCGAGCCCGTCTCGCCCGCCAACTCGGCCTCCCCATCGGTTGGTTCCAGCAAGCCACAAAGCATTTTGATCGTAGTAGTCTTGCCAGCACCATTCGCGCCCAACAAGCCGTAGATCTCGCCGTATTTGACTTCGAGGCTTACGCGCTTTACCGCTTTGAAAGAACCGAACGTCTTTGTAAGATCGCGCGCGCCGATGGCAATCGCCTCCGGATCACGCTCTTGAAATTTGCGTTCGACGGGAAAGGGCACCGCTCTGATCTCATCTTCGAAGTGACGCAGTATGGCCACAAAAGTATTTTCCAAAGTTGGCGGCGCGACCTCGATCTGTGCAACTTCAATACCGGCATTGCTCAAAGTCTCGCGCGTTAGCTTCTCTCCCGCACCGGCGTCTTTAACCATGACATCGAGGTGATCACCGAATCGTTGTGCGTCATCGATGCCTTCAGTCTCGTCTAAAAGATCTTCGGCGCGACCCAGGTTCGACGCGCGCAGCACCAGACGTCGCAGGCCAAGATGATCGCGCAGCTCGCGCGGCGCTCCGGTTTGATGGATCTTGCCTTCATGCATTAATGCAACGCGGGTGCAACGTTCGGCTTCGTCGAGATACGGCGTAGCGATAACGATTGTGATTCCCTCGCTCGAAAGATTCGCCAGCGCGTCCCAAAACTCACGACGCGAGACAGGATCGACGCCGGTGGTTGGCTCATCCAGCAAGAGAATCTTCGGTTCGATGATCAGAGCACACGCAAGTGAAAGCTTCTGTTTCATGCCGCCGCTCAGCTTTCCCGCGAGACGATCCATGAATCGATCCATGCCAAACATTTCGAGATAGCGCCGCCCACGCCGTTGGATTTCTTCGTCGGCCAAGCGCCGCAGCTCGCCCATGTAACGAAGATTTTCCGCAACCGTAAGGTCATGATAGAGACTGAATACCTGCGTCAAATAACCGACGTAGGAACGCGCCTCGCGCGCGGAATGCCCGAGCATAATAGCTTCGCCCGCAGTCGCCTCCATCACGCCGCCGAGGATTTGAAAGACCGAGGTTTTGCCGGCGCCGTCCGGCCCGATCAGGCCAAATATCTCACCATTGTGTATGTCAAGATCGATGCCGCGCACCGCCTCGATCGAACCGTAGATTTTGCGCAGACCACGAACGCGAATTGCAGGCGCAGGTGATTCTGGAAATGGTGTGGACGGCGCTGGCCTGGCAGCGTTCGTGGCCATCGACGTTTGTGGTGCGCTCATCGCCTTCCTGTATCTTTCGGCCAGGTGTTACCTTCAACCAGAATCTCTCCGTCGGCAGGCATGCCTGGCTTGGCGGTACCAATCGGATTTTTAATCAGAAGTTTTACGCCGACGACCTGCTTGACGCGTTCGTCGCGGAAGTAAGTATTTTCCGGCGTGAACGAAGCTTCGGGATCAATACGCGAGACCACAGCGTCAACCGGAACCTTCGGATTCGAGTCGAGGTAGATGCGCGCAGGTTGATTCAGTTTGACGCGAGCGATGTCGCCTTCCGGAACGAAGCCGCGCAAATAGATCTTATTCAGATCGACCATCGTCACGATCGCAGTGCCGGGCGCGACGATTTCGCCCGGTTCCGCGGCCCGCGTCGCGATCGTGCCATCGAATGGCGCCACGATAGTTAGGTCGCTGCGATTCGCCTGCGACTCTTTCAATTGCGCCTGGGCGCGTTCCGCATCGGCCTGCGCCGCCGCCACATCTGATTCCGCCTGGCCTATCTGTTTTTGAATGGCGGCCGCCTGGGAAGATCGAATAGGTGGATTCTTAAGATTTGCCTGCGCTGCCGTTAAAGCGCCCCGAGCGGCTGTCACCTGTTTCTTAGCGGATTCCACGACCGCGGCCTGGGCTTGTGCTGTCGTATGGGCCTGTTCGCGTTGGCGGTCAGAAACATCACCGGTCCGAGCCAGTCGGGTAAATTTCTCGACATCGTAACGCGCCTGTTCGTATGTGGCTTGTGCCTGTGAAAGATTCGCCTCGGCCGTTGCCACTTGTGCATCGGCCTGACGCACGCGGCCCTGCGCATCGAGTCGTGCCTGTTCGACTGTAAATCGAGCTTGCTTGAGCTGTTCCTGCAAAACCGCAATCTGTTCCTGCGAGCGCGTTACGCGTGTACCCGCTTCCTGCGCTGCCGCGCGCGCCTGCTGCTCGCGCGCGACGGCCTGCTCTTCGTCGAGCAGGGCAATTATGTCGCCGGCTTTCACGATATCGCCTTCACGTACTCGAATCTCGCGAATCCGGCCTGAAGTTTTTGCTGCTATCGAAGAATCATCGCCCTCGATCCGCCCGCTGAGCGCGATGACGTTTTGTGGGATAGGCGGCTGGCGCAGGAGAAACCACCAGATGAGAAAGCCGGCTATCAGCACAAGAGTCACGACGGCAGCAATGCGAATCGCTCGGGAGAGTTTTCTCTGCGGCATCTTTTCTGTCCTCTGAAATTGTCGGCAACTTCAGGTTCGTTTAACCGGTTTAGACGAACTATTACATGCCTGGTCGACCGTAGCCCGACTCTAAACGATACTTCGTTAGTATTAGCGGACTGTCACGGTCACATTGTTCGCCGTCAGGGAATTTCCCGTCACGCGCTGCAATTCAGCAACTGCTTTGTTCAAATCAGTCTGCGCGCGCAATTCGTTGCCACGAGCGACCGCCAAAGCTGTCTGCCGTTCGAGAACCAGAAACACAGTCGATTGGCCCGCGTCGAGCTTGCGCTTTTCGCTTTCATACTGCTGTTCGGCGGTCGAGCGAGCAATGGCCGCTGATCGTAAGCGCGCATCGGCCGTAGTGAGAGCTTGCAAGGCGTTTCGCACTTCGACTTGAATCAATTGCTCAAGCTGCTGCCGCTGGGTGGCGATGCGATCTCCTTCCGCCAGGGCGTGACCGAGTTGTCCTCTCGCGGTACGGTTACGAACCGGCAGGCTGATAGAAACGCCGACGCGGAAGTTATTAAACTGATTCGAGCCGAGATTCGAAAGAGACTGGCCATAACCGCCAAACAAATCCGGAGGGAGCGTTATGGTGGGCGATGGCGGCAGCGGCTGCAAACCAGCGAGCACCGACAATTCGTTCACGCGCCCGCGCAACACTTCATTGCTGGCGGTAATCGGATTGCTGGTTGAAGTCAAGGTCCAGGTCGGATTGTCTCAACTCCTGGCGATTTTGCTTTGCGGCATTCATCGCGTCAGGCAGCGAGACTTCCGGGAGCGTAAGATCGACGTCATCGGTCGGAATCACGGAAACGTCCCACAACTTCGCCCTTTGATTCTCGGCAATCAAGTTCTTCAGGTTATTTTCAGCGCGATTAACGTCTTCGAGCGCGCTGAATTCGGCCTGCTCGAAGTTTGCCACCTGCGTTTCAGCCGCGACCACATCGATCGGCGCCAGTGAGCCTTCCGCGGCCATACGGCGATTGTGTTCAAGTTGCGTCCGCGAGTCGGTCAGCGAATCGCGTTGAATTTGCAAATTGCGCAGTGCGAAAACCAGGTCCCAATAAGAGTGTTGCACGCTGGTAATGACCTCAATGGCTCGCTGGCGAAACTGCGCGTCGGTAAGTGAAAGATTTTTCTTCGCAACTTCGATCTGTCGCCGCGGCAGATCGATTCGCAATCCGCGCAAGAGCGGCTGAGTGAAACTGAAGGTTAGCGCAGTTGGGTATTGCGGGTTGAGCACTGAAAACTGGCTATTGCTCGTTTGCCGAATCGAAGAGAAGTCAAGGCGGTAGCTGCCGCCAAACTTTGGCGCCAGTCCTTCCAAACGCGCGGTCCCGGTGATATCCGATGTCTCAAGCTTTGCCGCTCCGCTCAGGAAACTTGTGGCCGGAGTTTTGATCCTTTCGTAATAGCTCTGCGCGCTTAATCTTGGATCGTAAGCGCCATGGGCGCTGAGTAGATCCGCTTCGGCAATAGCCACATTGTCACGTGCCACTTCGATATCTTTGTTGTTGCGCAAGGCCATCGTAATCGCTTCGCGCAGAGTCATCGGTCTTTGTTCATTCGTATCTACGCCGATGCGGGTAAGTGGCGGCAAAGGTTTTGCGGCATTGGCACGGTAACCGGCCGCCACCGACGGCAGATTAGTTACCTGGTCCGGAGTTGGTGTCGGACTCGGAGAGGCTTTCGGCTCCTGGGCCAGCGCAGGGAAACTCATGAACGTCAAAACCAGACCGATCAATGCAGCACCCATGAGTGTCGTCCGCGAACGGCGCTTTCTTGAGCGTTCACGATTCAAAGCCCTCCCTAACGGTCGGGCTGCTGCCCCACTTTCAGTCGCCCGTTCCATGGGCTCAGTTTGAATTGTTCCGTCGTGTACCCAGCATTGAAGTGCTGGTCTATTTTCGCTTAGTCCGCTTCGCGGGTTCAGTTCCGCGCAGGTACCTTTAGATTCAATCATGATTCTTTCCAATCGGTAATCACCAATCTTTCATGGAAGTTCGCGGTCGAGCTGCTACTTCCTAATGTCTTGATGTCATTCCCAACAAAGAAGCTGCGGCAGCAGCCGCGCGACGACGAGCGCGCCCGAAAACGGCGCGGAACCGCTCACCTATGCGGGACCAGACACGACTGCGTGCCAAATCGTCGAACAAAGAATAGAAAACCGGCACAGCCAGCAGGGTCAGTAACAAGCAGAGCGATTGACCGCCGACGACCAATACTCCGATTGATCGATTCGTGCCCGAACCGGGTCCGCTGGAAAGCGTCAAGGGTGTCATACCGGCAACCAGCGCAATCGTCGTCATTAAGATTGGGCGCAGACGGTCGCGGTTCGCTTGAATGATCGCGTCATGACGCTCCATGCCCTGCTTGCGCAAACCGTTCGTGTGATCGATTTGAAGAATCGCGTTCTTCTTCACAACTCCAAATAGCAGTAAGAGTCCCAGTCCCGAGAAAATGTTCACCGTCTGAAACGTCACCAGCAGAGACACGATGCCGAAGGGAATTGCCAGTGGCAACGTCAACAAGATCGTGATCGGGTGAATGAAAGATTCAAATTGCGCAGCCAGGACCATATACATGAAGACGAATGACAAAACGATCGCCAGAAGGAAATAACCTCCGGCGCGGCTGAGTTCACGCGTGCGACCGGCGAGGAACGTGCGATAGCTGCTATCCATGTTCTCGGTGTTTGCAAAATCATACATCTTCGCTATCACCGCGGATTGCGAGCCGCCCGGCTTGGTGTTTGCAGTCAACATCACCTGGCGCTGGCGATTGTATCGATCGATCGAAGATGGGCCAGTGGCTTCTTCAACGCGCACGAGATTGTCGAGACTTACCCAGCCAAGCTTTTGCGAAGCTACCAGCATCCGCTTCAACCCTTCGGCATTCGCGCGAAATTCGCCGACTGCCCGCACACGAACGTTGTATTGATCGGTGCCGGCGTTGAAGGTCGAAACCTTCTGTCCCGCAACCAGGGTGTTCAGCGATTGCGCGATGTCGCCGACGCGCACACCGAGATCGGCCGCCCGGGCGCGATCGATTACCACGCGCAGTTCCGGCTTTCCCGAGATCAGGGTCGAATCAGCATCAACCACGTCGGGAATGGTTGTCATCTTCGCCAGCAGGTCGTCTGAGTACTTCGTGAGTTTATCGAGGTCAGGACCGCTGACCACAAAGTTAATGTCCGCGTTCCGAAATCCACCGCCCGATATCGCAGCCACGGGATTGACGCTGGTGCGTAACTGGTTAGGAAACTGATTCAGGTACTTGCCCACGATTTCGGATCGAGCGCGCAACATCAAGTCCTGTTGCGTGACACTGCGCTCTTCGATCGGCGTTAGCTTGACATATATGTTTGCGAGATTGACGACCTGCTGCTGGCCGCTGCCGATCGTCACCAGCGTGTCCGTGACTCCGGGAAGCTTGCGCACGTCAGCAGCCATTTGTTCGGCCAGCGCTGACGTTGTCGAGAGCGTCGAGCCTTCTGGCGTGCGTAGGTTGATTTCGAATTGCGCTTGATCGTCGACCGGGAGAAAGTTCTTGCCGACAAGCATGAATAATGGCACGATGCTGAGAATTACCAGCACTGACAGGCCAACGATTACCCAGCGATGGGCCATCGACCATTTCAGCATCCCGGTGTAAGTCCGATCGATCGGCCGATAAAAGCGTGATTCCTTTGACTGCGCCTGCCCGTATTTATCCTTGAACTCGGCGGGAGTGAATTCTCGTTTGGGTTGCGAGTCGTAAATTTCCGTCGCGGACTGCACATTTTCCTGACGTTGAGTGCGTCCGTTATCTTTCGTTTTTCTCTTAATTAGACGTGCTGCCAACATCGGCGTCAGGGTGAACGAGACCAGTAACGAGACTGCGATGGCGAACGCCGAAGTGAATCCAAACGAGGACATAAAGCGACCTACGATACCCGCCATGAATCCCACCGGGAGAAACACTGCCAGCAGCGATAACGTCGTCGCGGTGACCGCCATGCCAATCTCGCGCGTGCCCTCGATGGCCGCCTGGAACGGTGGCACGCCTTTTTCTTCGACAAAGCGGAAAATGTTTTCCAGCACCACGACCGCATCGTCAATGACGATACCGACCATCAGCGTGAGCGCGAGCATCGTGATTTGATTTAGCGTGAAACCCATCGCCGCCATCAGCCCGAACGTCGCGATGATCGAAGTCGGAATGGCGATGGCCGCAATAAAGGTAGAGCGCACGCTCCAGAGGAAAACAAAAACAACAATAGCTGCCAGGATGCTGCCTTCGATTAAGTGCAGGTTGATTGAATGCAGCGCCGCTTTGATGAAAATCGTCTGGTCGCCGACGAGTTGGGTCTTCACATCGCGCGGCAAGATCGGCTTCAGTTCTTCCAGTCGCTCTTTCACTGCATCGGCGACTGCGACCGTGTTCTGGCCAGACTGCTTGGAAACCACCAGGGTGACAGCGGGCTGGCCATTGAGTCTGGCCTCGGTTCGCTGTTCTTCCGCGCCGTCTTCGACATAGCCGATGTCGCTCAACTTGACCGCATAAGGCCCCCGGTTAGCGACCACGAGATTGTTAAAGTCGGCCGGATTTGGAATGCGGCCCATTGTGCGGACGGTCAACTCGCGCTTACCTTCTTCAACACGACCGCCAGGCACTTCCATGTTCTGTAACTTGACGGCATTGGCGACATCTGCTGCTGACACATTGAAGGCGCGCATCTTGTCGGGATCGACCCAGACTTCGATCTCGCGTAGACGGCCGCCGACGATCTCAACGTTTCCGACTCCATTGATCGACTCGATTAATCGCTTAATCTGCTTATCCGCAATATCGGTCACTTCGCGCAAAGAACGCGGCGCTGACACGGCGATGCGTAAGACGGGCGTCGCGTCCGTATCCAGCTTTTGCACGATTGGGACTTCGGCGGTTTCCGGCAGATCGTTTACGATCAAATCGACTTTGTTGCGCACTTCCTGCGCTGCCACATCGGCATTCTTTTCGAGCACGAAGTTGACAAAGACCTGCGAAACCCCTTCGACCGAAGTCGAACGCAGCTCATCGATGCCGCTGATGGTGTTGACCGCGCCTTCGACTTTGTCGGTGATCTCAGTTTCGATTTCCTGCGGCGACGCGCCGGGGTTAATAACCGTCACCGTGATCGTCGGCAGATCGATTTTCGGAAACAGATCGACGCCCAGCGCATTGAATGAGAAAAGACCAACGACCGTGATGCTCAAGATCAGCATGGTCGCGAACACCGGACGACGTACACAGATTTCAGCTAGTTTTTGCATGATTTGTACTTTGTACTTCGGTGTTTGGTCTTTGTGCCTTTTGGCTCGGATCTTGATCTCGCTGTCGCGTTAATATTCGCCGACTCTGCGCCAGGCGGGACAGCGAACAAAGTTCTAAGACCAAAGCACAAAGACCTATTGTCTAACTGCAGCTCCATCGCTCAACTGATCTACATTGTTGCTGGCGACTGTCTCATCGGCCGCGACGCCGCTCTTAATCTCAACCAGATCCCCTTCGGTCTGGCCCGCTTGCACCAGACGCTGCTCGGCGTGGCCGTTCTTGATTACGAACACATAGGTCGAGCCAGAGATAGTGCGCAATGCTCGCTGTGGCACCAGCACGGCCGGCTCGCTCTGCGGCAAGAGGATACGGACGGTGCCAAACTGTCCGGGCTTGAGCGCGCCGCTGCCGTTATCGATCTCGGCTTCTACCGTCAGCGTGCGCGAGGTCATGGAAACATTGGGAGAAATTCGCGCAATCCGCCCGCTGAATGCTCTGTCCGGCCATGACGTCGTGGCAAGAGATACCGGCTGCCCATTTTTGATCTGCCGAACCGCTTGCTCAGGTATGTCGATGCGAATCCACAAAGGATTTGTCCGCACGATGGTGGCAACCTTCGTCGTTGTGGAAACATACGTTCCCACATCAACGGGTCGCTCCAGCACGTAACCATCTATCGGAGCGGTTACCACCGTGTACGAAAGATTTCGTCGCGCCAGATCGACTTGTGCCTGCGCATTGGTAACGTTCGTTCGCGCCACCAGCACCGCCGCATAGTTCTGTCGCGCCTGCGCAATCGCGGATTGATAGGCCTCTCGGAGTGAATCGCGCTGTGACTTCCGCTGGTCATATTCGGCGCGCGAGATGTCCCCGGATTCAACCAGCTTTTGTGCGCGCTGAAAATTGCTTTCGGCAAGAGTGTAATTAGCGCGGGCCGAGGACACGTCCGCCACTTTCTCGGGATCAAATTGCTGGCCGGGCCGCAACCCGATCTTTTCTTCGGCCTGTCTTACCGCAGCTTTGGCGTTGTCGAGTTGTGCTATGGCCTGATCGACGCGCAGTTGGTAATCGGCGGCTTCCAGCCGCACCAGCATCTGACCCTTCTTCACCGCGCTTCCCATATCCACACCAGATGCCACAACCTTTCCGGCCGTCTGTGGCTGGACGTCAGTCTGCACATCCGCGGCGAGACTGCCGGTAGCTTCAAAAAAACGCGGAAGCTGTCGCACGATGGCGATTGTCGTTGAAACTTCAATTACGGCTGAGGGGGTTGCGGTCGCTCCGTTATTGTTTGGCGCACCATTCGAACGGCTGCACGCGGTGAGACCAACGCCAGCGGCCAAGACGATAAGAATAAGAACCGTGAGCGTGATTGATTTAAGGGTCATTGCCTGGATTTCTTCCTCTTTGAATTCGGTTTCGCGTCCTTCCTACCGACACCGCACATGAGAATCTTCGCAAACTCGTGCGCTGCAGCTTCGTTTGAAATTTTTAGTAAGCGACGCTTTCGATCCCAGAGATTGTTGTTCAGCGAATGGTGCACGACCATCCCGATGAAAGCGCGGATGATTATGGCCGGCTCGACTTGCACAATTGCACCATCGCGCTGCCGCTCGCGGATATACTCGCCCAGCGATTGATACACTCGGCGCACGAATTTCTCCCAGAACATCTGGGCCAATTCGTGTTCTTCCAAGGCTGAATGAAGCAACAGGCGCTGAAACTCGGGATCACATTCATTCTGCTGCAAGGCATCGAGCGCGATGCCTTCAAATACGGCCAGGTCATCTTTCCGAGCGATCGCGTCGGCAACTATTTGCCGCGGATCCATTTCATCATGGAGGCAGGCCTTTTGATCGAGGATGGCGCTGTATAGCGCTTCCTTCGTGGCGAAGTGGCGAAAGACCATGGCTTCGGAAACGCCGGCCGCCAGCGCAATCTCTTTCGTGGTCGTGCCGCGGAAGCCGCGCTGTGAAAACAGGCGCATCGCCACGCGCAGGATTTGCAGGCGGCGCTCTCCGCCCGCCATGCGCCCGCAGTTGGGAGTGGCGCCATTGGTCAGAATTTTCTTTTGAGGTCGCAAAAAGTCTCCGCCAGGGCAATTGAAGTAAGTACTCACTTACCATTGAAGAATTAATAAAGTCAAGTGAGAAAACTAGGTTGAAGGGGGGTAGCGAACTAACGTTAAGACAAGGTTACCTTAAACTGTCCGCTGATTCTCACATCCACTCAACAAGCCTGCGCAGCAGGCGAACGAATTTAGCCCAGGGCAAGCAGAGCGGAACGAAGTGGAGCGATGCGCGGCCCTGGGTATCGGTGGAAGAAATGATTCCAAGCCCGCTTTAGCGGGCGGCAGAACATCAACGGTCATCTGTCGCCCGCTAAAGCGGGCTTTGAAACTAGAGGGGTTCGTTACCCAGGGTTCCGCTCACTTCGCTCGCTCCACCCTGGGCTAAATTCTTCCGCCCGCTTCGCGGGCTCATTGAAGCGGTTACCTCAATGTTGAATTCAACCTGCTACGGCTGTCTCATTGGTAAAGCGGCATTAGACCCAAAAGATTCAGACCCAGACCAACGTAGGATTGAATCTCTTGCGGCTGAAAACGATAACCGGCTCGATAGAGAAAGAGCTGATTGCCGCCGGCATCGGTGCAGGTTCCCGGATAAGACTCGTAAAAAGAAAGCAACCGGTCATTAAAGGTATTGCGAATCGCCTGTTCATCCTGGCCGCGCAAGAGATATTCCCTGGAAAATTCCGGTCGTTGTCCAAAGTCAATATCCTGATAACCAAAGGCCGAGAACATCTTGTGCAGAAAGTTTTCCGGGCGCAGCGCGAAATGAGGAACATTCAAATTCGCCGGCTCCAGATAGACAACAGTTTGATTATGCGTCTGCCGGTTCTTGCCGTAACCAGTGACATAGACATAATCAAACACGGCAGCCTTAACACCGTTCGCTTCGCCGTACATCATGTTCTTGATTTCTTTGCTATGACCGTAATTGAACAAAGCAAAGCGCTCGAGCCCCGCAATCATGTTCATCGGCGTGCTGGCCGCAAACGTCCAACCAAGTTGGCCCGCGGTTAATTGGAGCTGCCGCGTGCGCTCCTTATCCTTTTGCCAGGAATAAATGGCGATCACGGCGATCAAGCCGATGACCAGGAAAATGAACAGAATTGGTAGAACAGCAACAAACATTTTTTCGCACCATCAAATAGTCGCGACTACCCTCTTCCTCCGAGAACGGGCAGGAAGAGAGCGGCTTGCCATCAGCCAGGTCCCTCTTCCCCACCCTTAAAAAGGAGAAGAACAAAATGCTTAAGCGGCCAGTGGGATCACAGACCGGCGCTCTCTTACTAATCGTAGGCGCCGGCCCTCCTCAACATATCTACTATGTCCGGATGGTTTTTGTTCGTGGCGGCGCTTAGCGCAGTCAGTCCGTTCGACGCACGCAAGTTGACGTTTGCGCCTCGGCTGAGCAGCGTGCGAACTACTTCGGTGTTTCCTTGAAACGAAGCGATGATGAGCGGCGTTATGCCGTTCTTGTTTTGCCCATCGATGTTCGCACGCCCCGACAAGAGCAATTCAACGACCTCATTCCTGCCTGCCGCTGAAGATAGTATCAAAGCATTGTCTCCGTCTTGATCGGCCTGATTGATGCGGGCTCCTCCGGCAAGCAAAGCCTTCACTACCAGCGTGTGACCCCGAACCGCCGCCCCAATCAAGGCCGTCGACCCTTTGCTGTTTGCGGCATTGATACTGGCGCCGCTTTTCAAAAGCGCCTCCACCGTATCCACGTATCGATTACCAGCGGCATAAGAGAGCGCTGCATCTCCGTCGTTATCCCGCGCGTTGACGTCGACTCCCGCGGCAATGATCCGCGGAATCAAGTCTGCCCGTCCACGACTCGCCGCAATCATCAGCGTGGTCTGACCTTTCTCGTTTATTTTCAGAACCTCGCTATTCGTAGAAGGAGTTGATGAGCCCAAGCGGCCGCTTGAAGGTGAACCCTGCATGAGCTTTCGCAGATCGGGGCGGCGCAAGCCGACATACTCCGGTGCAATCTGAGCGGCCCGTGCGTCAGTTACGCGCGCAGCCGAATCATTCCCCAACGCGCGATAGACATCGCCGAGCATCAGCCATCCGTCTTCGTCGTCGCCATTTTTCCTGGTGTACTCTTCAAGTTGAGTTTGGGCTTCCGGCAAACGCGAATCCAGAATCAATAACCCTATGCGATCTGGCGCATAAGTCGATCCGAGCCCGACTGCCACAGTCCAGTGCTCGCGCGCCGCAGGAAAGTTCTCAGTCATGTAGTAAATCAACCCGATATTTGAATGCGGCGCTCCATCTTTGGGATTCAACTTAATAGCTTCGAGGTATTGCTGCGCCGACGGGACCAGTTGACCAAGCTTTTGCAGCATTAATGCGTAATTGAACCGGGCAGAAAAGTCTTTCGAATCGATATCAACGGCTTTCCTTGCTTCTGTTGCTGCATCGTTATAACGGTGCTGATCGCTGAGGATTCGGACCAACTCCAAATGCAGTACGGTGAGCGGCTGCGGCGCCAGCGATACTGATTTGCGGTATGCCGATTCGGCTTCTGTATAGTTGCGTCGCAGCGAAAGGACATAACCCAGGGCGAGGTAGCCATAATAGTTATCCGGCTGCATAGCGACGGAACGACGCGCAGCAGCGAGCGCACTATCAGCCTGCTGCAGCTCGGCATAAGTGAAAGCCAGGCGCGCGTAGGGCTCGCTGTCGCCACGACTTAATCCCGCAGCGCGCGAATAAAACTTTTCCGCGTCGGAATATTTTTTCTGATTGTAATAAAGGTGGCCCAAACCCAGATATGGCCGCGGATCTGTCGGCACTAACTTAGCCGCCAACTGATAACCACGCTCTGCCGCTTCGTTACGTCCCGCCTGGCGTGCGTCGTCGGCGAGACTCAAAGCGTCTTCCAACTGAGCAGAATTATCCGGCGCTTGCGTTCGGGGGCCGGGGCGGGGCTTAGAAGTGCCCGGCGTTGTTCGCGCAGGTTTCTTTGTCGGCAGCTTCATTACGGCGCCGGCGCTTCCCGTGGCGCCGCCCGCGCCACCTCCGCCGCCGCTGCCGGTACCATGCTGAGCTCGCAACCCGGTGGCGGAACCGCACAGTGCTATAGCGACGATTAATAGAACAACGTAACGGGTCAGGTTAGTGATGTTAGTCATTCGAATTTCCTCTTTTCCCCGGCGGCCTGGTTGATTTGATCATTGAGGATAGCAACTACTTAGGGCAGAGTGGGCATTACAAGTGGGCTACACTCAAAAATCGAAGCTGCTCATTGCTGGGCTGACCGATTAGATGGTTACAGCTTCACGATACTCGCCCCAAATCCCACGCAGGCGATTACCAATTTCTCCAACTGTAGCCAGCGCCTCGACACAGTCGAGAATAAGTGGCAGAACATTTTCATTTCCACTGGCAGCTTCTTCGAGTTTGACCAGGCTGACTTCGCAAGCCATTTTGTCCCGTCGCTCGCGCAAGGAGCGCAGGCGTCCGATTTGCGCTTTCTCGATCGCCGGATCGACGCGCAGCGTTTTAATCCGGCTCGCCTCTTCGCTTTGAAAGCGATTTACGCCGACCACGATGGCATCTTCTTTTTCGACCGCGCGTTGAAACTCATAAGCCGAGTTCTGAATCTCGCGCTGGATGTAGCCGGACTCAATGGCATGTAGCGTTCCGCCGATTGCATCAATCTTGTCGAGGTACTTCACCACCCGCTCCTCAATCTCATTCGTTAGCTCTTCGATTGCGTAAGAGCCGGCGAGGGGATCGACTGTGTCGGCGACGCCGGATTCGTATGCGATTACCTGCTGAGTTCGCAGTGCCAGCCGCGCCGTTTCGGCGGTCGGCAAAGCCAATGCTTCGTCCATCGCGTTAGTGTGCAAAGACTGCGTGCCACCCAGCACTGCTGAGAGCGCCTGAATCGTCGTGCGCACGACGTTAACTTCCGGCTGTTGCGCCGTCAGCGTCGAACCGGCCGTCTGGGTGTGGAAACGCAGCATTAGCGAGCGCTGATCACGCGCGTGAAAACGTTCGCGCATGATTCTGGCCCATAGACGTCGCGCGGCCCGATATTTTGCGATCTCTTCCAGAAGATTGCTATGCGCATTGAAGAAAAACGAAATTCGCGGCGCGAAATCGTCGATTTCCAGGCCCGCTTTCATCGCCGCATCAACATAGGCAATCGCATCGGCCAGGGTAAAGGCGACTTCCTGAACGGCCGTGGCGCCGGCTTCACGAATGTGATACCCGCTGATGGAAATCGTGTTCCAGTTGGGAACTTCGCGCGCGCAGAATGCGAAGGTATCGGTAATCAAACGCAGCGATGGCTCGGGCGGAAAAATATAAGTCCCGCGCGCGATGTATTCTTTCAAAATGTCGTTCTGAATTGTGCCGTTGACTCTTTCAAAAGCCACGCCCTGTTTTCGCGCCACGGCCAGATACAAACAAAGCAGGATTGCTGCCGTCGCATTGATGGTCATTGAAGTCGACACTTCGTCGAGGGGAATGCCTTCAAAGAGGCGCTGCATGTCTTCCAGTGAATCTATTGCGACGCCGACTTTGCCGACTTCGCCTGCGGCTAGCGGATCATCCGAGTCCAGACCAATCTGCGTCGGCAGATCGAAAGCGACCGACAATCCAGTCGTCCCCTGCGAAAGCAAATATTTGTAGCGGGCGTTAGATTCTTCCGCGGTGGCGTAACCTGCATACTGGCGCATGGTCCACAAACGTCCGCGGTACATGTTGGGACGAATGCCCCGCGTGAAGGGAAATTCGCCCGGATCGCCGAGGTCTCGATCATATTCAATCGGGTCGGTGTTCGAAGGATTGAAAGCGACCGGCAGCTCGATTCGCGACGAAGTCTCGAAATGCTCGCGGCGTTCTGATTTGGTTTTCGCAACCATTGGTGATGTCGCACGGCGTCGCGGAATGGCTCTTGGAAAAAGCAATCGAAGGCTAGCACACTGCATAGAAACGCGGCAATTCTCTGGTCAAGACTTTGTTTCAGAATAGCTCTTGCTGACGCGCGAGCTGCTGACACCCTTCTGAAGTAGGGGTGTCAGTAGCCCCGACCGTTAGCGAGGACTCCTTTTGATTTGCTGCGCATGCGGTTGACCCAGAAGTTTCGGTCGCATAGCATCACGAGTGGGTCTGATCGACTGATAGCAAGGGGCATCAATATTTTGGAAATGGATGAGTATACGAAGAAGCTGGCCGAAGAAGTCGGCACCGCAATCAATGAATCAGTGCAACAATCGCCCGGGGTAGCGGCAGCCATCGAGCGCTTGCGTGAAGCAGGATTCGAGATGGAGCTGACGTTGCGCCTGGAAATTGGTTTGCGAGCTCAGCATGAAGACGAGTCAAAGAGCGAAAATAGTTCCGGAACGTTAGAGTTGACAGATGACGATGTCCGTGTGTTACAGGCGATGAAGATTAAGATTGAACCGGAAGAACATCTCTGATTAGAGGTCGGATCGCAGCGCCGTTAGGCGCGAAATAATTAATTTATAGGAAGCTCTGAACTAGTCGAGGTTACGCATTAATTGGCAGTTGTTCTTGGTCTTTCTCCCTTCTCCCTCTGGGAGAAGGGCCGGGGAAGAGGGGCCTAGCTTAGCTAATGATAGGCGCAAGCCTTAAGGCCCTCTCCCCAACCCTCTCCCTGAGGGAGAGGGAGTTAAAGCAGCTAGCGACAAACTGAACAGTTCCAGGCGGTGTAAAGAATGGAGCCCGCAGTAGCGAACGCGTTCGCTACTGCGGGCTTGGTTCTTGTCAGCAGCGGCCGGGTTATAAATATCGCACGCCTACGGCGCGCAACCGCGGCCCGCTACTCCGGCGTTTCCTTACTGCCCGTAAGTGTTTGCTGACGTAAAGCAGCCGCGCCTATTAATCCTCCCATGCCCATTGACTCAACAGCGCTGCTTGGTACCAACATGAGCGCGCCTTTCTCTTTCAATCCTTCGTAAAGCATGTTCATCGCGCGCAGATGCAGCGCGGTCGGATTATCACGATACGACTCTGCAGCTTTGCTGAAGCGCGCGGCGATCTCGACCTCGGCTTCTGCCAGAATTACGCGCGCAGCTTTTTCGCGCGCCGCTTGCGCTTCGCGCGACATCGCATCCTGCAATGCGGCTGGAATGATCACGTCGCGCATTTCGACCGACTGCACCGTCACACCCCAGGGATTCGAGCGCTCATCGATCAGCTTTTGCAATTCATCTTCGATGCGCTCGCGCCCGCGCAGCAAATCGCTCAGCGAAGTCCGACCGATGATATCTCGCAAAGCAGTCTGCGACGCCCAACTTACCGCCGCGGGATAATTTTGCACTTCGAGCGCGGCTTTTTCCGGATCGTAAACCACCCAGAACAGCACCGCATCCACGTTCACGGGCACCGTGTCACTCGTCAAAGTTTCCTCAGCCGCGAACCCAGTTGTAATCACGCGCTGATCGATCCACGCCGAAATGCTGTCAACGAAAGGAATGATCCAGAACAGTCCCGGACCGCGCAAACCAATGTATTTTCCAAGTCTAAGCACGACTGCGCGCTCCCATTGCCGGGCAATTTTTGGCGACTGGGCCAGGAACAATCCGAGTAGCACGCCCACGATCGCGCCGGCCGGATTCAGTGTCATGAGCGTCGCCAGCGCGCCGACCAAAACCGGCGCGATAAATGCGGCGGCCGCGACAAAGTTGATCCGGGGTGTGTTTGGCGCCGGCAAGGTGCTTCTGTTCTCGACCAATTGAATGTTAGCCATACTTCCTCCACTCCTTCTTGCGCCTGTTTTCCAGGTGCTCAATCACATCATCGAGCGAAAAACCGCGGGTTCCAGTCTCAGCAATGAAATGATCCGTGAGTTCGCGTAGATGTTTCTCGCGATCACGGCGGCCGAAGGACGCTTCCTCGGGTTGAGCGCTGACAAAGGTGCCAACGCCGCGCCGCGTTTCCAAAATGCCCGTACGCTCCAGCTCGGCGTACACTTTGGCGACTGTATTGGCATTGATACGCAAATCCACCGCCAACTGACGGACAGTCGGCAACTGCTCGCCGATCCGTAACTTGCCGGTGGCAATTGCAAACCGGATCGACCGCTCAAGCTGAGCGTAGAGTGGCGTCGGATGGTTTGCGTCTATGTGGAACATCGGCCCTGTTTCACTATTGTACTACGACAATAGGACAAGTAAAAGTTTCAGGGATTTAGTAGGGAGTTGGATGCAAAGAATGATGTATGGACTCGCGTTATAGACTTATGAAAGCTGTTCGGCGTTCGGCCATCGATGATTTCAGTCGTCCGTTTCACGGACTACGAGGCTAATTGTGACTCTGATCCCAGCGATAAAGAGTCTGTATCAAAAGTCGGCATTGAGCTTAACCAAACCACATTCTTAAACGCAGAGTGTGCTGAGGAATTCGCAGAGGAACGTAAAGGAGAGCATTGTTCTGAGTCCTTTGCGAAAACCTCCGCGCTCTCTGCGTTAAGCTTGGCTCTTAACCATCACACTCCCTCGTTTTGACACACCCTCTAAATCGCTGGGCTATTCTCACGCCGTCCGTTTCGCGGACTTCAAATCGACCGGCTCATCTGCTAAACCACGGCGCTTTGCGAAGGCCAACTCGCTATGTTACCTTCTCAATCTTTAAAATCTTTCCAGGTTCTTGCCTGTTCAGGCTTCGCATTAATCCGAAGGAGTTGATTGACGAAATATGGCTACGTCTAATGGAAACGGCACGAACGGACACGTAGGTCGCGTCGTGCAAATCATCGGCCCGGTGGTTGACGTTGAGTTTAGTGAGAATTATCTGCCGCCGATTTATGAAGCTTTGCAGATAACTTCTGATGGCTTCGATGTGCCCGAACCAATCAATGTAATCGCCGAAGTGCAACAGCATCTTGGCGAAGGGCGCGTGCGCGCAGTCTCGATGCTGCCAACTGACGGGATGGTGCGCGGCATGAAAGCCACTGACACCGGTGGGCCAATAACCGTACCTGTCGGTGAAGGCACGCTCGGTCGCGTCATGAACGTGATTGGCGAGCCGGTGGACAATCTCGGCGACATTCCGCACCAGCAGCGCTATCCGATTCATCGTCATGCACCGACATTCGAAGAGCAGTCAACGGAACTACAGATGTTCGAGACGGGAATCAAGGTCATCGACCTGATTCAACCGTTTCTGCGCGGCGGCAAGATCGGATTATTCGGCGGCGCGGGCGTCGGCAAGACAGTCATCGTGATGGAGCTCATTAACAACATCGCGAAAGCGCGTGCCGGTTTTTCGGTGTTCGCCGGCGTTGGCGAACGCACTCGGGAAGGCAACGACCTGCTGCGCGAAATGGTTGAATCGAAAGTCATCGACTTTGGCGAATCGTTCTATCACAACATGGAAGAGACCGGCGCCTTCGACATGACCAAGGTGGACATGACAGCGATCGAAAAGTCGAAAGTCGCGCTCATCTATGGCCAAATGACCGAACCGCCAGGCGCGCGCCTGCGCGTGGCGCTCTCTGGTTTGACCGTCGCTGAATACTTCCGTGATCAGGGTATGGACGTGCTGCTGTTCATCGACAATATTTTCAGATTTACCCAGGCCGGTTCGGAAGTTTCGGCGTTGCTCGGCCGCATGCCCTCGGCCGTAGGTTATCAGCCGAACCTGGCGACGGAGATGGGCGAGATGCAGGAACGCATCACTTCCACGAAGACCGGATCGATTACTTCCATTCAGGCGGTATACGTCCCTGCGGACGACTATACCGACCCCGCGCCGGCTACGACGTTTGCGCATCTCGATGCGGTCACGGCGCTGTCGCGTCAAATTGTCGAGCTGGGAATTTATCCGGCAGTCGATCCGCTCACGTCGTCATCGCGCATCCTCGACCCGCGCATCGTGGGCGAAGATCATTACAACACGGCCCAGAATGTGAAGCAGATCCTGCAGCGCTACAAAGACCTGCAGGACATTATCGCGATCCTTGGTCTCGACGAATTGTCGGATGAAGACAAGCTGGTCGTTTCGCGTGCGCGTAAGATCCAGAAGTTCTTCTCGCAGCCGTTCCACGTCGCATCCCAATTCACCGGCCGCGAAGGCAAGTACGTTAAACTCGAAGACACGATTAAAGGATTTAAAGAAATCATTGACGGCAAACACGACGATCTGCCCGAGCAGGCCTTCTACATGGTCGGCACCATCGAAGAAGTCAGCGAGGCCGGCAAGAAACTGGAATAGCAAAGTAATGAGTGATGAGTGATGAGTGATGAGTGATGAGTGATGAGTGATGAGTGATGAGTTTATGATTCGTGCGCGCGAAGTTGCTTGCTATTTATCACTCATAACTCATCACGCGTCACTTGGATTATGGCCAATCAACTTCAACTCGAGGTCGTAACTCCCGAACGTCGCGTATTGGCGGAATCGGTTAACTCCGTCACGGTGCCCGGGCGCGGCGGCGAGCTGGGAATTCTGCCGGGTCATGCCCCTTTGATTTCAGAGCTGCAGACAGGTGTGCTGTCGTACAACGAGGATGGAACGACCTTTCAGTTGCACGTCTCCGGAGGCTTCATCGAGGTTAACGACGATCGCGTCGCCGTGCTGGCCGAAATCGCCGAGCGCCCCGAAGAGATCGACGCTGCGCGCGCTCGCATCGCCCGCGATCACATGGAAAAACAGTTGAGTACCTGGAGCGGCAGCGAAGGGGATTTCGAAAAGGCACGCGTGAAACTCGAGCGTTCGATGGTGCGTTTGCAGCTGGTTTCCGGCTCGCGCGAACGCTAAACCCGCACACTAAAATTAAGCCGACGACCCTTCTGATGTCGCCGGCTTATTTTTTTGAGGCTGCGCTACCCCTGCTTTCCCGATCCGACGGCAATTGCTTCTCGCATTTCGCGTACAGCTCGCTCTAATCCGACAAACACTGCACGCGCAATGATATTGTGGCCGATATTGAATTCGGTTACCTCCCTGATTGTCGCCACAGCTCCGACGTTGCGGTAGGTCAGTCCGTGGCCCGCAGCCACGTGCAAACCATATTGAGAAGCGAGTGCGGCAGCTTCGTTCAGTCTGCGCAATTCATGATTAGCACGCGCCGCGCCTCCGCCGTGAATTCCGCACGCTCCCAGAGTCGCTTTCGCATAAGCAGACGTGCACAGCTCAACCTGTTGTGCATTCACTTCCCGTGCGGCTTCGATCTGCAGCGGCTCCGGATCGATGAAAAGACTTGTCACGATGCCGGCTTCGCGCAGCCGATTAACGGCAGCGCGTACAATCGCAACGTTCGGGCGAACGTTCAGGCCTCCTTCAGTGGTGATCTCGCCTGGATTCTCAGGCACCAGCGAGATGGCATCGGGTTTCGTATCGATCGCAATCTTCACCATCTCCTCTGTCGCGGCCATCTCAACATTGAGGTAGGTTGTGACCGCTTCTTTCAGCAGCCGCAGATCCGAATCCTGAATGTGCCTGCGATCTCCGCGCAGATGGATAGTGATGCCGTCGGCGCCCGCTTGTTCGCAGATCATTGCCGCAGCAACCACGCTTGGCTCCGGCGCGCGCCGCGCCTGACGCACGGTCGCGACGTGATCGATGTTGACGTTGAGTCGTGCGGTCATTCGCTAATCAAACCTGAGTTCTCCCTCAACGTCCCACCCCAGCCGGATGGGAGGGACCCCGGGGTCGGGCTACCGCCTTTTTGCGATGCTGGATCTTCCTACACACAACGAGTCCACAACCGTTCGCGAGTTACAAGAGCGCTGGCGCCCCGCGCACGAGTCCATGCTTCTGCTCAACCATGGCCGCCGTGCGCGCGGCACTGATTGCTTCGGAATACACTCCGCGATCGACTTCGCGACGAATGCGTCGAACTTCATCCATCATACGAAAGCTATCCCGCATGACGGCAACCTTGCTGGCAGGATCGTGATTCCAACGAACGGGAACCTCGCGCAGGCGCAAGCGCGCCAGATACGCAAGATAAATCAACTCGACATCGAAACCGAAGCGATCGATTCGCGCGGCTTCGATTAGCGGACGACAGACACTCATGCGGAATGCTTTGAAGCCGCATTGCGTATCCCAGAAAGGCAGACCTGTTGCCAGCCGCACCAGAAGATTGAAAACTCGCCCGCCTTGTTCACGTCGCCAGGGCTGATGTACACCAATCAAGCTGCGGTCGAGGGCGCGTGAACCGAACGTGAGATCGCATTCGCCCCGTCGAATCGGATCAACCAGCTTTGGTATCTCGGTAATCGGGGTTGACAGATCCGCATCGGAAAACAGCGCGATGTTGGCCCGCGCCGCTAGCAAGCCAGTTCTGACCGCGTAGCCTTTGCCGCGGTTTTCTTCATAATGAATCACGCGCGCTGCAACGGCTCCCGTGCCGGCCAGGCATTTTTCGGCGACTGGCCTGGTTTCATCTTTTGATCCATCGTCAACCAGGATCAACTCGGCACTACTTCGCGCATCATTCAGGTAGGTCAGAATCTTGGGCAAGGTCGAACTAAGCCGCGCAGCTTCGTTATAAGCCGGAACTACAATGGACAATCGCGGTGTCATCGTTGATGAACCACATTCTCAATGAATAACAGGCCCCGCACAAGTGAAGGCACGCCCTTTTCGGACGTGAACGTGCAGCTGTGATATATTTTGCCTGTTCACCTTGACGCGGTCTAAAGGGTTTTGACAAACATCGCTTTCATGAATCGCAGCTTCACCATCGTCGCAGTCCTGGTAATCGTCACCGCCAGTGTCGCCGGCGGCTTTCGCTCGCGTTCAACGCACCGGCGCGCCACTAACATCAACAGCGGTGGAACGCACGTTTCGGCCGAAGAAAAATATGAAGCGGACAAGGTCGAAAACGATTATCGCGAGGCGATTTCAACCGTAGAAGACAAGTACGCCGGCGAAATCGATTACGAAAAGGCCACCCAGGCTGCGATTCAGGGAATGCTCTTCACCCTTGATCCGCACTCGATCTATTTTCCATCCGCCGAATTCAAGAAACTGAAAGAAGATCAGGCGTCGAGCTTCTATGGCATCGGCGTCCAGATTTTGCGTCATGACGACGGTGTTTACATTCAATCAGTCGTCGAAGGCACGCCTGCATCGCACGCGGGATTGCGGTATGGCGACCGCATCGTGGAAGTTGACGGCAAAGACGCGCATGACTGGTCGAGCGATGAAGTTTCAAAGAATGTCCGTGGGGCGCGTGGAGAAGCCGTGCGCTTGAAAGTTGAGCGTGCCGGCCAGGAGGCCGCAGTCAACTTCGAGATCGTCCGGGACGCCGTACCACTGCCTTCGATTCGCAACGCGTTCTTGATTACGCCCGGAACCGGGTACGTTGGCCTGATCGGGGGCTTTCAGCACACCACTGATGATGAATTGCGCGAATCAATTGCTAATCTCAAAAAAGATGGGATGCGCCAGCTGATTCTGGATTTGCGCAACAACCCGGGCGGATTACTGGATCAGGCGATCGATGTATCCAGCGAATTTCTGCCGCGGAATAAGGTCATCGTTTCGGTCAAAGGCCGCAGCGAATATCACGAGCCCGCTGTTTACAAGTCAAATGGCAACGATCCTGAAGATCTGCCTTTGGTGGTCTTGATAAATCGCAATACTGCCTCGGCGTCTGAAATCGTTGCCGGAGCCATTCAGGATCATGGACGAGGTTTGATCGTCGGCGAGACCAGCTTTGGCAAAGGATTAGTGCAACACGTTTTCCAATTACTGTTTAATACCGGACTGACATTGACTACGGCGCGTTACTACACGCCTTATGGCCGGTCATTGCAGCGTGATTATTCCAGCGGGTCGCTTTATGACTATTATGTGCGCCGCGAGCAGGATGAGAATCTGCAAGCCACACAGCCGGGACAGCCCTCCCCCAATGAATCAGCAGCCCCGCGAAACTTGAATGCTCCGGCATTCCGCACAGCGGCGGGACGAGTCTTTTATGGTGGCGGCGGCATCACGCCTGACATTGAAGCACGACCGCTGACCGCCACGCCGGTGCGCGGGCGGATCATCGAAGCCGCATTCTATTTCACTCGCGAGCTCGCCGCGGGTACGGTTCCCGGACTGGAGTCATATCGCGTCGATAAGGTCGAATACAATCACGCGCCGAAATCGACCGATTATCCGATCATAGACCGGGTCCTGGAGGCCTTCCGAAACTATCTGCGTAAGGATTCGAGCCGGCACCTTCAGGTCCCGCAAATAGACGCTGAACTCGAATTCGTCAAACTGCGCTTACGCGAAGAAATAATTACCGCTGCTTTCGGCGCCGACGGCGGACAGCGCATCCTGCTGGAAAGCGATCCGCAAACGCTGCGCGCCATAGGAATGCTGCCCGATGCGAAGCGCCTGGCCGAAAGCGTCCGCAATGGCACTCCAGTCAGCTCTAATTTCAAACCTACCCGTCACCCGAGGTTCTTTCTCGACCTTCCCGAGATGGAAGATCCGGACGAGATCCTTATTTAAATTGCCATCTTCGCGCCATAGTCTAATTTCCCCTCTCTGTTCGGAGAGGGATAAAGAGGGCGTCACCTCGCTAACCCTCAGCTTTTTAATTCCCTCGCAGAGAGGGAGCGGACAACTTTCAAAGAGTCTGATACTTCGACATTTCGATTGACTTTTGCCGAGACCTCGGCATAGAAGTGCCTCGTTCCATCATTTCATCGGCGAGGAAAAAAATGAATCGCAGAACGTTTGTGAGAAACGGTGTGGTTGTCGGCATCGGCCTGGCAAGTGTCAAAGGTGCGCCGGCCAAAGCGTCATCATGCCCGGACGCTTCACCGGCTGTAATGGCGCCAGCGCCATTTGAGCTTGACGAAAGAACAGTGGCAGAGCTGCAAAGCGACATGGCTGTCGGCAAATATAGTGCGCATTCGCTGGCGCGAAAATATCTGGATCGCATCGGCGATATCGACAAGCGTGGTCCGGCAATCAACTCGGTCATCGAGCTGAATCCGGATGCGCTATCGATCGCCACCGATCTCGATAAAGAACGCAAGGCCAAAGGACCACGTGGGCCGCTGCACGGAATTCCTGTTCTGATTAAGGACAACATAGGCACCCATGATCGCATGACAACGACTGCGGGATCGCTGGCACTGGGTGGATCTATTCCATTGCAGGATTCCTTCGTCGCGCGAAGACTGCGCGAAGCCGGCGCCGTAATTCTTGGGAAAACCAACTTGAGCGAATGGGCGAATTTTCGTTCCAGCCACTCGACCAGCGGTTGGAGCGGGCGGGGCGGACAAACAAAGAACCCCTACGTGCTTGACCGCAATCCGTGCGGCTCAAGCTCGGGCACAGGCGCGGCAGTCGCCGCGAACCTGGCGACTATTGGAGTCGGGACCGAAACCGATGGTTCCGTGGTGTGTCCTTCCAATGCGAATTCGCTGGTGGGAATCAAGCCCACGCTGGGTCTGATTAGCCGCGCGGGCATCGTTCCCATCGCGCATAGCCAGGATACGGCGGGACCGATGTGCCGCACCGTTGGCGATGCCGCAATCCTGCTCAGTGCGCTGGCGGGAATCGATGCGCGCGACAACGCAACCAAAGCGAGCCTTGGTAAATCTTTCAGTGACTATACGAAGTTTCTGGATTTGAATGGACTGCGTGGCGCGCGCCTCGGAGTGCAGCGCAAGTCGTTTGGATTTAACGATGCCACCGACAAGTTGTTGAATGATTGCATCGACATTATTAAGAAACGTGGCGCGACCGTCATCGATCCGGCTGACATTCCGACGCAGGGAAAGTTTGACGATTCGGAATTGGAAGTTTTGCTCTATGAATTCAAAGCTGATTTGAATTCTTACCTTGCGTCACTCGGCCCGCGAGCGCCGGTGAAATCATTAAAGGAAATCATCGATTTTAACGAGCAGCATCGCGATCGGGAGATGCCTTATTTTGGTCAGGATCTGTTCGCCAAGGCGCAAGCCAAAGGTCCATTGACTGACAAAGCCTACCGGGATGCGTTGTCAAAGAACCATCGCATGTCGCGCAGGGAAGGCATCGATTTTGTGATGGACAAAAACAAGCTGGACGCTTTGATTGCACCGACCGGCGGACCAGCCTGGGCGACGGATTGGATCAACGGCGACCACTTCACGGGTGGCTATTCAACCGTGTCGGCGGTCGCGGGCTATCCGCATGTGACGGTTCCGGCAGGTTATGTGTTTGGCTTGCCGGTCGGCATTTCGTTTTTCGGCCGCGCGTGGAGCGAACCAACTCTAATCAAGCTTGCTTACGCATTCGAACAAGCTACGAAGGTCCGCCGTGCTCCGCAGTTCTTGCCAACGGCGAAGATAGGATAGGAAGGAACGCCCGCATCTTGCGGGCGGATCGCAAGCATCGTGCCTGCGCAGTTCGTCACTTTAATGCGGGCAGGATGCCCGCGAACCGCACGCAGGGTGCGTGCGCTCCCATCGCTACGACGACCATCGTTTCACTGTCGACTTATCGTTGAGACTCTCTAATAACTCCGCGGCACTCCGCTTCAACGTCGGATGGACGACTCGCGGCGCAACCTCGGCCAGTGGCTCGAGCACAAAGCGGCGTTCGTGCAAACGTGGATGCGGCAGCACCAGATACTGCGTATTACTCTGCACTTCTCCATAAAGAAGCAAATCGAGGTCGATCGTGCGCGGGCCATCCTTAACCTCGCGCGTGCGACCGAGAGCGTATTCAATTCGCAGCAGACGTGCCATCACCTGCTCGGGCGCCGGCAGAGGATTTCCCAGTTCTGCCACCATGTTAAGAAAAGGCGGCTGCTCGAATTCACTGATCGGTTCGGTCTCATAAATCGATGACAAGCAAGTTACGGAAAGAGCGGCGTGCATCATTCCGCGGACAGCCAGCAGAAGGTTTCCGGCGCGATCACCAAGATTCGAGCCGAGACTGATATAGGCCCTGGTTGCGTGGTTGCGATGTGAAAACATTTGAGCTTACCAATTTGCAGTCTGTCGGGCCTGACCCGCGAGTCACATATGCTACACTGAGTCCTGCAAAAGCGTTAAGGCGTGAATTAATCTTCCCCCAGCTCTTTTGATTCCAGTGATGTGGGCGCCAAAGCGTTCGCATCCGGGCGGGCTCGCCGGCCCCGTCATTACACAAATGGCTCGCAGAAGATTCCGCAGCAACCAACGGCACGAGCCGGTCACCGAACGCTCTTTCCAAGAGTATCTCTATTCGAGCGGCGCGCCACAGACCTCGCGTACTGAACTAATGCGTCTGGTGCGCGGCGGCGAAGATACCTTCCTCGAACTCAAAGTCAAACTTTCAAATTCTGAGCGCATCGCGCAGGAGATTGTCGCGCTGGCAAACACGGGAAGCGGCATCATCGTGTTCGGCGTCAATGATCAGATGCGCGTCGAAGGCATCGAGCACCCGGAAGAAGTTCAGGAAGAGCTGGTGCGCATCTGCCGCGAAGAAATTTTGCCGCCAATCATTCCCTTTGTTGACCGTATTGCATTTGATAATGGCCGCCGCATTGTCGCGCTTGATGTCAACGGCAAGCGTCCTCCTTATCGCACTCGTGATGGGCGCTTTTACGTTCGCATCGGCGCGGATAAACGCGAAGCAACGCCGGAAGAACTCGCCGCATTACTGGACGAAACCAAGCCGATCTCGTACGAGAACATGCCTGCCTTGGGCGCCACAATCTCCGACATCGACGAAGCGCACCTGTGGAGTTTCATGCGCGGCTTCGAGGGCGGTGCGTTCGATGAGGCAAGCGCCAAAGGTTATCCGACTGACGAAATACTTGAACGCCAGTTATTGCTCGCTACGAACAGCGGTGGTGAAATCATGCCGACAATCGCCGGGCTGCTGTTGTTCGGCCGCGATGAAAGCGTGGCCAGGCTTCTGCCGCGAGCGTCAGTGATTGCCACCCGATTTGGCGGCGATACGAACAAGGCCCCAATTGTTGAGCGTCTGGAGCTCAGCGGAAATCTGGCAGCGATTTACGAATTGATGTTGCACTTCGTCACGCGGTACTGCGATCTGTGGGACGTTCGTCCCACAAGTATCGCGCCGAACCCACATAATGATGTGCCGGTGCCGGCTCGATCGAAGTATTCCCGCGCCGCGGTTTCTGAAGTCATCACTAATGCATTGATCCATCGCGACCTGGCCTTGCGCGAAGTAACCACGCGTCTTCACATTTTCGATCGCGCTATTGAACTTGTTAACCCACGTCGCAGCGGCGGCTTTGCGCCGACAGCCATTAAAGCAATTCGCTTTGGCGTGCCGCAGCGTGTAAATCCCCAGATTGCCGCAATTTTTTCCAGTCCCGCCTATGGATTACCGCTCGCGCAGGGCGGGCTGCCAATACTCCAGCGCGAGGCTCGTTCATTTTCGAATCGTTTGCCGGAGATTGTTGCTTTCAACGACGAGTTTCGTTTGCGACTGCATGGGATTTAGCAGTAGTAGTAAGGCCTGGGGTAACGGGGTCAGGTACCACCCGCGTTAGCGGGTGGGTCAAGATGTCTCGATGATCCGAAAAAGTCGGTTATCCGTTTCTATTGAATGCCAGGTTGAGTCATGAACCCACCCGCTAACGCGGGTGGTCTGACCTCGCTAGCTGAGGAGATCTCTAGATGAGAAAACGCCCGCAGTTAATCCTCGCCGCGCTCCTGGTTTTTGCAGTCTCGATTCAATCAGAAGCCATCGTTCGACGCGCCGCCGCGAACAGTGTCTTCCCCCAAAGGTCGATTCCCGCGCCGGAAGATGTCCTCGGTTTTCGTCCGGGCGACGATCGCAAACTCGCAAGCTGGACCAAAGTCGTCGAGTACTTTCAAAAACTCGCCGCGGCCAGCGATCGCGTGAAGTTTGAAGAAATCGGCAAGACGACGATGGGGTCACCTTTTGTCTACGCGACTATCAGCGCGCCTGAGAATCTCGAAAAACTCGAAGAATATAAAGATATTCAGCGGCACCTCGCGGACCCGCGCAGTCTCGGCTCGCCCACCAATCCCGCACTAGCCGATCGCAAGGCAAGGGCATTGATTGCGCGCGGCAAGACCATCGTCGCGATTACCTGCGGCATTCATTCGACTGAAGTCGGCTCGTATCTTTCCAGCATGCTGATCGCGTATCAGCTTGCCTCGTCAAATGAGCCGGATATTCAACAGATTCTCCGAAATACGATCATTCTGCTCGTACCTTCGACGAATCCCGACGGCGTGGACATTGTTAACAACTGGTATCAGAAGACTCTGAGCACGCCTTACGAAGGCACCGATCCGCCGGAGCTTTATCACAAGTACACGGGCCATGATGACAATCGTGACTGGTACGCCTTTACGCAGGTCGAAACACAACTGGTCGTCGACAAGATTCTCAACGTCTGGCATCCGCAGATCGTCCATGACATTCACCAGCAGGGAGCGTTTGGGTCGCGCCTGTTTCTGCCGCCATACATGCAACCCGTCGAGCCCAACGTGCCGAAGCAGATTGTTGAAGGCTATACCGAGCTCGGCGACTATATTGCGAAAGAGATGCGCGCCGCGGGATTCAAAGGCGTCACAACGGATTCGACTTACGACGCATGGTCGCCGTCGCGCGCCTATTCGCATTATCACGGCGGCGTTCGCATCTTGTCTGAAACCGCATCATGCAGGTTGGCGACGCCGATCACCGTGAAGTTCGAAGAATTGAACTCGCGCGAAGGCTATGACCCAAAGAAAGAGTCGCCAAACTTTGGCCCACTGTGGCGGGGCGGCGAATGGCATATCAGAGACATCACGAATCATATGACCACCGCTGCGTTTCTATTGCTGAAGCACGCCGCCCAGAACCGCGAGCATTGGTTAGAGAGGTTTTATGAGATAGAGAAGGAGGCGGTCCGGCCAAGAAAAAATGGTGAATTGCAAGGGTTTGAAATTATTGGCGCGGAAGGTGATCCGGCGCTTCTCCGCTATATTCTGAATCGCGGCGGAGTGCACGTAGACTACGGCCGCGCCCGTACTGCATCGAGGGGAAATTTAGTTCCGGTTTACATGTATGTAACCATGGCACAGCCTTATGGAAGTTTTGCCAAGGCGCTCCTTGAGTCGCAGCATTATCCTGATCTACGTGACTCCGCCGGACGCCCAATATCGCCATACGACGTGACCGCACACACTTTGCCGTTGTTAATGGGCATTGAGGCTAAGCCGGTCTACTCTCCGCTTCGCTACAAAAAACTGCTTCTTGAAGAAGAGGCGCGACTCGATTACTACGGTAAAGAGTCACGAGTGGCTGTTTATAAATCTTACGTACCATCCATAGACGAAGGATGGACACGGTGGGTGCTCGAGCAGAACGGGAGAGCTAACCCATCCAACATGAAGAACGTCAGACATGAGCTGCCATTTTCGTCACTTACAGATGCACAGGTGCGCTCCGGCAAACTGAGTGCTAAGTACGACGCCATTGTAATCCCCGACCAACCTCGCGCGGCAATCCTCAACGGCCACCGCCCCGGCGCGATGCCGCCTGAATACACCGGCGGTCTTGGTGAACAAGGCGTGAAAGCTTTGCGCGAATTTGTCGAGCAAGGCGGCAAACTCGTCTGTCTCAATCGCGCCTCGGATTTTGCTATTGAACAATTTAAGTTGCCGGTGCGCGATGTGGTGGATGGTTTGCCGCGCACGGATTTCTACGTGCCCGGATCCATACTGGGCATCGAACTGGATACGACGGATCCGATCGCGCAAGGAATGGCAAAGGAATCGATCGCCTGGGTGGAGAACTCACCGGCGTTTGAAATCAACGACGGCGCACGGGGCAGTAGCCCGACCGTAAGGGAGGGCGCAAATGTGAACGGGACGTCCGCGCCCCCAGCGTCCAACGTCAAGATCATCGCCTGGTATCCGAAAGACAAAGAACCCCTATTATCCGGTTGGTTGCTGGGCGGCGATCGCATCAAAGGCAAGGCCGCGCTGGTCGAAGTCGGCTTGGGCAAAGGCCGCATCATCCTTTTCGGGTTTCGCCCCCAATATCGTGGCCAGTCGCTGGCAACCTATCCGCTTTTTTTCAACGCAATATCACTCAAGTAATCGCAGGGCGCGCGGAGTCCCTTCCGCATCGCGCCTAATTGCTCAACTTGTTGCTGGGAGCGCGGGCGCCCTCGCCCGCACAGTGCCGCAGGCGCTCAGTTTTTTTGAGACTAGAGAGCGGACCCCAGCTCAAACCGAAGACTACATAGCACTTCCAAAAACGAAAGCGACGATGCAAGTCTCTTTAGATTGACAACTATTCGCGCTTCGCGCTCAATGCGGGCGAGACGTCCGCACTCACTCACGCAATTTCAATCGATACAAAACGAAATTGCCGATCCGCTCTCCATCATCCCGTTCATACCAGCGATCCAGGTTCGTAAAATCAGGCGGGTTCTCAGCATTAACTATCGCGAAAGTTAGTGCCGGAGACGTGGCGCGCTCACGATCGAAGCCGCGAGTGTAACCAAGATAACTGGCAATCTGTGCGCGAAGCTCATCCGGAGCGATCGGAGCGTTGCTCCCGACTACTGCTGGACTCAAGCGAGAATACGAGAACATTCCTGTCAGAAAATTCCAGTCGGCGTGATTCAATTCCGCCCAGAATTTCTTTTCGTCATAGCCAAGGTAATAAAGCTGGCGCCAAAACCGTTCGCGATTCTCGGTATCGGTGATTCCGGGAAAGACCAGCATGCGCGGCGCCCACAGGAGTGATTGCGGCGCGTCGGTCGGCAATCGATCAGCTAACTTGAAATCCTCCATCAGCACGACGGAAGAGGAGCGGAATGTTGCTCCATTTGCCTCCACGAGACGATTAGCTACCGGCTTCCCTGCGTCGATCCCGCGGTTGTAGTCAAAGCTCACACTCGCCGCCAACCACACTTCGGCAAAAGCCCATACGAGCGCCGCAATGGCGATTAGCATCAGTCGCTTGTCAGTAAGGCGCAATCGGGTCCCGCGGCGCCGCCACCTCAGCGCAACCGTCAAAACAAGAGCGACCAGCGTACAGTAGTTGGCAATGAACCACTGGTAATGAATCGGCTGCAAAGATCTCCCGGTGATGATCTGTTGATTGAAGACAACCAGGACCGAGAGCGCGAATGAGGCCGCTAAAAGCGCGAGCGAATCGCGCCATCCAGAAACGCTGCGCCATGCTCCGGCTCCGATCATCAGAAGCACGAGCAACGAAACGATCTCAGGAAGACGAAAGAGATCGGGCCCGTGAGTGAACATCAGGGCCTGGGCGGCATCAACCGTAGCAGCGCGATGCGAGAGCATTCTGAAGTAAGGAACCAGCGCCGCCGCCGCAAACACAGAGATTACGCCAAACACGATGAAGGCTCGCTTGCGTTCAAACTTTCTGACGATCAACCACAGTGCGCATAGGCACGACAACCAGGCCGCCGCCGCTGTCCACAGGTAGAAGTAAGAAAAGATCAGGAACGCAAAGAGCAGGCTGGCTCCGATTGCGGTAATGACCGCCTGTTGACCACTTGCTCGCGTCAAAGCCAGCCACACCAAAGCACAGAGGGCAAAGAACAGCGGAAACGCGACCGCTGGTTGATAAAGACGCAGGAATGGAAGGTGATACAACGACGGAGGCGAAACTGATTTCGAGATCCAGAGTGGAATCAGATAATTCAAATTCGGGACATGTCGCGCGATGCCCTGGCCTGCGATCAGAGTGCCGAATCCGAGAATGACTAATACCGAAGCGGCGCTGAATCGCCCATCGCGAGTCAGCAACCAAAGGAACCAAAAAATAATCAGCGACGAAGCGAGCGCGCAAAGCGCCGGGAGGATCATGAAAACAGTTGAGGCACTGAGCCCGAACCAGCGTGAGGGCAAGGCCACTGCATATGCGGGTGGGAATTGAATAGAAAAGAGCGATTCCGGTAACAATTCATCACGATCGTTTCCGCGCCCGGTGTATGGATCGTAGCGACGTGGATTGCCCCGGATCAGCGAAGCGACGTAAGCGGAATAGGCAACTTCATCCGGATGCGTAATCGCATTGGCGCCATGCCACTCGTGCCCGCGGTTGACTATGAAATGGACCTGCGGGAAAAGCGCTACGAGCATCAACAGGACGGAAGCCGAAAGTCCCCATCGCCATCTAACTCGCCCGGGCTTGATTTCCCTTTCAGCCATCTTGAGAGTCACACTCGATGCTGGCCTGAGTTCGACTTTCAGATCACCGACAACTCTTTTCTAACTCCTGCGCGTTCGAAGTAGGTTTGCGTGCGCGCAACATCGCGTTCGATCTGAAACTTCAATTCGTGGATCGAATTAAACTTCTTTTCCGCGCGCAACCGATGCAGGAAACGCACGCGCACCACGTCGCTATATAGATCACCAGACCAGTTCATTACATGAGTTTCGACTGAAGTCTCCGTGGCATCGTCGAATGTTGGTCGAGTACCGATGTTCGTGACGCTGCGTCGCCACTGGCCGTCGGTCAGGGCTGCCGTGACATAAACGCCGCCGCGCGGAATTACCCGGTTCTGCGGATGAATGTTAGCAGTAGGAAATCCCAGTTTCACGCCGCGTTCGGCGCCGCGAACAACACGGCCCTCAACGCCATACGGTCGGCCCAGCATCCGGCGCGCGAGATTTACCCGGCCCTGAAGCAGGAGTTCGCGAATGCGACTTGAGCTGATGCGCTGACCGCGCAAGCGAACTTCCGGCACTTCGTCGGCAAAAAAACCGAGGTCTTTACTGATGGCGCGCAACAGCTCGATATTTCCTTCGCGATTGTGACCAAAGGCGAACCCTCGCCCCAGATAAACTTCCTGAGCATGCAGACGCTCGGCAACGATTTCGCGGAGGAAATCCTCGGCCCTAATCTGTGCGAATGATTTATCGAAGTGAATGACGATGGTTTGTTCGATATCCAGGACGCCAAGCGCCTCGATTTTCTGATCGAAGGTTTGCAAGAGCGGCGGCGCGGATTCGGGATGCAGGACGGCGCGCGGATGCGGCTCGAAAGTCAGGACGGTCGATGACGCTGCAACCGCGCGAGCGCGTTCGACGACAGTCCGCATGATCGCCTGGTGACCAAGATGCAAGCCATCGAAAACTCCGAGTGTCAGCACAGTCGGGCGCGCGATATCCGCGTTATCGGTTCCATGAAATAAACGCATAAAAAGTGATGCGTGATGAGTAATGAGTGATGAGCAGGTCAGTGCTTGAACCTCATCACTCATTACTCATGACTCATCACTTACGACGAGTCCATCGTAGGCCCACTCAACTCCCTCCGGCAGCAGCGCCGAATCGCGCTCATGCTTTACGTCATGTGTAATGTGCGTGAAATAGGTTCGCTGAGGCTTCAGTTCTTCGACGTACTGCAGCGCGCGTTCCAGCCAAAGGTGCGTTTGATGCGGACGGATGCGCAAACAATCAAGCACCAGCACTTTCAGATCGCGCAGCCCCTCTATTGTCGCCGGTGGAATCTCGCTCAGATCGGTGGCATAAGCAAAATCGTTGAAGCGATAGGCAATCACAGGTAGCCGCCCGTGAATTACCTCGAGCGGTGTTATCTCCAAATCGTGGCCGAGACAAAACGGCGCGCCGGCAACAACTGTGTGCGGCACAATCTGCGGCAACCCGCCGCCAAAATGCGACGGCTCAAACACATACTGAAAGATTCGGCGAATGTCTTTCCAGGCGTGCTCATTGGCGTAAAGACCAAGCGCGCCGTGACGAAAATTAAGCGGGCGAATGTCGTCGAGGCCGAAGATATGATCGGCGTGACAATGCGTGACGAACACTGCATCGAGGTGCTTTAGACGATGTTGCAGAGCTTGCTGACGAAAGTCGGTGGAAGTGTCGACGATAACGGTTTGGCCGGCGTGTGCGATCAAAACCGAGACGCGCAGGCGCTTGTCTCGCGGGTCGTCTGACGTGCAAGTCTCGCAGTCGCAGGCAATCGAGGGCACGCCGGTTGAAGTGCCGGTGCCTAAGAAGGTCAGTCGCATACTAGTCCAAAGTCCAAAGTCCAACGTCTGCTCTCTAATAGGGCCGAATGGTCTGGATAAATCTGATGTTTGTTGTCTGGCGTTGGACCTTGGACATTGGACTCTGGACTTATTTTCCGCCCGTAATGTCGCTGGCGCTGAATTTCGACGGCGGAGGCGCAGGCGAACCGGAAAAGGAAACGTACTGCATTCGCAAATCTGCTAATAGACCTTCGAGTACCTGCGCTTCCTGTGGATCCAGATTGCCCTGCGTCTTTTGCTCGAGCATGCCGAGGACGTCAATCCAATGCTTCGCAGTCTTTAGATCGACGCCGGTTTCTCCTGTAACGGGATGCGGCATCATTCCCAAGCTCGCTGCGGCGTTTGATGCTAGCGACATAATCAAGCTCAAGAAACTCGCAGGATCGTCAAGAGGATCGCCGCCGGCTGCCGGCTGGCGTTCGGCCCGCGAAGCAGGCGGCGTGCCCGAGGTCGCTTGCGGCGATGGCGAAGTCGAAGCCTGCGCTGCTGCCGAAGTCTGTGATGGCGCAGTCGCTTGCTGGGTCGCATCGACAACGGGACCTTTTGCTGCGCGATCGGCTTCTGCCTTTTCCTCCGGCGAAAGTTCGCGCGGCGTGCCGTCCGGATTGAACGGCCTGCGGTCAACTACTTTGAATGTTGGTTGCTGGTCATCCATTTTTTATCTCTCTAGCACTAATGCGTTTTGATCGCCGGTGTTTTACCCGCAGTCCGAAGGCATCTCTGCCGATTCATCTAGTCATAGATTGATTGAGTTGGACAAGCGATGTTAGCACCCGCGTTCGCTTGATCGCAAAGCTGCCTTGGATGAAACCATGCTTGCCTTTATGCTCTTGACTTGAGACCAAAGATTTCAGGCTTGGGACTTTCACGTGATGCCGAAAACATTTAATGACCTTGTCAGTCTGATGGATCGCTTGCGATCGTCCGATGGCTGCCCGTGGGACCGCGAACAGACCTACGCTACCCTCGCGCCGATGCTGCTTGAAGAAGCTTATGAAGCCTTTGATGCGCTGGAAGAAGCGCGCCAGGGTCGACCTGATGATCTCCGCGAAGAATTGGGCGACCTGCTGTTCCAAATAACTTTCTTTGCTCGGGTAGCAAAAGAACGCGGTGAGTTCACGATTGACGACGTAATCAACCAGGTTCACGAAAAGATGGTGCGCCGTCACCCGCACGTCTTCGGCACAGCAAAGGCCGACGATTCAGCCGAAGTTCTTCGCAACTGGGAAGCTATCAAAGCGGAAGAAAAGCGCGCGGCTGGTAAAGGTCTCGGCGAATCTGAAAAGCTTTCTATCCTCGATGGCGTATCGACCAGGGCTCCGGCACTGATGGAGGCGCATCAACTTTCCACCAAAGCCACGCGCGTCGGATTCGACTGGCAACGCGTCGAAGACATTTTCGAAAAACTAGAGGAAGAGGTCGATGAATTGCGCGCTGCAATCGACGCACATAAGAGCACGGAAGATGAAGCGGATCATGTTCGCGTGCGTGAAGAGATTGGCGATCTACTATTCGTGGTAACGAATATTGCGCGGCACATGAGCGTCGAACCGGAAGCTGCCCTGAAGCTCACGAACCGAAAGTTTCGGCGCCGGTTCGGTTACATTGAGAACAAGTTGCAAAAAGGCAACCGCAAGTTTGACGAGACAACTTTGGATGAACTGGAAGAGCTTTGGCAAAGCGCCAAGCGTGATACTTGATCCCGGCCCCAGAATCAGTGTTTTACGATAACCGTTTCAGGCGCATCCCGCTTCGGCTCAATAGTTCTAACCGGGCTGGTGCCTCCGATCTGGCTGGTGCCTCCGATATCGCCAATCGCCTGCTCGGCGGAAAGAATTCCCGCGACGCGCATCTTGAATTCGTCGGAGTTCGTGGCGTTATGCACGGCCTCTTCGAGCGTGATCAGGCGCGACTGCAGTAGACGGAACAGCGACTGATCGAAGGTTTGCATGCCGTATTGCGAGGCACCGTTGGCGATCGCTTCGCGAATCATGTAGGTCTTTTCTTCATTAATGATGTAATCACGAATCAGGCCGGTTGAAACCATAATCTCAACTGCCGGAACACGACCTGCGCCTTTCGCGGCGCGCACCAAACGCATCGAGATTACAGCTTTCATGATGCCCGCCAACTGAATACGCACGGATTTCTGTTGATGCGAAGGGAACGACGAAACAATACGCGTGATGGTCTCAGTCGCGTCCAGTGTATGCAGAGTTGAAAGCACGAGATGGCCGGTTTCCGCAGCCGTCAGGGCCGTTTCGATCGTCTCCAGGTCACGCATTTCGCCAACCAGGATAACGTCGGGGTCTTGTCGCAGCGCGCCCCGCAGGGCTTCGGCAAATGAACGGGTATCGACGTCGACTTCGCGTTGCGTAACGAATGCCTTCTTATCGCGGTGCAGAAATTCTATCGGGTCTTCAATCGTCACGATGTGCCCCGAGCGCGTCGAGTTGATGCGATCGATCATCGCGGCCAGCGTGGTTGACTTTCCTGAACCAGTTGCGCCGGTAACCAGAATCAAGCCGCGTCGCTCTTCAGCAATGTGGTCGATTACCGAGGGCAAACCCAGCGCAGCGGTATTCTTGCTCTGATCCGGAATCACGCGCAGCACAATGCTAACCGAACCGCGCTGCTGAAAAATGTTCGCCCGAAAACGTCCCAGACCCTTGACGCTATAAGCGATGTCCACCTCTGACACCTCCTTCAGTTTCTGTTTCTGGCGATTCGTCATCATCGAGAAAGCCATATCCAGCGTGTCTTCCGGCGAAAGTCGCGGCGCGTCCGCCACTGGATGCAATTCGCCGCCAATGCGCATCACTGGGAATGAACCGACTTTCAGATGCAGGTCGGACGCGAAGTGAGCAGTTGCCGTTACCAGGAGGTCATCAATCTTGATAGACATAGAAATGCTCTACGGTTTCAGTTCCGATCCCTTGAAAAGCTGGAGAGGGTGAAAGGGCAAGAAACCAGGACAGTCAAAGGCGGTTGGGAATGAACGCCAGGGCCTTCAGCATCATAACGGGTCAAGAGAAGAACGGTCAACGGTTTTCCTGACCGGTGGCAAGCGAAAGAAGCTGTTCTAAGGCTTTCCGTTGGGACAATTCTCCATTGCCTGTGCCCAGCTCCAATGTGCGGAAAGCTACGCCTTTCCATGCTTTGCCGGTAGGAATGGACGGTTGTGCCCTATCTTCCGTGATATATTCGCGTAGTTTCCAGCAAGCAAAATGATCGAGCATCAAATAGCTCGAAGCGACCAGGTGCAATGGGCGAAGGTCATCGATCACACCCGCTGTATCGGTTGCCATGCGTGCACGACCGCTTGCAAGTCTGAGAACGTTGTGCCGATCGGAGTTACTCGGACCTACGTCAAGCATGTTGACGTCGGCGTCTTCCCACAAGTGCGCCGCGCCCACCAGGTAACGCGCTGCAATCAGTGCGCGCACGCGCCGTGCGTCATCGGCTGTAAAGCCTGCATGGCCGCCTGCCCTTACGACGCTATTTTCATCAATCCCGAAGATCACTCGGCTGAAAAATGCAACTTCTGTGCGCATCGCATCGATGTCGGACTCGAGCCCGCGTGCGTGGTCGTCTGTCCAACGCAAGCGATATTGATTGGAGACCTCAACGATCAGTCATCGTACGTCGCGCAAATCGTGAATCGTGAACCTGTCAACGTTCGCCGCCCGGAAAAGGAAACTCTGCCGAAACTCTTTTACAAGGGCGCACATCAGACGACGCTCGATCCGCTGGCTGCGCGTCGTCCTCCGGGAGGATTGTTTATGTGGAGCGAGCAGCAGCAATCGCCTGAACACGTCGTTTCCGGCAATCCAACCTACAACAATAGTTCGGCCGCCGCGCTGCTGAGTTATGACGTTGCGCATTCAATCCCGTGGGATTGGCGAGTGAGTCTGTATACCTGGACGAAAGGAATTGCCGCGGGAGTTTATCTCGTGGCGGCTTTGTTAGTTCTTTTCGGGTTCTTACGAGCGGACAGCGCGCTATGGCTGTGGGTCGCGCCAATAGGGAGCGGCACTTTTCTCGCAATTACAGGCGGCTTGTTGATTTGGGACCTCGAACACCCTGAACGCTTCTATATGATCTTCACGAGACCGCAATGGCGGAGCTGGTTGGTGAAGGGAGCGTTCATCATTGCCGGTTACTCGATTGTGCTCGCTCTTCACTTCATCGGCAGTTGGGCAGGATCGAGATTGCTGCAGAGCTGGTTGCTGATTCCAGGCATTCCTCTTTCGATTCTGACGGCGATTTATACTGCATATCTCTTTGCGCAAGCGAAGGCGCGAGATCTCTGGCAGAATCCGCTGCTACCTCTACATCTGTTGGTCCAGGCATTGCTGCTTGGCGCTGCAACATTAGTTCTGCCGACGATCTGGTATTGGCCAGAGGCCTCCGATGGAATGTTCTGGATACTCGCTATTACCTTGCCGATTCATCTGCTTTGTGTGATTGGGGAGATCACCTTGACTCATCCGACCGCACATGCGCGAGTGGCCGCTTACGAGATGGTTCGGGGTCGCTATTGGAAGCCCTTCTGGCTGGGCCTAGCTCTAACCTTGTTCGCGGTTGTCTTTTTATGGCTAGCCCTACTTGAAAATTTGAGAATCATAGGATACTTCAACGGTCTCCCGGCACTGGCAGTTCCTGCGGTGGCGATGGGTCTGCTGTTTCACGAGCATGCCTACGTGCAAGCGGGTCAATCGGTGCCTCTGGCATAGCGGCCTACTCGTCGTCATCTGGCGCAACGCCCTCCGCTTAGACTATAATTCGCTCTCTTCTGACAAGCGAGTTTCGCTCTGCTAATTGCAAAACTTGTATTGAGAGATTCCCGACCCGGAGGTGCGTATGCCGCAAGTCAAATGCCGAATCCTATGTGTGGATGATCACGAAGATAGTTCAGAAATGTTAAAGCTCGTGTTGTCTGAATCGGATTACGAAATTCACACCGCGCGTAATATGGAAGAGGCGCTCAACCTCGCGCGTATCCACGAGTTCGACCTCTATGTGCTGGATAAGCGACTTCCCGACGGTTCCGGGTTGGAACTGTGTCAGCAGCTGGGCCAGTTAACGCCGGGAGTTCCTTGCATCTTCTACTCCGGCGACGCCTACGAGATTCATCGTCAGGAAGCCATGGCCGCCGGCGCTCGGGCTTACATCCCCAAACCGGATGTCGAGGAGCTAATCAACACCGTCCACCAATTGCTTTCGCAGCGCGAATGCGAAACGGCTTAAGCGTGTTCATTCGTGCCCTAACGTCATCTTTCTAAACTCGGATAAGATTAGACCTCGGATTTCGTCACGGAGATCCGCGAACTAGCTAGTTTCCAATGGACTCGCTTTTTCACTCAGGCACGCGACTAGGCCGTTACGAGATCCGCTCGAAGCTCGGAGAGGGCGGAATGGGCGAGGTTTATCTGGCGCGCGACACACAATTGGATCGCGCGATTGCGCTCAAGATCCTGACGGCCGAAGTGGCGCGTGATCAGCAGCGGCTGCATCGTTTTTTGCAGGAAGCGCGGGCGGCTTCGGCGCTGTCGCATCCGAACGTCGCGCATATTTATGAAATTGGCGAAGCGAGCGGCGCTTACTTCATCGCAATGGAATACGTCGAAGGCCAGCCGCTCGATAAGAAGATCGGGGGTCATCCGGTTGCTGTCATCGAGATTCTGGACATCGCAATTCAGGTTGCGGACGCCCTGGATGAAGCCCATGCGAAAGGCATCACACATCGCGATATTAAATCTTCAAACATCATGATCACTTCGCGCGGGCGCGTGAAGGTGCTCGATTTTGGTCTGGCGAAATTAGCAACACCCGCCGGCGTCACTGATTTCACTTCCAACAGCGAGCTCGCCACCCGCGTTAAGACGACTCCGGGCATTGTAATGGGCACGGTCAACTACATGTCGCCCGAACAGGCCCTCGGACGTGAAGTCGATCATCGCACGGATATTTTTTCCTTTGGCGTGGTGCTTTATGAAATGGCGACTGGGCGACTGCCTTTCACAGGCCAGACGGTAACAGAAACTATCGATCGCCTTACCCATGCGCAGCCGGAAGCGATCGCTCGCTTGAATTATGATGTGCCCACCGAACTGGAAGTCATCATCAAGAAAGCGCTACGTAAGGATCGCGATGAACGCTATCAAACGATTCACGATGTGCTGCTTGATCTGAAAGAGTTGAAGCGTGATCTAGACGTGGCCACCGGTCTTGAACGTTCGACGCCGCCGCCATCGCCCAGCACGGAAGTTCCCACGCCACCGCTTTCGCAATCAGTGATCGGTTCGACCAGCATTTCGCCGGCGCCGCAGACCGGCGCTGTGCCCGCCGTTCATCCCACTTCAAGCGCCGAGTACATTGTCGGTGAAATCAAACGGCACAAGACCGGCGTTGGGCTTGGGGCGGGGCTGTTGCTCGTTGTGATAATTGCGGCCGGCGTATGGATCTATAAACTTGCGGCAACTAACAGGTTTCCCTCAGGGTCGCGGCCAATCAAATTCACGCGGCTGACTTCTGGCGGAAAAATTGGAAATGCTCCCATAACAGGAGCCGCGTCGATCTCGCCCGACGGAAAGTATGTAGCATTCCTGGTAGAGGAGGGCGGAAAGGGCAGTATTTGGGTCGAGCAGGTCTCAACCAACAGTCTGCACCAGGTTGTTCCGCCCGCTGAAGGCGGCGCCGCTACTGCTTTCTCACGTGATGGCGAATTCTTGTATTACGATTGGCACGATGCCAGCAATCCACAGGGCGTACTCTATCAACTCCCCGTGCTCGGGGGAACGCCGCGAAGGGTGTTGGCGAATATTGCGAGTCCGATCAGTTTCTCTCCCGACGGTAAGCGATTCGCCTTCGTCCGTGAGGATCCGGGGCAGGGTGACAGTATCTTGATGATTGCGAATGCCGACGGCTCTCAAGAAAAGATGTTAGCTTCACGAAAAATGCCCGACTATCTGTCAACAGACGGACCGTCCTGGTCTCCGGATGGAAAAAGCATCGCCTGTGGTGTCGGGAACTTTTTTGCCGCTGACTTTTCCGGCACGGTGATTGAGGTCCCGGTTGAAGGCGGACCGGAACGATTAATGACTTCGCAAAAATGGTCCAGGGTTGCTCGCGTCGTCTGGTTAGCAGACAGCAGTGGTCTCATCGTGACTGCGTTTCCGGAGCTGGCTGCGACCGGCACACAAATCTGGTTGTTGTCTTATCCGACAGGCGAGGCGCGCCGAATAACCAATGACCTAAACGGTTACGGCACGGTTAGCCTCGGCGTCACCGCAGACGGCAGCGCCATTGTCACGGTTCAGGAGGACTGGTCGGCTCAGATATGGTCGGTGCCTGCGAATGAAGACATGAGTCACGGCAGGCGCTTGACAACTGGAAAGTATGACGGGATCCAAGGTGTCTCCTGGGGTCGCGACGGGAAAATTGTCTACGTCACCAAGGTAGGAGACAATTCCGATATTTGGCTAATGAATGCCGACGGCACCGCAAATAAGCAACTGACTGCCGATGCCTACCTGGAAGGCAAACCGGTTTTCTCACCTGACGGTCGGTATATCGTTTTCACTGCCAGTCGCTCAGGCAAGGCGGATATCTGGAGGATGGATGCGGATGGCAATAACCCGAAGCAACTAACCTCAGACGGTAATCTGAACGTTGGTGCAGTATCTTCGCCGGATAGTTCGACAGTTGTTTATATGTCTTTGAGGGCGGGTAAGTGGACCCTTTGGAAAATGCCCATCGATGGCGGAGCACCGGTGCAATTGACGGATTTTGTCGCTCTTTTCCCCACCATATCGCCCGATGGTAAGTTCATCGCCTGTCTTGCTCCCGTCCAGGCTAACAAACCAAGATTGGCGATCCTTTCGATCGAAGGTGGGCCGCCAATAAAAATATTCGATATGCCCTTTGACGTCGCCGGATATGCCGGATTGAAATGGACGTCGGATGGTCGGGCAGTAACCTATGTCGACCGTAACTTGAGCAGTTCAACCCTCTGGAGCCAGTCTTTAGAGGGAGGTCCTCCCAGGAAGATAACCAGCTTCAAAGAACATCAAATATTAGCTTTCGACTGGTCTCAGGACGGCAAACAGCTTGTCATGTCCTATGGCAATTCAACCGATGATGTTGTGCTGATCAAAGATTTCAGATAAGCCGTTTACTGCACGCGCGGTTTAGATCGCGGACTCGTCCGGGCAGGCATCGTGCTGCTGATTCGTGACTCTACAGAGACGGAAATGAGATTCGAATACTACCACGAAGGACTGATTGACGTGCCGAAGCTTTCGGTCGACGGCACGGTCGGAAACGCAATTCATTTTTCGCACTGGCATGGTAACGAAACGCCTGACTCGGTAAAAGCTGACACATCGACTGAGATCGCTTTGAATCTTGCCGCCGCGCCGAACCGGGACGAGTTAACGCGCGGAATCGATCTGGTAACGAACAATCATTTTGATACCGACGGCGTGCTTTCGGTGTGGACGATGTTGAGCGGTGAGCGCGCGCTCGAATTGCGCGACAAACTGATTGCCGCCGCGGAAGCGGGCGACTTTTCGGAACTGAGTACTGAAGACGGCGTGCGCGCCAGCATCGTGATTCAGGGTTCGGAATCGCCTACAGATGAAGACGCGGGCTCGCCTCTGGCGCGACAACTTGCTGGTGAAGCAATTGATGACGATGCGCGAGCTTATGAACTGGTTCTGCCACACGTGGAACGTGTGCTGATACACACCAGCGAATATGAATCGCTGTGGCGTGAACCATGGATTCGAATCGCAGCAGCTTTGGACAGCTTTGCCAAAGGCAGTTCAAGCGTTGACGAAGATAAAGAAGCGAAGTTGTCGGTCATCACACTCCGGCCGGAAATCTTCAGTCCTTCAGGTTTTAAGCCTACCCGTCATGCCGCGCCCTTCACCGCGATTTCGCATTACGCGCGGGGCGAAATGTTTTTGATCGCAATACCCACGAGCGAAGGCTGGACCTACCGCGTCGATTATCCCTACTACTCGTGGGCGGAAACTGTGGTGCGGCCGAAGATCGAGCGACGCAATCTGAGCGCATTCGTCGCTGAACTTAACCAGTTGGAGCACAGCACGGCTGGTCGGTGGCGGCTGGATTCTTCCGAATTGGCGTCCGCGGCGAAATTCTCGGATCGAGCCGGAAAGCTTGCTGCCTCGACTCTCGAACCTGATCAAGTCAGCTTTAAACTTCGCAACGCACTGCTTCAATCTCAACCCGCTCTCGCGCACTCGGCGAGTTTAGAGGCGGGCCTTGTCCCGCCTGCGAGGGACAAGTCCCTCGTCTAAACAAATTATGGGCGAGGCTATTCCGGCGTGCGCGCACTTCGTGACATTCATATTGGTCCAGCCGGTTGGTCTTATGCTGATTGGCGCGGTCGCGTTTATCCGGAAGGCGCGGGTGCAAAGTTTGATACGCTGGCCCTGGTCGCGAAATACTTTGACACCGCGGAGATAAACAGCAGCTTCTATTATCCGCCCGCGCCTGCGACCGCGCGCTCGTGGTTGCGTCGCATCGAGCACAATCCGAACTTCATCTTCACTGCTAAGCTCTACAAAGGGTTTACGCATAAGCGCGGGCAAGCCACTATTGATGATGAAAAGGCGTTTCGCGAAGGTATCGATCCGATTGCGGAAGCGGGCAAGCTCGGCGCGGTTCTGATTCAGTTTCCGTGGTCGTTCAAAAACGACCTGGATGAGCGCGCTTACCTGAATCAACTTGTCGAACGCTTCAAAGTGTATCCACTGGTAGTTGAGTTGCGGCATGAATCCTGGAACAACCCGAGGATCCTTCAGACGCTCGAAGATCTCGGCGTGGGACTATGCGACATTGACCAGCCACTCTTCGCCAACTCGATCAAACCTTCCGCCGAAGTGACCTCAACCATCGGTTATATTCGTTTGCATGGTCGAAATTACCAGAACTGGTTTCGTGAAGAAGCGAACGTCGTCGAGCGCTATGATTACCTTTATTCGCGTGATGAACTCGAGCCTTGGGTCGAGCGAATTAAGGAAGTCGCGCAGAAAGCGAAGCAGACTTTCGTGATCACCAACAATCACGCGCGGGGACAAAGCCTCGTGAACGCATTCGAAGTATTGGCGTCTTTGGAAGAGGAGCGCGTTTCAGGGCCGGCAAAACTAATCGAAACTTATCCGCGTTTGGCCGAGTCTGTCGAGCCGGATGATGAATCGGCGCAGGGGAAGCTGTTTTAATTTGGAGTGCGCCCGCAGAGCGGAGCGGCGATGGCGCCTTGGATTCAGGGCTATGCCCCCTGACGTGCGGTGAGGCTCTGCCTCACCGTGAAATTGCTCCTAATTGCCCTGGGGCTATGCCCCTCATTAAGGGGCATAGCCCCGATTGGTTTCGGATTGTGATCCGGAAGGGCTAAGCCCTTCCGCACATCAGTCGGCACAGCCGCTCGCCTTAGCCACCGACCTTTCAAATGGCTACTTCGCCAACGGAAACATTGGCACGATATCTACGGGCACACTATTAAGTTTAGCGAGCGCGCTCTTTCGCCGGAAACAAGTATCGCCGGAATATTTGCTTAGATGCTTTCATCGCCAATCCTTCCGAAGAGTTCTAGAGACTTTGCCGGTTCTTCAAAATCTTTACGAACGAGCCTGAGCGCAACTCTCGCACGGTCAAACCTGATAACCTCAATGCCTCTTCTTCAGTAAGTGCTCCGCAATTCATCGCGCGCAAGAAATAATTTAACAAGCCCTGGCCGGTGGCGGCATCGTCAAACACATCGCCGACCAATGTTGCCTTCGCGGCCTTATCGACAAAGTTGCGCAGGCGCTCAGACGCGGCATCGAGACTTTCAAGAAAAAATGCATACACCGCCGCGTAACGCGTCGGCAGCTGGGCCGGATGAAGGTCCCAGCCTTGATAGAAACCACCAGTCAGCGAATGCTGAATGTGATCGTAGTGAAGTTTCCAGGCGCGATGAACTACGGCGCGATTCTCGTCGATCTGCTCCTGTGTGAGTATTGTTCCTTCGGCCGCGCGATGTGGGGCGACCGGCATGATATTGGTTGCGCCATCCGACAGCCAGATGCCTGTGCCGCCAAACGAAACCTGCATCATATGCTTCGCGAAATCGCAGGCCGGATGCATCATGTGCTGATGCGCGGCAGTGATGCTGCAACTGGCAGTGTAATCGTAAGTTCCGAAATGCGCCCCGATACAGCGGCCACGCGCAGCCTGAAGCAGCAGTGGCAAATTGATCCGGCCCTGATCGTCGATGATCGATTGAGTAGTTTCAATCATCATCTCCATCTTCAGCGATCCACTGGCGAGATTATTTTGCTGCTCGAGTAAATCAAAAAGATCCGCGAGCGCAGCTACCTGCTCCGGGGTCGTGATCTTCGGCAGCGTGACAACGAAGTTATCGGGCAACGTTCCGTCGGCTTTCTCTAAGACGGTCGAAACGAAAATATCCAGCGTGCGCATGCTGCGCTGTCGCAGCTCTTCCGTGAAAGGTTTGATGCGAATACCGATGAACGGCGGCAGCGAGCTTGCAGCCATTCCGCCGACAACTTCAACGGCAGCACTTTCGGCGTGTCCGTCTTCTTCTGTGTCGGGACGATTCCCGTAACCGTCTTCGAAATCGATTCTGAAATCTTCCACCGGTTCACGCTTCAGCTTTTCCTGAACGCGCGAATAGATCGTATATGCCAGCCAGGCCGGCTGGTTTTCTTCGCGCACAGCCTGAGCATCGGTATCCAGACGATGTCTGAGGCCAGTCGCGTAATTGAGCACATCGGGTAACTCGGTAGATCGAGGCAATCCTATGGCTCGCGCAAAAACAACAAAATTCGGCGCGTATTCGAGCAAACCGCGCTCGGCCACTTGCCCTAATCGTTGCGCAGAGTCAGCGCGAAACAGGTGTGCGCCTCCATAAACGGTGTGCACTGGCTGGCGACGTCCGGTTTCGCCGGGGTACCTGGTCACAAAGGCACCATTGGAAAGGCTCAGGTTTTCATTTATCGACTTAAGCGAAGGTTCGGATAGCGAAATCTTCATCAGTTTGTTGCGTAGAAAAGTTTTTGGATTAGTCGCTGACTTTATTACCAAAGGCCTCGCGGTCGCAACTTCCGCGAGACGACGGTTGACGATTTGGTGCATGACTGACTAAAATTCATTTTGCCCCGCGAAATCTTCTCAGGGTCGCCTCAAGTTTCCGACCTCTGAAGTAACAGCCAATAAAGAGAAAGTACGTGTGCTTATGAAAGAAGGATTCCGTTCGAAGCAGCGCGGGATAAAGCGTGTCGACGAGCAGGAGAGCCGTCGTGGCACTTGCCATCCTTGTAAATCTTATCTTCCGTGGTTGCTTGTGTTGACGCTTGCGGCATTATTAATGCCGCTTGGATTCCATTCGGGGCCGGCCAGCGCTCAATCACGCAAACAACGTTTGGAACAGGATGTCGGGCAGGTCTTCACAAATCATGAAGACCTTAGGCTCGATACACGTGCGATCTCCCAGGACGTTCGAGAATCCGGACATCTATCGCTGCGTACAGTCGCGTACGACTTTGAAATTGAGCTGACGCCGAACGATTTGCGCTCGCCGAAGTACGTGGCCGAAGAAGCGCTCGCTGGTGGCGTCGAGCATGAACTTCAGCGGACGGGCATCAATACCTATAAAGGATATGTAGACAGCGTCACTGGAACGGATGCACGTTTCACTCTGGACGACAACAAGATCGAGGGAATGATTATCACCCCTCAGGAGCAGTACTTTCTCGAATCGGCCCGCAAATACTCTGCAGCGGCCGACGAGGCGGATTATTTGCTTTACAAAACGTCTGATTTGCGACCGGACATAACCAGAACATGCGGCGACACGCTGGATGAAAAAGTTACCCTCGGCGCTCAACAGTTCGCCTCGAGCTCTTCATTCGATGCGACGCCGCAGGTGTTTTCGCCTTTCAAAGTGGCAGAGATTGCAACCGAAGCCGACTTCGAATATGTAAGCGCGCTTGGCGGCTCGACCCAGGCCAACAACGACATCCTCAGCATCATGAATCAGATTCAGGGTATCTACGAGCGGGACATTGGTCTGACCTTCACCGTCGTGTTTCAACATACGTGGAGTACGGCTGATCCTTACAGCACAACTGGCCCGAGCCAACCAGCAGCCAACCTTTTGAATTCATTTACGAATTACTGGAATGCCAACTTTACGAATGTGAACCGGGACGTAGCTCACCTTTGGACTGGCAAGAACCTCGGCGGACCCAACGGAGTTGCATGGCAGGCAGTTGTATGCCTTGATCCAGCTGCAGCCTACGGGCTCTCAGACCTGGAAACGATTGCGCCATTTCGCGTTGGTATCCCCGCTCATGAAATTGGTCATAACTTCGGGGCCACTCATTGTGATGGTCAGGCAGGCTGCGACAACACGATCATGGTTACGATCCAGAATCAATCAAATACTCTTACCTTCTGTCAGTTTTCAAAGGATGAGATCACCAACTATGTTAATGCGAATTCCGGATGTCTTAGTCTCGCCACGGCCGCCCCAGTTGTCCAGTTCCGTGCTGCCAGTTACATCGTCAGTGAAGCCAGTCCCCGAGTAGACATTACGGTTGATCGTTCCGGCGATACGGCGCCGGCTGTCTCAGTAGGGTTCGTCACCAACGATGCAGCAGGCTTGCAGAACTGCAATGTATTCAATGGCACGGCGTCGCCGCGTTGTGACTACGCAAATGTCATAGGTACTTTGCAGTTCGCCGCGGGTGAGACTTCCAAGTCGTTCTCCATACCAATCGTTGACGACTCGTATGCCGACGGCAACGAGACATTCACCGTCAGCCTAAACAATGTGTCCGGCGCTTTTTTGGGCACACCGTTCACAACTACTGTGATAATCACCGACAACGAAGTCGCCAACGGACCTAATCCAATCGATACCACGGATTTCTTCGTGCGACAGCATTACATCGATTTCCTCGGTCGAGAACCTGATCCGCCGGGTTTCGCGGGTTGGACGAGCGAGATCAACAATTGCGCGCCGGGAGATACGAGCTGCGACCGGGTGCATGTGTCGAGCTTATTCTATCAATCAGCAGAATTTCAGCAACGAGGTTACTTTGTCTATCGCTTTTATCCGGTAAGCTTTGGACGAAAGCCTGACTATGCCGAGTTCACCGTGGACCTGGCGCGGGTGAGCGGCTTTCTTGATGCGACCCAATTGGAAGCGGCCAAGGTTGCGTTCATCGCCGACTTCATGGCGCGGCCGGCATTTGCAAACACATACAATGGTCTCAACAATCAGCAGTATGTGGACGCGCTGTTGCAAACGGCCGGGGTGATGTTATCAAGTCGGCCAACGATGATCGCTGGGCTAAACGACGGGACGCTGACCAGAGCACAGGTACTTCGTCAGATCAGTGAGAGCACGGAAGTATCGCAAAAATACTTTAATCAGGCCTTTGTCGTGATGGAGTATTTCGGTTATTTGCGCCGCGACCCGGACAGCGCGTACCTGGCGTGGATTGCCACGCTCGATCAAACGGGCGATTCGCGAGTCATGGTTACGGGTTTTGTAAACTCCCTTGAGTATCGTCAGCGATTCGGTCCCTGAACTGCTCTCCCGCCCGCAAATTAAAACGGCCACCTGACGGTGGCCGTTTTGTTGTGAAGAATGCTGCGATCTTTAGGTCGAAGCCATCACAGCGCCCGGGTAGCTCGCACCCAGCTTCGCCGGATCGCCTTCGGCCAAAGTGTTGACCAGCTCCTGATGAAAGTAATCATGTCGAGCGGCTACCGGAGGCGCGACTCGTTTATCGTACATCTGGCGCGATCGATCTATATCTTCACGCAAGCGATCGTAGATATTGCCGCTGCTCCGGCCCTCCTTAACTTTCTGTTCGTTGTAGAGTTTGATTTCCGAAACCAGCAAACGCGCGAAGCGACGCGCGTCATTGTGAAGACGACGTTCCTCTTCGCCAACTTCAATGGGCAATTCCGGTTCGGTGACTCCGTAGCGGCGAGCGCTGCCGAGGGGCGCCGCATAGCTGGGAGCAAACGCCGGCGACGGCGACATTTGTTCGGCTGGCGAGACGTCAGAAGTAACGGGCGTTGAGACTTGAGTAATGGGCATTGAGACTTGCGGTTCCGTATCTACTTGACGCGTCTCCGTTACCGCTGCCTCGGTTGGCGGTTCAGCAGCTTCCTCGCCGACGGGTCCTCTAAACTGTTCCGACGCTGGTGGTTCGATCTGTGGTTCGATCTGAGGGCTATAGGCTCGCTCTGCTTCACGCCGCTCCGCCGCGGCGATATCCGAAGGTTCGGCCTGCGACTCTGCTAACTGTGCAGCCTCAGCAGGTAACTCTGCACGAGCCGGCGCTGCCGCCGTTTGGGATTCTCGTGCGGGAGCCGGTTGTGCACCACGCGATGCCGAAAGCACGTTAACGGCCATGCCGGCGATTCGCGTCAGCAAGTCGAGCGCGTCAACATTGATCGCGTTTTGATCAGGGTACGGCGAGTCAGCGTAGAGCACTGCTACAACTCTTCCGCGCACAACCAACGGCACGGCAGCAGCAGACTGCGGTTCGCCTCCGAGTTGGTCCGTTAAGAGCCTGTCCTCAGAATTCGATCCCGCCTCGGCTCTTTCAGTCGAGAGAGATCGAACCGCCCGCGTCACCAGTGTTTCCGCTGTCAGCGGTAACGTGACGCGTATGGATTCGAGGTTAGCAGTGTCGCTTGCTTCGCAGGCCCGCCAGCCGATGGCCTGTTCATTCTTGATTACGAAGAGCACCGCGCGTTCAGCAAATTGAATTGCTCCCTTTAACAACGAGCTAAGCACATTGGCTTGCGATTGCTGCTTTTCGATCTCCGCGGCGGCTTGTCTAATATTTGTCAGATCGGCTAACCAAGCTGTAGCGCCGCTTAATTTTTGTTCTCGCGCAGTTTGCAAATGGGCGGCAATCGCGTCGGTTACCGGAGCCATGTCCAGCGATTCGGGTGCAGAACTTTCGCGCAAGCGCGCCAATGCTTCGCTGAATTCCGTCTGCAAACGCGAAACCTGTTCATCGATCACGCGCAAACGCTCGCCAAAGTAACTTTCAATTGCCTGCTGTAAGCTATTCTCTAATTCTTCGCTCAACGCAATATCCTCCGATTGAATTATCGCTGCTCAGTTGTCGAGGGAGCAGAACGGAAACCTGGAATTAACGGCGTCGGCACCGTCAAATGGATTATGGAGGCCACTGTGAAAGCTAGTCAAGAACGTTTTTACTCGGCACCGATTTGCTGTCAGCTCGTCACGGTGTGAAGGTGCGATAAAACTCAACGCCGGAAAACTTCATGCGTGTGGCGCGACCGTTGACTATGGGGCCAAAGCTTAACCGCTCCGGCGACCATTCTTCCGTGCCCACCCGGAAAACACCATCACCAAGCGCCGTTAATGGGGCGCCGTCCGCGGTCAGCTTACCCTTGCGTACAAACACACGGCCACTGCCGAACCAGGGACTGTCGTTGCGGTAGTGTCCGGCGAAAGCGTCCCACTCCTTCGGATAGTCAAACATCTTTGGCCCCGCGTAGCGCTCGTTCGTGAACCAGCGTGGGCCGTGGAATACTTCGACAACCACGTTTTGAACGCGGCCGAACTCAAGCAGAAAAAATTCAAAGTCAGGATGCTTAACGAAGAACCGATCACCGCCGGCACGTTCCAGCGCGACGCGGTGTGTGCCGATGATAAGCCAGAGCTTGTTGCTTTCTGCAGCAAACACCACTTTGGTTCCGTCTGCTGAGCTGAACGAACCTGCAAAATCAGATGCGTTCGTAATCTGATCCGGTCGAGTAGCAGTTGACGGCGCGGCGGGCAGATCTCTCCCGTCGATAATCGCGCGCAAAAGATCGAGCGCATATTTCGCGACGACGTTGGGCCGATAGCCGGCCAGGTTAGCATTCACCGAGGCGAAGGCGCCAATGCCGCTGGTCAGATCGATGTGCATCACAGAGCTGAAGGCCACCATCCCACCTGTATGTCGGAGCAGCGCATGACCTTCCAACTGGTTTGTCCAAAGCCCGTAGCCATAGCTTGAATCCTGGCCCCAGAATGATGCTTTGATAACCGGGGTCGCGATTAATTTGAAAGTTTCTTCGCTGACGATTCGACCACGCTTCGCTTTGCCGCGATTGATCAGCATTGTCAGATATGCGCCCATGTCCGTGGCCGTTGAAGAAATGCTGCCTGCGCCTTCGCCGAATTCGACCCATGGCGCTTCGGCCAGCGGCCCGCGCAGGGGGAACGGCCGATCATCAAACATCGGAGCATATCCCACAGCCACGCGCGGCCTAATCGAATTCGTGATCACGGGCTCGGTAGATACCATGCCCAATGGATCGAGCAGCCGCCGGCGCAGTATCGCCGCCAGCGGCTGTCGATCAATCGCTTCCAACACCAGTCCCAGCAGATCGTAACCAACGTTCGAATAAGCAAAATGCTCGCCGGGCGCGAAGCCAGTCCAGAGCGGTTGATCCGGACCGATCAATTCCAAAGGCACACCATCAGGCAGTCCCGACGTGTGACTGAGCAGATGATGTCCCGTAATCGGCGCGTAATTTGATTCGATTTTGAGCCACGGGAGATAGGTCGTGATCGGCTTGGAAGGATCGAAGTCGCCTTCCTCGCGTATCTGCATCAACGCGAGCGCGACGAACGATTTCGAAATCGATCCGATTTCAAACAGAGTGTTCGGCTGCACTTTCGCGCCGGCTTTTACATCCGCGAAACCGTAGACCGAAGCACGCAGCAACCCATCGCGGCTCGACAAGGCGAGTGTCATGCCCGGCGCGCCAACGTCGCGCATATGCGAGATAATAAATTCATCTAACCGTGCAAGGCCCGGTCGAAAGCGCAGATTGCCTTGAATCGAAGCTTCGGCCGAACGAGGCCATAGCCCGAGCGTCAGGGGAGATGCTAGTCTGCAGATCGATATTCCAACTCCGGTTTTGATTGCGCTGGAAAGCAATGTACGGCGCGAAATGCGCTGTGGCATAGAAGGACTTCTCAGTAGTTTTCTGGTGATGTCTTAAGATGCCGGCAGACCCTTACGGGCAATCATCGCCATCACTTCACAGAAACGATCCAGCTCTGGCAGCGTCGTATACAGATTCGGCGTTATACGAAGTCCTTGAAATTCTTCATGGACGATTGGGGTAGTAAAGATGCGATGCTTGTCGAACAAATAGCTTCCAACCTTACCCGGTTCCAGTCCTTCGATTTGGACATTGGCAATCGCGCACATCTGCGCCGGATCGAACGACGTGTTAAAGCGAATCTTTGGGATGCTCTTCAGTTGGTCCATCCAGTAGCGGGAAAGATAGCGCAGCCGTGCTTCTTTGCGTTTGCCGCCGATGCCGTTATGAAACAGCATGGCTTCGCCGATAGCCAGCTTCGGCGCCGCTGAGTGCGTTCCGATTTCTTCGAACTTGCGAATATCACCGGCTTGTTTCTGCTCGGCGGCAAACAGTGGCCAAACTTTTGCGATCTTTTCGCGCTTCACGTAAAGCAATCCGGTGCCCTTTGGGGCGTAGAGCCACTTGTGGAGGCTGGTGCCGAAGTAATCGCAATCCAAATCGTGCTGCTTGAAATAAAACTGAGCGAAGGAATGCGCGCCATCAACAATAGTTTCAATGCCGCGAGCGCGCGCCATTTCGCAGACGGCTTTCACCGGCGTGATTTGGCCCGTGATGTTGACCTGGTGTGCGATTTGAATCAAGCGAGTCCGCGGCGTGATCGCCCGTTCAAAGGCGGCGGTGATCTCGTCGAGGTTCTTTGGCGGAATCGGAATCTTGATCAGGTTCAGCTTGATGCCCTCGCGCTGCTCGCGCTGTCGTATGGTGGTGAGCATGCGTCCGTAGTCCTGTGTGGTCGTCAGGACCTCGTCGCCGGATTTCAGATTAAGACCCAGCAGTAAAATCTCCAGAGATTCAGAAGCGTTACGGGTAATCGCAATCTCTTCGCGGTCGCACCCAAATAATTCTGCCAGTCCGGTGCGAATTGTTTCCGATTGCGGTTCCAGAATCTGCCACATCGTATAGGCGGTTGCGTCTTCCTGTTGCCAGATGTAACGCACTAACGCTTCCGTCACCAGGCGCGGACTGGGCGAGACTCCGCCATTGTTCAGATTGATGATGCCGCGCGTGACCGTGAATGCGTTCTGGATGGTGGCCCAGTAATCTTCATCCGTCGCCGCTTGCTCGGGCGTCAGGTGTGCGACGCTCTTTGTGGCCGCCTGAATATTCTTAAGAAGGCCCGCAACTGTCGATGACGAGAGCGCTGCCAGGCCGAGACCTTTGCTGGCGAATGAGATAAAGCTGCGGCGGTCGAGTTCGGTAGATTTCATTAGATTTGTTTTTGCGAGCAAGTTAGAACGCGATCTGTTTACCGCAGAGGCCGCCGAGGTCCTCGGGGAGGAACGCGGAGCACCTTTGCGCACTCTGCGTAATCCCTCGCGGTCCTCAGCGCTTGAAACTGCCTTCAAGAAGCGGGAATGTTTGGCATCTCAACCTGGTATCCCGCATTGATCCACGCGCTGGTGCCGCCGGTTACGTTCAGCAAGTGGGTAAAGCCCGTCTGCCGCATAATGCTGGTGGCAGCGCTGGAGCGATAACCGCCGGCACAGATCACGGCGGTCGGCTGCGTCAGATTCAGACTCAGATTGGATAAACTCTCGCGCAGCTTCGCGAGCGGCGCGGTGATCGCGCGCGGAGCGTGGCCGCTTTGATACTCCGCCGGACGGCGCACATCTACGACTTGCAGGTCACTTTCTTTCTCGATCAGATCCTTCAGCTCAGCGACCGAAATCTGTGGCACGGTGGTCACTTCGAATCCGGCTCGATGCCACGCATACATTCCTCCGGCCAAATAACCTCTTACATTTTCCAATCCGACGCGCGCCAGACGCATCTGCGCTTCGGCAACTTTTTGGTTTGACTCCGCCACTATCACAATTGATGAAGTCATTGGGATCAGACTGCCAGCCCACATCGCAAATTGTCCACCCAGACCGATATTGAGTGCGCCCGGAACGTGCCCTGCGCCAAAGTCGGCCGCGGATCGCAGATCGAGAATTACGTGACCTTGTGCTGCACACTTGCAAAACTCTTCGGGTGATAATGCCTCAGGCTGCGGCAGTTCACCTAAAGCGGGCGCTCCGGCCCGATTGATCTCGGCATCTTTCGCAAAATACGGCGGAGCTTCAGGCAGATCAGCAGTCATCATGGTGACGAATTGTTCTTTGCTCATCGGCTGAAGCGCATAGTTGAATTTGCGCTGCTGCCCGATCGTGGAAGAAGTTTCGCTCGAAAGATTTCGCCCGCACATCGAGCCCGCGCCATGCGCTGGATAGACTTCGACCGCATCTGCAAGTTTTAGAAGCTTTCCGTGCAGACTGTCGTACATCATTGCGGCCATCATCTGCGGCGTGTAACCCTTCGCGCCCGCGAGATCCGGCCGGCCCACGTCGCCAATGAAAAGTGTGTCGCCAGTTAAAACTTTCTGCGGCTGATTGGAGACTTCCGGATCGATTATCAGAAGGCAAATGCTTTCCGGCGTGTGGCCCGGAGTTTCCATAATACGCAATTTCACCTTCCCGACCATTAATTCTTCACCATCCTTCACGGCACGATGGGGAAAGGCTGCTTGGGCCTGCTCGCCAAAAATGATGGCAGCGCCCGTGCGGTCTGCCAGCTCGCGATGCCCGCTGATAAAGTCGGCGTGCAGATGCGTCTCGATGATGTACTTGATCTTAAGACCGTGTGCTGCTGCTTCTTCGATGTACTGATCAACGTCGCGCTGGGGATCCACCACCGCAGCTTCGCCTTCTGAACCAATCAGATAAGAAGCGTGCGCCAGACATCCGAGATAAAACTGCTTGAAATACATGGAGCCTTTCTTTGCCGGGAGCGCGGACGTCTCGTCCGCAGAACGAGCGTAGCTCGCTCAATTCGCTAACTTAATCTCGGCGTGTTCGACTGAAACAAAACTTTGTTCGCGCTACGCGCTCAGTGCGGACGAGACGGCCGCGCTCCCAGCGCTTACCTGGCGCGTTCACCCTCCGGCAATTTATAGAATTCTCGCGCCGGTTTCAATGGCCGCAGCATCCAGTAAGGCCGGCGCGTGCCGTCAGGAGAGAACTTGTCCGCCGGCCGGGTTTGCGCCAGCCACTTCTGGTAAACCTTGCGGGACTTCGCCGTGTTGACATGAATGTCGCCGTAGTTATCGGTCGATTCGGCTTTGCGAACACGCACAGCCTGGTGCCAGCAGTGCATTCCGGAAATCGGATCGGGATGGACCGGAAAAGTCAGGTTCTGATGAACGCCAACATCCGACCACCAAATGCGCAACGTATCCGCATCATTCGATTCGTAGGGTCCAGCTCCGTTCTCGCGCTTCAGTCCCCAGACACTCCCTCGATGATCCAGCTTGACTGTCGCCATCATCTGCCTTTGACCAACGTCTTTTAGTTTCCATCGCCCCATGTGATGGCTGCAGGCGACGATGCCCGGCTTGATGCCTTCAGTCACCCAGGCGCGCACGACGAAATAACCAATCTCAGTTTCGATGCGCACCAGATCCCCGGTTCTTAGATTGAGCTTTGCTGCGTGGCTTGGATGAATCCATAAAGGATTGGTGTGCCCGATTTCATTCAGCCACTTCGCGTTGGCGCTGCGCGTGTGAATTTGAATCGGCAAACGAAACGTCGAGATTAGAATTGTCTGGTCGGCGGCAAGATTGTCGGGGTGCACATGACTCCTGATGTACGTCGGGATCGCGTATTCTCGCCAGCCCCAATCAGCGAGTGTTTTTGAATAGAATTCCAGGCGGCCACTCGGAGTCGGAAAACCGCGCCTGATTTCGCCGTCAATTTTTACGCCGAGAAATCGACGCCCCTCTTCATCGCCATCGGGAATCGGAATTGGAACCACGTTGGGCGATGCCGGCTTCACGCCGCGCGTGAACACACGGCCCAAATGATCTTCGCGAATGTCGTTGAGTTCATCCCCAGATACGGGCTGTTCATAGATGGCGCCGACTTTCTTGGTTATCTCAAACGCGCCGTACCGCCGCATGAAATCAAGCGGCGTTAGATTTTCGGCGGCGGCTCTTTCCGGCAGCCCCGGCACTGAGTTCTCGAAGATCCATCCGTAGTATTCATTGACAGTCAAACGTTTACCGGGCTCTTTCTTTGATTCGACAAACTGGCGAATGCCAAGCGAACCGTCCTGGTCGATGCGCCAGGTCAGCTCCATCCAAAATTCGTTTTCCTCCCAGACTTCGCCGGGATTGACTTCGCGCGTGTCGCTTATAACGTGGCCATTGCGCTGTCGCGCAGCGCGCATCACCGGCTGGCGAAAGCCAAGCCACTGCGCGTCATGAGTTTCGTATGAATGCAGATCATGGCGTTCGGGCCCGAGGCCCATAGGCAGAATGTAATCAGCGAAGTACGACGTTTCGTTCCAGACGGGTGTTAGGGCGATATGACAACCGATCAGGTTTTCATCGGTCAAAGCTTCGATCCACGAAAAGCCATCAGGATTCGTCCATACCGGGTTGTAGACACGTGTGAAATAAACTTCGAGCCGCCCTCGTCCATCCTTTAACAAATGCGGCAGCAGAAAAGACATTTCGTGCATCGACAGCGGGAACTCGCGCGGCCAGGTCTTCTCGTTCCACATCTTCGGATGCGGCGGCGTGTAAATAGGCTTCGGCACGAACTTGTTCCATGCATTCGGGAAAACGCCGCCTTCGGTCGCTACTGCGCCGAGTAAGGCGTTAAGCATGAAAAGAGCGCGCGCCACCGTCCAGCCGCCACTGATTCCCGAAGCGGCGCTGCGCCAATTGTGACTGGAGAAGCGAGTCCCCGCAGTCGCCACCAGCTTCGCAATTTCTTCCAGCGCGCCTGCGTCAACGCCCGATTCCTTTGCGGCGAATTCAAACGTATATGAAGCGTAAAGCTCTTTCAGTCTGCGCTCGAACTCTTCGAACCTGGTTTGTTCGACAAACTTAAGTTTGTCGGACTCGAAACTCGAAACTCGGAGCTCGGAACTGTTTTCGGCGAGATATTCCTCCCAATTCCACCAGCGCCGCACGAACTCGCGATTGTAAAGATTGTTTTGAATAAGGTAATTCGCGATTGATAAGAGAATTGCAGCTTCTGAGCCTGGATAAGGGGCGATGAAGTGATCGGCATGCGTCGCCGTGTTCGAGAGTCGCGTGTCAAAGACAATCAGCTTCGCGCCGCTCGCTTTTCCATCGATGACTCGTTGCGCGTGCGGATTAAAGTAATGACCCGATTCAAGGTGGGCACTGATCAGCAGAATGACTTTCGCGTTTGCGTGATCAGGGCTCGGGCGATCGAGACCCATCCACAACTGGTAACCCTCTCGGCTGCCGGAAGAGCAGATGTTTGTGTGCGAGTTATTACCGTCCACGCCCCACGCCGCCAGGATACGCTCGGTGAATCCATCTTCGCCCGGACGCCCGACGTGATACATGATCTCATCACGGCGATTTTCGACAATCGCTTTACGGATTCGCGAGGCAAGGTCATCAAGCACCGCATCCCAACTGACGCGCTCCCATTTTCCCTCGCCGCGTTTGCCCGCACGCTTGAGCGGATAAAGTATGCGATCCGGATCAGTGATCTGATTCAGGGTCGCGGGGCCTTTCGCACAATTGCGCCCGCGCGATCCTGGATTCTCAGGATTGCCTTCGAACTTCTGAACCTCTTTGGTGTCTTTGTCGATGTAGGCCAGCAGCCCGCAGGCCGACTCGCAGTTAAAGCACGTCGTCGGTACCAGTTGGTAGCGCCGCTCTTTTCGGCGCGGCCAGCTTCGGGAATCCAACTCAGTCCAATCATCCCAGCGCTCCTTCGGTGGAAACGCCGCGAGATGAATGCGGCTCGGGCCGGGATAGAATGTGTCGCTCATGTCCTCTGTATTCAATTTAGCCAACGGAAAGAATCACCCGTTTCATTTCACTTTCTCAATCGCAACAGAGTATTCAGCTTTTTTAACGCCTCATTAGTTACAGATGATGGCAGCTTGCAGATTAATTTCGCCTCGCGTACTTTCCAGTCCAGGTTCTTAACTTGATCCGACAGAACTGCGCCTGAGACTCGCAATCCGTGCGGTATCATTACCTCGAAGGGATAGCCTTTGATTTGATTTGTGATCGGGCAGAACACGGCAAGCCCAACTTTTCGATTATAAGCCGCAGGTGATAACACCAATGCAGGCCGCCTGCCGGCTTGTTCGTGACCAGCCTGTGGATTGAAAGTAACCCAGACGGCATCGCCTCGGTCGGGGGCGTAGGCCATTACCAAACCTCTTTTCCAACCGCCCTGCCAAAGTCAACTTCTGAATGCAGGTTTTTTTTGGTGACTCCTGCTAATAATTCTTCCAAAGAATATTCCTGTTCCCTGGAAGGTTCGACAATCATCCTGCCGTTCTCGAGTAACAAATCGACTACTGACCCCTGCTCAATTTTCGAGTGCATCGCGAAGGACTTTGGAATCCGAAGCGCCAGGCTGTTACCCCATTTTTGAATTCGAGCTTTCATCACCTTCCTCAATATGTATCTACAAAGAAGATACTATAGAAAGCAGGAAAAGGAGTAACTGTGTATGGTGAACTCACGGGCAGCACACGGGCCAGTGTAGTGCCGCTAATTCGCTTTCGTAACGTTTCGCCTTCTAAAAGTTCCGAAACAACATAGGGCGAACCATCGGGCGTGCCGATGTCATGAACGAATCTAGAGACCAACGCGTCGCACGAGGTCTGCGAAGCGCGGGTCGGAGCGCAGGCTGTCATAAGCCGGTTGAGCTCCGAGATACTCCAAATTTGGGTCATGCGCGGCGTAGGCTGTCTCCAGCGACGCGAACGCCTGCTCGCGCTCACCCAGCGCGGCATAGAGAATCGCCAACTCGCAGGGCGAGACGTACCTCTCGCTTGTTTGCAACTGCTCAAGAATCGCCTGTGCTTTCTCGCGGTCTCCCGCCTGTGCGTAAGCCGTGCCCAGATAAATCTGCAAGCTCGGACTCTTATTGCCCGAATTGATCGCCTCCTGGTAAGCGGCGATGGCTTTCGCGTATATCCCCTTCGCCGCATAAGTATATCCGAGGATATTGTGCGTTTGCGGAAAGTTCTGGTCCAGTTCGAGGGTCTTCTGCAAAGATTCGATCGCCTGATCGTATTCGCGCGCAAGGTAGAGCACATAGCCTACATTTGCGTTGACGGCGGGCGAGAGTGGATCAAGCTGTCTGGCCTGTTCGATCTCGGCGATGGCTTGTTTCGGTCGCCCCACGAGGTCGAGATAAAAGGCGTACCTGAGGTGTGCTGCCGCAAGGTTCGGATTCAACTCGATGGCTCGCTGGTATTCGCGCTCGGCACTCGCCCACTCCCAGGCGGCTCGTTTAGCAAGCGCCAACGCATAGTGCGCATCGGCGAGACTCTCATCCAGCGCCAGCGCCTTCCGGGCGGCTGCCTCCGCTTTGGGCGTAAATTCTTTCGGGTCGAGAACGCTGCCGGCCGCAAGGTCAATGTAGGTGACCGACAGTTCGGCATAGGCGAGTGCATAAGCAGGATCAAGGGCTATTGCCTGATTGTAATAGTCGATCGCTTTCTTCGAGTTCTCAGTGCCTCCCTCGCGACGATAGAAGAGTCCTTTCAGCATCATTTCGTAAGCGCGTGGGTTGACCGTCTCGCGCTTGGCGAGTTGCTGTTGTTCACCAGAACTCAAGCGCAAACGCAGCTTCTCGGCGATGTCTCTGGAAATCTCCGTTTGCACCGCCAACAGGTCCGCCGAATTGCGGTTGTATTGCTCGCCCCACACTTGCGTCCGGTCACGCGCGTTCACCAGCTCAACACTGATTAAGAGATTGTCGCCGCGCCGACTGACTTTGCCGGTCAGGATTGCTTCGACGCCCAGCCCATTCGCCACCTCCTGTGGATCTGCATCCCGGCCCTTGTACCTGAAGCTGGAACTGCTGGCGATGACTTTCACACCGGGCAGTTGCGAGAGGCTGTTGATGAGGCTCTCGCTGATTCCGTCCGAGACGTATTCCGTGTCCTGGTCGCCCGTCGTGTTCTTGAAGGGCAAGACAGCGATGGAGTTAATAGCGGCCTTCGCGTTCTTAGCGTGAAAATAGTAGCCAAATCCTACCGCGGTGACAGTGACGACGAGCAACGCCACGATGGCTGCACTTCTCTTATGTTGCTTGATTTCGCCGGCTATATATTCCGCGCTTGAAGTTGGAAGCGGAGGAAAAACCCCTCTGGTGCTGGCAGCTGACTGCCGCGCGCTGTCGATACCTGCCGCGGCCCCGCTAGCCGAGGCTGTCACTCCACTCAATGCGGATTGGCTGGAGTAAACTGGTTCAGCCGCTCCCTGCAACGCGTCTCGGAGTTCTTCCAGCTCGATCGCCACGTCCTTGATCGAGTGATAACGTTTTTCCGGGTCTTTCGCCAAACATCTGCGAATAATCCTTTGCAGCTCATCGGGGGAGCTGGCGCCGCCCCCGCTAATCTGCGGCGTTGGCCCATGCACAATCTTGTGAAGAGAATCAAGCGCGTCTTTCCCCTGGAACGCCTTCTGTCTTACAGCTGCTTCATACAAAATGCAGCCAAAAGAGAAGATATCTGAACGATGATCAATTTCGCTTGTTCTTCCCAGCGCCTGTTCCGGTGACATGTAACCAACCGTCCCGAGGACTGTGCCCGGTGTGGAATGCTGCTGCAAAATTGCGGTGGCGATTTCGCTGTCACTCTCTCCGCTGAGGCCCGAGAGCGGCTGAGGATCCATCAGTTTCGCCAGACCGAAATCGAGAATCTTTGCATGGCCGTCACTGGTGATCATGATGTTGTCGGGTTTCAGATCGCGATGCACGATGCCGGTCGCGTGCGCTTTTGCCAAGCCTTCGGCCACCTGCTGCAAATAACGCAAAAGCTTTCTTAGATCGGTTTTTTCGCGATGAACCTTCTCGCGCAGAGTCGCGCCGTCAACGTACTCCATCGCGATGAAGTGCCTGCCATCGCTCTCGCCGATTTCATACATGTGAGCGATGTTGGGATGATTAAGCACCGCTGCGGCCTGTGCCTCTTGCACGAAGCGGCGCATACGATCCTGATTAGCAGCAAGATCCGGTGGGAGAATCTTTAGCGCCACTCGCCGTCGCAGTTGCGTATCTTTGGCCAGGTAAACCTCTCCCATGCCACCCATCCCAAGCTGCGAGCGGATTTCATAGCGGCCGAGTCGTGTGCCGGCAGGAAGAGTCATTAGCACACTATTTCAACTGCTCGTATTCCTTCTTTGCTTCGATCAGTATCGGCAGATCTGCATCGGCATCTTTCCACAGCGCGAAGAAATCCTGATACGACTTGCGCGCTTGAGCTGTGTCGCCAGTCAAGGCCGCGGCGCGGGCCATGCCAACATACGCCAGTGGATACAACGGAGACATCGGGTCGACGCCGCGATGGTTGAGGATTTTTTGGAATTCGGTGGCGGCTTCTTTTCCCGCGCGCTGCTTCAAGTAGACCTGACCGCGAAGATGAGTCAACCAGAAATCTGCAAAGCCTCCTAATTCGAAACGACTCGCCGGCTGCAGAGCTTCAATCGCCCGACCAGCGTTGCCACGACTTAATTCAATAGCTCCGCGAATCGTCGGAAGCACGACACCAATGGTGCCTGTGTCCTTCGGAAAGCGCTTTTGTAATTCATCCGCCAGTGACTGGGCCTGTGCCGTTTCGTTACAAATGGCCAGAGCCAGGGCCGCGGCGCCGAGACCAATCTTTGCGCGCGACATCGTCTGACTGCGCGTTGCGCCCTCTCTGGCTTGCTGGCATCTACCAAACACTGATTCAAAAAAGGCAGTAATCGCTTCGAGCTGCGCGGCGTTCTCTTTGCGATCCTGGCTCAGATACAGTTCAATGGAACGGCGCGTAAACTCCTGCGATTTGCGCCACTGTCCATAAAACGCAGCCGAGTTCGCCTGAAGATCAAAGACATCCGGTCGTGCGGGTTGCTTGATAAACCAATCGAGGTCTCGCTTCATCATGTCTTGATCGCCGCGCAGAAATGCCAGTTGATAATTATAGAAGTGATAGATGGGTCGATCGGGATTTTGACCAAGCGTCTGCTCCAGAACCTGGCGGGCCTCGTCAAACCGATTGAGCCTCATGAATCCTTCCACCAGATTGCCCTGTGGCGTCGCATTGTTTGGACTGAGGCGCACAGCTTCGCGGCTTTCTTTGAGAGCTTCTTCGTATTGACCGCTCATGCTGTAATTTACCGCCAGGTTGTTGTGCGGTATGTAATCGTTTGGATAGCTCTGAGCCCAGGCTTTGAGCACGCTAATAGCTTCGTCACGATCGCCGGTAACGTAGCTGGTATATTTTTCCGAGATATAAAACCGCTCGCGCTCGCTTACTCGATCGCGGAGGTCGTACGCCTTTTGTGAGTATTGCTCGGCCAGCTCAGTCTGGAACCGATTGGCGTAGGTGACGGCGAGTCTTGCGTAAGCGAGAGCGAAGTTCGGGTCTAGTTCGGTGGCCCGCTTGTAGAAAGGCAACGCTTCGAGATCGTGCCCGCTTAACCGCTGCTCGTTCCCCTGAGAAAAGGCTTTGAGGGCTTCGAGTGAAGAAGTTGTGGCCTGCTCAATCGGAGCATCAAACTTCTTGATCGAGTTTAATGACTCGCCCAGCTTCTCTCGGAGTTGTGATGCAGCCTTACCCAGCGCTTTCAAAACCTGCTCTTTACTATCAGCTTCCGCTTGTTCGCGCGCAATTGAATCGCCCGCATGTGCATTGATGGCTTCGAGCGTGACAACGTAATGACTGCCGAGGCTCGCGATCGATCCAACAATCATCGCTTTGATGCCCTGCCGCTCGCAGATTTCTTTTGCGATATCTTTGCTTATGCGCTCGTTCGGAGAATGGCCCATGAACCTAAGCGTTTGATTGACCCGTTCGTCGGGAAAGATATTCAGGAAAGGTGATTGTCCAAGCTGTACCGCCAACGCTTGCTTGAGTGTGCCGTCGAACACCGGCTCGCCAGTCGTGTTGATGAAGTCCGCCAGGAGCACCGTGTCCTTTTCGGTCAATGCGGGGGTCTTACGCGAGAAGTAGAAGAAAGCAGCGAGAGTCACGGCTACGATGAACGCTGCCGTGATCAGGCCCGCGCCCTTCCTATGACGGCGAATTTCGCTCACGATGTATTCAGCGCTGGAAGTTGCATGCGGCGAGCTGGCGGTGGGTGTTGCCACTGCCCCGGATGCTGTCGATACGCCTGCTCCGCTGTGCGTCGAAACCGCGGCGCGAAGCTCTGGCGGCACCGTGCGATCTATCTCCGCATCGACCTCGAGTTTTCGTTTCAAATGCCGCAGATCGATCACCAGGTCCTTTGCCGACTGATACCGCTCTTCGCGATCTTTGGTCAGAGCCTTTGTGACGATGCGCTCCAATTCGTCAGGCACTTCATGCGCGAAGCGAACAAGTGGTGCAGGCTCTTTTTGCAGAATCAGAGAAATCGTTTCGGTCGGAGTCTCGCCGGCAAACGGTACGTGTCCGGTTACCATTTCGTAGAGCACTGCGCCGAGACTCCACAAATCGCTCCGTTCGTCGATGTGAGCTCCTTTTGCCTGTTCCGGCGACATGTAATTGGCGGTCCCCATCACCGTGCCGGCGCCGGTATTGACCATCGCTTTTGTCGGGGCTTCGGTGTCGGTAGTCGCGCCTTTTGGCTCAGTCAGTTTGGCCAAGCCAAAATCGAGCACTTTAATATAGCCATCGCGACGAACCATAATGTTCTCGGGTTTGATGTCGCGATGAATGATGCCCGCGGCGTGTGCGGCTGCCAGCGCGCTGGCCGCCTGGCTCACGATCTCGAGAATCTCAACCAGCTTTATTCCCGAGTTCATTCGGTGCCGCAGAGTATCGCCATCGATGAACTCAGTGGCGATGAACCGCGAATTGCCCGTAGTTCCTATTTCATAAATGGTGAGGATGTGCGGATGATTCAGTGCCGACGCTGACTTTGCCTCCTGTATGAACCGTTGCAGCCGCTGCTGATCTGAAGCCAAACGTTCCGGAAGAATCTTGATCGCAACCGTCCGATCCAACTCGGTATCGAGCGCCAGATAGACCTCGCCCATCCCACCGGCACCAAGTTGCGAGCGGATTTCGTAGCGGCCGAGTCTTGCTCCAGCGGCGAGTGCCATTTTGGAAAGAACTTAGCTGAACTCGAGACTTGGAACCTGGGTATATTATTTGAAACCGGTGATTAAGACCACATCCCGATTCACCACACCACGCGACAAGGCCATTTGCTGTCCATCGCGCGACCAGGCAAAGTTGAAGATATGTTCACTCTTGAAATCGGTGAGTTGTTTCGGCGCTCCGCCATCAAGCGGCTGTGCCCAGATGTTTGAGACGCCGTTGCTGGTGACAATGTAAGCGATAGCACGCCCATCGGGAGTCCACCTGAACAGTCGGGTAGCCGCGGGGATGTCAAGGAGCTTGGTTGGTGTACCTCCGGCGAGCGAAAGGATCGCGACCTTGAATTGTCCGCCTGGGGGCGAGTAGGACATCGAAGGCGAAACCGGCACGGCTGCCGGATCTTGATAGTTACAGGCAATCAATTCTCCATCGGGCGAGATGACTGGGCGCAATGCGCTTGCTTCTGTGAGGCGGACTGGATCACCCCCGTCAATCGGGATCTTCCACAAGGTCGCGGGAGGCGTTGAATATATAATCCACTTTCCATCGTGTGAGATATCCTGAAAGTAGCCACCCCCGGTTAATTTTTTGGGATTACTTCCATCAATATCCATCCGCCACAGCTCCCATTGGCCTGACCGTCTGGAGGCCCAGACGATGTAACGACCATCGGGTGAAACCGCCGGCTCGACGTTTTGTGGCGCAGTAGGTGATAGCTGTTTGTTTTCGGAGCCATCAGGTCGCATGATCCAGATATTTTGATTCGCGCCCGGCGTCGAGAAGTAAACAATTTTTCCGTCGGGCGTCCAGGAAATACCGCGCTCTCCGTCTGCCCTTTCGGCCCCGGAGGTAATACGTCTGGCGGCGCCGGCGTCGCTGTTAGGAGCAACCCATAGATTGATTACCCGGTCGAATCGCACTGCCGCCAGCGTGCCCGAGTCAGCCGTCAGACTGAGATCCGTATAACTATTGAGGTCATTGCTCACATTGCGTGCTTCGTT
>WNGK01002259.1_pt1 | contig 65525 bp, 57 predicted proteins | sample 5400601 | NCBI WGS metagenome assembly WNGK01 (sample SAMN13153376, study PRJNA577476) | soil metagenome | isolation source: 60 cm soil or saprolite under Garry oak tree replicate 1 | place: USA:California | collected 2016-06-15
TGTCTGACGCGGAAGTAAGCAAAGGAGTCTTTTTGATCCAAGTTCGTTACGACTCATGTTGCAGCATGAGACAAAATGCACAGGCAGCGTCCGATAATGGGAGGTTATCCGACGCCCCCGCCCGCCCGTGCCCGCCGCCCTCCGCGGTTCATCTCAACGGGTCTCGTTATCAAGCTTGAGCGTGTGGCCTGCCTTGACGCGTTACGTCGCGCGTTGGGTCGCTCCGCGCGTCACGGGCCGTGCAGGAAAAAGCGTGCACGTCCCGCGCCGCGCTCCGCTCATTCCACAGCGGCAAAGCGGAGCAGTCAATGTTGAGGCGCTCCCAAATGGCACTCGCGTGAGAGCCTCAATAGCAGAGCCGATGCTCGCTTCTTTTGATGGCGCCGGTGAAACATCAATTCAATACCGCGACGTTTGCCAACAACTTCGCAATTGGCGGTAACGGCGGCGATGGCGGACAGACCAACGGCGGTTGCGGCATGCACGGCGCCGGCGGCCTCGCGTATGGCGCCGCTATTACGAACAACAATGCGGCCACGATCAATATGAAGCATGGGACTCTGAGTCTTAATAACGCTCAGGCCGGCAACAGCGGCGTCAACCAGCACAGCTAACAAGCCGCCGCGCTTCGTGGCCGAAGGTACTGGCGGCGGCATCCGCGTCGGCCGCGCCAGCGTTACTTTGGAAAACACAATCATTGCCGGTAATACCGCTGCCAACGGCGCCGGCGACACCACCGGCGCTCCGACTCCCGGACCCAATGTGGACGGCACCATCACCAGCAACGGCCACAACCTCCTCGGTGTTGCCACTGATGCAACGGGCTTCACCGGGACCGGTGACCAGACCACAAAACGGATCGGCCGCAGTGGACGATGGGCATATTACACAGTCTTGAGCGGCTGTTCTTAGGGGGGCAGGGGGGCTTGAGGCTGACGAAAGACGCGCGTGATCTGTTCGTTGAACTGCTCGAATCCATGAAAGCACTAGCCGAAGAGAGGCTGGGAAAGCGAACGCTCCGAACAGTCCTTCTCAGTTAGCGGAACGCGATAGAAACGGCAAATGATATGCGAGAGCAACTGCTTTCCCACCTGCCTTGGTTTGTTTCAGAGGTAACAAAGCTTTCGGGAACCAAGGAATTAAGTCTTTGGCCAGCCATGGGGTCGAAACTCCCACGCTCTCCGATTTAAAAATCACAATTCTAAGGGATAGTCAGATCATGATGTTCCGTTGACGTTATCAGCGAACCGGCTCAGGGCAGCACATTCACTGTGACCCTCAGCCTTTAGTCTTTCCAATATTCAGTTTTGCCTCATCACTCAAGTGTCTAAAAGCGAGATAGTGGGAGGTCAGTTTGAAGAGCACGGCGTCCCGCCCGTGAATCACGCGCAAGATGCGCGTGCCACAATCAAACTGACACCCACTCCTATAAATGGCTACTCGGGCGGCGGGGCTGTAGATGAAGGCACTGCCTTTCCGTCAACAGTGTTCGGCTCCATCAATTCGATTCGGGTGCCGTCAGGATCGAAAAGGTTCGCTTGTCGCTTGCCATTCTTGCCAACCTTTATTTCGATCGGTCTGTTGTAATTCCTGCGCGCCGGGCGCGCTTCGAGAATGGCGACGGCTTTTATGATATCAGGAGTGACTAGACAGATATGATTCTTGACTCCCATCTGCTCTGCGTCTGGACGCTTGTCGTAGAGCATGAACTCGAGATAATCGTCGCCATCCGGAACTCGCATATTTACCCAGCTCAAAACATTTCCGAATGAACTACCTCGCCAGAACTCCTGGAACCCAAGAGTCTCGCCATAAAACTTCATGGCGGGGCCGAGCGCGCCAATTAGCACACCGACATGCGCGATATGTGTTGAAATCCGAGTGTCGGGTATGAATTTCCCTTTCTCACGCATGGTCCAACTATCAGGTGCGTACTGAACGATTTCCACCGTGTGACCGTCAGGGTCGACAATGTTGAAATTCAGATTTCCAACGCTGCCCTTACCAACTTTATCCGGCACCTTAACTCCACGCGTTGCCAGATAAACGCGCATACCCTCGGCTGAGTCAGTCAAGAAAGAGATGTGATTAAGATGGCCATCCTGCCTGGGACTTTCCGCGAAGAGCTCAAGATATTGGTTCTCATTAATCTTGATGAAAGCAATTCGGTCAGAGCCGTCCTCGCGCTTCAACACGTATGGTTCGTCGTATCCAAGAAAGTCTTTATAAAACGCACGTGCCTTCTGTAGATCACTGACGAATAGCGCCATATGAGCCACTCCCAGCACGCGAGGACGCTTTACCTCAACCGCCGTCAATGAGCTGTCGAGGAAAACTGTTAGTAACAGAGCAACTGCCAATCGCTTCGTGGAGGTGATCATAAAGATAACTCTACCTGACTTGCGCTTCACTCAGAAAGGGATGAGAGACCTTATCCTCTTGAATATCCAGTGACAATCAAACACAATAGCGGCCCGGCAATCAAAGCACCCGTATGTCGGGTAGGGTATTTACTTCCATGCTTTTACGTTGACTGCGGTCAGACATTCTAAATGCGGCAACACACGGTGTGATTCATATCGGCATTCTAGGCGGCGGAAATATTAGCGAGACGCACGCGCGGGCGGCAAACGAAATCGAAGGTGTTGAGATTGCCGCAATCTACGGTCGCAATCAGGAAAAGTCGGCGCGTCTGAGCCAACTCTATGGCGGTACAGTGTATGAAGATTTCGAGGGTTTCCTTGAGCATAGACCGATGAATATGGTTGCCATCGGCACTCCCTCCGGGTTACATGCAGAACAAGGCATCGCAGCCGCACGCCGCGGACTTCACGTGCTCGTCGAAAAGCCGATTGACATCAACACCGCACGTGCGGACGCGCTCATCACCGAGTGCGAACGGGCGCGTGTTAAGTTGGGTGTCTTCTTCCAGGATCGCGTGGCCCCTGATCTTATCAGGCTCAAGGAGTTGATTGACGCAGGCCGGTTAGGAAAGCCGGTACTTGTTTCCGCGCGAGTGAAATGGTACCGCCCTCCAGAATACTACAGTGAATCACGCTGGCGCGGGACGCGCACTTTAGATGGCGGTGGCGCGCTGATCAATCAGGGCGTGCATACGGTTGACTTATTGCTGTGGTTGATCGGCGATGTAACGCGTGTGCAGGCAAGGGCAATCACCGCACTCCATCAAATTGAAGTCGAAGACACCGTAGTTGCTACGCTCGAGTTCAGCAATGGTGCCGTCGGCACTCTGGAAGCAACGACCTCTGTCTATCCTGGTTACCCGCGTCGTCTTGAGCTGACGGGCTCCGAAGGCACAATCATTGTCGAAGGCGATCGGATTGTGGCCGCGGACTTGCGGCATCCGCTTGCACTATCAGGGACTAAAGAGGAAAGGGTTCACAACAGCGCCACTTCTCCGGTGGTCTCAGACGTGGGCGGGCATCGGCAGCTCCTGCAAGATTTCATAGACGCGATTGAAATGAATGGCAGTCCTTGCTGTAACGGACATGAAGCGCGCAGGAGCGTGGAACTAGTACAGGCCATATACGAGTCTTCGCGCACCGGCCGGCCTGTAAGGCTTCATCCGCAGAAGTTAATTTAAAGAATCAGCCAGACCAGCCTGAAACAGGACGATTAGAATAAGAGGAGTCTCGCACATGGCGTTATTATCTCGTCGTTATTTCATTGTCAGCCTGGGAGCAGCCGCCGCGGTGTCGACCGTTCCGGTTAAGACTCTAGCGCGCATCACCAATCCGCTTCTTTATCCGCCGGTCGATCTCTCTTATTTTGATCGGCCGATTACCCCGGCGCCGGGAATGATTCGCTTCGGCTACGCAGCGATCACCTGGGGTGGGAACGACGCACAAGCCATCAAGGAAATTTCCGAGCTCGGATTTTCCGGCATTCAATTGCGCAGCAACATCTTGAAAGACTACGGCGAACGGCCGAAAGCTTTGCGCGATCTGCTCGACCAGTACCACCTGGAAATGGTTGCTCTCTCAAGCGGCGGAGTCGGTATTGCTCCCGGATCGGAGAACGACGAAATTGCCAGGCACGTCCGCAATGCAAAATTTGTCCACGACGTAGGCGGTCATTATTTGCAAGTGACCGATTCAGCCCGGCCTAAAGGTCGAAAGCCTGAAGGTGCTGACTTCAAGCAACTCGGCCGAGTGCTGACTGAAATCGGCAAGCGAGCTGTTGATCTGGGCGTACCGGTCGGCTATCACAACCATATGGGCAGCTTGGGTGAAGCGTCCGATGAAGTAGATCGCATTATGGACGCGTCTGACCCGCGTTACGTAAAGCTTGAACTCGATATAGCCCACTATCAACAAGGCGGTGGCGATCCGGCTCGTGCTATTCGGCAATATCATGATCGGCTGCTTTTTCTGCATATCAAGGACGTAGAAAGCCTATCCACCCATGATGAGCGCGGCCGCACCTATCGCTGGGTTGAACTCGGCCGTGGCAGAGTAGATCTTCCCGCTGTTTTCGCCGCACTTAAGGATGTCAAGTTCCGCGGCTGGGCCGTGATCGAGTTGGACGGTGTGCCGGACAAATCCAGGACGCCGAAAGAATGCGCGCAGATCAGCAAGAAGTATATTGAAGAGAAGTTGGGAATGAAGATTTGAATCGACAGTCCGACAAACTTCAGTTTGTTATGGCTGCACCGAAAAAGAGGAACTTCATCGACCAGCGACAAACTAAAGTCTGTCGGACAAATCAATGCCGACCTTCAAACTATCAGTCATCAACGACGAAATCACGCAGGACTTCGGCCGAGCGTGTGAGATCGCCGCGCAAGACTTCGGTCTTCAGCTCATTGAGTGCCTCGCCGATCTTTAAAGTTGATTGGCCCGGCGCGCCAACCTCTAAGTTCAGTCCGAAGCGCGATCAATTCGGCGCGGACTTCACCTTCGAGCAACAGGACGAACTGCTTGAGCGCGGCTTCGAACTCATGCGCGTCTTCCAGGTCGATCGGATTCGCATCTTTGATTTCTGGCGCCTCGACGATCAGCAGCCTTACCGTGCGGCGATGGACGCGAAACTGACCGAAGCGTCGAAGAAGGCTGCCAAGCACGGCGTTACATTGCTGCTCGAGAATGAGCCCAGTTGCAACACTGCCACCGGCGCTGAAGCCGCGCGGACTCTGGGCGCGGTTCGCTCGCCAAACCTAAAACTGAACTGGGATCCTGGCAACGCAGCCAGTCGCGGGGAGATCGCTTATCCGGACGGTTACTCGCGTCTTCCCAAAAATCGAATCGGCTACATCCACTGCAAAGACGTCGTTCGGAACGGCGACAAGTATGAATGGATGAAAATGGGCGGCGGAATTATTGACTACGTCGGCCAATACCGCGCGCTCAGGAAAGATGGCTATCGCGGAGTCGTAAGTCTGGAAACGCACTGGCGCGGCGCCGGCACGCCCGAAGAGTCCTCGCGCCAGAGCATGGCAGGAATGAAAGAGTTGCTGCGGCGAGCGGGTGCGATGTAGCCGATGTCCGACAAACTTCAGTTTGTCGTGTAATAGGCCAAAAAGGTTTCAAGGCAGATTCAACGACAAACTAAGCGAACCTCTGATCAAGTATGACGAGCGACCGATTACTGAGAATTTGAACTCCCTCTCCCTTTGGGAGAGGGTTGGGGAAAGGGCGTTAAGCTCACAGTAAGTCCCTCTTCCCCAGCCCTTCTCCCAAAGGGAGAAGGGAGAAAAAGAGAAAGGACTAAGAACAACTGATCACTAACAAGTGATCGAATACTACTTCAGAGGTTTCCAAAGTTTGCCGGACATTCAAAGGAGAACGACATGCCTGATAATAGAAACTCACGCCGAGATTTCATGAAGATTGCAACTCTCGGCGCCGCCGCAGTAATGGTCGGTTCGCGCGCGTCGAGCTACGCGAACATTCTCGGAGCTAACGACCGCGTGCGGGTTGGGATCGTTGGCTACTCAGATCGATGCCGGCAGGCTTTGATCCCATCGTTCATGATGCATGCGAAAGAACTCAACTTTGATTTCGTGGCTGTCTCAGACCTTTGGAGCCGACGTCGCGATGAAGGAGTCGAGTCTCTGAGCAAGCTGGTCGGGCACGAGATCGGAAAGGCGCGCAACAACGAAGAGCTATACGATCGCAAAGACGTCGATGCTGTGATCATAGCTACGGCTGATTTTCAGCACGCGCTGCATGGTGTCGAGGCTGTGCGCGCTGGTCGTGACGCGTATGTCGAAAAACCGATGGCCAATACCATGGAAGATGCAAAGGCGATTCGAAGGGCCGTCGAGGAAACAAAGAAGATTGTGCAAATCGGCAGTCAACGCCGAAGCGGCCGCAACTATATTCGGGCCAATGAATTCATCAACTCAGGGAAGTTCAGCGATATCGTCATGGTCGAGATGACCTGGAATGTCAATCAGCCGGGACGTTGGCGACGGCCGCAACTGGTCAAGGAGATTCGTAAAGAAGATACGGATTGGGATCGGTTTCTGCTGAACCGTCGCGAGAATGGCCGCAAACCCGAATGGGATCCGCGCAAGTATCTTGAGTTTCGTCTCTTCTGGCCCTACTCATCCGGCATCCCCTGTCAGTGGATGTCGCACCAGATCGACACCGTGCATTGGTTTTCCGGATTGCCGCGGCCGCGCAGCGTCGTCGCCAACGGCGGTATTTATCAATGGCGCGATGGGCGTCAGAACTTTGACACCATGACCGCGGTGTTTGACTACGGACCGCTCGACGATATGTCTAAGGGTTTCCAGGTCGTCTACTCATCGCGCTTCAGTAACTCGGCCGGAGGAGTAAAGGAGTTGTATTACTCAAACGCTGGGATGCTCAATCTGGACACCAACAAGATTTCCCCAGAAGGCGGACTGCGAGCGAAAGAAGCGGCCGAGATGAAGATGCAGCCGAACCTGCTGGCAGAAATGTCTCTGGCCGATGCGATCGCGCAGACGCCTGTAGCTACCAGCGCAAACACGGGCGCGGATAATTTGACTTCGGCGCACATGCGCAATTGGATGGAGTGCATCCGCAGTCGCAAGACGCCGAACGCGGACGTCCATGCAGGTTATAACCACTCCACCGCGATCTGCATGACGATTGCGGCTTTGCAAACGGGCAAGCGCGTCACTTTCGATGATGCCAAACAGGAGGTGTTCGTCGGTTAGTCATGAACACTTCAAGGATATCAATTCAACTTGCTCGCTCGAGTTTCCTGACCAGCGTGTTGTTTGTGGCTCTTGCCTGTCTGGCCATGACTACGCATGCACAGGAGCGCGGCGTGCGCGTCGTGAAAAACGAAGCATCGCGACGAGTCGACATTTTTGTGGACGGACAGCCGTTCACTTCTTACGTATGGCCGGAAAAACTTAAGGTGCCCGTGCTTTACCCGTTGCGCACTGCCCAGGGCACAATCGTTACGCGTGGTTTTCCGTTGGAGCCGCGCCCTGGTGAGAGGGTGGACCATCCACACCACGCCGGGTTCTGGTTGAATTACGGCAGTGTCAACGGCGTCGACTTCTGGAACAACTCAGTCGCTTTGCCGCCTGAACAACAGAACAAGATGGGCACAGTTGTGCACCGCCGGATCACGCGTGCGACCGGCGGTAAAGATCGAGGCCAGCTTGATGTCGAGATGGAATGGGTGATGCCCGACGGTAACCCGATCTTGCGCGAGGTCACGACTTTTGTCTTTCGCGCCGCCCCGAACCTGCGCGCCGTTGACCGGATCACCACCTTAACGGCTTTAGACAAGCGCGTCGTGTTTCATGACGACAAAGAAGGGATGCTCGGCATGCGTGTGAGGCGCGAGCTTGAACAGCCTTCGAATGAGCCGCTCGTGTTCACCGACGCAAGTGGTCGACCAACTACCGTAAAGGTTCTGGATAACACCGGCGTCAGCGGCCTGTACCGCAGCAGCGAGGGGAAGATCGGCGACGCCGTCTGGGGCACACGCGCGCGTTGGACCATGTTGACGGGCCAAGTGAATCAAGAAGCCATAGCGCTGGTTATCCTCGATCATCCTAAGAACACCGGCTTTCCCACTTACTGGCACGCGCGTGGTTACGGCTTGTTCGCAGCCAATCCGCTCGGCCAGGAGGTTTTCAGCAACGGCAAGGAAAAACTGAACTTCAATCTGGAACCAAAACAGTCCGTGACGTTTCGTTATCGTCTGCTGATCCTTTCTGGTCCAACCACGCCGGGTCAGGTCGAGACACAATATCGCAGGTTTGTGGACGAGGTTAAGTAGTCCCTATTTGAGATAAGTAGTCATCGCTTGACTCGTGCTTACAAAGCTCGACCAAAGCCGCCCCTCACTTCGACATTCTTCGGAATGTCCCCGTCTTTCCTGTTCTTTGTCTCCGTAGGCGTCGGTGGCTGCTGCGATACGACGCCCGAGCACATACGCTGCTTCGCCCGAAAACTCAGGTCACAGTCTTTAGACATGCTTAACCGATGTGACGTTGGAAGCTGTCAAATACTGTCCCGCCAACACTTAAGTTTTTGCCGAGTTGGTGATTCATAACCCCAAGGTCGGCGGTTCGATCACAGCGCCGCTACCACCTTCTTTCCTATGTCGGTTATTCTCTTTTAGCTTTCGCTCAGGAGAGCCCATGAAGAAATCGATTTGTCTTCCGACCGTCGGCGCTCTTGCACTTCTCATTTTGGTCGGCCGCGCTTATGGCCAGGGCGCCGGTGCTTCCGGCGATATCAAAGGTACTGTAACGGATCCAAATCATGCTGCGGTGCCAAATGCAAGAATAGTCGTGGTGGCGACCCAGACAGGTCTGCAGCGCATTGTGTTCACCGATAGTTCGGGCGAATACCGAGTCCCGGGTCTGACTCCTACTACCTATGATCTGACCGCCGAATTCCAGGGTTTCGAGACTGCAAGCAAAAAGAGCGTCACTGTGACGGTCGGCGAAACTGTATTGGTTGATTTTCAGCTTAGCGTTTCTACGGTGACGGCCCAGCTTCAGGTACCCTGGGAGGCGCCTTTGGTAGATACGGAAAGAGCCAGCCAGGCGAATACCGTCGAAGAGAAATACATTCGCAATCTGCCTATCGACCGCCGCGATTATCTCACCTATGCGTTGCTGGCGCCTGGCATCTCTGATTCGCGAAGATTAACGGACAATACGGATTTTCGTGTAAAGCAAACGCCGCAAAGCGGCCTCTCCGTATACGGCAGCAACGGCCGAGGCAACAGCGTTACAGTGGATGGTGGAGAGGCAAATGACAACACGGGCGGCGTATTATTGACCTTGGGCCAGGATGCGGTGCAGGAGTTTCAGATCAACCGCAGCAACTATTCGGCGGAATTAGGCGGAGCCAGCGGCGCCTCCATCAATATAGTTTCCAAATCAGGTACAAATGAACCTCATGGTAGTGCATTTCTTTTTTTCCGCCACGATGCCCTTGACGCGCGCGACCCATTTGCCTTCACGTCGGCTCTCGATCTCGCGGCGCTCACCGATACCACGAAGTTCAGCCTCAGTGCGAAGGGGGCGCCGGTCAAGCCCAGGCTCAGAAGGGAACAGTTTGGAGGCTCCTTTGGCTTTCCCATCCGGAAAGACCGAACCTTTCTGTTCGTCTCCTATGAGGGCTTGCGTCGCAATGAACAGAATACGGTACCGCTGCTGACGGATAGTTCAATCTTCGCTCCTACTTCCGGTCTGACGGGCCAGAGTTCAAATCAGTTGGCAATTCTGAACGCGCTGGAAGCGCAAGGCAGCAACCTCGTGCCTTGTAGCAGCGGTCAGCCGGCGATAACTGCCTCAGCCTGCGCAGCAAGGCTTGCCAACATCCTCACTATCAATCCGACGGGCTCTGCATTGAAGGCTTTCTGGGTGAAACAATTGATTACCAACACGGGCGTTTTTCCATTCAAAGCAACGGCTGATCTCGCTTCAGCACGGCTGAGTCATCAGTTTAATCCCCACAATCAGTTTTTCGTTCGGTACAACTTCGGACGAGACCTGGAGCGGAACCCAAACCTGCAGGCGCTGGTCGGCGCTTCACAGGGAACTGAAGTCGATTTTCCGCGGAGCCACACCCTCATGGGCGCCTGGTTTCATGAATTCAGTGCGCGAACGTTGAATGAAGTCCGGGCTCAATACATCGACTATAAGTTTAATGTTATTCCCACCGATCCCGGCGGTCCGCAGCTCGAGATCAACGGGTTCGGGTCATTTGGCCGCAACGTGCTGTTGCCGTCTTTAGCGCATGGCACGCACTACGAATTTGCGGACAACTTCACCTTCTTCCGCGGACGTCACAAAACGAAAGCCGGCGCTTACTTATTGTTCCGCGGCACAGATAGCGATTCGCATGTTTTCTTTCCTGGCCGTTTCTTTTTCGGCGACCTGCCGGGCGCACTCGTAAGTCCCTGTCTGGCCAGCCCGTCCAGTTGTGGATTACCCACGGGCGTGGCGCCGGCAAGTATCAATGCTCTTCAGGCTGCGGCTCTGGGTCTGCCCTCATTTTACCAGCAGGGCTTTGGCAGCGGACGGATCAAATCAACGAATCCGCTCATCGCCGGCTTCGGGGAAGACTCGTGGTCCGTGCGGTCCAATCTTACCCTTAACTATGGACTTCGTTACGAGCTGGATAAGCGATATGCGCCGCTGCACACGGACACCAATAATTTTGCTCCCCGCCTTTCACTCTCCTGGGATCCTTTTTCCAATCACAAAACTGTGGTCCGCGCAGGCTACGGCATCTTCTATGCGCCAATTTATTTTCAAATCGATGCGGCGCTGCACTATCTCGGCGTCATAGATCGGGTGAATGGCAATCGGCAGGTTGACGACTTGAGCACCTGCGCCTCCGGCACTGATTGCTTCAGACAGATCGCCCAGGTCTTTGTGCAGTTGAACGGCGTGCCGGGCAGTCCGCCTTCACTTACCTCCGCACTTATTTTCCAGACACTCTTTGCCCAGGGAAAGATCAACTGTGGTATCCCGGCAGCGGGGACCGAAGCTTGCATTACTGAGGCTGACCTGGCTCAGTTTGGAATAAATGTTACCCACAACGGCTCGATTCCTCCGCTGACCGTTCTCTTCAGTGGCGCGCCTAATTATCAGAACACTTATTCGCAACAGGCGGAGATCGGAGTTGAACGAGATCTGGGACATAAGCTTTCCATCTCTCTCAGCTACATCCACGCGCGCACGCTCCATATTCCGCGCGCCCGCGACAAAAATTTGAAGCCGGCGCCGTTTCAGGCCACCGGCCCGGCCAACATTCCCATCAGACGGTGGAATGGACCAGGTTGTGCGGGAGCTCTGATTTTCAACTGCTTCGTGAATCCTTTGCTGCTCCAGGACAACATCTATGAATCTGCCGGCGCGGCTGTCTATGATGGGGGCATAATCGAAGTAAATAAACGATTCGGACAGCATTCGAGCCTGCTCGTCAACTACACCTTCAGTAAAGCCATCGATAATGTGACTGACTTTAACAGCGACTTTCAAGCCAATGACCAGACTGACTTTGCCGGCGAGCGTGGGCTGTCACCGTTCGATCAGAGACATAAACTCGTAGTTGCGGGTGTGTTTACTCCCTTCAATAGAACTAACGCCCGGACATTTGCGGCTCGTCTGTTTTCCGATTTTACGTTTTCGCCAATCGTGCGCGGGAATAGTGGTCGTCCTTTTAATCTACTCACCGGGACGGATCTAAATGGAGATCGACATTCAACGTCGGACCGACCGCCGGGTGCGGGCCGGGACACGGGACTCGGTCCCGGTTTCTGGACGTTCGACATGCGCCTGATGCAGCGATTCCGATTGAGCGAGAAAGTTGGGCTTCATGTAACTGCCGAAGGATTTAATCTTTTCAATCATAAAAATTTCGCTGCCGTGAATAATGTTGTCGGGCCGAATTTCGCGCCGCCCTTTGACGTGAGGGGAGATAAAGAGCGGGCACCTAACCAACCTCTCGGCTTCACTGCGGCCCAACCGATGCGGCAGATTCAGCTCGGAGTGCGCCTGGTATTCTAGCTGAGGTCAGTCGCCGGCGGAGGTTTTCGTGACAGCCTTCGTTCCAGATGTCAGGCCCATGCGCTGGAGCAGCTTTTGAAAGCGCGGATCCGAATGAAGCGGATCGAAACTTGAATCGACATTGATTGTGGCTGCCCGATGGAACCGTTCCTCACAAGCTTGCTCCAAACATTCCAGCGCCCGGTCGTACTGGCCGAGCCAGACGTATGTGTGCGCCAGAGAAAATATCGGCACGTATTTTTCTTTGGCGAGGTTTCGCAGTTTTTCCAGCGTCTCTTCGGCTCCCTTATGGTCCCCGGACATGGCGAGCGCCAGGCCAAGTATGTCCAATGGCAGTGGCGTTGGGCCTCCGATCGCAAGGGCCGCTTGTTCATCGGCGATGGCTTCTTCATACCTGCCGAGGACAGCGTAGGCGGCTCCCCGAAAGCAGAGCGCCGGAACAAAAGCAGGGTCCATCTCCAGCACTTTATCGTATTCACTAATCGCCTGCTCATATTGCCGGGCGTAATGAAGAACTACCCCCACGACACTCGAGATGATAGGCGTGAGTGGGTCCAGCTCCTGGGCATGCTTTGCCGCCGCAACCGCCTCCTCATGCCGTCCATTCCACGAGAGACACAAGGCATACCACTCATAGACAGTAGCGTAGTTGGGGTCAGTTTTAATTGCCTGCTTGAATTCTTTATCCGCCTTGTCCCAATCCCAGTCGTATACGGCGCTCACAAAGCCGAGTGATGCATGGGCCTCGCTCAACGTTTTGTCTAATTCCAAAGCTTTAGTGGCCGCGGCTTTCGATTTGGGAAACGCTTCGTTGGACGGAAGAATGTTCCAGGTTGCCAAAACAGTATACGAATCTGCGAGTCCGGCATACGCGAGGGCATAATTCGGATCGGTATCGATTGCCTGCCGGAAATAATCGCGCCCCTTGATCAAAGCCGGGCCAGTTCGCTTGTTCCAGTAATAACGTCCTTTGAGATACAGATGATAGGCTTCAATGTTTTCCGTGGCGCGTTTGGTGAGTTGCTTCTTCTCAGTCTGGGTAAGTTTGAATCTTAGTTTGTCGGAGATTTCCGTGGCGATCTCATCCTGCACTGCCAGGATATCCGAGCGCGTTCGATTGTACTTCTCACCCCATAGCTGAGATCCATCGGCTACATCGATCAGCTCGGTGTTAATGATCAACGCGTCACCGCGCTGTAGCAGTCTTCCCATTAGCACTGAGCGGATGCCGAGATCAAATCCTACCTGCTGCGGATCGACTTCTTTACCTTTGTAGCGAAAGACTGTACTGCGCGCCATCACTTTGAGCTTTGGAAGTTTCGACAGAGTATTAATGATCGTCTCAGTGATTCCGTCAGCAAGATATTCCGTCTCAGGATCACTGCTCACGTTTATCAGAGGCAGAACGGCGATCGAATCGATCTTCTTTCTCGTGCGGCGCTTACGTGAGAGCGAAGACGCGCTGGCAAAACCCGATGAACGGGACGAAACCTGCCGGCCGCTAATCACGGTTCCGCCACTGCTTGTAAGGGCTGAACCCGCGCTGACCTGCACGAGGGTCGGTCGATCCACTTCAATCTCAATTTCCTGGCGCTTTAGCACCAGGCGCAGGTCATTCATCAAATCCTGAACCCGCTGATATCTCTGGTTGATATCTTTGGTCAGAGCTTTGGTTATGATCAGTTGCAAATCCGGCGGTGCTTCACGTACGTAGCGTCCAAGTGGCACCGGCTCACGCTCGAGGATCGCCGCAATTACATCTCCTGCAGACGGTCCATCAAACGGCAGCAGGCCAGTGATCATCTCGTACAGCGTGATACCCAAACTCCAGATATCTGTGCGGCTGTCGAGTCGCAATCCGCGAACCTGTTCTGGCGACATATAGCGAGTCGTCCCCATCACCGCACCTGGTTCAGTGTCAAATCGCACGATTGTCGGAACCTGAGAATCCATGCTCGAGGTGTCGACCGTTTTCTCCGTAAGCTTCGCCAGGCCGAAGTCGAGCACCTTCACTAACCCGTCGCTGCGCAACATGATATTTTCGGGTTTGATGTCACGATGGACGATGCCCTCGCCATGTGCCGCGGTCAGCGCTGCCGCCACCTGAATTGAGATATCGAGAGCCTCGCTCAGATTCAAGCGCGATTTCACGAGACGTTGCCGTAGCGTTTGTCCCTCGACGAGTTCGGTGGCAATGAAGTGTTTGTGCTCAACTTCGTCGACTTCGTAGATCGTCAATATATTGGGATGATTCAAAGAAGACGCGGCGCGAGCCTCTTGCGCAAAGCGATGAAGCTGACTTTCGTCGAAGGCAAATTTGTCCGACAGGAGTTTAAGCGCCACTGAGCGCCTGAGTTGGGTATCCAGCGCAAGATAAACTTCGGACATTCCTCCTTTCCCCAGCGGCGAGAGAATTTTGTAACGCCCTAAATGAGTTCCGATCTCTACCGACATAAGCCAAGATGAATTTGGGGGATTGCTTGTAGGCCCAATATTACCGCATCCACGCGAATCTTTCGATATTGACCTGCGACAGTGACAAGTTGAAGAATGCGCTGCCCACAGTCCGGCACAAGTTGTTGGCCCGAAGGATTCGCCGCCCTAGAAACGCTGCGGCGCGCCGCTTACGACGCGCACCGCATCGCGCGCGATTAGCAGTTCTTCGTTCGTAGGGATTACGTAAACAGCCAGGCGAGATGTTTCTGGGCTGATAGGCCCTTCGCGCGCGGCAGTGTGTGCTGCGTTGCGTTCAGCATCAAGCTCGATTCCCGACCACGAGAGTCCGTCGCAAATAGTGGCGCGTATTTCCGGCGAGTTTTCTCCGATTCCTCCGGTGAACACGATCGCGTCAGCGCCGTTCATCGCCGCGAGATAAGCGCCGATATACTTGCGCGCGCGGTAGCAAAAGATTTCCATAGCGAGCCGCGCGCGCCGGTCATTGTGCTCATGAGCTTCGTCGAGCAGTTCGCGCATGTCGTCCGTCAGTCCTGAGATGCCCAGTAAACCCGATTGCTTGTTTAGCAAAGTCTCCACCTCTCGCGACGAGAGGCCCTCTTTGGCGGCAATGAAATCAACCACCGCTGGATCCACGTCGCCCGACCGCGTGCCCATCACCAGGCCTTCGAGCGGCGTCAGCCCCATTGAAGTATCAATGCAGTCGCCTGCGCGTATTGCGGCGACGGAACAACCATTGCCCAGGTGCAACGTGATGATGTTGGTCGCCTCGCGCGCGATGCCCCGCAAGGTGCGGTAGCGATAGGCAACGTAACGGTGGGAAGTGCCGTGAAAGCCGTAACGGCGAATGCGGTGGCGGCGATAGAGTTGATACGGCAAAGCATAGAGATAAGCATATTCGGGCAGCGTTTGATGAAAGGCGGTATCGAAGACCGCGACTTGCGGCATGCCCGCACCTAAACTTGCCCGCGCCGCCGTAATGCCTTCGAGGTTTGCCGGATTATGCAGCGGCGCCAGATCTATGCAATCCTCGATGTCGCGCAAGACTTCATCCGTAATTAGCACCGAGCGCGTAAAGCGCTCGCCACCATGCACCACCCGATGACCAACCGCATGAACATCAGCGACACTACTGACGGCGCTGACGCCTGATTCATCCGAGATAACCCAACGCAGGATCATCTCAACCGCTGCGCGAGTGTCCCTGACGGGTTGACCGACGAACTGCCGCAATTGAGTACTAATACGTTCATTAACCGAAATTGTGATCGAGGAAAACTAGTACGGCCATTTCCAGTCACGGATCGCGGGCATATCGTCACCATGCCTGACGATGTATTCTTTGTGCTCAATTAGCTTGTCGCGCATGGCTTGCAGCACGTGGGCACCGACGTCTGTCAGCTTCGGCACGCGCTCGATGACGTCCATCACCAGATGAAAGCGATCCAGGTCATTCAGCACTACCATGTCGAACGGCGTGGTTGTAGTGCCTTCCTCCTTGTAACCCCGCACGTGCAGATTTTTGTGGTTCGTGCGCCGATAAGTCAGTCTGTGAATCAACCATGGGTAGCCGTGAAAGGCAAAAATTATCGGCTTGGTCGTGGTGAATAGAACGTCGAACTGTTTGTCAGAGAGGCCATGCGGGTGCTCGCTCCGCGGCTGAAGCGTCATCAGATCAACTACGTTGACAACGCGAATGTTCAGGTCGGGAAAGTGTTGACGAAGAATATCCACAGCAGCGAGTGTTTCAAGCGTGGGCACATCCCCGGCACAAGCCATGATCAGATCCGGCTCAGCTCGCTGGTCGTTGCTGGCCCATTCCCAAATACCAATCCCTTCGGAACAATGTTTGATGGCCGCATCCATACCCAGATACTGCAATGCGGGTTGTTTACCGGCAATGATCACATTGACGTAGTGACGGCTGCGCAGACAGTGATCAGTGACAGACAGCAAAGTGTTTGCATCCGGTGGAAGATAGACTCTCACGACTTCGGCCTTCTTGTTGACCACGTGATCGATGAAGCCCGGATCTTGATGGCTGAAGCCGTTGTGGTCCTGCCGCCAGACGTGAGACGTAAGCAGATAGTTCAACGAAGCGATCGGTCTGCGCCAGGGAATGTAACGCGTGACTTTCAACCACTTCGCATGCTGGTTGAACATCGAGTCGATGATGTGAATGAATGCTTCATAGCAGGAGAGGAAACCATGGCGGCCTGTCAGCAGATATCCTTCGAGCCAACCCTGGCACATGTGCTCGCTCAGCACTTCCATCACGCGGCCATCCGGTGATTCATGATCATCCCCGGGACGAATTGCTTCAGTCCAAACGCGATCGGTAACCTCAAAAATGGCGTCCAGCCGATTTGAAGAAGTCTCGTCTGGTCCCATCACGCGGAAGTTATGATCTTCGGCGTTGAGTTTCATTACATCACGCAGAAAGCGACCCATCACCCGAGTTGCTTCCGCCTCCACTGTGCCAGGGCTTGGAACCTTCACGGCGTAATCACGATAGTCAGGGAGCTTCAGTTCTTTCAGCAGCAAGCCGCCGTTAGCGTGCGGATTAGCGCCCATGCGGCGTTCGCCTCTCGGCGCCAGTTCTGCCAGCTCCCGTCTTAACCTGCCGCTCTCATCGAATAGTTCTTCGGGCTTGTACCTCTTCATCCACTCTTCCAGCATGCGCAGATGCTCTGGCTTACTCGCTAGTTGGGACAACGGTACTTGATGTGAGCGGAAAGTGCCTTCGACAGGTTTGCCATCCACAACCTTTGGGCCAGTCCATCCCTTGGGCGTGCGTAGTACGATCATAGGCCACTGCGGACGTTGCCTGAATCCATTCTCGCGCGCGTCCTTTTGAATCGCCTGAATCTCAGCCAGAACTGTATCAAGAGTCGCGGCCATCAGTTGGTGCATTGCTTCCGGTTCGTCGCCTGCGACGAAGTAAGGTTTGTGGCCGTAACCGATTAGCAGGCTGGTCAACTCTTCGTCACTCAAACGAGCCAATACAGTTGGATTGGCGATCTTGTAACCATTCAAGTGCAGAATCGGAAGTACGGCACCGTCACGCACGGGATTCAAGAATTTGTTTGAGTGCCAGCTCGTGGCGAGTGGTCCAGTCTCAGCCTCGCCGTCACCAACGACGCAGCAGGCCAGGAGATCAGGGTTATCGAAGACCGCGCCGTAGGCGTGCACCAGCGCATACCCAAGCTCGCCGCCTTCGTGAATTGAACCCGGCGTTTCAGGGGCAACGTGGCTGGGAATGCCACCGGGGAAGGAAAACTGCTTGAACAGCTTCTTCATTCCTTCCTCGTCCTGTGAGATATGTGGATAAAACTCGCTGTAGGTTCCTTCCAGATAAACGTTCGCCACCAGTCCTGGTCCACCATGCCCCGGCCCGGTGACGTAGATCACGTTCAGATCATGCGTTTTGATCAGACGGTTGAGATGCACATAGATGAAATTCAAACCTGGTGTTGTGCCCCAGTGCCCAAGCAATCTGGGTTTTACATGCTCAAGTTTCAATGGCTCTCGCAGGAGCGGATTGTTGAGCAGATAGATCTGTCCGACCGAAAGATAATTCGCCGCCCGCCAATAGGCGTTCATGGTCTGCGCCTCTTCCGCAGTGAGAGGTTTCGTTCTCATTTCCGCAATAGCCATCTCTTGTAAAAAAGCAATCTTTGATTGTACGTGTGGTGCCGCATCGCGCAAGGCTATCACTTGCGACTGGCAGATCGCTAGACTTCGGTCCAGAGACCAGCAACGATGTAGCGGAGCACTACCAATGATAAGGTAGTGATGCAATTTCGATCGGGAAGGCCCCGATTACTGGGAACGCGGGCGCCCTCGCCCGCAATGAGCGCGAAGCGCGAAATGACTACTTAGCTGAGGTTCTTAGCCGTTCGGAAAAGATTCTTTGCGCCTATGAGGCGGTGCGGGCGAGGGCGCCCGCGTTCCCAGTAATACGATCTGATTACCGAAACTGCATCAGTACCATTAATAAAGGAATGCTTGATCTTGCGAGTCGAAAATGTTATATAAAGCACTCGTTATCTTTGACAATCATTGATCGTGGCGATTTAGGGCGACTTGCTCCACGTAAAAAACTGCTAAAGAGCTGCTGAGACCTCCAGGCTTTCATCGGAACCTCGCGCACTCTGAGGCGCGGGGTTTTTCTTTTGCTCTGCACCTCCTTTAGCACTCGCTTTCAGATCACCACATAAGAAGAGCAGCGAAAGACAAAAACAGGAGGATGCGATGGCAACTACGGAAGAAGAAATACTTTCAACTGGTGAATGCGAGCCTGCTGAGCCCTCCGGCACGGTTGGGTTGCTGCCTCATCACGGCTTCGAAACGCTTGCGCTGCATGCCGGCACACCGCCCGACCCGACTACGGGCGCCATGCTAACGCCGATCTATCAGACGACCACTTACCGCCAGCAGTTTGTCGGTCAGGCTAAGGAATTTACTTACAGTCGCTCCGCAAATCCGACTGTATCAGCGTTGGAAAGAAGACTCGCAGCGCTGGAAGGAGCCGAGTTCGCTACCTGTTATGCAACGGGACTGGCGGCTACCACCACATTATGTCTGGCTCTGTTGCGCTCAGGCGATCGCGTTGTTTGTTCGCAAGCAGTCTATGGCGGAACTGTTCGACTCTTTCGCCAGGTTCTCGCCTCATTCGGAGTGAATGCAGAATTCGTCGAGACTTCGGATGAAAAAGCCCTCGCAGATGCGTTGCGCAAACGAACTCGGTTCGTGTTCATTGAGACTCCTGCCAACCCAACACTTAAGCTTACCGACATCAAACTGGTCGCGCGCTATTGCAAAGCAGCAGGTACGCCGCTGGTGGTGGATAACACCTTGCTTACGCCCGCGCTGCAGCGTCCTTTTGAGTTGGGCGCGGACATCGTCCTTCACTCCACCACCAAATTCATTGACGGCCACAACGCCACGGTTGGCGGTGGGCTGATCACACGCGACGCCAAACTACACGAACGCTTAGCTTTCACGCGTAATGCAATCGGCACTATCCAATCACCGTTTCCTGCGTGGCTCACTCTCCAGGGTGTCAAGACTCTGCCACTACGCATGGCTCAACACTCGGCGAACGCATTGCTCATCGCACGTTTTCTGGCAACGCATCGGCGCATCACTCAGGTTTCTTATCCGGGGCTCGAATCATTTCCGCAATACGGGCTGGCCCAAAGACAACAGAAGTCAGGCGGAGCCCTAATTGCTTTTGAAGTCGAAGGCGGAGTGCTAGCGGGCACTCGTCTGATGAACTCAGTGCGCTTGTGCGCGCTGGCCGAAAATCTTGGCGCGGCCGAGACAATCATCACGCATCCTGCGTCCATGACTCATGCCGATGTGCCGGCTGAGCAACGCGCCGCCGCCGGCATCACCGATGGATTGGTTCGCTTGTCCGTGGGATTAGAAAACCCGCAAGACTTGATTGATGACCTGGAGCAGGCGTTGAGCTACTGATGGGAGGGAAGAAACTGGCATGGCAGACAAACCAAAGTTGATCGTCTTGAAGTTCGGCAGTTCCGTGTTGCGCGATGAAAAGGATCTGCCGCGCGCGGTTCACGAGATTTATCGCTGGTGGCGCCAGGGCGCGCAGGTCCTCGCCGTCGTTTCAGCCTTCGGGAATACCACCGATCAACTGCTGAGGCGCGCGGAAAGTGTGTGCGAACAACCGGAGAGAACAATGTTGCCGTCGTTGCTGGCCACAGGCGAGACCATTGCGTGTGCCCTTCTGGGGATGAATCTGAAGAAGGCTGGTATTCCCGCCAAAGTCCTGGACACAGTGCAAGCCGGTCTGCGAACAGCAGGCGGCGTGCTCGATGCTGATTTAGTGGCTGTCGATGTTGCGCGTTTGTGCGGAGAGTTGCGGCAAGCCGTCGTAGTGCTACCCGGATTTATCGGCCGAAGTGAAGATGGTAACACCACACTCCTGGGACGCGGCGGCTCTGATCTCTCCGCGCTCTTTCTGGCGCATCGACTCGGCGGTGAGTGCATTCTGCTCAAAGATGTGGACGGCATTTACGCTAGCGATCCAGCAAGGGCTACGACTCCGCCGCTTCGCTTTGCTGAAATAAAATACGAGACTGCAAGCGGGCTTGCCGGCAAGTTGGTTCAATCGAAGGCGATTCATTTTGCCGCTGCACATCGAATACAGTTTCAGGTCACCAGTGTTGGCTCTGCGCACCAGACGATAGTCGGTTCACCGATTGACCGCCTCGCGGTTACTCAAATAAATCCGAAACCATTGCGCGTGGCACTACTTGGCTGTGGCACGGTCGGCGGCGGTGTCTATCAGGCGCTGGCCGCGCTACCGGAACTCTTCACAGTTACCGGTGTGGGAACCCGCAACCGTGAACGAGCTTGTTCCGCCGGCGTGCCCGATCGACTTATCACAGATTCTCTCGAACAACTTATTGAGGACTCATCCGACGTGGTCATCGAGGCGATTGGTGGCACAAAGTCTGCTGAGAATTCAGTGAGCGGCGCTTTACGAGCAGGCAGCCACGTGGTAACTGCGAACAAGGCTCTAATGGCTTTGGAAGGCGAACGTCTCACGTCACTCGCAACGGATTATGGGGTGACGCTGCGCTACAGCGCAGCCGTTGGTGGTGCATTGCCGGCGCTGGAAACAATTGAGCGAGCGCGCAGCCATGGACCGCTCCGGTCATTCCGCGGTGTGCTGAACGGCACCACGAACTTTGTTCTTGATCGTCTGGCGGAAGGTCAGGATATGAAGGGGGCCGTTGGCGCCGCGCAACAAGCCGGATACGCGGAAGCTGACTGCCGCTTTGATCTCAATGGTACTGACGCGGCTCAAAAGCTCATCCTGCTGGCCCGCAAAGCTTTCGACTCGCGATTGCCCTTCGACACGATCGAGCGAGTAAGCCTGGAAGAAGTTGATCAGCAAAGATTGCGAAAGTCGCGATCGCGCGGCCAGGTAATTCGTTATGTTGCTTCCTGTCACCAGGAAACAGGCCGGCTGCGAGCAAGTGTGAAGCCCGTGGAACTCTTGCACACAGATCCGTTGGCTTCAGTCACAGGAACCGAGAACCGCTTGTTAATCGAGTTTGAGTCCGGAGCATCATTCATCGTAAGCGGCCAGGGTGCAGGACGCTGGCCCACCGCCGAAGCCGTGATGGCGGACTTGTTGGACATCAGGCGCGAGACTCAATTTATTTCGGAAAACGAAGCAATTGAAAATCGGGAGGAGTGTGTGGCATGAAGACATCTACGCGCTGTGTTCATCTTGATGGTGATGGGGATCCTTACGGGGCCATCGCTCCGCCGATTTATCAGACAGCTACTTTTCGGCAACCAACAGCCACTGAATTTGGCGAATACGATTACACGCGCAGCGGCAATCCCACTCGCACTTTGCTTGAACGACAACTAGCTGCGTTGGAAGGCGCTGAGTACGCCTGCGCGTTTGCCAGCGGCATGGCGGCGCTGACCGCGCTCACACGTTTGTTGGGTGCCGGCGACGAGATCGTGGCGGGCAATGATCTCTACGGCGGAACCGTGCGGCTGTTTGATCAAGTTCTGCGGCGCCAGGGCACGGTCGTTCATTACGTCGATACGACAGATACACAAGCGGTTAGCCGGCGGATGACTTCGAATACGAAATTAATCTTGATTGAGACCCCATCGAATCCTTTGCTTCGTATCTCAGACATCCGCAAGTTGTCCGAGCTGGCGCATGAATGGGGAATTATTCTGGCCGTTGACAACTCGATGCTCTCGCCATGCCTGCAGCAACCGCTGGCTCTCGGCGCAGATGTAGTCATCCATTCAGCGACAAAGTTTCTTTGCGGCCACAGTGATGTAACTGCTGGTGCCCTAATCACGAATAATCGAGAGTTGCATCAACAGATCGCTTTTCAACAGAACGCTGAGGGCGCCGGGCTCAGTCCATTCGAGTCCTGGCTATTGCTAAGAGGAATAAAGACCCTGGCATTGCGTGTGGAAAGACAGAACGCTTCTGCTCTGAAGATAGCCCAATATCTTTCACAGCATCCACTGGTCCAGAAGGTTTACTATCCCGGCCTGGAGAATCACCCCGGTCACGCAACGCATCGCCGTCAATCGCAAGGTGACGGCGCGGTGATCAGCTTTACGACCGATGAAGCGCAACTATCGCAACGCGTGGTTGAGGCCACTCGCCTGTTTGAAATCGCCGTCAGCTTTGGTGCAGTCGGATCGGTCATCAGCCTTCCCTGCAGGATGTCACATGCAAGCATTCCGTACTCGCTCAGAGATCAGCTCGCGCCTCCCGCCAATTTGGTGCGCCTCTCCGTCGGTATCGAGGACGCTGGTGATCTGATCGACGATCTTGATCAGGCATTTACAGTCGCAGTCAAGCAACGCAATCCGGAACCATCGACACCACTTCTTTCGCGAGCTGCCGCAAGTAATTACTAGTGAATTCTGCTCTAGCGGGGCGGTAGCCCGACCGTTAGGGAGGGCTTTTTCTTAGCCGCTTTCTTTGGACGCCCTCCCTAACGGTCGGGCTACCGCCCCGTTCGCGGCTCGCGATTGTTTCGTGTTCGACATGAGCATATTCCATTTGACACGGAAGTACTCAATCACGTATAAGACCAGTTGTTTAGAGGGTGAACGAGAAATACATGAGCTTCGATAGAACCCATCATAGCCACCATTTGCACCATCATGCCAACCATGGTTGGCTGGGGCAGCGCGCTGGCAATTGTGATGCGGTAGCTCGAGGCAATTAGAGAGTAACCAGGGTCACAACAAAGTTTCAAACCCGCTGCCCGTAACCAAACGGGGTAGCGGGTTTTCATTTTTGCGAGAACAAAGCTCTTACTGATTATGTCTGAACCACTTTCCAAAATTCCGACCGGGATGCGTTATTACTACGGTTCGGAGGCCCGATTAAGGCGCGCTATCGAGAATACCCTGGTGTCGATTTTTGATGGCTGGTCTTACGAAGAGATCACAACTCCGACGGTTGATTACTATTCGCTTTTTGAGCATGGCATGGGACGCTCGCAGGCCCATCATGCTTTTAGATTCACGGACACCGACGGCCGCATGTTGGCAATCAGACCTGACGTTACGTCTTTGGTTGCGCGCGCCGCGGCGACTCTTTTTGCCGAACGAAGGCGGCCTCTGCGCTTGTGCTACGTAGCGCCGGTATTCCGCCAGCAACCTCAGTCTCACGCGGAATGGAGAAGAGAATCGACGCAGATTGGCGGTGAACTGATCGGCGCAAATAGCATCACGGCCGATATGGAGGTGCTGGCGATTGCCTGCGAAGTGCTGGAGCGTCTAAAACTGGATCGTCATTGCTCAATAACGCTCAATGATGTCGAGGTCTTCAATGGCATCGCCGAAGAATTGAATCTCGGACCGGATTCGCGGAATGAAATGCGGGACCTTTTCGATATGCGAAATGCTGCTGATCTCGAGGGCTTCCTGACGGGTTATTCATCCGTGAAAGACTCGCGGGCGTTCGCGCAACTAATTCAGCTTTCCGGGAAGCGGAAGACTCTGAGTGATGCTCGCCGGCTGATAACTAATGCGCGTTCGCAGTCAGCATTAGATCGTCTCGAGCGTCTCTGGTCTGTTATCGAGTCACTTCAGTTGGCGGATCGTTTCGAGATAGATCTGGGCGATGTCTCGCGGCTCGATTACTACACGGGTCTTACTTTCAAAATCTATGTCAGCGGCGCCGGAACCCGAATTGGAGGCGGCGGACGTTATGACGAGCTCACTGCAAGTTTTGGGCGGGCGGAGCCAGCGGTCGGATTCGTGCTTGAACTTGATGCCCTGACCGAGGTGCTGCGAGCTCGCGCGTACGAATCAAGTTTAATCGGAACGTCAGCCGAAGTGGCCCACCTAACAGCTAACAATCTGAGCGATCTATTCGTCGCTGCCAGGAAGAAGAGGGTGCTTGGGGAACGCGTCTTGATTAGCTCAAGTGAGGTAATGCCGTGATGGAATTAACCATTGCCATTGCCAAAGGCAGATTGCAGGCTGAAGCGCTCGATCTATTAACGAGGGCAGGTCTCGGCCTTTCGAGTGACACTCTCTCGTCGCGTCGTCTCGCGATTGAAGATGAGTCAGGACGCTATCGTTTGATTTTCGTGAAACCTGCGGACGTTCCCATTTATGTCGAACATGGAATCGCGGATTGCGGCGTTGTCGGTCGCGACGTATTGCTGGAATCGGACGCCGATCTATTGCAGCCGCTCAGTCTTAACATTGGCGCCTGTCGCATCGTAGTCGCTGCCAGAAACGACGCGCCGGTACGCCAGTTAGGAATGCTGAGAGTAGCGACCAAGTATCCCCGAATCGCCGCGCGGCATTTTGGAGCGCGCGGCGTGGCTGTCGATCTGATTGAGTTGTCAGGATCGGTTGAGCTGGCGGCGGTACTGGGACTCGCTGATTGCATCGTGGATTTGGTGGAGACCGGCAAGACGCTTGAGGAAAACGGCCTCAGCATTGTTGAAGTGATCACCGAATCGGCGGCGCGCCTGGTTGTAAATCGCGCCAGTTACCAGGTGAAGGCGGAAGCCGTTAGTCAGTTCATTAAATCTATTGACGACACATTGCGGAGGAGAACCAGCGGTGATCGAAATCATCGATAGTCATGACCAGGAACGACGAGTCGCGAAGCTCGAGCGCATTCGAGGCCGCAACGTCGCCCTCGATGCCGATTTGATGAGACAGGTTGGATCGATCATTGACGACGTTCGCCTGCGTGGCGATTCAGCCTTGATCGATTACGCACAGCAATTCGATGGCTGTGCTATGCAACTGTCCCAACTGCGTATTAGTGAGGATGAGCTACGGCATATCGCTGCCGGCGTAGATACAAGCGTGCTCGAAGCACTGCAGGAAGCCATCAGTAATGTCAGGTGGTTTCATGAACATGAACGACAGCATTCGTGGGAAATTGAAGCAGAGAATGGCGTAGTGCTTGGCCAACGTATCAGGCCCATCGAGCGCGTTGGCTTATATGTGCCGGGTGGGACTGCCAGTTATCCGTCTTCGGTGGTAATGAACGTCGTGCCGGCGCAGGTCGCCGGCGTGCAACAGATCATAGTCGCGACGCCCCCGCGGTCGCTTCGCGAGAATCCCGTTGTGGCTGCCGCGCTCTTGCAGGTTGGCGTCAGCGACGTTTATGCGGTTGGTGGCGCGCAGGCGATCGCCGCGCTCGCCTACGGCACCGAGACCGTGCCGCGTGTGGACAAGATTACCGGACCGGGAAATCGTTACGTGGCTGCGGCGAAGAAGCTCGTGTTCGGCACAGTGGGAATCGACTCGATTGCCGGACCAAGCGAAGTCGTGATTATTGCCGACGAGACGGCGCGCGCGAAGTTTGTTGCTGCGGACTTACTGGCACAGGCTGAACACGACGAAGATGCTTCCGCAGTCTTAGTGACGATTAGCTATCAACTTGCTAACGAAGTAGCCGCCGAGGTCTCGCGACAGGCGGAATCTTTGCCGCGTCGGGCCGTGGTTGGAAAATCGCTCTCCCGGTATGGCGCCATCTTTGTCGTTACCGATCTTGACCAAGCTTGCGCGCTGGTCAATGAATTAGCCCCGGAGCATTTAGAGATTGTCACGCGTGACGATGATGCGGTGGCAGCCCAGATCCGGCATGCGGGAGCGATCTTTTTCGGTCCTTATTCGCCTGAAGCGGTGGGCGATTACTTCGCCGGACCAAACCATGTGTTGCCAACTGCCGGAGCGGCTCGATTCTCTTCGGCGTTGGGTGTTTACGATTTCGTTAAGCGCACCAGTGTGCTGCGCTATTCGCGTGAAGCGCTGAGGACCTCGGCCGAAAAGATTGCGGCGCTCGCTAGAGCCGAAGGTCTGGATGCGCACGCGCGATCGGCCGCAATCAGATTGGATTAGCTGGGAGTAACGATGAGAACCTCGTTGGACAGAGTCAAGCCCCAGGTGCGCGCGTTGCGAGCCTATTCGCTGTCGCCGCATCGCGCGAGCGTAAAGATCAATCAGAACGAGAACCCCTGGGACACTCCCGCGCGCATTAAACAAGACACGCTGCGACGCCTGGAGACACGCCAATGGTCGCGCTATCCCGATTTCGTTCCTCTGAGTTTACATGCGCGCCTGGCGGAGTTTTCGGGCTGGCAACCAGACGGCATTATTGCCGGGAATGGATCGAACGAATTGATTCAGGCGCTGTTAATGGTCACGGTTGGACCAGGTAAACGCGTGCTGATTTCCGAACCAACGTTCGCACTTTACCGCCAAATAAGTACTGTGCTTGGCGCAGAAGTCATAAGTACCCCGCTCACTACGAAGTTGAGCTACGACATCAACGCGCTGCAAGAAGCAGCGAGGCAATTCCAACCGGATGTGACGATCGTATGCTCTCCAAATAATCCGACGGGTTGCGTGCTGAGCGACGAGAATCTGCGTGCTCTGCTTAGATCAACTGGCAGCCTCGTTGTGGTCGATGAGGCCTATCATGAATTCGCCGAGCATTCAGTTGTGCCTCTCCTGCAGGAGCACCAAAACCTTGTGGTGCTGCGAACGTTCTCAAAGGCGATGGCGATGGCAGCATTGCGGGTGGGCTATCTGCTGGCCGCGCCGGAGCTGGTATTAGAGATCGCCAAAGCCGTGCTGCCCTATAACCTCAATGCTATCTCGCAGACTGCCGCCGAAGTTGCTGTCGAGATGTACGAAGATGAGTTGCGGCCGCTGGTGCGAAAGATCATTGCCGAGCGCGAACGATTGTGCGGCGAGTTGAGTCGCATCGAAGGGCTCGTGCCAGTGAGCTCGCAAGCAAATTTCATGGTGGTGCGCTCGTCAATCAATCCCAGAGATGTCTTTGCGGAATTAATCAAGAGAGATATTTTGATTCGCGACGTGAGCGGGTATCCGATGTTAAGCGATTACTTTCGTTTGAGCGTGGGTTCGCCGGACGAGAACGATCTGCTGCTCGAATCGTTACGAGAAATATTTGGAACGCCCAGGTGATACGGATGAAGAAAACCAAGCCATTACGAACGACCCAAAGAGAGTCAGAGGTTCAGCGGAAAACGAGAGAGACTGATGTGCGCGTCAAGCTCAACCTCGACGGTGGTGGCCATTCGCGCATGGCGACGGGGCTGCCTTTTCTCGATCACATGCTTGAATTGTTTGCGAAGCACGGATTATTCGATCTTGAAGTCATCTGCAAAGGCGATCTGGAGATTGACGACCATCATTCGGTCGAAGATATCGCGATCACCCTCGGTCAAGCCTTGACTGAGGCCCTTGCCGACAAGGAAGGCATCAAACGCTATGGCGAAGCAATCGTGCCGATGGATGAAGCGTTATGTCGTTCGATAGTCGATCTCTCAGGCCGTTTCTATCTGGTTTATGAAGTAGCGACACGACGCCAAAAGATTGGGAACTTTTCAGTTGAGCTGGCGGAACACTTCTGGCGATCGTTTGCCGAAACGGCGAAGTTCAATTTGCACATCGACTGTTTGCGAGGTCGCAACACGCACCACATTCTCGAAGGCACGTTCAAAGCCACAGCGCGCGCATTGCGGCGGGCTGTCGAACGTGATCCGCGTATCGCCGGCGTCTTGAGCACGAAAGGAGTTCTCTAGAGTTGTGCCCCAAGTAGCGATCATCGATTACGGAGTCGGCAATCTTCGTTCAGTTGAGAAGGCATTTGCCGCTACCGGTTGCACCGCCGTAGTAAGTTCCGACGAGAACGTGTTACGCAAAGCAGAGCATTTAGTGCTGCCGGGAGTTGGCGCCTTCGGTGCCTGCATGAACGCTCTCAATGAAAGAGGATTCAATGGACTAGTGCATGAGCGTGTCGCCGCCGGAACACCGCTGTTAGGCGTTTGTGTTGGCATGCAGATGCTCTTTGAGGAATCAGAAGAGTTTGGCAAAACGCCGGGGCTGGGGCTCTTGCGCGGCCGCGTCCGTCGCTTCTCAGACGATCTGGTGGTGCCGCAGGTCGGGTGGAATCAGATCCGTCAGAGATTTCCGCATCCTTTGTTTGAGGGAATAAGAGACGCTGCCTTTTTTTATTTCGTTCATTCGTACTATTGCGAGCCGGCGGATAATGAAGTGATCCTGGGTGAGACCGACTACGGCGTCGCTTACGCATCGGTGGTCGCTCGCAAGAATCTTTGCGGAGTGCAGTTTCATCCAGAGAAGAGTCAGACGGCGGGTTTGCAGTTGCTGTCAAACTTTGCGCGGTCCGACAAACTTTGAAGTTTGTCATCGCTGCTTGAACTCCCTCTCCCTTCGGGAGAGGGTTGGGGAGAGGGCGTTAAGCTGACAGTAAGTCCCTCTTCCCCGGCCCTTCTCCCAAAGGGAGAAGGGAGAAGAGAGAAAGGACTAAGAACAACTGATCACTAACAAGTGATCGATGACTACTTCATAGGTTCCTTTAGTTGGTCGATCGGTCCCAGACCGAATGCTTTAGCACGGAGAAGACAAACTAAAGTTTGTGGACAGTCATGCTGGCTAAACGAATCATACCTTGTCTGGACGTAGACCGCGGTCGCGTGGTGAAGGGTATTCGTTTTGTCTCGCTGGCAGACGCGGGCAATCCAGTCGAGCAGGCTGTAAAGTACGACGCCGAGGGCGCGGACGAGCTGACATTTCTGGATATCACCGCATCATCGGACAAGCGCGACATTGTTGCCGAACTTGTCCGGTGCGTCGCCGATGAAGTCTTTATTCCTTTCACAGTCGGCGGAGGATTGCGGTCGTTGGAAGATATTCGCGCGGTACTGCGCTCAGGCGCCGATAAGATCTCGCTCAATACCGCTGCGATTGAGCAACCGGAGTTAATCAAAGAAGGCGCCGAGACATTCGGTTCTCAATGCATTGTTGTCTCAATCGATGCACGACGGCGCAACGCGAACGATACGAGCAAAGGCTGGGAAGTCTTCACGCACGGGGGAAGACGCCCAACCGGGCTTGATGCGGTTAAATGGGCCGCGCGGGCCGAGGAACTCGGGGCGGGAGAGATTCTCTTGACCAGTATGGACCGCGATGGCACAAAAGACGGATATGACATTGAACTGACGCGGGCGATTTCCGATAGCGTGCGCATCCCCGTGATCGCGTCGGGCGGCGCCGGAAAACTTAAACACTTTTACGAAGCGTTGACCGCGGGCGGCGCCAGCGCCGTGCTGGCCGCATCGCTTTTTCATTTCGGCCAGTACAAGATTGCGGACGTCAAGAATTATTTGCGCGAGCAAGGAGTAGTTGTGAGATGAATATCCCGATCGAGGAAATCAAATTTGATGAGCACGGCCTGGCTCCAGCCATCGTCCAGGACGCCGACACGCGGCAAGTGCTGACACTTGCTTACGTGAATGCCGAGAGCCTCAAGCGAACTATCGAGACGAATGAGACGTGGTTCTGGTCTCGCTCGCGCTCGAGTTTGTGGCATAAGGGCGAGACATCCGGCCACACTCAGCGCGTGTTGGACATTCTGGTGGATTGCGACCGGGATGCCTTAACGAAACTGATCTGGGCGATGTGCTCGACAATCTTTACGCGCTGGTTGTATCGAGAAAGCGTGATCGGCCCGAAGGCTCTTATACAAGTTATCTTTTTGATCAGGGTCTGGACAAAATACTAAAGAAGGTCGGCGAAGAATCAAGCGAGACTATTATCGCGGCAAAAAATGACGACCGGGAAGTTCTCGCCAGGGAGGCTTCCGATCTGCTTTACCACCTGATCGTACTCATGGTTGAGCGCGGACTAACCTTGCACGAAATTCGTGATGAATTAGTGAGCCGCGGAAAGAAGAGAGACGCCCGGTGATCCCCAACGCCTCCGAGCTTAGCGCTCTCCTGGATTTTGCCGTAGGGCTTGCTCGCGATGCGGGCGCGATTACCCATCGCCATTTCAAAGGATCGTTCGTGGTCGAACGCAAGACGGACAACTCTTTTGTGACGACAGCGGATCGCGAAGCCGAAAAGTATCTGCGCGCAAACATCGCAAAGGCTTTTCCTGATGACTCCATTCTCGGTGAGGAGGAAGGTGAGAAGCCGGGCAAATCAAATCGCCGTTGGATCCTGGATCCTGTTGACGGCACGTACTCATTCGTGCATCGAGTGCCACTCTACGGAGTATTGATCGGGCTGGAGATCGATGGCGAAGCGGTGGTTGGAGTGGTTAGTCTTCCGGGGCTGGATGAGCTTGTCTACGCCGCGCGCGGCCTCGGTTGTTTCTGGAATGATGATCCGGCGCTCGTGTCTTCAACTAAATCTCTCGACGAAGCTTTACTCTTGGCCACGGACTTTGGGGCGTGTGAGCAATTTGGATTTGGTCGAGCGGCGGCGATCCTTCAGAGACTGGTCCAAGCACGCCGCACCTGGGGAGATGCCTACGGACACGTCCTCGTCGCCACCGGGCGCGCCGACATCATGCTTGATCCGATCATGAACGTTTGGGACTGTGCGGCGCTGCTGCCGATTCTTGAAGAGGCTGGAGGAACTTTTACCGATTGGCAGGGACAAAGAACAATTAATGGCGGGAACGCGATCTCTACCAATGGAGCGCTGTTTGACTCTGTGATGGCGGTGATTAATAAGGCTGACGAAAGCTGATGCTGATCATTCCGGCGATCGATCTTCAACAGGGGAAATGCGTGCGTCTGTCTCAGGGGCGGAAGGAATGGACGACCGTCTACGACGGCGATCCGGTCAAAGTTGCCACGGACTTTGAATTGGCCGGCGCGCGCATGCTTCATATCGTTGACCTTGACGCGGCTCTTTCCGAGCGTGAATCTCCTAACCGCCGCCTGCTTCGTGAGATTATCGGAGCAATCGAAATCCCTGTGCAGTTTGGAGGAGGACTGCGCAGTGTAGCCGAGGTCAAAAGGACAATCGAACTCGGAGTCGAGAGAGTTGTTGTCGGCACGATGGCAGTGGAGTCACCAGAAATCCTGAAAGAACTCGTGCACAGTTTCGGCAGAGATCATATTGCCGTGGGAATCGACGCCAAAGATGGCGAAGTCATGGTCCGCGGATGGAAGCACGAAGGAAAAATCCGAGCTGTCAATCTGGCAAACGCTGTCGCCAAAACGGGAATCGAGCGCATCATCTATACTGACGTAGCGCGTGATGGCATGCTCACCGGTCTCAACGTCGAGCAGACACTCTTGCTCGCCCGCGAGTCTGGGTTGAGGGTAACGGCTTCGGGTGGCGTGTCATCGCTCGAGGACCTTAAGCGACTTCAGCAGCTAACCACATTCGGCATTGACAGCGTGATTGTTGGTAAGGCCCTCTACGAAGGTCGCTTTACTTTAGCGGAGGCATTGGAAGCGGTGAAATCTTTATGAAGAACGTCTTGATGTCCTGGAGCGGCGGCAAGGATAGTTGTCTTGCCCTTTACGAGATTCAAAAGGCGCGAAATCATCGTGTCGCAGCCCTGCTAACGACGATTACGCGCGACTATGATCGGATTAGCATGCATGGCGTCCGGAGGGTGCTGCTGGAACAGCAGGCGGCGTCTCTGGGTTTTCCGCTTCATCAAGTCCTGATCACAAAAAGCGCAAGCAATGAGGAGTACGAGATGAATTTGATCGACGCGGTCGGAGCATACCGTGATCAGGCAATAGACTCGATTGTGTTCGGCGATCTCTTCCTTGAAGACATCAAAACGTATCGTGATCAGTTCCTCGCAAAATACAATTTGCAGGGGATTTATCCTGTCTGGCAGCGAAACACGACCGAGTTCATCAAGGAATTCATTGAGCTTGGGTTCAAAGCCATCGTCACCTGCGTTAATGGCAAGGTGTTAGAGAAATCATTCGCCGGAAAAATGATCGACGAGAATTTCTTGTTATCACTTCCTCCAAGTGTCGATCCATGCGGAGAGAACGGAGAGTTTCATACTTTTGTTTATGACGGGCCAGGCTTCGCTCAACCGGTGAAATTTTCCATCGGCGAAACCGTCTTGCGAGACGGCTTCTGGTTTGGTGATCTATTGCCACAGTGATAAAGTCCGTCTTTACCCACTACCAGGGAGATTTAGCAGGAGACGAAATGTCCAAGCCACGATTTGCTGTTCTGGTTTTGATAATTTTGGCGGCAGCCGCTTCACGCCTGATTCCGCATCCACCGAATATAGCCTCCATTACGGCTGTCGCTCTCTTTGGTGGAGCATATCTCAACGACAAACGGCTGGCGTTGATCATCCCATTGGCCGCGCTACTTTTCAGTGATCTGATCCTGGGCTTCTATAGTCACATGGAAATTGTATACGGAAGCTTTCTGTTGGTGGCTTGCCTTGGCTTTTGGTTGCAAAGAAGGCGCTCGGCTCTACGAATTGCCGGAGCGGCACTGGCCAGCTCAGTTCTATTTTTTGTGATCACCAACTTCGGCGTTTGGGCCTTTGAATCGTTATACCCGAAAACAGCAGCCGGATTGCTGGCGTGTTATGTAGCGGCAATTCCGTTTTTCCAAAACACGCTGGTAGGCGATGCTCTCTACACGGCGGTGCTATTCGGAGGCTTCGCGCTGGTCGAGAAATTATTCCCCATCCTGCGCGAGCGTGATTTGAGGCACCCGCAGTCAGCCTAACCAGCGATGACGAGTGACGCCCGGATTGTTTCCTTCTTGCCTTCCGCGACCGAGATGGCGTGTGCTCTTGGTCTGGGCAATCAACTCGTGGGAATCACACACGAATGCGACTATCCGCCTGAAGTCGAAGGCAAGCCTGTAGTTGTTCGGAACGTCCTTCCCATTGAGAAGATGAGCCAGTCGGAACTCGATGCGGCGGTTACTCAAAGAATGCGAGATGGCCTCAGTCTTTATCAGGTGGACGAGAAACTTTTGCAGGAACTCGCTCCCGACATCATTCTTACTCAGGACTTATGTCAGGTCTGTGCCCCTTCCGGTAATGAAGTAACTGAGGCGCTAAGATTACTGCCGAGGAAACCGCAAATCCTCTGGCTGACGCCGAAATCGCTGGCAGAGATCTTTGATAACCTGCGCGAGTTGGGCCAGGCAACTGATCGCGTCAAAGAGGCGCAGGAATTGATCGCCACCGGTCGCGCCAGATTGGACAAGATCGCGAGCGTCACACGCAATGTCTCGCACCGTCCGCGTGTTTTCTGCATGGAATGGCTGGACCCGGTTTATTGCAGCGGCCACTGGATGCCCGAGATGGTAGAAATAGCAGGTGGTGTCGATGCGCTTGGTCGCAACGGAGCTGATTCAGTTCGTATTCCGTGGCATGAGGTTTTGGAATGGGCGCCCGAAGTGCTGATCATCACGCCCTGTGGTTTCAACCTGGATAAAGTAATCGAACAAACGCCGCAACTATTCAGCCGCCCGGACTGGTCCGAGCTGCCCGCGGTGCGCAATGGCCGTGTATACGCCGTTGATGCAAACTCTTATTTCGCACGGCCCGGACCGAGAGTCGTGGACGGCACAGAACTTCTGGCACATCTCATTCACCCTGAACTTTTCGAGTGGGAAAGTTCGCCACAAGCTTTTCGCAGGATCGAATTCTCGAAGGCGGTTCCCACAAACGCTTCGGTTGCCAGTCTTTCTTGAGAGGATGATGGTGAGCGCCAGCGAACAAATCATTTCGGATCCATTCCGCGATCAATCAAGACAAAAAAGCTGCTCAAACTGTGGCGTGAATTTCAGGTGCGGGCCCGTGGCGGGGCAAAAGAGTTGCTGGTGCGAAGCACTGCCAGCTGTCTCTTTAGTTGCCGGCGGTGATCAAGACTGCCTCTGTCCTGAATGTCTAAGCGAAGCAATTGCGAAGCTGCCGAGAGCGGGCGCGCACGTTTCCAGCGCAACCGGCGAGGTTACGACATCAGTGCCTGTGCTCGTCGAGGGTGAAGACTATTATTGCGAAGGATCCGCGATCGTGTTTACCGCGAATTACCTTCTGCGTCGCGGCTACTGCTGCAAGAGTGGTTGTCGCCATTGTCCGTACGATCGGAAATAAGTGCGGCCGGGTAAGGAACAAACCCGAACAGACCTCATCTCAGCCCGCCAATTAAAATAATGTCGTGATTCCATTTCGAGCTCATGTACGCCAGCATGGTATGGTCCGGTGACCAGGCGAAATCAAATTCGTCTTCGGCTTTAAAACTGGCTACTTGTCGCGGTGGTCCACCACTCACTGATTGTTCATAGAGCTTAACTTTTCCTTCGTTCTCCACCGCGTAAGTCACAGAAGTGCTGGCGGCGTCCCAGTACAATCGGGCTGAAATCCATGATCCCAGCGCCAGACTTATCTGCTTGACCGTCTTCATGTCTTCGACACGTCCGACTGTGATGCTGTATTTATGAGGCCCGTTTGAGACTTGGTAGTAGGCGATGAGCTTTCCATCTGGCGATGGCGCAGGATAAAGAGCGTATTGATCTGTCAGCTTAAGGGGTTCACCGCCCTCGGCCGCGATCTTCCAGAGTTTGAGATCGGCCGAGGTGTTGTAATAAACCCATCTTCCATCCGGGGAAATGGCTGCGTTTCTTTCTGCGTAACCATTGGTGAGTTGCATCTGATTGCTGCCGTCCGAATTCATCCGCCACAAATGATCCGCGCCCGTACGGTCGGAATGGAACACGATATAGCGGCCATCGGGAGAAACTGCCGGATAATCGTTAATTTCAGAATTGAAGGTTAACTGCCTGAGTTCGGTCCCATCTGCATTCGCCAGCCAAACGTCCCAGCCAACCCCTGAGCGAGCCACATAAACAATCTTTCCATCAGGCGTCCAGGTTAGCCTCCCTCTACCGGCGGAGACCGTTTTGGCATCGCTGCCATCCGCGTTCGGTGAAACCCAAATGTTAGAAGAGAGTTCAGCCTGCACTGCGATCATTTTGCTGGCGTCAGCCGTCAGACTGAATAAGAGGTAATTGTTCGTATCATCTGTCACTTTATATACCTCTGCGCCCGGATACGACATTTGCCAAATCTGATCGCGACTAGAAAGCTTCTCCTTCACGCACATCAGCAAGCCACTGCCATCCGGTAACCACTGAAGCTGCCGGGCATTGAACCAGTTCGGCTTGACTAACAACCGTTCTTGTCCGCTGGCAACATCAACTTCCACAAGAGTGATGGTTTGGTGTGACGAGTTTGTCTCACCAAGCGCACACACTATCACCTTGCCGTTGGGTGACCAGGCACAGTTCTTCAACCAATCGGGCTCTTTGTGCACTGCCAACTGGCGCTCGTCGCTGTCGTCGGTATTGGCTACATACAGAAAACTTTCTCCTCTACTCTGATCGACGCGCGAGAAAGCAACTTGCCTGTCATCTGAGGAAAGTGAAAACGGCCCTTGCACGCTCGGGATTAACTTAGTCGATGGACCGCCAAAGGCCGGAATTCGATAGAGATCGTCTGGGTCCACTTCAGCATGTCTAGTAAAATAAATATATTCGCCACCATGCGAAAAACAGATCTGATGATAAACGGAATAGGCTGGAGGGATGATTTGCACGTCCACTGACGTAGCGAGCTGCTTAAGCCAGAGACTCTGCTGTCCACTGTTTTCCAGCACGTATACAACTTGTTTCCCGTCTGGAGAAATAGCTGCAGAGACGATATTGCCGGAATTCGTGATCTGTTCAAACTTCAAAGCCGCCGGTGCGAGGGGCATCTGCGCGAGCGATCCCTTCTGCTCATGGTCAAAGTAGCGGTGACTGAAATACCAAATGGGCACCCCCACGATTAACAGCAGGAAAATCAACGCGAAGGCCAGCGACTGCGATATCGCAACCTTCTTATCGACTTGAGATGCTGAGACCTGAGGAGCGACGGTAGGATTATCCAGTCTGTCCGTGTCCTGGCGCCGCGAACCGTTTTCGAAGGTATTGAAAGTTGGCTGCGCTGTATTGTTTGTCTCGGCCTCGATCCGTCCTCCCTTGTCGGTGTCGGTTAGAGGTGGGACTCCGATTTCCGGCATGTCCGCCCGAACATCTTCCGCTAGAACCTCTTTGACTTCAGTTTTGAAGCGGTAACCGCGACGCGGCACTGTTTCGATGTAAAGAGGTTCGCGCTTCGTGTCGCCCAGAACCTTTCTGAGCATTGTGATGTTGAAGGTTATGTTGCTCTCTTCAACAAAGCAGTCGGGCCACAACGTGTCCAGGATTTTCTGCTTGCTGACGACACAACCCTGGTTCTGCACGAGCAGCAAAAGCGTATCGAAGACCTTCGGCGTGACCGCGACAGGACGCCCATTGCGCAGTAGAACCCGTTCCTCAACATCCAGGACGAAGGGATCGAATTTGTAAAAGTGTTTGAGAGTGACTGACATAAGCTCTCTAGCAAATCTCTAAGAATTCTCTAAACCTTCTCTTAGGACTTTGAGCCCACGCCTTCTTTAAGCTTACGGTTTGGGGGAAGTGACCTATCTTACCACACGGCGGTACCAATGACCGTGACACTGTCTATTGCAATTGACCGAGCGTTCTGTCGAGTAATGGGAGCGCTTGCGGGTCGATGCAACAAAGGACGAAGGGTATTCTCTAAATCGGAATAATCCCGCAATTTCCCTGCTCACATTAGTTAGCAAACAAACTGAAAACGCGGCGAGAAGATCGCAGCGAGACCATAGTACATAAGGAAGGCCCAAATATGAAGACATACAGACTCCACATTGCCGTTCTGCTCATGTTGTTAGCGGTAGCTATCTGGCTGGCCGCGAACCCAGTCCTCTCTCAATCAATTGATCGGACGCAGAATCCCAATATTGCGAACGCAGGCATCGCCAAGTCGCTCGCGCAGGAAGTCGGCGCCGGGCGCGGCGACTGGCAGACGCCTGACTCGTCCTCTTTCATGATCGCGCGCGACCCCTTCCGTTCGATTCGGCGCGGACGACAGCTTTTCCAGCGCAAGTTCCTGCGCGCACAGGGGCAGGGGCCACTCGTCGGCCCTGACGGTGGGGGCGACATTAACACTAACCTTGCACTTGGCGCGGGACTGGTCGACAGTTGCGCCGGTTGTCACGGCAGGCCGCGCGGAGCAGCAGGATTTGGCGGTGACGTGGCCACCAGGCCGGACAGTCGCGATGCGCCGCATCTATTTGGACTTGGCTTGAAAGAGATGCTGGCCGACGAGATAACCTCGGATCTGCGCGCGATCCGTGCGCAAGCTGTCGCGGACGCGCAGAGCACCCACCATCCGGTGAGCAAGCCGCTTGTCAGCAAGGGCATCAACTACGGCTTCATCAACGCGAACAGCGACGGCACGGTTGACACTTCGCAGCTAAACGGCGTTGATCCCGATCTGCGTGTTCGCCCCCTGTTTCTGCACGGCGGCACGATCTCAATACGCGAATTCGTAGTTGGCGCGCTGCAGAACGAGATGGGTCTACAAGCAGTTGACCCTGAGCTGATGGCAGCGCACAACGGTGGGCGAATCGTCACACCGTCCGGCATGGTGCTCGACGGCTCGCTCGATCAGGTCGAAGGCCCGCCAACCGACAATCCGTCCGCCGATCCGGACGGTGATGGTGTGGTCAATGAGATTCCCACCAGCCTCGTCGATCACTTCGAGTTCTATTTGCTTAACTACTTCAAGCCCGCGACCTATCAGCAAACCAATGAAACGGCGAAGGGCCGCGCCATTTTCCAGCAAATCGGGTGTGCGCAGTGCCACATCTCCGATTTGCAACTCAACCACGACCGGCGCGTCGCGGATCTCGAAACCGTTTACGATCCGGTCAACGGCATCTTTAACAACTTGTTTGCCACGGCTACGCCTTTCTTCAACGAGAGTGACGATCACTTGGACTTTCCCACCTTGAAGCGGCCAAAGCTGGGATCATTTCTAGTCAAAAACATTTTCACGGATTTCAAGCGCCACGATCTGGGACCGAACTTCTACGAGCGGAACTATGACGGTACTGTGCGCACGCAGTTTCTGACCACACCGCTCTGGGGTGTAGGTTCTACAGCGCCCTACGGTCATGACGGCCGAAGCATCAATTTGGGGGAAGTAATTTTTCGCCACGGCGGCGAAGCGCAAGCGGCGCGTGATGCTTTTGCCTCGCTCTCGGCTAATGACCAGGCCCGCGTAGTGGCGTTTCTAAACTCGCTGGTTCTCTTTGCCCCGGACGACACGGCGTCGAATCTCGATGCTGGTAATCGCCACGCCTTTAACTTTCCTCAGTTCGGGCATGGGAGCATCAAGCTCACAGTCCTGTTCAATAATCCAAACGATCCAGAGTGATTGCGGGTGGCCGGGCGCAGTTTACAAGCTGTGTCCGGCCCCTAGGCAGTAGGCAGTAGGCAGTAGGCAGTAGGCAGAAGGCAGGAGGCAGTAAGCAGTAGGCAGGAGACAGTGTCAGAAGCCCGCGCGTAAGCAAGGGCGCACCGGGCAGTAGGCAGACAGCAGGATCCACGAAACAGGCGACAGACCGATTGACGATGGCCGGCAACTTATGAAACCGTAGCTCGATGCTTCTGGCCGCTCTTCTTATTGCCTCAATCTTTCTCGCACAGACCCAAACCCCTGGTTCCGTTCCGCAAGTCCGGCCGCGAACAGTCGAAAACAAGACCGTCACCACAATCCCCTTCGATCCGGCAAACAATCTAATCGTCATCAATGCCATGATTAATGGTCAGGGCCCCTTCCGCTTCCTGCTCGATACCGGCACTAGTCATCACGTCTTGAGCACAGAGCTGGCCGAATCGCTCGGGTTGCAGACCGAGGGAAGCTTTCGCATCGATGTGGGCGGAAAGGAAATGACGGAAGCTGAGTCAACTGAAGTGGCCGAACTAAGAGTAGGCGGACTATTGTTCAGGAATCAGCGCTTCGTCGTCGCATCACTGCCAAAGGCATATACGTTTCAAGGCTTCCTGGGCGCAGAACTCTTCAACCAGTTCGTAGTGACCCTCGACTTTGAGCATTCTCTCGTCACGCTGGCTCGTCCGTCTGAGCTTAATGATCGAAGCCCTGGCGCGCGCATTCCTCTAAAGCTCCACGATGGATTGATTCCGCAAGTCAGAGCTGAAGTCGACGGGCATTCAGGCTGGTTTAAAATCGATACGGGCTACAATGGTTCGCTGGTGTTGTTCGCGGAATTCGTCGCCCGGCACAAGTCGCTCTCCATTAACAATTCTCAATCGACGGTTTACGCGCCTGGCGGGCAGACAGTTGTCGGCGACGTTGGCGACCTGCCTGTAACAGAAATCAGAGTGCTCAGCCTAAAGACCTCAGGGAGTTTGAGAGAAGATGCTTCAGGCGGTGCGGAGGATGCTGGCGCGATAACCTTGCGCAACCTGCACGCGGTGCTCTTCACAGAAAAAGGCGGTTCAAACTCTGTCTACGCCGGCGCCATCGGCACCGCGGCTTGGCACTCTTTTACCAGAGTGACTTTCAACTATTCTCAAGGACTAATGATCCTTCAGCAGAAGTGATTACGACGCAGAAGGCAGTAGGCAGTAGGCAGAGGCCCGACCGTGAGGGAGGGCGCAAAAGGCAGGAGGCAGTAGGCAGTGTCAGAAGCCCGACCGTGAGGGAGGGCGCAAAAGGCAAAAGGCAGAAGGCAGAAGGCAGTAGGCAGAAGGTAGTAGGCAGAAGGCAGAAGCCCGACCGTGAGGGAGGGCGCAGAGAATGACCGGCGACGAAGGACAGGAGGCTAGAACTTGAACGGTTTCTTCAGAATGTGCCAGGCGGTTTTTAATATCACAGCAACTTTGGGTTCCTTTTCATGCGCAGTCTCTTTGGATTCTTTCTGCAGCGCAGTCTCGGATCTTGTCTGCTGATTCCTGATGGAGGGCGATGAACGAAATCGCGTCCGTGAGTGGGAAGCCATTACTGACCGGCGGCGCATTGAAGAAGAATATTCGGATGCTTTCACGTTGCTGATCTCCGACCCGCTTGAGGTAGGAGGCAGCGTCCTAATCTGAGCTGGAGGCTGAGCCGGAGCTGGAGCAACCCGAGCTACGACGGAATCCCGCGAGGTCTGATTCTTGGCAATCGAGTTGGGCTGACTCGGAGAATCGTAATAACTGATCAACAGCGCGCTCGCCACGAGGGCTATCACCGCTAAACCCGTCAAAAACAGAGGAGACTTCACCAGGCGGAGAAAAGGTGACTGGGAACCTGCCACTAGTGCCGAAACTCTCGGGAAAACGGGAAGTGTCACCGGGTCGTCAACCAGTTCGGTACCGTCGAAATCGCAAACGTAATGAAAGTCGGCAAAGCTAAAGGCGCATCTTGGACAGCGTTTCATAGGTCAGACTCCTTAGATTAAGTTGCAAGGTGAGTGCGGAAGGAAAGTCCGCAATGCAAAGATACACACATTGCGCGGAAGGGACAATAAGAAAAAGAAAGCAGAAGGCAGTAGGCAGAAAGCAGAAGACAAGAAACAGTCAGTACCACCTGCGTGAGCGGGTGGATCATCGAGGCACTAGCCCCACCGTGAGGGAGGGCTCAGAAGAAAATAAGCAGAAGACAGTAGGCAGCCGTTCGATTGCGGATTGCGGAATGAACCTGGGGCAGGCCGGCGTTTTCGGCGCACGCGCAGAAGCCGCCGCGTTCCTGATCGACGAAGGAATTAAACGAGCAAAGGGCAAAGCGGAAAGCGCCAGGCCGAGTTTCAAAATAAAACCTGAGTCAAAACTGAAAAGGCCGGGCCCTCCCACAAGCCCAGCCTTTTCTTCACAGCTTTAGGAGCTGTGTTATTTGGGCGGAGACGTTCAGCCTCTTTACTTGTGTCCTCACCCCACAAGCGACGCCCATGTTAGGTGTATTCTATCCAGAATTAGGAAGCTGATCAATGCGGCGGGCGCCTCCCCAGGGTAGCGCGCAACGCGCAACCCTGGGCTCCGTTATCGAACGCCTTTGGCGTTCTAATCTACTGGGCGGCTTGCCTGAACCACCCACTTACGCAGATGGTACTGACAAGGCGCCTGCTGCTGATTTCTTTCTCTCCACAGGGGAGGGGATTGAGGGGAAGGGCTTAGCCTCGTGTTAAGACCCTCTCCCATCCCTCTCCCAAAGGGAGCGGGCGATCGCACTGGTACTGACAAAGCGTAATATCGCGCAACTCTCTTTATAATCTTGGAATATTTCGCAGACGTCAGCCGCGATATAGCTCGATGCTTTAAGGAAGGCGAGCAGGTCCCTAAACAACATCCCAGTTAGGTTTGGTTAGTGAAGTGGTCTCGAACTTGCTATATCCCCTTAACATCTCTTGCTATACCCCGTAAGATCTAAGGACTTATATGGGCGAGCATAACGTCGAACAGAAATTTGACCAGCGCAAGCTCCAGGAATTCACCCAGGCTTTGCTGGCTGACCTGCGGGCGCTCGCGTTCATGTTGGAGCATGGTTGCATTGAGAGTGGAGCGCGCCGCGTGGGTGCCGAGCAGGAAATGTTTATTGTCGATCGAAACCTGCGGCCGGCACCATTCGCCCTGGAAATTTTGGAGCGTGTCGGCGATGAACGACTGATGACTGAGATCGCGCGATTCAATCTGGAAGCCAACTTGACGCCGCTTGAGTTGACCGGGCGCTGCTTCCACTTGATGCATGAAGAGTTGGAGGAAGTGTTAGCGAAAGCGCGCTTGTCAGCGACCGAGCTCGGAGCGGACATACTACTCGCGGGCATTCTCCCCACGCTGCGAGTTTCCGATCTTACGCTTGCGAATCTGACGCCGCTGCCGCGCTATCACGAGCTGAACCGTTCGGTTACGCGGCTGCGAGGCGGACCTTTCTCGATCCACATCAAAGGATTGGATGAACTAGAACTCAAGCACGACAATATGATGATGGAGTCGTGCAACACCAGCTTTCAAGTTCACGTTCAGGTCAACCCTTCGGAGTTTGTAGTTGCCTACAACATTGCGCAGGCGATTACCGCTCCGGTGCTGGCCGCTGCGGTCAACTCTCCACTACTTTTCGACCATCGATTATGGCAAGAGACGCGCCTGGCGCTCTTTCAACATTCGGCCGACGCTCGTTCGCCTCCACAGCTCGCGCGCAGCCAGCCAACCCGCGTGGGCTTTGGCGAGCAATGGTTGAAGCATTCAGTCATTGAGTTGCTGCATGATCAGATTGCCCGCTTTCGTCCGATCATGATCACGCGTCCGGACGAGGACCCGATGCATGTCCTGGCGCGTGGCGAAATACCTTTGCTTTCAGCCCTGCGGATGCATAACGGGACTGTCTGGCCCTGGAATCGCGCCTGCTATGGCGTCAGCAACGGGGTGGCACATCTGAGGATCGAAAACCGGGCGCTTCCTGCCGGACCAACCACCATCGATGAAATCGCCAACGCAGCTTTCTTCGTGGGACTGATGTTGTCTTTGCCGAGTGAGTACGGTGACGTCTCAAAACGGATGAGCTTTGACGACGCCAAGGAAAATCTCTTCGTAGCGGCGCGACATGGCTTAAACGCCCAGTTCAATTGGATCGATGGAAAGAGCTATTCGGCGTCCTCCTTGATTCTGGATCATTTGCTTTTATTTGCGCGGCAAGGTCTGGAAAGCGCGGGTGTCGATACGTCGGATATTGACAAGTACCTGGGCGTGATCGATGAAAGGGTACGAAGTGGGCGAACCGGCGCGCAGTGGATGTTGAAGTCTCTTTCAGCCACCGAAGGGCCCGGACCTAAAGACATGCGTTATCGAGTGCTCACCTCGACTATGCTTCAGCGGCAAAAGGAGGGCAAACCGGTGCATACATGGCCGATTATTGAAGCGAGCGAAAACGCTGATTGGAATGAGAGCTATCAAACTGTGGGACAGTTCATGGCTACCGATCTTTTCACGTTGCGTCCTGATGACCTGGTCGATCTTGCCGCCAGTGTTATGGATTGGCGCCACATTCGCCATGTTCCGGTCGAAGATGAGGAAGGACGACTCGTGGGTTTAGTTACTCATCGAGCCCTACTGCGTTTGCTGGCTCGCGGTACACAGACGCAGAACACCAATCCGCTAACAGTGCGCGAGATTATGAAGACAAATCCAATTACGGTCTCGTCGACAACTCTGACCCTGGAAGCTTTGGAATTAATGCGCCGCAACAAAGTAGGCTGCCTTCCCGTCGTGGACGATGACCAACTTGTTGGCATAATCACTTCATACGATTTTCTCGACGCCTCGGCCCGCCTTTTCAAAGAAAGACTAACTACATCGACTGCCCCCGCGAACAAACGTGCCAGTGCTCAACAGGCCTGAAAAGTCAATCATACTCGAAACGACCCATCCCAACTTGACGCGATTTGGACGGAAACTTCCACTTGTTGAATCGTGGAATTACCGTTTCTGCCAACAACGCTTCCTACGACAACAACAAGACTGAACGGCTGAGGATAGATCTTGAAAAGCCAGATCTTCACGGCAATGTTGATGGTGGTCATATTCAGCGTGTGATTCGCGAAACCGTCGGTAGTGCCGATTGGGAGGAGGCGCGGCAACGCAGGATCGAAATCGGCGACGAACTCAAACAGAGACTCGTTACGAAGGGCCGCGCACTCCTGCGGCCCTTATTTTATCCGCGCCTCTCCGATTCAAGAGTTGACCTGACCATGCCGATGACCGCTCATAGTACTCGCGCCAAGGTTCAACACGACTGAAATCCCAGCCCGGTGGTTGTCGGTTTTGCGACACAGCGATAACATAAGCGAGACATCGGAAGGTGAACATGCAATCCATTGATGATCTTGCACGGGAGATTACGGCGCTTCCACCATCGGAGCAGGAGGTGCTGCTCGATAAAGTCGCGCAACTGAATTTTCAGAAGGGCCTCACCGATCTATCCGAGAAGTACCGCGAACGACTCGCTCGTGAAGGCCGTCTTAATAGTGGCTCTGAACAGTTATGGACTGAGTTTCATCGTATCCGCGAAGAGATAGCCGAGCGTGACTACCCCAATTGAACGTTGGCTGCTGGACACGAACATTTGGCTCTTCGGTTTACGGCGTGATGAACAGTTTCAGGCGTGTGCCGAGTTGCTCTTTCTCGTTGGCGCGTTTTCCGTCGTCATTCCTTTGCAAATCCTCAAAGAACTAAACGTCAACTTCACGGAAGAAGAAGCGAAAGTATTTCATCGGTTGGTCAACAACTACCCTGAGTTCGTTGAGTTGAATTGGGAGCCACCACCGGTCGGAAGAGTAAAGTACTTCGAAGACCGCGGCTGTCGTAAAGGCGATGCGATCATTGCCGCTCACACCGAAGCTTGCAAAGTAGACTTATCGTCACAGAAAACCGACAGTTCCTTCAAACCATTACCAATTTGAACATCAATATCCTTTCTCCTGCTGCCGCCCTTGAGTCCTTGAAACGCTAATCCCGCCGCTGCGCAGTTTCACGCAAGTCCATGAGCAAGTTTTCGCACGTCCATCCACGCTAAGCCGCTGCTTTCCGGCATTCATGGCGCTTTAACCTCCGGCATATTGGTTGCTCTCTGAGAAGTCCGGGAGTCGGATTTGAGGGCGAACCAGAACAGCGGCTGGCTGTTTGAGGTTCAAACTGGAGAAACGGAGGTTTGATCACCATGGCTAAAGACGGTCGCGATATTCTCGAAGTTCTGCAAGGGGAACTTGACTTCATTGAGAAGGGGGGATACGGCCGATCGGTCCGCACGCCGTGGTTGCCGAAATCAATCTTCCAGGATTCTCTTAGTTGTCTCAATTACGGCTATCCATACCGCGCTCATCCGTGCAGCGAATGCCGTTTGTTTGATTTCGTTCCGCCGGAAGATCGTTCAAAGATGGTGCCCTGTCACTACATCCCCCTGGATAAAGTAGGTGACACCATTGAGGAACTGGAGTCCGAAGGTAACGAGTATCGGATGCAAAACTTGGTAAGAGAATGGCTGCGCACCCAGATCAATAAGATCTCAACAGAACGTACTAAGAAGTTCTGGCAAAGCGTCGATTGATCATTCTCTCGGGTGAGCGCGGATTTCAAAGGCGTCTTCGTTTTGGTGTGAACTTTGGCGAAGAAAGGAGGATAAACAAATGAGACCCGGAACTTTCGTGACACCATCGAAGAACTTCATTATGGATCCGTTCCGTCTTTTTCCGAACATGAATCGCATGCTCGAAGAGCCGCTCACCATGTTACGGCCCATGCTTCCGATGGAAGAAAACTACTGGCCGATGAAACCGTGGCTGCCTGCGTGCGACATCTTCGAGACCGAGAAGGAACTTGTGCTCAAGTTTGAGCTGCCGGGGGTGAAGAAGGAACACGTCAAGGTCACGATGGAGAACAACGTTCTTATGTTGCGAGGCGAACGCAAGTTTGAAGAGGAGACTGATCGCGAGAACTATCACCGCGTCGAGCGACACTATGGCGAGTTCATGCGGACTTTCAATGTTCCTATGTTCGTGGACGCCACGAAGATCAACACCGATTTCAAATATGGCGTGCTGACAGTGACACTGCCGAAACGCGAGGAGGCCAGAGCGAAACAGATTGACGTGAAGGTTAATTGAGCTTCACGCAATTCTATATTGGCCTGATGCATTGAACGGCCGCGGGCGATTTGGCGCTAGGTACCCGCGGCCGAACTCTTAGTTGAGGAGATGAGAAAAAAGGCGCGTCAATCGAGGGGGGAACCATGGTCGCTATTAGAACCGAACGGAATATAACGATGCTGAGCCTCCGGTGGATAGCCAGAGCCGGAAGCCTGCTGAGCATCGTGTTGATATTCCTGCTTTTCATCGGAGAAGGTTTCCACCCGGCACGGGTTGCGCCGGAGCAATGGGTGGGGCTGATTTTCTTTCCCGCAGGCGTGGTTGCAGGAATGATTATCGCTTGGTGGAAAGAAGGTGTCGGGGCCGCCGTCACGTTGGCTAGTCTGCTGGCATTCTATGGGGTGTACGGCCTTCTCTTTGGGAAACACATTGGCAGTTGGGCATTCGTTGTATTTTCCGCACCGGGATTTTTGTTCCTGCTCTATTGGTTCCTGTCGAAAAGTACATTGACACGGGCAACGAGCTAAATCATGAAAAACCAACAGATCACCATCGACGGTAATGACGCCGCCGCCTACGTCGCTTACAAAACCAACGAAGTGATCGCGATCTATCCGATCACACCGTCATCATCCATGGGCGAGTCTGCGGATGCCTGGGCCGCTGCGGACCAGAAAAATATCTGGGGCATGACGCCCTTGGTGCGTGAAATGCAATCCGAAGGCGGAGCCGCCGGCGCGGTACACGGCACGCTGCAAACCGGCTCTCTGACGACCACTTTCACCTCGAGCCAGGGTTTGCTTCTAATGATTCCCAATATGTTCAAGATCGCCGGCGAGCAAACGAGCACCGTCTTTCACATTGCCGCACGATCCGTGGCGACGCATGCCCTTTCCATCTTTGGCGATCACAGCGACGTGATGGCAACGCGCTCGACCGGATGGGCAATGTTGTTTGCCAACTCCGTTCAGGAAGTAATGGACTTTGCTCTAATTGCCCAAGCCGGCGCGCTGCGCTCGCGAGTCCCTTTTCTGCACGTCTTTGATGGCTTTCGCACCTCGCACGAGGTGATGAAGATCGATAAGCTCTCGGAAGAAACAATTCGCGATATGATGGACGAACGCCTGGTCCAGGCGCATCGCGGACGCGCGCTAACCCCTGATCACCCAGTAATGCGCGGCTCAGCACAAAACCCGGATGTCTTTTTCCAATCGCGCGAACGGGCCAACTCTCTCTATCTTGAAACGCCGGCGATCGTCCAAGAAGAGATGAAGCGATTCGCTTTGCGGACTGGCAGGCACTATCAGCTTTTTGACTATGTCGGGGCGCCTGACGCCGACCGGGTAATTGTGATGATGGGCTCAGGCTGCGAGACCGCCGAAGAAACTGTGGCAGCTCTCCGCGCTATCGGCGAGAAGGTCGGTTTGTTAAAAGTGCGTCTGTACCGCCCATTTTCGGTCGAGCGTTTTGTAACAGCATTGCCGCGTTCGGTGAAGTCGATTGCCGTGCTTGATCGAACGAAAGAACCAGGCAGCGCGGGCGAGCCGCTCTATCAGGATGTGATTACTGCGCTCGCCGAACAAGCCACAAATGGCACTGCCGACTTAGCGCTTAGACCGCGGGTAATCGGCGGTCGGTACGGTCTCGCGTCCAAAGAGTTCACACCCGCGATGGTTAAGGCCGTCTTCGACGAACTGGATGAAGAGAAGCCGAAGAACCATTTCAGCGTCGGCATCGTCGATGACATGACGTTCACTTCGCTTCCAGTCGATCCAGGCTTTGACACTGAGCCGGAAGATCAAGTGCGCGCGATGTTTTGGGGACTCGGCGCAGATGGAACGGTCAGTGCCAACAAGAATTCAATCAAGATCATTGGCGAGGAAACCCCTAACTACGCGCAGGGATATTTCGTTTACGATTCGAAGAAGTCGGGAGCAATGACTGTTTCACACTTGCGGTTTGGAGCGCAGCCGATCAAAAGCACATATCTGATTCGGCGCGCAAACTTCATAGCGGTTCATCAGTTCAATTTCCTGGAACGTTATCCGGTGCTCGATGCGGCAGTGGATGGTGCCACGTTGCTGCTCAATAGTCCGTACGAGCCGGACGGGGTTTGGCCCCGCCTGCCGCGAACAGTTCAGCAAACGATCATTGACAAGCACATCAAGGTCTATTCGATCGACGCAAACGCTGTTGCCAAGAAAACTCAACTCGGTAATCGCATCAACACGATCATGCAGACTTGCTTCTTTGCCATAAGCGGCGTGCTGCCGCGTGAAGAAGCCATCGAGAAGATCAAAGAGTCCATTCGTAAGACTTACGGCAAACGCGGCGAAGCGGTTGTGCGACAGAACTTCGCCGCAGTGGATGCTGCCCTGGAGCATTTGCACGAAATCCCGGTTCCCGCGCTCCCCTCTCCCAACCCTCTCCCAAGGGGAGAGAGCGAAACGCCGCGCGTTCCGTACGTAACTGCTGAAATCATCGCGGGTCGCGGCGATCAATTGCCGGTGAGCGCATTTCCCATCGATGGCACCTATCCGCTCGGCACGTCGCAATGGGAGAAACGAAACATCGCCCAGGAAGTGCCGGTGTGGGAGCCCGATCTTTGCATCGAGTGCGGCAAATGCGTCCTGGTCTGTCCGCACTCAACGATTCGCGCGAAGGTATGCGACGAAGCCGACCTTGCGAACGCGCCTGAAGGATTCAAGCGCATCCCGGCAAAATGGCGTGAGCTTCCTGATAAGCTCTACACCATTCAAGTGGCGGTCGAAGATTGCACCGGCTGCCAGCTTTGCGTTGAGGTTTGCCCGGCCAAAGACAAAAAGGATCCGTCGCGCAAATCGCTGAACATGCATCCGCAGTTGCCGCTGCGTGAGCGCGAGCGCGCGAACTGGGATTTCTTTTTAAATCTGCCTGATATCCAGAAGAATGGGCACCTCAGTTTTGGTTCAGTCAAGAACGTACAATTGCTGCGGCCGCTATTTGAGTTTTCGGGAGCGTGCGCCGGCTGCGGCGAAACTCCGTACATCAAACTGCTGACCCAACTGTTCGGCGATCATGCCATCATTGCGAACGCGACTGGTTGTTCGAGCATCTACGGCGGCAATCTGCCCACAACTCCGTATACCACGAATCGCGAGGGTCGTGGGCCGGCGTGGAGCAATTCGCTGTTTGAAGATAATGCGGAGTTCGGTCTCGGCATGCGCATGGCGCTCGATCATCAAAACGCTTATGCCCGAGACCTGGTGAAGCGGCTTCGCGATCGGATTGGAAGCGATCTTGCCGACGCTCTGCTTGGCACAGATCAATCGGGCGATGAAGGCATCAATGCAGAACGCGAGTTGGTCGCCCGGCTAAAGAGGAAGCTTGCGGGATACGATGAAATTGAAGCGCGCGATCTGTTGAGCGTGGCCGATGCGCTCGTGAAAAAGAACGTATGGATTGTTGGCGGAGACGGTTGGGCCTACGACATCGGCTATGGTGGTCTCGATCATGTGCTGGCAAGTGGTCAGAACGTCAACATTCTCGTGCTCGACACTGAAGTCTATTCGAACACGGGCGGTCAGGCTTCAAAGGCAACGCCACTCGGGGCGGTTGCAAAGTTCGCCGCCGGTGGCAAGCCGACAGCGAAGAAGGATCTGGGCCTGACTGCAATGCGCTACGGCAATGTTTATATCGCTCAGGTAGCGATGGGCGCCAACGACACGCACACGGTCAAAGCTTTCGTGGAAGCCGAAGCGCATAACGGCCCATCGCTCATCATCGCTTACGGTCAATGCATCGCGCACGGCATCGACATGGCAAAGGGAATGCATCAACAGAAGCTGGCGGTTGATTGTGGTTACTGGCCGCTCTATCGCTACGATCCAAAGCTCGCCGAGGAAAACAAGAATCCGTTCCAGCTGGACTCGCACGATCCCAAAATTTCGCTGGCAGATTACATCTACACCGAAGGCCGTTACCGGATGCTGCAGCAGAGTGATCCGGAAGTAGCCAGCTTCTTACTTGTGCAAGCTGAGAAATCCGTGCATCGCCGTTGGCAGCAATACAAACAGATGGCACAGATGACGTGGGAAGCTTGAGGCTGCGCTCTACCAATCCAATAAAGGGCGGCTTGTTGGTTTAGTCACTTATCGATCCTTCCTGCGTTTACTGATCCGCGGAACACATACGCAGGACACGGATCCGTTAACGGTGCGCGAGATCATGAAGACCGATCCGATCAAGTGAGCGCCGCAGGCGCGACAGAAGGTAGCCAGGGGCAAGCGCGCAGCGCGCCGCCCCCTGGGATTAGTCGCCCCTAAAGTGCCGAGCCCTGAAGGGCGACAGACGTCAACGGTCGGGTTGTGACGTGTTGAGTTGTCGTCATTATTACGTAAACGAAGCACCGGCGGTTTGCGAGCTTGCGGTGAATACCGTCTATCGCGCACTCGGCGCGGTTGCTCTTGTCAATTATTCTATCGCCCTTTCAGGGCTCCGACTGGGGCTGGTTGATCCAGGGCAGCGCGCAGCGCGCTTGCCCCCTGGCTACCCTCTGCCGCGCCTCCGGCGCTGTTTGAGTCGTTCCTTCTGCATTCTCACCTATCTTAATCAGTAACCACCTTCCTCATCTAAAACTACCTTGCCTTTGAACGATCGATAGAGGAAAGCGAAGTAAGCAATCGCTAGCGCTATTCCAATGGCCCACCAAATCAGACCAACACTCAAGCTGTAAGCTCCAGTCTTAGCATTATAAATCGTGAGACCGTACGAAAGATTAGTAGTCGCGGGCAGAAGATAAGGATACGTTGCGAAGGCTGCGCCGCCCAACATTCCCACAATGTACGCTGTCGATGAAAGAAATGCTGTCAATCAGTCACTTGCGGGCGCACATAGAGTGTTGCTATAAGGCTCAATACCGTGAGAAGGACAAGCGCGAACCAGCCCAGCTTTGCGACGCGTCGAGCGCGACTGTTAATGCTGCCTTCGGTCTTTAGCGCTATGTAGTGAGCACCGTGAATAGCCAGCGTTACCATTGCCAGCAGTCCCGTCAGGACCGTATACCAGTCAAGGATGCCAGGATTGTTTCCGACTCGGAAATTCGTCCAGAGAGCTTCAAAGAAATAACCGTCTGAAGTAAGTGGGACTCCTCGAACGACGTTGCCTATTGCCGCGCCGAAGAAGATCGCAAGAAGCAGACTGGACCCCGAAAACACGAAGTCGAAGAATGACCACCAGAGTGGATCACTGACGTGCGATCTTAATTCGATGCCAACGCCTCGCAGCATCAGTAGCCACAGCACCATCATCAACGGCAAATAAAAACCGCTGAAACTGGACGCATAGAGCAAAGGAAAGGCGAAGAAAAGCGCGCCACCGGCGGCCAGCAGCCATACCTCGTTCCCGTCCCAAACCGGCCCGATGGCGCGCAATATCAAACGCCGCTCATCGTGATTCCTGGCGACAAACAGATTGATGATTCCCGCACCGAGATCGAATCCGTCCAGCACTACATAGGCAGTCAACATCAACGCTACCAGGATGAACCACAGTGTTTCCATAATCTCTTCTTCGGCTACGCGGCCCGCGCGAGGTCCGCATCTCCACGCTGACCATCTTTCTTGCTCAGGAAATCCGGGCCGTGACCTACTTCGCGCCACATCAAGATAATGAAAAGGATGCTCAGCACGGTGTACATACCCATGAACCCAAGTAACGTGAAGAGGCCGTTACCTGCTGAAACATTTGAAGAAAAACCTTCCTGAGTCCTCATCAAGCCGTAAACGAGCCAAGGTTGACGACCGACTTCGGCCGTCATCCAACCGGCGGTGTTGGCGATATAAGGAAATGGGAAACTCAACATAACGATCCACAGCATCCACCGCGCATTGAACAGCCTTCTCCGCCATAGCAGGACGAGTGCAGTTGTCATGACAAGAATGAAGATCGTTCCGAGCCCGACCATGATGTGGTAGCTGTAATAAAGAAGTGGGATGTTATCAGGCCACTGGTCGCGGGAAAACTCCTTCAACCCCTTCACTTCAGCTTCCCAGTGACGGTGGGTAAGAAAACTCAGCGCCTTGGGAACATAGATTGGGTTATCGAGCTTTTGCTTGTCCGTATCAGGTTGACCGACGAGAACGATTGATGCTCCCGATTCAGTTTGAAAAAGACCTTCCATCGCCGCAAGCGTGACCGGCTGATAGTCGGTCACGAGCTTGCCCTGCCGATCACCAGTTGGAAACAACTGCAGAAGCGAAGCAATAGCGGCGACAATCACACCTACTCTCAAAAACAGACGGCCGTACTCTTCTTGCTTTCGGGACAACAGGTAGTAAGCGCCAGTCGCAGCCATGGCGAACGAGCCGGTGATAACTGCGCCTCCCATGTTGTGAAGGTACTGCCACAACGCCCATTCATTGAATAAGAGAGACCAGAAGCTATTGAGATGAGCTGTGCCGTCCGCCGCGAGGTCATAGCCAACGGGATGCTGCATCCAGGCGTCGGTCACGATGATGAAAAAGCCTGATATCCATGAGCCGGCAAAAACCATGAAGGCCGCCAGCCAATGCACTCTCTTCCCGAACCGTTTTTCTCCGAAGAGGAATAAACCGAGGAATGAAGATTCCAGGAAGAAGGCGAAGACGCCTTCCATTGCGAGTGCGGTGGCAATAACACCGCCCGAGTAATGAGAGAACCTGGCCCAGTTGGTGCCGAACTGGAACTCCATCGGAATTCCAGTTATCACGCCGAATAGAAAGTTGATTGCAAATATCTTGCCCCAAAAACGCGCGGCCTTATTGTATCGCTCATTTCCTTTCCAGAGCGCGAGCGACTTGAAGATCACAATGAGTGGGGCCAGCCCCATCGTTAATTGCGGAAAGAGATAGTGATAGGTAATCGTAAATGCAAAGTGCAACCGATGAATGACGAGTGCGCTGTCCATCACGCGTTTCCTGTAAACGCTTTATTCTTTCATTATTGCCGCTTTCCCTTTAGCGCGAAAGCTAAAAGAGGACGATTAACCCCAATCGACTAACTGATGGCCGCCGTCTCCATCTCAGCGGTGGAAGCGGCGGTCTTTTCGTTAACTGCCTGCTCAATTTGCATGATGAAGGGAAACCGCACGCGCTCTTCCTTCATTATGTGCGGCTCAAGTTCCGAGGTTAGCGATTCAAATATTGATCGAATCGAATTCATGATAAGGCTCCGAAAACTAACTAATCAAGATATTGTCTTTCCAGTATTGCCGTTTGGTAGCGGTTCAATTTGATTCATAAGACTGACTAGTACTGGGAGCGCGGGCGCCCTCGCCCGCATCGCAGCGGGCGCTTGGTAGAAGACAAACAAGAACCTGCATCGCAGTATGTTTTTTCGCGCTTCGCGCTCATTGCGGGCGCGGGCGCCCGCGCTCCCAGTGAACCGTAGCCCCCGTTTTTGAAATTGAACCAGTGCGCGCCCGTTCGGCGAAACCGCATCTGTTCTCTGGGGCAGCAAACTGTGAATTAGCCCGACGAAAGCAACCAGCAATACCGTCAGGGCAGCAAAGACAAAGTAACGTGGAATGAACAGTGGGCACTCAGAGCAGATCAAATTTGGAAGCAAGCAACAAGCCAAACGAGCATTTTCAGGAAGGCAATTTCCGTCGAATGAAGTGAAGTATCTGCCTGGCATTGGATAACAACGATTGGGGAATCTCTCGCAGAAGTGTGAAAAATTCCGCTCGAACAATCCGCGACGACTGCGGGTTTACAAGTAAACTTGTGAAGAATTTCACTGGCACGTTCATTGCCGCTGCGATTGCCTTGTACGACCGGGCGGCCGCAGGGCGGGCCCTAAATAAAGCGGCATTCTCGGAAAAAAGATTATTGACATCAATTAGGAGACCGGGCATTCTGGGGCGCGTTCGAGCCTTTTGCCCCGGCCTCAGTACTCACTTAAGTTTGTCGTACTGATTTTGCTCAGCAGTTCGCGCTAAGCAGGTCCCAGGACCGCGCACAAATGCAGTAATCTCGGTTTTTTTGCACTAATCGCGGCTTAAGCCGCAGAACCCAGGAGGCCGAGGATTGAATCAGCAAACTACAGCCCCGCTGATTACGTTGGTAGTGAAGCCTGCAAAGATTGCCACGAGGATCAGTTCAAGGCGTTCTCGCATACAACGCATGCCCAGCTTTCTATGATCAGCAGTTGGAAGGGCAAGGTTACCGGTTGCGAGTCCTGTCATGGCCCGGGCAAAGCCCACATCGCGGAAGGCGATCCGACCAAGATCATTTCTTTCAAAAACAAGTCATCAAAGGAAACGGCTGAGACGTGTCTCGGCTGCCACGCAGGCAAGGAAGAGCGGAACAATTTCCGTCGTGGTGAGCACTGGCGCAACGACATAGGTTGTACGGATTGTCACTCGCCGCACGCGACAACGGCGCCGGGCAAAAACCTGGCGAGCTCGAATGTGCTAGTGAGCCCGGCAAACGGAGAAAAGCCTGGGTTTTCAACAATCAGAATGTTGAAGATGAACGACCCGCAGCTTTGCATGAGCTGTCACAGCGAAACCAAGCCGGCGTTTTCTTCGCCGTTCCATCATAAGGTTTTGGAAGGGGCGATGCGGTGCAGTGATTGCCATAATCCTCATGGCGGTTTTGAACTCAAACAGGCAAGGCTGGCTACGGGGGCGGATGCGGCTTGCATTAAGTGTCATGTGGACAAGCAGGGTCCGTTCACTTATGAACATGCTCCGGTAAAGACGGAAGGATGCACGGCCTGCCATACGCCGCATGGATCGTCTAATCCGCGCTTGTTGAGGTACAGCGCCGTCAATCAATTGTGTCTGACATGCCACAGCGTGGCTCATGACGTAGGAGCTGTCGAGCCGGCCGGCCCTCAACATAATCAGAACGCGCAGTATGCAAACTGCACAGCCTGCCACGTAAAGATTCACGGATCGCGTTCAAGCCCTGTCTTCTTCCGATAATGATCGTTCCGGCAGTAGCCCGACCGTTAGCGAGGGCTCAGATGGAACTAAGAAATGGTGCGTAACCCTTAATCAGATTTGAGCCAGAGGATGAACCGCATGAAAAGCAACGCCATAAACCTGTTGCGTATTCTGCCGGGATTGATGCTGGCGCTGACGCTGGTGTCCGGCATTGCAAGCGCGCAGCAGCCATCGCCATCACCAACCCCAAAGAAATCAGATGCCAAGAAGTCGAATACGAAAGCCACCTCGACGGAAGTCGGAGAGGATGCGGGTAACTACACCGTAATTTCTTCCATCGAAGTGGGTGTTCGAGGCCTAAGAGTCGACGGAGATCACAACAAATACAAGAGCGACCTGAACTACAGCGCCGGTGCGCGCCTGTTCGACACCAGTTTTCTGATGAAGTCGAAGGACGGGAAGGGCGATCTATTCGATACTTTGCTCGTGACTTCCACGGGTTGGGGCGCCGATCCGTACGGCAATATGCGAATCAACGTCGAAAAGCCAAAATGGTATCGCTTGGAAGGAACTTACCGCCGCTTCAAGTATTTCAGATTTTTGAACAACTTCGCGAACCCTAATTGGGTGTTTTCACCGGCAAGCTTCAGCGTTCCGCCCAATCCGGTCACGGGAAAGCATGGATATAACACGCACACGCAGCTTGGCGATTTCGATCTGACAATCTTGCCGAAGAATGACAACATTAGGTTCAACCTCGGTTACTCGCCTGAGCGTTACAGCGGCCCGGCCTTCACGACCTATCACATCGGCGGAAACGAATTCAATTTACTGTCACACTTGAAATCGCGGGCGAACGATTTCCGAGTTGGCGCAGACGGCAAAGTAGGACCGATCGATTTTTCATTCCTGCAGGGCTTCCGTCGTTTTCGTGACGACAGCTTCATCGATTTGGGACCAACTCCAGGTATCAATCTGAGTCCTGCAGTGGCCAGCTTCACGACATTTACTCGCAGTGAACCAACGCGAGGGAGTATCAACTACACGCGGTTGAGTCTGCACAGTTTCCTTGCGAAAAAACTGGATATCACGGGCCGAATCGTTCATAGCAGCGCAACGTCGAACTCGATCTTTCTCGAGAACATGACCGGCGTCAATTTTAACACCAGGATTACAGGTCAGTTGGTACCTCCCAACATCCTTATTCTCGGTCAGTACAACATTCCAGGAAACGTCAAGCGGCCAAACACGCTCGGCGATATTGGCGTGACTTTTCTGCCGACGGATAAATTCAGAATCTCCAACACGTTTCGCGTGGAAAAGTTCGAAATCAACGGCATGGACATCTTTAATGATTTGTTTTCTGTCTCGCGCGGGACCACAGTCGATACCCGAACCTTCGTCAATTTAAACGTAAATAAGGTCACTAAGTACCGCAAGTATCAGGACACAATCGAAGGTGACTATCAGTTCAGCGCGCATTACTCGATCCACTTTGGTTATCGCTACGCGAGCCGGCGCGACGAACAAATCCTGAACGGATATGCTCTTAATTCCAACTCGCCGACACTTGTGACGCCGGAAGATGAGATCGAGACCAACCATACGAGCGCTTTCTTTGGCGGGTTCAAGGCGCGCCCCGTTAAGAACTGGACTATTTATTTCGACGCCGAGCATGGCACGGCAGACAATGTCTTCACGCGCATAGGGAATTACGACTATACGAACATTCGCGCTAAGAGCAGGTACACGCCGAATCGGAAAGTTTCTTTTAACCTGGCCGTGATTACGAAAAACAATTCGAACCCTTCGGAGATTGCCGGTGTTTCGCTTACTGATTTTGGCGTCAACATCCGCTCACGCACGTTCACGTCGTCAGTTGATTGGAATCCCAATTCCCGGCTCTCGGTCAGTACGGGTTACAACTATAACTGGGTGAACAGCGATGCGGTTATTGACTATTTCTACAACAGCATCAGGCATCCCCTCGGCCATACGCTGTACTTCATGAGGAACAATTTCTTCTTCATCGACACGACGGCGCGACTCTTTCCGCGGGTAACTCTCTATACGTCGTACCGAGTCAATCAAGATAATGGGCAGGGCAATCGTCTTGCCGATCCGACTGGAACACCTGGCACCTTGATAAATTCTTACCCAATGAGTTTCCAGTCACCCGAGGGCCGGCTCGCGATTCGCCTCAACCGGCACCTTGATTGGAACCTGGGCTATCAGTATTACAACTACAACGAGAACGCGCTGGTCGGGCCGAGGCCGCAAAACTATCACGCACATCTGCCTTACATGTCGTTGCGGTTGTACTTTGGGCGAAGAGAATAACGAACTCGAATTCAGTTTAGGACGCAAGCAGACTCTGGCTCGGTTATTGGCCGCGGCTGGAGGTTGCTTATTGTTAGACAACATCGGCCGCCAAAGCGATATCTTTACATCCGCGTCGGGAGGATGAAGCATGGGTAATATCGCTGGGGACAGAACCACCCAGAACCTTTCCAACTCAGAAGATAACTCTCGACGTCGGTTTCTCGATTATTTACTCGGGACCAGCGCCCTGGCTACGCTGGGCGCGATCTTCTACCCCATTATCAGGTTCATGACGCCGCCGCAGGTGGTCGAGTCAACTGAAAACTCGGTCGTCGCGGCCAAGCTGAGTGAAGTTCCCATCAACTCAGGCAGGATTTTCAAGTTCGGTAACAAGCCCGGAATTCTGGTCCGCACTGCGGCCGGAGAGTTCAAAGCATTTTCGGCTGTCTGCACTCATTTGGAATGCATCGTTCAATATCGCTCTGAAACCAAGCAAATCTGGTGCGCGTGTCACAACGGTCAATACAACCTGAACGGAAAAAATATTGGTGGACCGCCTCCGCGGCCTCTGGAGGAATTCAAAGTAAACACCCGCGGTGATGACATTGTGGTTACGAGGTCATAGCGCTGAGCGCGAAGTTCAGAGTTCAGCCTTCAGGTTCAACTTAACGCAAGCTAAAGCGTGAACTCTAAACAGTGAGAATCGAACCTCTGACAGTCTGGCTTGATGAGCGTCTGTCTATCAGCACGCTCGCGGCCATGGTCCAGAAAAAGGAAGTTCCGCTTCACCGTCATTCAATCTGGTACTACTTCGGCGGCATGACGCTGTTTCTTTTCGTCGTGCAAGTAGTCACTGGAATTCTACTGCTCCTTTATTACCGGCCCAGCTCGGAAAACGCTTTCGAAAGCGTGCAATTCATTATTACCGAAGTGAAGTTCGGTTGGTTAATTCGATCGATTCATAGCTGGTCCGCCAACTTGATGATTGCGACGCTGTTCATTCACATGTTCAGCGTTTTCTTTTTGCGCGCGTACTATCCGCCGCGCGAGATCACCTGGATTAGCGGCGTCCTGCTTCTGTTCATCGTCATTTGCTTCGGCTTCAGCGGTTATCTTCTTCCGTGGAATAAGCTTGCCTTCTTTGCCACGAAAGTCGGCACGGAGATCGCCGGCGTCGTGCCCATCGTGGGTCGACCCATGCTTCGCTTTTTGCGGGGCGGCGACGATGTTACGGGCGCGACGCTGACTCGCTTCTTCGGATTTCACGTGGCAGTCCTGCCGGCGAGTGCAACCCTATTGATCGCGATCCACGTGCTCCTGGTGCAACAACATGGGATGAGTGTGCCCCCCAGCCTCGCGGGACAGCCCGTAAAGAAGATGAAGTTCGTGCCGAATTTTCTGCTTCGCGATCTCATCGGTTGGATTCTGGCGATCGGCGTATTGGCCGCGCTTGCGGCTCTATTTCCATGGGAGTTAGGCGAAAAGGCAGATGCGTTTGCGCCCGCGCCCGCCGGCATCAAGCCGGAATGGTATTTCCTTTTCATGTTCCAAACGCTGAAGCTGATTCCGGCGAAGATCTGGAGATTCGATGGCGAAGTGATTGGGATCATGGCCTTCAACTTCGTCGCGTTGTTGCTGTTCGTCGTGCCATTCGTAGACCGTTCGCCGAAGAATCAACGGCGAAGATTAATCTTCAATGTGATTGGTGTGCTCGCTCTTCTATACATCGTGGTAATGACCATCGTGGGCTATGTTACGTGAAACCATGCGGATGCATCGGCAAGTGAAAGCTCATCGAGATGTGGACATGATCGCGCGGCAAGCGGTCCGCAGCGTTCTGCGGTTGGCGATCGTTCTGCTGCTATTCACGCTTGCCTCAGCACAGAAAAAGAGTTCTTGCATCGAATGCCACTCGAAACTTGAAGACCCACGACTGAGCGCTCCGGCAAAACTTTTCGATAACGACATTCATCACGCCCGCGGGCTGTCATGCAACGATTGCCACGGCGGCGATCCAAACGCAGACACAAAGGAAGCTGCTAAGGATCCACGCAAGGGTTACCTGGGAAAACCGAAGACGCTCGACATTCCCGCTTATTGTGGTAAGTGCCATAGCGACGCAAACCTTATGAAGAGGTTCAATCCATCGTTGCGTGTCGATCAGGAGCGCGAGTACTACACCAGCGTGCACGGCAAGCTGCTCAAGACAGGCGAACAGAGAGTCGCCACCTGCATCAGTTGCCACAGCGTTCATGGCATCCGGGCAATCACGGATCCGCTATCGTCCGTCTATCCGTCGAATGTGGCGGATACCTGCGCAAAGTGCCATGCCAGCGCGGACTACATGCGCAGCTTTGGAATCCCGAGCGACCAGTTTGATAAGTACAAGACGAGCGTCCATGCCAAAGCTCTTTATGAAAAGCAGGATTTATCGGCGCCGACTTGTAATGATTGTCATGGTAATCATGGCGCGACGCCGCCCGGTATTGCTTCGGTGGCGAACGTTTGTGGTCAATGTCACGCCCGCCAGGCCGAGCTGTTTCAAACCAGTCCGCACAAAGCGGCATTTGATCAGAAGCAGCTTGGAGAATGCATTACCTGCCACAGCAATCACGCAATCGCCAAGCCGGGTGATCAAATGATTGGCACAATGCAGGGAGCGCTCTGCATTAACTGTCACACGTCCGGCGATAAAGGTTTTCTTGCGGCCGGTCGCATGCGGTCGCGAATCGATGAGTTGATTGCCAGCATCGGCAAATCAACCGAGATTCTAAATCGAGCTGAGCGAGCAGGCATGGAAGTAAGCAAGCCTAAGTTTGAAATGAAAGAAGCGACGGATGCGTTGACGCACGCTCGCGTATTGATACATTCTTCGTCCGCTGATGAAGTGGATAAGGTGACTGGACCAGGCCTGCAAGTTTCTGCAAAAGGTTACCAGGCGGGAACCGCTGCGCTGGCAGAAAGGCGTTTCAGGCGTGAAGGCCTGGCCGTCTCGCTGGTTTTCATTCTGTTTCTGGCCAGTCTGGTGTATTTGAAATTAAAACAGATCGAGAGCCGGCAAAATGAAAGCGCTGAAGGCGCGTAATACAACATCCTGGGGCAACGCCCCAGGTTAGTGAAGAATTCAGGTTTTATAAGCTCTGAAAGAGCGAAATAGTTTTCCGAGACTTGTGTGCCGGAATATTACGCTGCTTTGCGGCTTGGAATTCATATCTCGAATCGCACCTGGGGCGTTGAGGGTGTGTCAAAACCGAGGAAGTGTGATTGTTAAGAGCCGATCTTAACGCAGAGGACGCGAAGGTTTTCGCAAAGGCCGCAGAGAAATGCTGTCCTTTGCGTTCCTCTGCGAATTCCTCAGCGCTCTCTGCGTTTAAGAACGTGGTTTGGTTAAGCTCAATGCCGACTTTTGACACACCCTCGTTGCCCCAGGCCTTTGCATTCCGCGCCATTGGCGCTCGCTTGAACGATCGTAACCAGGAATGAAGATTCGGTATCAAGGCTTTGTCGCGCTCACGCTCGCGGCAGTTTTCTTATTTCTAACGCCCCGTCTAATTTCAAAGGCGGCCGAATCAAAAGCCGGGCCAAATCCACAAAGACGTTCACAGACCCGGCCCCAAAAACAAGTTACCAGCAACAAAAAGCCGCGCGTCGATTACGCGACTTTCTCTCACCGTACTCACGTTCTGGCGCAAAAGCTGGCCTGCAGTTCGTGTCACAAGGTCCCCTCGAAGAATTGGAAGGAAGTGCGCAAGGGCGACGCCGCCTTTCCCGACGTCAGCGATTTTCCCGAACATTCTTCCTGCTTGAATTGTCACCGCGAACAATTCTTTGCGCGCGAGCGGCCCGCGCCGGTGATTTGCTCAAATTGTCACATTGCCATAAGTCCGCGCGATACGAGCCGCTGGGTATTTCCAAGTCTCGGCGATGTCGCTGATCCAAAGCTTAGGAGGCGAGAGTTCGTTTCGGAATTCGGCGTCGGTTTCCCACACGACAAGCACATCGACGTCGTCGGCTTCAATCGTTTCGAGAGAAATCGCAATGCTTTGTTCGCCGCCGCTTCCTTCCAGGGTACAAAGAAGGATGGGCCGCCGAAAAGTTGTCCCGTATGCCACGAGACCTATCTGCCACAGGGAAATTCCAGCGAAGAGTACGTCACCAAGCCTCCGAAAAACCTGGGCGATAATTTTTGGTTAAAGAAAGGCACTTTCAAGACAATCCCGAACAGTCATACGGTTTGCTTCACGTGTCACAACGCTGACTCCGGAATTGCACCTGAGCCGAAGGACTGCAATCTTTGTCACAAGCTGATTACTCCCCAGCAATTGAAAGTCGATTTCGATCCGAAGCTCGCTTCAGATATGGGAATCACTGACAAGATCATGCTTGCCAGATGGAGCAGGCGCTTCTCTGCCGGCGCGTTTCGCCATGAAGGAGGCGAGCATCCGGATTTAAACTGCATGGGTTGCCATAACATTCCGACCATGAACACGATGGAGCCAAAGACGCTCAAGGTTCCGGTCAAGTCATGCGGCGGAGCGGATGGTTGCCACATCACGGCGACGACCGACGACGGAGGGATTCTGAATTTCGAAATTGATCAGAAGAAAAAGGATCCCAAGTTTGTTTGTACGAAATGCCACGTCACATTTGGCAAGGAAGCAGTTCCGGAAGATCATCCAAAGGCGATACCAACGCCAAAGCCGAAAGCGAAGACTTCTGAATTAGGCTCGGTTTGGAATAGAAAAAGTTAGACTTGCGGATTCGTTAAATGATACGTAGGGGAACGAGGTCATCGAGCGCTGAAGGCGCGAAAGAAGGTAGCCAGGGGCAAGCGGCGCAGCCGTGCAGCCCCTGGAACACTAACCCAAAGGATTCGCGCGCCGAAGGTGCGCGGAGATTCCGTTTGAAGTCTGGTTTCTGTCGCCCTTTCAGGGCTCGTTTCTCAATTCTACGCCCACCAGGGGCCGCGCGCTCCGCGCTTGCCCCTGGCTACCATCTTCCGCGCCTTTGGCGCTCAAGTCGGCTGGCTTTACTCCTGTTCGCGCTCGGGTCCTGCGCTCTGATTCTGCTGACAATATTCAACTCGCGGGCCACATCAATGGCTGAACCGGGCTCTACCTTTGGTTCTATAACACTAAACAATCAGGAGCAAATGCAATTCCCTGAAGGCCTCGACTACTCAAAGTTTCAGCACAGCAGCCGAAATCATTCTCGACTCCCATGCTTGTTGTGCCATCGCCGCGAGTCGAATTCTCCGCGTCCACAACTACCCGGAGGATCCGGTCATTTACCTTGCGCCGGATGTCATGCCCAGCAATTCTCGAGTTCCGAAAGTCCGATCTGTACCATTTGTCACACTGACGTGAAATCAGGGGCCCTCAAGTCTTTTCCGCGTCTGCAGAGCTTTCGCATGAAGTTCGATCACTCTCTGCATGTCAGAATGGGCAGCGTTAGTTGCGCTACCTGCCATCGACCATCACGCGGTGGTGTGGCCCTCTCGATACCCGCTGGATTCAACGCGCACTCGACTTGTTATCGTTGCCATACGCCGCGGGCGCAGTCCGGAGGCCGCGACATTTCTTCTTGCGGCACTTGTCATCAGTTAGGCGGTTACGCTCGCACGCCTGAATTTGTGCCGGCATTCAGAGTCAGCTTCAGCCACGCGAAGCATCAAAAAGTAACATGCAATGAATGCCATCAGATCAGAGCCGGTATGCCGCAACGAAGACAAGTCACTGCGCCAGAGCCGCTCAATCACCACGCTACGGGACGGGCTCAAAGTTGCATGACTTGTCATAACGGTAAACGCGCCTTCGGCGGCGATGATTTTACCGTCTGCAAGCGGTGCCATACTGGCCCTACGTGGCACTTTTGAGTGGTGGCTAACAAGCTTTACCTTGTCGAACCTGGACGACAAACTGAAGGAACCTCTGAACAAGTCGGAGGTTACGCATTAATTGGCAGTTTGTTCTTGGTCTTTCTCCCTTCTCCCTGTGGGAGAAGGGACGGGGAAGAGGGATCTAGCTAATGATAGGCGCAAGCCCTAGGTCCCTCTCCCCAACCCTCTCCCAGAGGGAGAGGGAATTAAAGCAGCTTGGACGACAAACTGAAGTTTGTCGGACATTTGCATTGAAATTGATTCACTAACCCACTTTTGAGAGGTGATTTAGAGAAGAACCTCGGGTTTCGACAGGATGTAATCATGAGAGTCTTGACGGTTTTTGCAGTCATCATTTTTTCTGTTCTGCAGTTCTCGAGCACATCGACCATCACGTCGGATGTCTCATCACAGGAGGGAAAAAAGCCGCCAGAGACAATCATCCTGGCAAAAGAAGCGAAGCTGGGACAGGTTACGTTTAACCACCTCGATCACATAACCAAGAATCGCAGTATCGATGGAACAAAGTCGATTGCGTGCGTCGAATGTCATCACACGGCGCAGCCTGCTTCTGAAGCTGTAAAGCATCCGCCGCACAAGACGGTGTGGCCGGCAGATCGGACAACTACTTTAACAGCGGCGTTGCTTGAGAAAGATCCTAATGCGGTCGGAGCTGTCTGTCGCGATTGCCATGCTCGAGCTGATACCAAACCAAAGCTGCTTCCGGAAATCCCACAGGTCAAGTTTGAGGGGAGTGCAGAGCCGACGATCATGACTAACCAGCAGGCGTTTCATCGCAACTGTGGCGGTTGTCACGATGAAGTTGTAAAGGCCAGACCTGATTTGGCGCCGCCGCCGCCGACCTCGAAAAAGTGCGTGGCTTGTCACAAGAAGACTGCGGTTTAAGTTGAGCGCTACGTTCTGATGCTGGCGGGATTTTGGTGTATCCTTCATGGGAAGAAGCTATTTGCGCCACGCCAAAGACTAATCCTTCGACCTTGCATTCGCGTGCTGGAGCGACTAAACGACAAATTGATCGAGAGATTGGAGGCCAGCAAATACTGATTACAACGTCGGATTGCGAGAATGACAACGGTGGGTCGCTACCGTTGCAAGATTCGATTGACGAACTGCGCCATACGCTCGTAATGAGAGCCTTTCCAGTAAATGCGGTCGCAAGCGCGGCAGATGTAGAATTCAGCCCTTTGCTCTCTCACCTTTGGCGGCAGCCGCTCACTGACGGCTTCTTTTGAAACCGACTCCAGGCGTGTGTTGCAAAGCAGGCAGCGATTGAAGGGCGTGGTTGCTCTTCCCAAATCAAAGCGGCGAATCACTTCGATCAACTGCTGCTCAGGGTCCGTCGCTCGCACACAATATCCGTGAGTGACGTCGCCCCGCTGGAGCAAGCCGCGGTCTCTTGTGAGCAGAATCCGTCTCTCTTCAACGGAGAGCCGAGCCAGGACTTCGTCGTCGTAGTCGTTTCGGTACAACGTATCAAAGCCGAGAAGGCGCAGGTAAGTGGCAAGCTTGCCAAGATGATTATCGAGAATGAAGCGAACCTCTCTCAGCGGGTGTGGCCGCAGCCGAACCAGCGGAGTTATGTCAACGGCCTCGAAAACGGGATAGACGCTAATGTGGTCACCATCCTGCACGATGTAAGAGAAATCGACCGGGTGACCTTCCACCACTATCAGTTCGACCTCGGTGTGGGGCACGCTCAGCGATTCGATCATGTCCTTGACCGAAATCCGATCTTCGAAAGGATGGACGAAGTCAGTCTGTCTTCTGTCGGGAGGCAGAAAATCGTTCAGCTCAGCATAGAATCGAAAGAATGCTGCTCCCATAGACGATTGCGGTTGATGTGGACGCTTCGGATGACCAGTTTCGCCGTCTGGAAGCTTAGGTCATCCCCCACCTGCTTGCCAACTTTGTATCGCAGTCCCTTGGGGAATTTTACGTCCCGCTGGGCAAAACGTCGCAATCAGCCTCGATTAGTTTGCGAATTTGTGCGGACTCTGCGCGGCACGGTCATTGCCCTGCGGCAATTTGAGCATTGGAATGCTCGAATTGATTAAGTTTCCATAGAGGTGAAGGCAATGATCTTTTCGATTACTCGAATGAAAAAGCTGGCCCTGGTATTGGCGGGCGTAATGGTGACGGCGGCATTCTTAATTGTTTCCGTCGGCGGTCGAACAAATGCGCAGGACGATGCGGCGGCGTTATACAAGTCGAAGTGTTTCGCCTGCCACGGAGCAACAGCCGAGAAGAAGTTCGATGCGACTAAGGCGGATGACGAGCTGATCCAGACTGTGCTCAAGGGAAGGAAGATGGAAAAGCCGCCCAACATGCCTGGTTTTGAGGAAAAAGGCATCACAGCGGATCAAGCGAAGGCGCTGGTTGCCTTCATGAAGTCGCAGAAGCACTAGGTTCCAGGACTGATACGCGCGCCTGGTCTGCGCGCCAGTTCAGTTATTTGCTAAACGATCTCCTGTGCTGCTTAAAGCCCAGCACGGGAGATCGTTCGTGTGTTCACGACGGTTTGAGTTTTATGAGACGCTGCATTCTACTCACGGCT